>Ga0307471_100002141_pt1 | contig 11238 bp, 14 predicted proteins | sample atmos_gasesAM3C__2_FD_204566 | JGI IMG/M metagenome (GOLD analysis project Ga0307471, IMG submission 204566) | Hardwood forest soil microbial communities from Morgan-Monroe State Forest, Indiana, United States - atmos_gasesAM3C_515 | ecosystem: Environmental > Terrestrial > Soil > Temperate... | reverse complement strand
CGCGCTCGAGTCGGTGGCCGAGGTCTACCCGTGGATGGCCTGGTGCCACGCGCGCTACACGCTCGAGGAGGCGCGGCAATGGGTGCGGCTTCAGATCGAGGCGGCCCGGCAGAAGAAGGCCCTCGAGTTCGTGATCGTCGGCGATGACGGTCGTTTGCTCGGCGGATGCGGGATCAATCAGATCAATTCGATGAACCGGTTCGCCAATCTCGGCTACTGGGTTCGTAGCTCTGCGGCGGGCCGCGGCGTGGCCCCGGCCGCCGTGCGCCAGGTCTCGGCGTACGCGTTCCGGGAGACCGATCTGAACCGGCTCGAGATCGTGATCGCGGTCGGCAACAGTCGAAGCCAGCGGGTGGCGGAGAAGGTCGGGGCGACACGCGAGGGCGTGCTGCGTAGCCGGCTCGTGTTGCCCTCCGGCCCCTCCGATGCTGTCATGTACAGCCTGGTGAGACCGGCATGACCCACGAGTTCGAATTCGAGGAGGCGACGCCGGTGCAGGTCCAGTACCTGGAAGACCGGCTCTACGAGTTCAACGCCGGGGCAACGGGATTCCGGGACGGCGAGTGGCTCGCCATCTTCGTCAAGGACGAGCGCGGCCGGATCGTGGCCGGGATCTGCGGCAACACGTGGGGCGGCGGCTGCGAGATTCGCCAGTTCTGGGTGGAAGAGTCGCGGCGGCGGCAGGGGCTGGGATCACGGCTGCTCGACGCGGCCGAGCGGGAGGCGAGACGCCGGGGGTGCCGGCAGATGATCCTGACGACGTTCACGTTTCAGGCCCCGGCCTTCTACTCCAAGCGCGGCTTCGAGACCCTCGCCACCGTCGACGACTTTCCGCGCGGCTACCAGAACTTCCTGCTCCGGAAGTATCTGTCGGCGTGACGCGCGCCCCGACGCGCGCCTAGGAATGGATGTGCGCGCCGCAGGCCGTCGCGGGGCTGGGGCCCCGCCGGCCGACGCGCGCCTAGGAATGGAGGACCCATGTCGCACGCGCCGATCAACTTCTCCGAGAAGTTCGCCCGCGTCGGCGAGCGCTGGTCACCGCGGATCGTCGCCCAGATGAACGACTATCACTTCAAGCTGGTGAAGATTCAGGGGGAGTTCGTCTGGCATTCCCACCCGGAAACCGACGAGGTCTTTGTCGTGCTCGACGGAGAGATGACGATTCATCTGCGCGACGGCGACGTCGCGCTGCGGGCCGGCGAGATGTTCGTCGTGCCGCGCGGTGTCGAGCACAAGCCCTCGGCGATCCAGGAGTGCCGGATGATGCTGATCGAGCCGGCCGGCACTCCCAACACGGGCGACGCGCCGAGCGACCGTACCGCGGCGGACAACGTGTGGGTGTGAGCGCGGGCCGGGTGCGGATCGAGCGACTCACGGAGGTGCCGCCGGGTCTGTTCGAGCATCTCGTCGCCGAGAGCGAGAGCGCCGGATACCGGCTCGTACGCCGGCTCGCCGACGAGTGGGCGAGCGGGGAGAATCGATTCGACCGGCCCGGCGAAGTCCTGTTCGCGGCGTGGGTCGACGGTCGCCTGATCGGCGCTTGTGGACTCAACATCGATCCCTACACGAAGGCCGCGAGCGTCGGTCGGGTCCGTCATCTGTACGTGCTCTCGGCATACCGGCGGCTCGGCGTCGGCGGGCAGCTCGTCGGCCGGGTGGTCGATGCGGCTCGAGGGCGGTTCGGGAGACTCCGTCTGAGCACGCAGAATCCGGAGGCGGCCCAGCTCTACGAGCGGATGGGGTTCACGCGAAGCGCCGGGGCGCCGGACCATACGCATTTCCTGGAGCTCCGGTGAGTCGAGCGGTGGTCGTCGAGGACTATCGCCAGCACTGGGCGGACGATTTCACGCGCCTCGCGCGGCGGATCCGTGCTCTGGTCGGCCCCGCGGCGATCCGCATCGATCACATCGGCTCCACGGCCGTGCCGGGGCTCGGCGCGAAGGACGTCATCGACCTGCAGATCACGGTCGGCGGTCTGGATCGGGTCGACGCGGTCGCGAGCCCGCTCAGGGCGGCGGGCTTTCGACAGGACGGGGCGCTCTGCTTCGACGCCTTCCACGGCAAGAGCACGACCGATCTCGAGCTGCGCAAGATCTTCCTGAGGGAGCCGGAAGGAGAGCGTCGGGCGCACATCCACGTCCGTGAGATCGGCCGGTTCAACCAGCGGTATGCACTCCTCTTCCGCGACTACCTTCGCGCGGCGGAGGACGCGCGCGTGGCGTACGAGCAGCTCAAGCGCGAGGCCGCCAGGATCTATCCGGACAGTATCGACGGCTATCTGCAGCTCAAGGACCCGGTCTTCCACATCCTGTATGCGGCCGCGTCACTGTGGGCCGAGAAGGTGGGCTGGCGTCCGGCAGAGGACCACCTGTGACGCCGTCCATCATCGCGCGGCTCCGCCGCGAGTGGCCGCTGGCGGCGAGCGTGGCCACCACGGTGGTGTTCCTCATCCTCGGCGATCGCTGGCTGGCCGATCTGGGGCGCCCCGCCTGGTTCGGCCTCATGCTGGGCTGGCTCTTCGGCGCCATCCTCGTCTCGGCGTTCGCGGTGGTGCGCCATGCGGAGGCGCTCGCGGAGCAGGTCCACGAGCCCCTCGGCACGCTCGTGCTGACGCTGTCGATGAGCGGCATGGAGATGATGATGATCACCGCGATCATGTACACCGGAAGCGGTGAGTCCTCGCTTGCGCGCGACACCATGCTCGCCATCGTGATGATCGTGCTGAACGGGCTGGTGGGCGCGAGCTTGCTGCTCGGCGGGCTCCGCTATCACGAGCAGACGTACAACCTCTACGGGACCAACGCCTTTCTGGCCGTCATCCTGCCGCTGGCGGTGCTCGGGCTGATTCTCCCGAGCTTCACGGTGTCGAGCCCCGGACCGACCCTCTCGCCGCTCCAGGCCGGGTTCCTCATCTTGATGTCGCTCGGGCTCTACGCCGTGTTCCTCGGAATCCAGACGCTGCGCCATCGCGACTACTTCGTCTCGCCCGAGACTCCCGACGCCACCGAAGCGCACGGGGGCGAGATCCACTCGGCGCGGTATCACGGCGTGCTGCTGCTCGCCTACGTCCTCCCCATCGTTTTTCTGGCCAAGAAGATCGCGGCGCCGATCGACTACGGGATCAGCGTGCTGGGGGCACCGGCCGCGCTCGGAGGCTTGCTGGTGGCGGTCCTGATCCTGTCGCCCGAATCGATGGCGGCGGTGCGAGCCGCCATGGCCAACCGGCTGCAGCGCTCCATCAACCTGGCGCTCGGCACCGCGCTGTCGAGCATCAGCCTGACGATCCCGGCGGTGCTCATCATCGGGTTCATCACCGGCCGGACGATCATCCTCGGCCTCGAGCCCACCAGCTCGACGCTGCTCGCGTTGACCCTGGTGGTCAGCATCGTGACGTTCGCCCTCGAGCGCACAAACGTCCTGCTGGGCGCCGTGCATGTGCTCCTGTTCCTCGCCTATCTGATGCTGATCTTCGCGGACTGACGACGATCCCGGCGCGTCCACGCCCTGCGGTATACTCGGCTCAGACTCGACTCTGCCCGCAGGAGACAGGCCATGGCCTACAAGCCGGTTGCCCTCGATCACGTCAACATCTTCGTGCGCAACGCCGAACGCTCGCACAAGTGGTACACGGACGTCTTCGGGCTGCACACCCAGGACACCATGACGTTTCCGGCAACCGGCAAGCTGCGGGCGGCCTTCCTGTCGTGCGACCGCGACCACGCCCATGACATTGCCCTGTTCGAGGTGGGTGAGGACGCTCCCGGCCCGCAGAAGAAGGGCGTGGGCCTGAATCACGTGGCCTGGCGCATGGGAAGCCTCGAGGACCTCGCCGAGATGTACCACCGGCTGAAAGCCAAGGACGTTCCGGTCAGCGTGTCGGACCACACGGTGTCGATCGGCATCTACTTCTCGGATCCCGACGGCAACGGCCTCGAGGTCTACTACGAGCAGCCGCGCAGCGAGTGGAACCGCGAGCGGCCGTTCTCGGAGCAGGGCTCGAAGGGCCGGTTCCCCGGGCCGTGGGACGAGATGATCCAGCAGGCGCCGCCGGCGTTCGCGCGGGCGTAGCCCGCCGTTCATTAATCCATAGGTGCGCCTCGGCCGGCGGGGCCCCAGCCCCGCGACAGCCTGCAGCGCGCACATCCGCACCCCTGCGGGTGATGAACGGGATCGCTGACCTGCTCGCCCACATCCGCCGCGGTAACGCCGCGGCGGTCGCCGAGATGCTGACGGCCAATCCGGGGCTCGCCAACGCCCGCGACGACAAGGGCGACTCCCCCGTCCTGGTCGCGACCTATCACGGCAAGCCGGATCTGGTCCGCCTGCTCCTCGATCGCGGGGCGCGCCCGAGCTTCTTCGAGGCGTGCGCGCTCGGGCTCGCCGCTGACGTCCGGCGGGAAATCCGCGACAATCCGGCGGCCGTCCGGCAGCTCGCGCACGACGGCTGGACACCGCTTCATCTCGCGGCCTTCTTCGGCCACCCGGCGATCGTCGAGGCGCTGCTGGACGCGGGAGCGGACGTGCTCGCGGTCTCGCGAAACAGCGAAGGCAACCTGCCGATCAACGCCGCCGCGGCCGGCCCGCTCGCCGACCGGCGCCCGTCCATCGTGCGGCTCCTCGTCTCGCGCGGCGCTCCGGTCGACGGCCGAGGCTCGCCGAGCGGCCACACGCCGCTTCACGAGGCCGCCTTCAACGGCGATGTGGCGCTGGTGCGCGTGCTGCTGGAAAGCGGCGCCGACCGCCGGCTGCGTACGGGCGACGGACAGACGGCGCTCGAGATCGCCAACGTGAAGGGGCGCGACGAGGTCGCGAGGATCCTGCGCGCATGAGCGGGATGCCCCTGATCCTCGACGAGGAGGCGGTCCGCTCGCTTCTTCGGATGAATGAGCTCATCCCGGCCATGGCGACCGCCCTGGCCGATCTCTCGCGCGGCAAGGTCGTGCAGCCGATGCGCGTCATGATGCCGGTGGAGGAGCACGGCGGCTTTCTCGGCCTGATGCCGGCCTACGGCGGTGCCCTCGGCGCCAAGCTGGTCACCTTCTATCCGAACAACCAGGGCATTCCCACGCACCACGCGCTGATCCTGCTCTTCAAGCCGGAGACCGGCGAGCCGCTGGTGGCCATGGACGGGCGCCTCATCACGGAGATGCGCACGGCCGCGGTGTCAGCGGTCGCCACGAAGCTCCTGGCCAGACCCGAGGCGTCGGTGCTGGCCATCATCGGCTCGGGCGTTCAGGCGCGCAGCCACCTGGAGGCGATGCGCCTGGTGCGCCGGTTCCGCGAGATTCGCGTGTGGAGCCCGCGGAACGCCAGGGCGTTCGCTCGGCAGTTCGGCGTGCACGCCGCCGACTCGGCGGCCGAGGCGGTGCGCGGCGCCGACGTGGTCGTCGTGGCGACGACGTCGCAGGTGCCGGTGCTCCGCGGCGAGTGGCTGTCGCCGGGCGCCCACATCAACGCGGTGGGGGCGCCGCGGCCGACCTGGCGAGAGCTGGACGACGCGGTCCTCCGTGCCGCGCGCATCTACGTCGAGTCGCGCGAGGCGGCGACGCGCGAGTCGGGCGACATCATCGCCGCCGGCCGTGTCGACGCCGAGATCGGCGAGGTGGTGACCGGCGCCATGCGCGGCCGCGAGGCTCCCGGCGAGGTCACGCTGTTCAAGTCGGTCGGCGTCGCGGTCGAGGACGTCGTCACGGCGAATCTCGTGTACGAGAAGGCGCGCAAATAGGGAGGAGCGCGATGCTGCAGCTGCGTCCGGGGTGCGAGTGCTGCGATCGGAACCTGCCGCCCGACTCGACCGACGCGATGATCTGCTCGTTCGAGTGCACCTTCTGCCGGTCGTGCGCGACGACCGTGCTCGGGGGGCGCTGTCCGAACTGCGGCGGCGAGCTCGTCAGCCGGCCTCGCCGGCCCGCCGAGAAGCTCGCGAAGTACCCGGCCTCGACCGAGCGCGTGCACAAGCCGGCCGGCTGCCGGTAGGGAGCCTCTACCCGGCGCGATGCTCAGCCGCGCCGGCGCGTGTAGAGCCGGGCCACGACGTCCTCGATGGCCGGCTCCAGCACCGAGATGTCGCGCAGCGCGGCCAGCTCGGCGAGCCGGCTCACGAGATCGCCGGCGGTGGTGGTGCCGTCGAGCGCGTACGTGATCCGCCGGCCGTCGGCCTGGCTCGATTCCACCGTGATCCCGGGCAGCGCCAGATCCACCTTCAGCGGCTCGTCGAGGTCCACGACCAGCCGGCGCCGGGAGCCATACCGTGCGTGCAGATCGTCCAGCGAGCCGTCATGCACGACGCGCCCCTGGTCGATCACGACCAGGCGACGACACAGGCGCTCGATATCGGCGAGGTCGTGCGTCGTCAGGACGACGGTCGTGTCGCCGGTTGCGCCGAGCGTCGCGAGGAACGCGCGCACGGCCTGCTTGCTCACCACGTCGAGCCCGATGGTCGGCTCGTCGAGGAACAGCACCTCGGGCCCGTGCAGGAGGGCAGCGGTCAGCTCCCCCCGCATCCGCTGACCGAGCGAAAGCTGTCGGACCGGGACGTCGAGAAAGGCGTCGAGCTCCAGCAGCTGCCGACAGCGGTCCAGCCGCGCGGCGTGGTCGGCGGCCGGCACCCCGTAGATGTGCCGTAGCAGCGTGAACGACTCACGCAGCGGCAGGTCCCACCAGAGCTGAGAGCGCTGACCGAAGACTACGCCGATTCGTCGGGCCAGCTGCGTCCGCTGGCGCACCGGCTCCAGCCCGCAGACTTTCACGTCGCCCGCCGACGGATACAAGACGCCCGTGAGCATCTTCAGGGTCGTGGACTTGCCGGCGCCGTTCGGGCCGATGTAGCCGAGCATCTCGCCGCGCTCCACGGTGAGATCGATCCCGTCGACGGCGGCGACAACCCGCGTGCGGCGGCGTAGCCAACCGGCCTTCACGCGAACCGTGAACTCCTTGCGGAGCCCGCGCGTCTCGATGACGCTCACGCGTGGTGCCCACCGGTCGTGATCACGAGCCGGTGCTCCGGTAATGGCGCACGCCCGCCCGCCATGTCAGCCCGGCGGCGGTGACCGCGGCGATCGCCACGGCGGGTGACGTATAGCCAAGGAACGCGGGGGCGCCAAGCGGGTCGGCGCGGTCGAGCAGCGTCAGGGTCGGATAGTACGCGACGAACGCAAAGCCGACCGCGTAGGCGAAAAGCCGGCGGAACAGCGTGCCGTAGATCGTGATCGGATACTGCGTGAAGTTGAGGCCGCCGTAGGTCAGGCCGTTGGCGACCTCGCCCGACTCGACCCACCAGAACGCCACGGTGGCCGTGGCCACGAAGACGGCGCCGAAGATCATGGCCCCGGCGACCGGGGTCACCACCAGCAGCGCGAGCCGTGCCGGCGTCAGTGGGACCGGGGCGTGCGCGGCGGCCACCGCCACCATGATCACGCCGAACGCCACCCGTCCGACCCGGCGCGTCGCGACGTCCATCGCGGCCAGCTGGGCCAGGGCACTCAGCGGCCGCACGAGCAGCGCGTCGAGGAGACCGCTGCGGACGTACTGGCGCAGGCGCTCGACGTTACCCACCGCGAGATCGGCCATCGCGAACGCGCAGCCGGCCAGCGCGGTCATCAGGAAGACCTCGGCGAATCCGAAGCCGCCCAGCGTCGGCGTCACCCGGAACACCACGAGGACGCTGGCGACGTCGATCACGCCGAACATCAGACTGCCCACCACGTCCGCGGCGAACGAGGCGCGATACTGGCTCTGGCTGCGGACCTGCGCGCCGAGCAGGTAGCGGTACGCCGCCAGCGTCGAATCAGCCACCCTGGATCACCAGCTTGCGCTCGCCGCGGGCCTGGACCCAGTGGCAGAGCGCGAGGATTGTGACGACCCAGCCGGCCTGCACACCGAGCAGCGCGAGCTGAAGGCCGGGCGAGCCCCGCTCGACGAGCACGTCGAGCGGAATCTGGATGACCGACGGAAACGGCGTCAGCACGATGAGGCCCGCCGCCAGCGTGTCGGGAAGGAACCACACCGGGAAGTAGAGCCCGCCCAGAAACCCGGACGTCAGGGTCCAGAAGGTGTTCGGGCCCCGCGCGTCCAGCAGCCAGTACGCGGCGGCGTTGACGAGGTACCGACATCCGAAGCAGACGATGGTGGCCAGGAGTGCCGAGCACGCGAACAGCGCGTAGGTGACCAGGCGTCTTGGCGTGTAGAGTTCGAACACGAGCGCGCCGGCCGCCACCGGGCCCACGAAGCGGGTGACCGCCGCGTAGCCCGCGCGGCCGAGGTCCGCGGCGAGCATCTGCCAGACCGGGTCGATCGGGCGCAGCAGATCGGTCACCACGTCACCGCTGCGGATTCGCTCGGCGAGATCCAGCGGTGCCCAGAGCAGGACCACGCCGATCAGTCCTTGCCCCGCCCACACGAAGGTGGCGAGCTGTGGCTCGCTGTACCCGGCCACCGTGCGCGCGCCCGCGTCGAGGACGGCAAGCATCACGGCGAAGCGGAGAAAGCCGAACACCGTGTTGGTGACGACGGCCGCCACCATCGCCTCTCGATAGGTCGCGTACCGCTTGAACCCCGCCGCGGCCAGAGCCAGGTACGCCCTACCGGACGGGGCGCTCGATTCGATGGGATGCGATTGCAAACGCTCTCGGGCCGCGTCGGAGGGCTAACGCAGGGCTTCGTGCGGAAGGTCGAGAACCCGCTCGGCGAGCGTCGCCAGCATCCGCCAGACGGGCTCGTGGTGACGCGTCGCCTGCGGATCGTCGCCCGCGCTGTCCAGCAGCACGTAGGTGGCGCCGAGCGATTGCAGCCCCTCCAGATCCTTCCGCATCTGATCGAGCGTGCCCTGGCCCGCCAGGCGCTGGTCGTCGGGCACCGGGGAGTCGGTCAGCTGGAGCCTGATACGCGGGCAGAGCGCGGGCACCGGCTTGCCCTCGGCGGCGGCGATCTTCGCGAGCTTTGGAAGACCGGTGTCCCTCAGCCAGTCCATCCGTACCCGGTTCGGGTGCCAGGCATCACCGTAGCGGACCGCGCGACGCAGGGCGGCGTCGCTCGAGCCGCCGACCCAGATGGGCGGATGCGGCGCGCTGAGCGGGCGCGGCGCGGTGTGCACGTCCTTGAACGAGACGAATGGTCCGGAGTGCGAGGCGACGTCGCTGGTCCAGAGCTTCTTGATCGCCGCCAGGTAGTCGTTCGAGATGGCGCCGCGCCGCGCGAACTGAACGCCGAGCGCTTCGAATTCGGGCTGCGACCAGCCGACGCCGACGCCGAAGATGAAGCGGCCGCCGCTCAGCCGGTCGACCGTCGCGGCCAGCCGCGCGGTCTGCACCGGGTGCCGGTACGGAAGGATGATCACGGTCGTGCCGAGCTCGATCGTGCGCGTGGTGCCCGCGAGCCAGCCCAGCGTGGTGAACGGGTCGTAGATCGGCGCTGGATACTTGGCGACGACGTCGGGCGTGGGCGCGACGTGATCCGAGATCATCACGAGGTGATAGCCGAGCGCCTCGGCGAGCGACGCCCAGCGCGCCATCGCGTCCGGGCTCACGCCGGGCCCCCAGTTCAGGAGGTTCACACCGACTTTCATGTCAGCCGATCGCGGGGCGGCGCTGCGCCCACGGGTGCGCCGCCTCGAATGCCGCCGAGGCGCGCAGCACGGTCACGTCGTCGTAGCGGCGTCCGACGATCTGAAGGCCGATCGGAAGCCCCGCCTTCGTGAAGCCGCACGGGACGGTCGCCGCCGGCTGGCCCGTCATGTTGAACGGGTACGTGTAGACGCTCGCCGCCTCGCGCCCGACCTTCACGCCGCCGATCTCGGACGGATAGAACTCACCGATGCGGAGCGGCGGGCACGCGACGGTCGGGGAGAGCAGGAGGTCGTAGCGCTCGAAGAACTCGCGTGCGTGCTGCCACCACGCGAGCCGATCGAACCAGGCCTGGACGTACCTGGTCGGCGCCATCTTCTGCGCTTCTTCGACGATCGGCAGCAGCCCGGGGTCGATCTCGTCGCGACGGTCGAGGTAAGGGCCGAGCCGCGCGCCGATGCCGCCGAGGAAGATCGTGCGCCAGCAATCGTAGGGTGACGGCCACGCCGGGTCGGCATTCTCGACGCGGCAGCCGAGCTCGCGGAAGCTGCGCGCGGCTTTCGACGTGGCGGCGCTCACCTCCGGATCGACCGCCGGCGCGAGGCCGAGCGTCTCGCTCCACGCCACGCGAAGCCCCTTGAGGCTGCCCTTGAGCGCCTTCACGTAGTCGACGCCCGAGGCCGGCAGCGAGTACTGGTCGCGCTCGTCAGGGCCGGCGCAGACGTTCATCATGAGCGCGGCATCCTTCACGGTGCGCGTCATCGGCCCGGCGTGCGAGAGGCTCCACGCCGCGCTCGATGGATAGACGGGAATCCGTCCCCAGGAGGCCTTGAGGCCGTAGATGCCGCACCAGGCGGCCGGCTTGCGGATCGATCCGCCGCCGTCGGTGCCGAGGGCCAGCGGCGCGAGCCCGGCCGCCACGGCGGCGCCGGCGCCGCCCGAGGAGCCGCCGGGCGTGTGGCCGAGGCTCCACGGATTGCGCGTGGCGCCGAACACGAGGTTGTCGGTCACGCCCACCCAGCCGAGCGTCGGCGTATTCGTCTTGCCGAGCATGATGGCGCCCGCCGCCTTCAGGCGCGCGACCGAGGGCGCGTCCTCCGTCGGCACGTTGTCGCGATAGATCGGCGTGCCGAAGGTGGTCCGCACATCCTTGGTGATGATCAGGTCCTTCACCGAGAACGGGACGCCGTGGAGTGGCCCGAGCCGGGCGCTCCGCCGCGTCAACGCCCGCTCCGCCGCCTTCGCGGCCTGGCGGGCGCGGTCGGCGTCGAGCGTGACGTAGGCGTTCAGCTCCTTGAGGGTGTCGATGCGCGAGAGCACCGCGTCGACCACCTCGACCGGTGAGACCTTTTTCCGCGCGATGGCGGCGGCGAGATCGGCGGCGGACATCCAGCAGAGGTCGCTGTTGTTCATGGTGGCGGCTATTGTATGCTGCGAGGCCATGGCCGCGGTGGCTTTCGGGATGTTCGATCATGTCGATCGCTCGGACGAGCCGGTCGGCGTGCTCTACGAGCAGCGGCTCAAGCTCGTCGAGGCCGCGGAAGCCGCGGGCTTCCGGACGTACCACGTGGCCGAGCACCACGCCACGCGCCTGGGCATGGCGCCCTCGCCCGGAATCTTCCTGGCCGCCGTCGCGCAGCGCACGCGGCGGATCAGGTTCGGCCCGCTCGTCTACCTC
>Ga0307471_100002140_pt1 | contig 11242 bp, 6 predicted proteins | sample atmos_gasesAM3C__2_FD_204566 | JGI IMG/M metagenome (GOLD analysis project Ga0307471, IMG submission 204566) | Hardwood forest soil microbial communities from Morgan-Monroe State Forest, Indiana, United States - atmos_gasesAM3C_515 | ecosystem: Environmental > Terrestrial > Soil > Temperate... | reverse complement strand
GAACAAATCGGTCGTGTTCGCAAGGGCGGCAGCACCGGCGCGAAAGTTCGCTTGCTCGCGCCTAAGGACGGAAACAAATGGCAAGTCGTAATTTCCTCAGGTAACAAAGAAGCCAGTTTCGATGTCGCAGAAAGTCTTGGACGAGACGTGGCAATCGCCGGAACGCCGTTCACGCTTAAGATTGACTACTACTGGCCCGATTTTCGAATCGAGAATGGAAAACCGAATTCCCTCAGCGATCAGCCAAATAATCCCGTAGTGCTTGTTACAATCCGAGGCAAAAGCGTTCCCGCCAGCGCAGCTGAAACAAACCCACACGGAAGCACTAAAGACCTCACCACGACCGGAGGCCCGCCAGCGATGCCAGCACCTGGCGAAGAAACACCAAATCATCTAACGCTGTTGATAGCCGACGACGGCGCGATCACTTACGAGCTCGTTTCACGCAAGAACGGCAAATCTTCCGGCAAGATCGAACTCAACGAGCCACTCACGACCGGTTGGGCCGATTGGCAGCTCGTCGTTGACAACACCATGCCGCACGCGCAACAACGGATCGATTTCACTCCCGTGAAATCGGAGCAAACATCGACATCTTCTGCCACGGTCGATTTGCCCGATGGCGTGCATGTGCGCATTCAACAGAATGGCGAAACGCTAGAGCAATGGGTTCCGGCTGGCTGGCAAATAGCGGTTCCTACTGCGCCTAACCAAACTATGATTGCATACGGCTGGAGAGTGATTGGATTACCGATAGGCCTTCAACTGCTCGACTTCGAAGTAAAACGGAATGAAGGCAATGACAGCCCTGCGGGATTCAAAAGCACGCTGGGCATCGTTACTGCTGACGGTGAGACTGCCACGGGCTCCTGCTGGATGAACCATCCATTCAGTTATCCAGGCACTTGGTGGCGTACCTGGACGGGACTCACCTACAAAATTTCTCAGGCGTCCTGGAACCCGGAAAACCTCGGACAAAGTACCGTGCAGATTTTGCGCGATCCCGGTTGGCTATTGAAATGGATTGGTTCGCTGCTCGTGGTGATCGGCGTGTTCATGATGTTTTATCTCCAGCCGTACCGAAGACAAACCGAAGGCGAGCCGATCACAGCTTCGGCTCCAAATCAAGAGGATGAAGTTACCACAGGCGAAGCCGTTGCGGAAATCACCCACTAATCTCGTCAAGGATGGCGCGACTTTCGAACGCGTGAAAAAGCGACGCGATAGCGCCTCACTCCAAAAAGCCATCGCCACTTCCACTTCTAATTCGTGCCTGGCTTTTGGGGTGCTCCGGCGTTTGGATTCTGCTTCCTCGCTTGGAGAGGCGGACCAGCCTTCGTAGAGCTACAGTGAGCGCGAAACGCAAGGTGAAGGTTGAATCTTGAGCGTTGAGCGGTAAACGTTCTTGATCTCACATGAAAAACAGAAAAATCCTTCAATTGTTCGTGTTTTTCGTTGCAGCCTTCGCTGCATGCGCGTCGGATGAAGAGCCAGGAGCTAATCAAACCGTTCCAGGTGCAACCAAATGGGGGTACTACAGCGGCGAGCCGGTGACACGCTGGAGCCCCGACGGCCGGAACATGACACTGGTAAGCGAATTGCGTTACACTGATCCGAAAGGCGAGGTGTGGGTGGCGCCGGCGGGATCGGTCACCGACGGCGCATCGATTCCGCGTTATCTCTGGTCGATCATGGGCGGACCATTCGAAGGACAATATCGGAACGCGTCTGTGCTGCATGACGTCGCTTACGAGAAGAAAAAACGGCCATGGCAGGATTGCGACCGAATGTTCTACTACGCCATGCGTTGCAGCGGGGTGAGCGCCGTCGAAGCCAAGACCATGTTTTACGCGCTTTACAAATTCGGACATCACTGGAAGTTTCCCATCAAACGCGCGAAACCGGTCAAGTTTGAAGGGCAATTGGTGGCGCGCGCCGAACCGATTCCACGCGCGATTCCAGTGAATCCGGCTGAGATCAACGAAGCGCGTGATTGGATTCAGAATGCCGACCCGAGTCTTGAGCAGATTGAGCAACGAGCGAACACGGAAGCGTGGTGATGCAGTGCACTAGGTAGAATGCGTTGTCCTCAACGCGTTGTTAAAGCTATGCGGCGTTGACCGCCATCACTTTGCCATCGTCTTCAGAGAAGCCGATCCACCTGATCGCTGTTTGTTGCACCAAAAGCAACGGGCGCCTCAGAGAAGCTCAGTCCCGAGGCGCCCGGCTCTGGGTCTATCTGTGGAGCAACCTAACCCATCGGTAGCAAATTCTCTTGTCCGGTGACTGCGGGATTCACTGCGTAAACGCGTCAACCAGATCGTTCACGGCAGGATCGGCATCGCGTGCTGCAAGTGGCGCGAGATTAAACCGGAATTCGAGCAACTTCAGAATAGAAACGGTTTCGTATTCCCTGTGATCGATATAACCGCCGCGCGCCAACGGCGAGATGATAATAGCCGGGACGCGAACACCTGTGCCCCAACCGTCGTCTCGCACAGGCGGCACAACGTGGTCCCAGCGGCCGCCATTCTCATCGTACGTAACGATGATCGCGCAAGTGTTCCAGATGTTGCTGTTTTGCACGGCCCTCGCGATATCCGCGACGTGCTGCTGTCCTCTGACGACATTGGTATAGCCGGGATGCTCGTTATCGATACCCGCGAATTTGATGAATGACACAGTCGGCAACCTGTTGTGCTGCAGGTCGGTTAGGAATTGCGTCTCATCCTGCAAGTGCGCATTCGGTCCAGTCGTCTCTGGATTGAGCGGTGGCGGACTGGTGTAATTTGCGTTCGGCGCTTCCAGGAACGGCGCGTATTTGGTGAAGTACGCAAAGGGCTGGTGATGAAACTGGAATATGATGTTCGGGTCATTGGCAGCTTGCGTATTATTTTGGAGCGCCACGTTCCAGCCGCCGGAGTACCATTTCCAACTAATCCTGGCGTCATCGAGGCGGTTGCCGATGGTCTCGACGTAGCCCTGTTGCAAGGGATCAGTGTTATTGATTAGCAAACGCCTGGCCGGATCAGTCGTACTCGGCGAGAACGGCGCCTTTGCGGGCTGTATGGTGTTCACACCGTACTGACCGTCGAACGTGAGCTGATTGTCATGCAATGTCTTGTTCGCTGGATCATAGCTCGATTGCCAGCCAGCAGGAATCGGTGTGGTCCATGAGGGAGTCTGCGCAGCGATAAGCCACTGGTGATTCAGAAACGAACCACCATACGCAGAGTGGAAAAAATTATCGCAGAGCGTGTACTGCTGTGCCAGCTCGCCTTCCGGCAGATTCGTTGCATCAAGATAGGAAAGAACGAGACCGGGATTGTCACTCCACGTCAGAAACTTGCCGAGGTCACTCTTTTTCGCCTCGAGCGCGCCGTTATCGATTTGCAACTGCTGCGTGTAAAAACGATGAACGATATCTCCGGTAGTGGCATCCGCGTCGATATAGTTGGTGAAATCGAACGGAAATGCGGGTAACGCCACACTGTGATCGGACCAGAGCGCGAGGTTGCCATCTGGAGTTGCGGGAAAATTCGGATCGGGCGCTCCGTTATTGAGAGGGCGCGGGCTCTTATAGAACAACGAAGTGTAATTACTGCTCTTGTCGTACTGCGATAACGTGTCGAACCCGTGTTGGAGCCCATTTGCGCCTGGGAACTGGCCATAAAGCGAGTCGAAACTCCAGTTCTCCTGGTAGATCACAATAATATGCCGCAGGCGTTGCACCGCTTGCTCGCTCTTCTGGCGCTCGTGGTTTGGTGGATTAGCAAGCGTGACACCGGTCGGACCGATTAACATTGCGGTGGCCGTTAAAGCAGCGGTGGTGCGCTTGACTACGTCGATGAATGATTGTCGAGGTTTCATAATTGCGATTCGGTTTGCGGGCACCATTGCAGCCCGGCGTTACAAACAGATGACGACCTCGCAAAAAAATGGTGACGTTTCGGTGGCGATTATGTGAACAGGCCTGCCGCGCGACGCACATCTGAAACTTGACGATCGTTCGAAGCAAAGTCCGCAAGCAGGGCGCGCTCAGGTCAGCTATGATTTTCGAATCGCCGCTAAGATGTGATGGGATTATAATGGCAAGGCGATGCCACGGACGAGCCTGCACACCTTTTTCATTTTTATCTCTGTAATCACCGTCGCTTCGAGTCAGACGCCCGCGCCCAAGCCGCTTCCGAAGGAGCCGCTTGAAAAATACGATAATCCACCGCCGCTAGCCCCGGCCGTAGGCACGTCGCCCGGATTGATCTCACAGTTCGGTCCTTACACGAGTTATCAAGTCAACGTTAATGCGAACGGCAATAACATTGTTGGCGACGCCGCAAATGAGCCGTCCATTTGCGTCGATCCGACGAACCGAAACAAAATGAGTATCGGTTGGAGGCAATTCGATAGCGTCGCATCTAATTTTCGCCAGGCTGGATTCGCGCATACGACCGATGGCGGGAGGACGTGGCTTTCTGCTGGCGTTCTCCAAAACAACATTTTTCGCAGCGATCCTGTCCTGAACTCCGATAACGCCGGCCATTTTTTTTATCTTAGCCTTCTGCAGACTTTTTTTGACGATTTGTGGCGATCACTCAATGGCGGTCAATCATGGGCGTATATCGTACAGGCGTATGGCGGCGACAAAGAGTGGTTTACGATCGACAACACCAACAGCACGGGACATGGCTTCCAGTACCAATCCTGGAGCAGCGACGGCAACAATTTCGCCGGCAGACAATTCACTCGATCGACCAACGGCGGACTCACTTGGATGAATCCGATCGATATTCCCAATTCCCCTGCGTTCGGCACACTGGACGTCGATTCCAACGGGAATCTTTTCATCGGCGGGGTGGAGCTGCAGGGTGGCCAGGTCTGGTGTGTTCGCTCCACCAACGCAAAGAACGGCGCTGTACTCCCAAATTTCGATCAAAGCACGGCAGTGAGCCTCGGCGGCAGTATCGTTGCTGGCCAGCTAATTAATCCGCAAGGATTAGTCGGTCAGATTTTCCTGGCCGTAGATCGTTCCGGCACGAGTACGAACAACAATATTTACATGCTTGCGAGCGTTCAGCCCGCCGGCTTTGCCACTGGCAGCGACGTAATGTTTGTACGGAGCACAAACGGAGGCCAAACCTTCAGCGCACCGCGCCGGATCAATGACGATCCTGTTAATCACGCGAAATGGCACTGGTTTGGTACGCTTTCGGTCGCGCCTAACGGCCGAATCGATGCAGTTTGGCTGGACACACGTAACGCCGCCAACAATACCGATTCGCAACTCTTCTATTCGTACAGCTTGGATGGCGGAAATACCTGGTCGCTAAATGTCGCAATCAGCAATTCGTTTAACCCGTACCTCGGTTATCCGAATCAGGACAAGCTCGGCGATTACATTACAATCGTCTCGGATAACGCAGGTGCCAATGTCGCGTATGCGGCAACATTTAATGGTGAAGAAGACATCTATTATGTCCGGATCGGTCGAATCGGGTGGAGCTTGATTACAACCGCCGATTTCAACGGCAATGGCAACCCCGATTATGTGCTTTACAACGCGAACACCCGCAACACGGCAATCTGGTATTTGAACAACAATGTTTATGTCAGTGGCGCTTATGGACCCACTCTGCCGAGTGGATGGCAAGTTGTGGCGACAGGCGATTTCAACGGCGACGGCAAACCCGACTACGTGCTTTACAACACGAGTACGCGACAAACTGCGATTTGGTATCTGAACAACAGTATCTATCTGGGCGGGGCTTACGGTCCAACTCTTCCCTCAGGGTGGATATTGATCGGTACAGGAGATTTTAACGGCGATAACAAACCCGATTACGTGCTTTACAACAGTGGCACGCATCAAACAGCTATCTGGTATCTGAACAATAACGTTTACATCGGCGGTGGTTTTGGGCCAACTCTTCCGTCTGGCTGGACATTGGTGGGTGTAGCGGATTTTGATCGCGACGGCCACGCAGATTACCTCTTATTCCATCCCAGTTCAGGCTATACAGCGATCTGGTATCTATCGGGAAGAGCGCTTATTGGCGCCGCTTGGGGGCCGACTATTCCCAGCGGCTGGACATTGGTAGTCACAGCCGACTTTAACGGTGACGGCAAACCCGATTATGTGCTTTACAACGGAGGTACCCGTCAAACAGCCATCTGGTATTTGAACAACAACGTTTTCGTCAGCGGCGCGTACGGTCCGACATTACGGCCAGACTGACGCAGATTACGCGGTAGCATGGCATTGGAGCCGCGCTGGCACGGCCGTTCGCACGATGGTTAGGTAGGCGCGTCCAGCCGACTCTAACTTGATGCCGTCCCCGATTCCGACGGAAGCGCCCCGCCATCCTTCTCCAGCGAGAACAATTGTCGAGCTTATATAATTTGACGTTTTATTTTGCTGAATTTGTGGCTCTGCGCTTCGCAAAAAAATCGTGACATTTCCGTGCTAATTCCGTGAACTGAGGTAACGATTCTGAAAAGGAAATCTCAACAAGAGGATATTTATGCTAGGCGAAACTATTGGCGGAACATCGGGCAAAATTACTTCGCAGCGCATATTGCCAACCTTAGGCGGAGGACCAAAACTGGAGACGTCATTTCAGGCGAGCGGATCGATTCTGGGAACGGAGGTAAAGGAGACGGGCACTTATTGCACCGTGGTGCGTCCGAACGGGACCCTCTACGGCGAAGGGCAAGGGTTAATGATTCTCAAGGACGGAAAAATTGCGACTTGAACAGGGCATGGTGTTGGGACGATGAAGAAAAATGGGACGGCGAGTTATCGCGGTGCCGTCTATTATCAGACTATGCCCCCACGATGGGCGCGCTTGAACAAAGTCGCGGTGGTATTCGAATACGAGGTAGACGCAGAGGGCAACACGCGCTCCGAATTTTGGGAATGGAAGTAGCAGGCAGCTAAGTTGTCGCGACAGCTAATGGTGGAACGCGTTGTCCTCAACGCGTTATTAAATCTGGGCGACTCTGCGGCGATTATTTTGCCATCGTCTTCGGAGGAGCCGATCCACCTGCTTGCTCTTTCGTCACTTCGTTTTTCTCCAGCGCGACGTTCAAGACTTCATCCACATTTTCGACCGGGACGAATTTGAGTTTTTGTTTCGCTTCCTCGGGAACATCGACAAGATCTTTTTCGTTGAGCTTGGGAATGATGACCGTGGAAATACCCGCACGCATCGCCGCCAGGCTCTTTTCTTTCAGACCGCCGATTGGCAGAACCAGGCCGCGCAAAGTGATTTCGCCAGTCATGGCGACATCCGGCCGAACCGGAGTATTGCTGAACAGCGACGCTAACGCGGTAAACATTGCGATGCCGGCCGAAGGACCATCTTTGGGCACAGCGCCAGCAGGCACGTGCACGTGAATGTCCATTTTGCGAAAATCTTCTGGATTCACGCCCAGTTGGCCCTCACGGCTGCGAAGAAGACTCAGCGCAGCTTGGACGGATTCCTTCATCACTTCACCAATGTGTCCGGTGAGGATGATATTGCCTTTCCCTGGGTAACGCGTGGCTTCAATATGTAACACTTCACCGCCGGCAGGCGTGTACGCAAGCCCTGTGACAACGCCCGGCTTGCTCGTTTTGAGTTTGGTCTCGCGCACGTATTTGGCCGGGCCGAGCATTTCTGCAACCGCATCCGGCGTGACGGTGACGTGGTCGGTCTTGCCGCGGGCAACCTGCGCTGCGACGCCGCGACAGATCGCGCCGATCTGTCGTTCAAGCTCACGCACGCCGGCTTCGTGCGTGTAATCGTTAATCACGCGGCGGAGCGCGTCTCCTTGCCATTCGCATTGCTCTGGTTTTAATCCATTTTCTTCAAGCTGCCGCGGCACGAGGTACCGCTTAGCGATCTCGAGTTTTTCACGCTCGGTGTAACCGGGGATTGAGATCACTTCAATCCGGTCGCGCAACGGTTCCGGTATGCCCTCGATATAGTTCGCAGTGCCGATGAAAATCACCTGCGACAGATCAAAGGGCACATCGAGATAGCGATCGACAAACTTGTCGTTTTGGCGCGGATCGAGCACCTCGAGCAAGGCGCTGGCTGGATCACCACGAAAATCGGCGCCGATCTTATCGATCTCATCGAGCATAAACACAGGATTGCGCGTGCCGCATCGGCGCAGCTCCTGGATGATACGCCCCGGCATCGAACCGATGTACGTGCGGCGATGACCCCGGATCTCTGCTTCATCGCGCATCCCGCCGAGGCTGATTCGCACAAATTTGCGCCCCAGTGCATCGGCAATCGATTGACCGAGACTCGTCTTGCCAACGCCAGGCGGTCCAAGAAAACAGAGGATCGCGCCGTGCCCCTGCGGATTGAGTTTGCGCACCGCCAGATATTCGATCAGCCGTTTTTTCACTTTTTCCAGATCGTAATGATCGCGGTCGAGGATTTTCTGCGCTTGGTCGAGATCAAGATTGTCCTCGCTCAGTTTGTTCCAAGGCAAATCGGCGATGATCTCGATATAGCTGACGATCACCGAAAACTCCGGACTTGCTGGAGGAATGAAATCCAGCCGCTTCAATTCGCGCTCGGCCTGTTTCATCACTTCCTCTGGCGGTTTGGCTTCCTCGAGCCGGGCACGCAATTGCTGGGCCTGTTCTTCGCCGCCACCTTCGGCTTCACCCAACTCGCGCTGAATCGCCTTGATTTGCGATCGCAGATAAGCACGTCGTTGCGCATCAGAAAATTGCGAGGCTACATCTTTTTGCAGCTTTTGCTGGATCTCGGCGATTTCGAGCTGCGCAGAGATCTGTTTCTGAATTGCGCGCACCCGCTTCTCGACATCGAGCTCCTCGAGTAGCGCCTGTTTCTGCGCGACATCCACGTTTAGGTTTGGCGCAAGAAAATCAGCGAGCTGCTCGGGATTCTCGATATTCAGAATCATAAGGCGCGCCTGCTCGGGAGCGTCCGGCGCGAGTTCGAACAATCGCGCAGCCGAATCCCGCAAGTTTCGGAACGTGGCTTCCCATTCCTTGCTTGCCGGCGGTAGGATCGATTCGGGCAGATCGACCTCGGCACGCAGAAATGGCGAGGTCGCCACTATTTTGCGAAGCGAAAAGCGGCGTAACCCCTGCACTATAACCAATACATTGTCCTCTTCCTGGCGCAGAAGCTTGAGCACGAGCGCGGCTGTGCCGACCGAATAGAGGTCTTGCGGTGTCGGATCTTCCTTCGCCTCATCGCGCTGCGTCAACAGCCCGATTACTTTTGTTCGTGGCAAAGTGTCATCGAGCAGTTTGAGCGACGCTGCCCGCTGGATGGTCAGCGGAATGATTGTCCCAGGAAAAACAACGATCCCGCGCACGGGCAGAATTGATAATTCTTCAGGGATATTCGGCGTTCCGCCCTTCCCCATTCCCGTCGCAATAGTGCTCTCCGGGCCCGGCTTCGCTTCAACGTTAGCCTGCAGGGTGCTGAGTTCTTTCGCGCTCATGACTCTTTCAAGGGCAGCGAAATCCAGAGCAAGCCGTTGCGCTGCTCGGCGTGCGCTTGCTCGATTTCCACTTCGGCCGGCAACGGCACTTCGCGTATGAACGGGCCGTAATCGATCTCCATGGCCAGCAATTGCAGGGCACATCCCTCGTCATCAGTCGGCTCGGGCAGCTCTCTCGTGCCGCGAATCACCACCCGTCGCGATTCGACGGTGAGATCAATGAACGCGCGATCGACCCCCGCCAGATCGACGCAAATACGAATGGATTTTTCGCAGCGATACGCATTGATTGCAGGTTCCCAGGCGTGCGGTGCAAATCTGGAAAATTGCAAACGCGATAGTTCGGAGGTCAGGTCCTGCAACGCGCCATGCAGCCAGCGCAACTTAATATTCCTGATTGGATCCATCGGTGAGTCGGTGCAATCTAAAACTTCGTTGCTTACGCTTCCTTTTGCAATGAAAGCGCGGACAGTCAACGGAGGAATCCGAGTGGTCGGAATTCCAGGTCCCTGTAGAAATATAACATGCTGAAAGGCGTGTTCACGTGTCTCTTTTTCTGCAGCCATCGCTCCGCGGGCGATGAGATGCGGACGTCTTAAGCACACGACGGTCGCGCTTACGACGGAGAAGCTGCTACAGATCTCATTTCGTTTTCCCAGGGCCCCACAACGCGCGGCCAGGTTTCGCACCTGTGTGCTCGCCATCTTTGAGCACTTGCACACCATTTACCAAAACGTGCTTCACGCCTACCGCATATTGATGCGGTTTCTCATACGTGGCGCGGTCGGCAATCGTCGCCGGATCGAATACGACCACATCGGCAAACATCCCCTCCTTGAGAAACCCGCGATGATCGAGGCCCAAATTTGAGGCAGGCAATCCACTCAGTCGCCGCACTGCTTCCTTCATTGGAATCACTTTTTCGTCCCGCGAATATTTGCCGAGCACGCGTGCGAAATTTCCATACGCACGCGGATGCGGATTGGATTTCAGGAATAGACCCTCAGGCGCCTGCGAAGCTTCATCGGAGCCGAACGAAATCCACGGCTTCGCGAGTTCCTTCTTCACGTTGTCTTCCGACATGATGAAATAGAGTGTGCCGATGCGCGATTCATCTTCCGCGATCAAATCCATCGCCGTATCGATGGGATCTTTTCCCCGCATCCCGGCTACTTCTGCCAATGTTTTCCCGGTAAGCGGCTTCAGTTTTTCAGACTTGAACTCTGCCAGCAGAATGTGCTCTGGACCTCCGGCATCAAAATACAGGTTTTCCCATCCGCTTGTGGGCTTTTGCACCTCTGCCTTAATCTTCTCGCGCGTCGCCGGATCGCGCAGCCGCTTGAATAACGCAGGATAACCGCCGTCTTCGGTCCAAGGCGGAAGCGATGCGTCCAGCCCGGTTCCTCCCGCGGTGTAAGCGTACATATCGGCAGTGATTTTTAGCCCTTCCTTCTGCGCGGCCTCGATTCGCGAAACCAAATCATCGATCTTCGGCCAGTTTTGCTGGCCCGAGACTTTGATGTGATAAACTTCTGCCGGAATTTTCGCCTCCCGGCTGATGCGAATTAATTCATCAAGCGCTTCGAGCAGCCGGCTGCCTTCGCTGCGCATGTGCGAGATGTATTTGCCCTGGTATTTTGCGGCCACCTGGCACAGCTCGATTAGCTCCTCCGTCTTCGCATAAAACGCGGGAGGATAGATTAGAGAAGTGCCAATCCCCAACGCGCCGGCTTCCATTTCCTTGCGTACCAGTTCGCGCATCTGGTCG
>Ga0307471_100002139_pt1 | contig 11244 bp, 8 predicted proteins | sample atmos_gasesAM3C__2_FD_204566 | JGI IMG/M metagenome (GOLD analysis project Ga0307471, IMG submission 204566) | Hardwood forest soil microbial communities from Morgan-Monroe State Forest, Indiana, United States - atmos_gasesAM3C_515 | ecosystem: Environmental > Terrestrial > Soil > Temperate... | reverse complement strand
CGTGATCCGGGCCATCGACGGGCCATTGGCCAACGTCCACGACACGAGCCTCGCCGCCCTGGCCTATCCCGGGCCGGCCGAACATCTGCGCGAGGTCTGGATGGCGGTGCGCACCAGCCTCCGGTCGGTCCTCGAGGTGGTGAGCCTGGCCGACCTCGCCCGGGGTGAGCTGCCCAACCGGGTGCAGGCCCTGGCCGCCGAGTACGAGGCCGATGTGCGGACGTACCAGACGTAACCCGGCCATACCCGGGCGACCCTCACAGGTAAGTCGGTCGACTTAGTCAAGAAAGTCTCCTGGCGAGGGGGGAAACGCCCCCGCGACTGCCGAAATCTCCCGGAGTCCACTCGTTTCTCCGCCGTTCGGCTCCCTGTAACCTTCTTTCTTGATCATCTGAGTCAAGATGATCAACAATAGAGGGATGGGTGCCGGAGCGGCGCCCCGATCACCGGGAGGCGCACCGCCGTGCTCCACCACCTCGATGGCTACGTCGCCCTCGCCGGGCTGATCGTGGGCTTCACCGTCGGTCTCACGGGGATGGGCGGGGGCGCGCTCATGACGCCGATCCTCGTCCTGCTGTTCAAGGTGCAGCCCCTGGCCGCCGTGTCCAGCGACCTCGTGGCCGCCGTCGTGATGAAGCCCATCGGCGGTGCCGTCCACCTGCGGCGGGGCACGGTCAACAAGCGCCTCGTCGGCTGGCTGGCGGCCGGATCGATGCCCTCCGCCTTCGCCGGCGTGCTGATCCTGCGCCGGCTGGGGAACGGGGCGGCGGTCCAGAACCACATCAAGATCGCGCTGGGCGTCGCGCTGCTGCTGGCGGTGGCGACCATGATCGCCCGGGCCTTCCTCAACGTGCGCCGGCGGGCGGTCAAGGGCCTCGGCATCCTCGACGACCCGGCCGGCGTCGCCGACCACGCTCCCGACGTGGTGGTCCGGCCGCTGCCGACGCTCCTCGTCGGCATACTCGGCGGGCTCATCGTCGGCATGACCTCGGTCGGCTCCGGGTCGCTCATCATCGTGATGCTGCTGCTGCTCTACCCGCAGCTCAAGGCGTCGGAGCTCGTCGGTACCGACCTGATCCAGGCCGTCCCGCTGGTGGCCGCCGCCGCCCTCGGCCACATCCTCTTCGGCGACTTCAAACTCGACCTCACGACCTCGCTGCTGATCGGCAGCGTCCCCGGCGTCTACATCGGCGCCCGGGTGTCGGCCATCGCCCCCGGTCGGGTGATCCGCCGGGCGCTGGCCTTCGTGCTGACCGCCTCGGCCCTCAAGCTGCTCAACGTCGGCAACGTGCAGCTGGCCGTCCTGCTGGCCGCCGCCGTGGTCCTCGGGCCCGTGGTGTGGCGGTTCGTGCGGTCGACCGGCGGACTCCGCCGGGGTTGGGAGCCCGCTTCCCCCGTCCCGGGCGGGGACTTCGGGGCCGAGGTCGTCCCGCTCGCCGGGCCCCGTCCGGCCCCGTCCGAGTCGCCGGCGGAGCTGGCCGGTCAAGGGCGCTGACCAGGGGTTTCCCTGATGCCACCAGCGGGGACATAGTTACGCTGTGTGACTCTGTTGGGCCAGTGTTGTGCCACTTCTGTGAGTCGGGGCACTCTTTGAGGTGCTTGTTTACAGATGTGCAGGTTGACCCGCGATCGCCCATACGGGTAGAGTCGACCTAGGCGGAAAGCCGAGCAGCGGCGTCTGCGCGGGAGGTGTGGTGAAGATGGCGATCAATCTGCGACAGTGGTTCGTCTGGCTCACGATTGCCTTCGTTGTCGTCTTCATCTACCGGGACCCGCGGGGCGCCTCCGACGCCATCGGGCCCTTCCTCGGCGACATCGGCCACATCTTGACGAACGTCATCCACAGCGGTGCGGAGTTCCTCGCGGGCTTCGGGCGTCACTAGGCGCGGTGCCGGGCCGTCCCGGCGTCACCCTCTTCTCTCGCGGATCCTTCCCACGCCGGATGAGGTTCTGCAGTCGTACCTGACCCACGACGAGGTCTTCATCCTCGTCGACGAGCCGGCCACCTCGGCCTTCCTGCTCGAAGCCAGCAACGAGATCCTCATCATCGTGGTCATCGCGCTGGTGACGGGCTTCGCCGTCGGCAACGGCGGCGGCTCGATTGCCGCCCTCCTCGGGCTGATGGTCATCTCGGTGGTGACCACGACCCTCGTCGTCCGCCGGCTCCAGGCCTGGTACACCCGCTACGCCCTCACCGATTTCCGGCTCATCCGCTCGTGGGGCGTGATCAAACGCCAACTGGCCTGGATGCCCTGGTCGAAGGTCACCGACGTGCTGCTCGTCCAGAACCTGGCCGGGCGGATCCTGGGCTACGCCACGGTCCGGATTGAGTCCGCCAACGAGGCGTCGGGGTTCAAGGCGGTGACCGACCTGCGCGACCCCCACCGGTTCCACCGGGTCGTGACCGAGATGGTGCAGGCCAAGCAGGGCAAGACGGTTCCCCCCTGGATGAAGCCCGACTACCCCGGCGACGCCGGCTCGGGTTCGGGAGGCGGCCGCGGCCCGCAACCGCCCCGGCCGCGGCCCGACGACGCCGTCACCGTCCCCCGTCTGCCGGCCATCCCGCTGCCCGACGACGGCGGCGATCCGTTCGGCGACTAGCGCGTCGCCCGCCGCCGATTGGGCCGGGGAGCCCGTGTAGCGTGCAAACGATGGGCGTCGACGGGAACGAATCGGCGGCGGTGGGCCGGGCCGCGGCCCTCCTCGGGCGGACGGTGGGCGACGTCACGGCGACGCCGGCCGATCTCCGTTCCGCCGCCGGGCTCCTCCACGACCTCATCGTGTGGGGCCTCGACCAGGGCCTGCCCGACACCGCCCTCCGCCCCCTGGAGGCCCGGCTCGGCCGGTTGGCCGTCGAGCTCCTGGCCGACGACCCCGTTCTCGCCGCCCTGCTCGACTGGTGGCTGGCCGCCGTGGTGGGCCTGCCGCCGGCCCAGCTCTGGTACTCCCATCCGCTTCCCGGTGAGTTGGCCGCCGCCCTCCTCCCCGGCGGGCGTCCGCCGAACCTGGGCTCGGAGATCAAGACGCGCCGCTTCACCGAGGACCGCGAGCGGCTCTTCGCCCTGGCCACCACCGTCCCCGTCCTGTCGCAGGTGGCCAAGGCCCAGTCGGTGGTGAAGGCCCTCAACGGGGAGCTGGCCACCTTCCTGGCCGAGGTCGATCCCGCCCGCAACCCCGACGGGCCCGTCGCCGACACCGACGGGCTGGCCGACCGGGCCGACGCCCTGCTGCGGACCTCCGGGGTGGTGGAGGGGACGCCGTTGTACGGGAAAGTCCGCCGGGAGCTCGACGAGCGTGTCGCGCTGGCCCGGTCGGTGGCCGCCATGGCCGGTGATCTCGGCCCGCCGGTCGAGCCGCTGCCCGCCGCCCGGGTGAAGTCCCTCACCCGTCTGGTCACCACCGGAGACCAGGTGCTGGCCGGCCGGCTGCTGGCCGCCCTGGGCGGTCCGCCGCCCCGGCCTGAGCCGTCGGGCCTGGCCGTGGCCCTGGCCGAGGCGATGGACGCCCTCGACCCCGACGACCGCTTCCGGGCCCACCACCTGCTGGGGGCGGTGGCCGAGCCGGTGGCCGCCGCCGCCGCCGACCCGCAGCTGGCCGCCTTCGCCGAGGAGGGCCGGCTGGCCCGGGCCGAGGCGCTCGCCACGCTGGAGGACCTCGAACAACACGCCGGCGGCGACGCCAACGATCTCCCCGGTCTCGTCCGCCTCGCCCTCGACGCCGGGGAGCTGGCCGAGGTCCGCACCTGGCTGGCCGCCCTCGCCGAGTCGGTGGCCGCCACCCGGGCCCGCAAGGAGGCCACCCGGGCGCTCGACCGGGCCCGCAACCGGGGCGTGGAAGGGTGGCTGGTCGACGCGCTGGCCGCCGCCGTCGACGCCGGCGACACCGGCGCCATGGCGGCGCTGGCCGCCGACGTCCGCCTGCTGCCGGGCATGGAGCGCAAGGTCAGCGCCCTGGCCGACCAGAGCCCGGCGGCACCGGCGGGCGGGCAGGGGGCGACGGTGGCCTCGGCCGACGGCCCGGTCAGCGTCGTCATCACCGCCGGCCCCGGCAGCACGGTGAAGCGGGGGTGGCCGGAGCGGATGGAGCGGCCGGCGACGATCAAGCCGGTCGCCGCCTACGTGATCCGGGTCAACGCCCACAACCGGTTCTTCGACGGCCGCATCTGTTCCGCCCCGGCCGGGAACCGGCAGTGCGCTTCCAGCGAGCGGTTCAAGCTCGACTTCTGCGAGAAGGGCGTCCGCCGCTGCTCCTGGCTCGGCGCCTTCGCCGAACAGCCCCGGGTCGAGCTGACGGACCCCTTCGTCGACGAGTACCAGCCGGTCGTCGACGAGACGCCGCCCGAGGCCGGCGACGTGGCCGTGCTGTGGGCCCCGACGGAGAGCGGCAACGAGCTCGTCGGCCTGTGGCGGGTGCTGACGCTGGCCCGGGCCCGGCGGGGCTGGGTCCTCAACGGCGACCGCGACGCCGCCGTCCTCCTGCCGAGGGGGGTCGTGCCGTGGTCGGCCGTCTACCGGCGCTGGTCGAGCCCCCGGGGGTCGATGGCCCTGCGCACCCTCGACACCGCCGGCCTCGAAGGCCTGCTGGTCGAGGTCCGCGACGCCCTGGCGCCCGTGGCCGACGCCGACCCCCAGGTGCAGCGCGACCTGGCCGCCCTCGAGGTCATGCTGGCCGACCAGCGCGGCCGCGTCCCGGGCGCCCCCCGCCCGGAGGCCCCGGCCGGGGACGCCGGGGCCGGGGCAGCCGGCACCGGGCCGACCGGGGCCGACACCGGCCCGGGCCGGGGACGGCGGGGCCGCCGCCGCGACGAAGCGGCCGAGCGGGGCCGCAACGGCCGGATCGACGCCGGCGAGGCGGCCGGAGCCGCCGCCGGCGCGGCCGCCGTCGCCGAGGCTCCGCCCACCCTCCAGCAGCGGCTTCGGGCCCGGGGTGGCTTCTACTCGCCCACCCTGGTGGCCCAGTACGAGCTGGCCGTGCTGGAGAGCCGCCTCGTCGTGCTGGCCGGCCCGTCGGGCACCGGCAAGACCCGCCTCGCCCTGGAGGCCGCCGCCGAGCTGGGGGCGATCAGCTGCCTGGTGGCGGTGCGGCCCGACTGGCACGCCAACGAGGATCTGCTCGGCTACCTGCCGCCGTTCCCCGGCTCCCGGTTCTCGTCGACGGCGGCCTCGGAGTTTCTCCGCACCGCCTCGATCGAGGCCGAGGCAGCCGCTGCCGAGCAGCGTTCCGCCCGGCCCTTCCACCTCTGCCTCGACGAGATGAACCTGGCCCGGCCCGAGCACTACCTGGCCGAGCTGCTGTCGAAGATGGAGGTGCCCGGCGGGCGGGTGAACTTCCACACCGGCGGCATCGAGGCCGGCTTCCCGCCCGACGTCGCCTACCCGCCCAACCTCGTGATCATCGGCACGGTCAACCTGGACGAGACCACGCTGCCGATCTCGGCCAAGATCCTCGACCGGTCGGCCTACCTCGTCGTCGAGGCCCACGACCTGCGGGCGTTCCTGGAGACGCTGCCGGAGGCGGCGGCGATCCCGGCCTGGATCCCCAAGCTCCTCGTCGACCTCGACGGCAACCTCGACGACGCCGGTCAGGGCCTCGGCTACCGGGTGGCGCAGCGGCTCCTCCGGTGGGCCAGCCTCGGCGCCGCCGCCGGCCACGCGCCCGAGGAGGCGCTCGACTGGGCGCTGTCCGCCCAGGTCGTGCCCCGGCTGCGCTTCACCCGGTCCGACCCCGCCCACCTCGAGGTGCTGGAGGCGCTCATCGGCCGGCTCCGGGGCGCCAAGGGCGAGTTCGCCCGCTCCACCGCCCTGCTCGAACGCATGCTGGCCGAGCTCCGCCGGCAGGACTTCACCCTCGGACAGATGCGACTGTCGTGAGCGAGGGGCGGGCGACAACCGGCGCCAAGGTCGCCCCCGCCGGCGCCAGCCTGCTCCTCCTCGGCGGCCGGCCGGTGCCGATGGCCGGCCTGCCGTTGCGCATCGACGAAGCGACACCGCTGGCGTTCACCCTGGGTCCCGGCGTCGTCGGCCGCCTCAGCCTGGCCGGCCTGCCGGTGCCGCTGGTGGACGGGCGGGCCGACCCGGCCTGGGTCGACGAGTCCCGCCGGGAGCAGTGGGTGGGAGAGCTCGACCTGGAGCTGGTCGTCACCAGCACTCCCCAGGCGGTCGTGTTGCGGCCCCGGGTCGTCGTCCTGCCCCGGCGGGCGACGGTGGAGGGGTTCGGGTTCCTGGTCGACCAGTTCCGGACCTGGGCCGGGCCCGGCGCCCTGGCCGACCCCGCCGGCCGGGCCCGCATCTGGGCCGAGCTCGCCCCCCGGGTCCCCAAGCGGGAAGAGGAGCGGGCGCTGGTGGCCCTGGCCCTGCTGCGGCGGGCCATCCCGGCGCTGGCCGCCATCCACCGGGCGCCGGCCACCACCCCGGCCGAGCGGCGCGAGTGGTGCGCCCTCGACCGCACCGCCGGCCGCCGATTGCTGCTCCGCCGGCTCCACCCGTTCGACCCGCCCCGGCCCGTCCACGAACCCCGCTCCGGCCAGGTGGCCACGATCGTGGTCGAGCCGAGCACGGACCGGGCCGAGAACCGGTTCGTGGCCGGGGTCGTGCGGCGGTTGGTGGCGATGTGCCGGGAGGCGTCGGCCACGCCCGACTGGCTCGACGCCGACCAGGTCCGGGAGCTGACCGAGGCCACCCGGGCGCTGGCCGCCATGGCCGCCCAGCCGCCCTGGGCCGATCTGCCCAGCGGGGCGATGCCCCGGGCCAGCTTCCTGCTCCGGGACCACCCCCACTACCAGGCCATGCGGACGGTGTCCGAGGCGGTCGGCGACAGCCTCCGCTGGAGCCCGTTGCCGGGCGACCCGGCCGCCCTCGGCCTGCGGACGCAGACGCTGAACGCCCTCTTCGAGGTGTGGGTCTCCCAGGCGGTGCGGGCCGCCGTCCACCGCCGGATCGGCCTCGTGGGCCACCTCGGCGCGCCGCTGCCCCGGGGTGGCGCCGAGGAGGCGGTCACGGCCCGGGGCCGGGTGCGGATCTGCTTCGACCGTGTCTACCCGAAGCCGGGGGCGGACGGTCCGACCCGGGAGGGGATCGTGGCCCTCACCCGCAAGCGGAGCCCCGACGCCACCGTCGAGTGGTGGCCGACCGGCGGGCAGCCGGTGGTGATGGCCGTCGACGCCACGTGGAGCCGCAACCCCAATTACCACGACGACAAGCTGGGCTACGCCCGGTCCCTGGCCGCCGGCGGGTCCGACGAGATGCTGGGGGCGCCCCGGCTCTGCACCCGCCGGTCGATGGTGGTGTTCCCCGGCCAGCGGCCCGAGGTCCACGAACTCGGCTTCGCCCTCTCGCTGGCCACGGTGTCGGCGCCGCCGTCGCAGGCCGGCTGGGAGCTGCTGGGGGCGTTTCTCGACCGGGCGCTGGAAGGGGTCGTGCCGCCGGGGCAGACGGCCGACGGTTTCACCGCCGTCGCCGACATCCGGCCCCGGTAGAACGAAAGAACCGGCGTTCCTCAGGTCCTACGCCACCTGAGGAACGCCGGTTCTCTGTATGTCAGCTCAGGCCTTGCGCAACAGCACGTGCAGGTCGGCACCCCGACGCTCGCTGGAGAGGAGGGGATTCCCCGTCCGCGACGCCCAGGCCTTGATGTCGGGCTCGAAGCCAGGGTCGCTGGCCATGACCAGCAGGGTCTGGCCCGAGGAGAGGCCCGCCATCGCCTGGGCCGTCTGGATGATCGGCAGGGGACAGGACACGTCCCGGCTGTCGAGCACCTCGTCGGCGAGTGTGGTGGTGACGCTGGTGGTGCTGATTGCTGTGTTCATCGAATCTCCCGGCGGCTGGAGCAATTCCCGACTTCCTTATCGGAAATTAACACAATGCGCCGCCGACTTCTTCCCTCCAGGCGAAAAAAACTGATCCAGGGGGTCGGATTTCCGTCAGTTGCGGCCTCAGCGGACCCATCGGGGGTCTCCAGCTGGCAGTCTTATCTGTTCGGGTTCCGCGAGGGCGCGCCAGGAGGTGACCTTGCCCGAAGCAGAGCCGGACCGGAAGGCCATGACCCGTTCCGACGGCCTCGAGGCGGAGCGCGCCTACGTGGAGCGGCTCTATCACCGCCTCGACGAGGTCCGGGCGAAGCTCGACGCCGAGCTCGGGCGGGTCCGGGGCTCGCCGGGCGGCACCCACCAGTGGCGGCAGGAGCGCGACGCCCTGGCCGGCAACCTCGAGAACCGGCTGGCGGCACTCGACATCGGTGACCTGCCCCTGTGCTTCGGCCGCCTCGACATGGGCGACGGGGCCCGGTACCACGTCGGCCGCCTGGGGCTGTCCGAGGCCGACTACGAGCCGCTCCTGGTCGACTGGCGGGCGCCGGCCGCCCAGCCCTTCTACCGGGCCACGGCCGCCGACCCCCAGGGCGTCGTCCGCCGCCGGCACCTGCTGACCCATGGCCGGGAGGTCGTGGGCCTCGACGACGAGGTCTTCGACCTCGACGCCCTGTCGGAGTCGGAGCAGGCCACGCTCCACGGCGACGCCGCCCTCCTGGCCGCCCTCCGCAAGGGCCGCACCGGCCGGATGGGCGACATCGTGGCCACCATCCAGGCCGAGCAGGACCGGGTGATCCGTTCCGACCTGGCCGGCGTCCTCGTGGTCGAGGGCGGGCCGGGCACCGGCAAGACGGCCGTCGCCCTCCACCGGGCCGCCTATCTCCTCTACACCCACCGGGCCCGTCTGGCCGGCAACGGCGTCCTGGTCGTCGGGCCCAACGGGGTGTTCCTCCGCTACATCGAGCAGGTGCTCCCCTCGCTGGGGGAGACCGGGGTGCTGCTGGCCACGCCGGGTGAGCTGTACCCCGGGGTGGACGCCCAGCGCCACGACCCGCCGGCCACGGCCCGGGTGAAGAGCGACCTCCGGATGGTCCGGGTCCTCCGCCGGGCCGTCGCCGACCGGCAGCGGGTGCCCCGGGAGGATCTGCGCCTCTCCTACGACAAGCTCGACCTGGTGCTCGACCGGGCGACGTGCCAGCGGGCCCGCGACGCCGGCCGGCGCAGCAGCCGTCCCCACAACCCGGCCCGGGAGACGGTCGAGCGGATCCTGCTCATGGCGCTGGTCGACCAGGTGCGGGCCGGGCTCACCGAACTGCGGGGGGCCGAGCCCGAGCCCGACGAGCTCGACGAGGCCTGGGAGGAGCTGCGCCGGTCCCGCGACTTCCGCTTCGCCATGGAGCGCATCTGGCCGCTGCTGGCCGCCCCCGAGCTCCTCAACGACCTGTTCGGCACCCCGGCGCTGGTCAACTCGGCCGGCGGTTCGGTGCTGAAGCCCGACGAGCGGGAGGCGCTGCTGCGGGATCGGTCGCGGGACTTCGCCGCCGTCGACTGGTCGGTGGAGGACGTGCCCCTCCTCGACGAGGCGGCCGAGTTGCTCGGCGTGCCGCTCGGGCGGGCCCAGCGTTCGGCGCGGCGCCGGGCCGGCCGGCGGCGGCGGGGCGTGCGCTTCGCCCGGGCCGTCCTCGAGGGGTTGCGGCTCGACATGCCGATCGACCCCGAGGTGCTGGCCGAGCGCTACGCCGGGGAGGCGACGGTGCTGTCGGTGGCGGAGCGGGCCCGGCTCGACCGGACGTGGGAGTTCGGCCACGTCATCGTCGACGAGGCCCAGGAGCTGTCGCCGATGGCCTGGCGGGTGTTGTTCCGTCGCTGCCCGACCCGGTCGATGACCGTCGTCGGCGACCTGGCCCAGACCGGCGCCTCCTGGGGCCCGGCCAGCTGGGCCGAGCTGTTCGACCGGCACGCCCCCAACCGGTGGCGGCGGGCCGAGCTCACCGTGAACTACCGGACGCCGACCGAGATCATGGAGGTCGCCACGGCGGTGCTGGCCAGCGCCGCCCCCGGGGTGGTCCCGCCCCGGTCGATGCGGGAGGAGGGCGTGCCGCCCTGGGCGGTGCAGACCTCGCCCGGCGACCTCGTCGGTGTGGTGGCCGAGGCCGTCCGGCGCGAGCTGGCCGCCATCGGCGACGGCCGGTTGGCCGTGATCACTCCCGCCGCCGGGGCGGAGGACCTGGCCCGGGGGCTGGCCGCCGCCCTGCCGGAGGCGACCATCGGCGACCGGACCTCGCCGCTGGACGGGCTGGTGGCCGTGCTGGGCGTGGCCGAGACGAAGGGCCTGGAGTTCGACGGCGTCATCGTGATCGAGCCGAGCACGATCGTGGACGAGTCGGAACGGGGGATGAGCGACCTCTATGTGGCGTTGACCCGGGCCACCCGCCGGCTCGGCGTCGTGCACACCAAGGCGCTCCCCACGGAGATGCGAGGCCTGCGGGAGCCGCCCGCCACCGGCGACGCCGTCGGTGCCGTGGAGGCGCCCGCCTAGGCGCTCGCCTCGCCGAACGTCCAGTGACGCCGGCCGGTGCCCGACAGGAGGCGGCCGAAACGCAGCCCGGGGAAGTGGGCGGCGGCCACCGGCACGTCGCTGCCTTCGAGCTCCTTGGCCACGGCTTCCCGGGTGCGGCGGGCCAGGGCCGGGTCGACGTCCATCAGCGCCTCCCAGTCGTCCTCCATCAGCTCCACCGGGCAGTGGACGACGTCGCCGAGCAGGAGGGCCCGCTCGTCCCCGTCGGCCACCACGATCACCGCCGAACCCGGGGTGTGGCCGGGGGCGTGGCGGACGGTGATCCCCGACGCCAGAGGCGTGTCGTCGCCGAAGACCTCGAGCCGGTCGGCCAGCGGTGACAGCTTCCGGACGGAGCCGGGCTCCGGATCGGGGCCGGCCACGAAGTGGTCCCAGTCGGCGGCGTGGCAGCGGAACGTGGCCCGGGGGAAGACGACCGCGCCCTTTTGGGTGGCCCAACCGACGTGGTCGAAGTGGAGGTGGGTGAACACCACGTCGGTCACGTCGTCGGGGCCGACCCCGAGGGTGGCCAGGCTGTCGAGGAACTGCCCGCCGTGGTACACGTCGTTGTCGATGCGGCCCGCGCCGGCGTCGATGACGACGACCCGTTCGCCCGTCCGCACCAGGAACCCGCCCAGCGACAGCTCGAGGCTGCCGTCGGCGGCGAGGAACTCCTCGTGGGGCAGCCAGGGATCGCCCCGGTCGCCGGTGAACCGGAGCAGGTCGCCGGCGGGCAGGCGGGCCCAGCCGTCGCGGACGGGGTGGATCTCGAGGGCACCGACTCGCATGGCCGCCGACTGTAGGCGGGAAAATCGGTGGCTCCGGCGCTGGGCCCCTGCCTAGGGTGCCGCCCTGCCGGGCTGGGTGCCCGGCTCCCGAGGAG
>Ga0307471_100002138_pt1 | contig 11248 bp, 5 predicted proteins | sample atmos_gasesAM3C__2_FD_204566 | JGI IMG/M metagenome (GOLD analysis project Ga0307471, IMG submission 204566) | Hardwood forest soil microbial communities from Morgan-Monroe State Forest, Indiana, United States - atmos_gasesAM3C_515 | ecosystem: Environmental > Terrestrial > Soil > Temperate... | reverse complement strand
GTCAACTTTTGGGGTGGGAGGAATTCAATGAATGGATTATTTCGGTTAGCGCTTGCGTGTTGCCTTGTCGTTTGTATGGCCAGACCGGTCTTTTCCCAGAGTAGAAATACCGGGGAGATTCGCGGCACGGTGGCGGATGCGACGGGAGCCGTTTTGCCGGGTGCCACCGTCACGCTTACCAATATTGATACGGGGGAGACGAAGGACTTCGTCACGAACGCGGACGGTATCTACGACACCGTTTCGACGCCCGCAGGAAACTATAACATTAGCTTCACGGCTAAGGGCTTCAAGAAGCTTGTGCGCGGGCCCTTCACGCTCAACGTCGACGTAATTACCGAGAACGCCGCCCTGGAGGTTGGTGCGGTGACGGACACGGTGACGGTGGAAGGGAATGGCGTGCCCCTCCTCAACACCGAAACCAGCCACATGGGGACAGTTCTTGAAAAGGAAACCATTGGTAAACTGCCCCAGGTGGGCGCCGGAATCACTGGCAACGACTGGGCTAACTTCAATATCCTCCTCCCCGGCGCTGCCGGAGCCCCTTCGCAGCCGGCCTCCGAAGGCAGCGGCGCTTATAATGCGGGAGACGCTATTTCAATTAACGGCAACTTGCCCAATTATGCGAACTATCTCGCGGACGGTGCCGTTGTTCAACTGCCGGTTAGCAACAACGTGGACAACACGGTCTTTGAGGCTGTCTCGGAGGTTCAGATCACCACGTCTTCGTTCTCGGCTGAGTATGGCATTGGCGGAGCCGTATTCAACCAGATCAGCAAAAGCGGAACCAACGGTTTTCACGGATCAGCTTACGATTATTGGCAGAACAATATTCTGAACGCCGCCCAATTTTTTAATGTTCAGCACAACGGTACCTTTGTGAAACCGCCGGCGGCGTATTTGCGGTACAACGAGTGGGGCGGCTCCGTGGGCGGTCCCATCATCAAGAACAAACTCTTCTTCTTCTTCGTCCGGGACAAAATCTATAACAACGGCGCCGGAAGCGTTCACGTCAGTACGGTTCCTACGCTTGCGGAGAGAGGTATGGGCACGGCCAATCCGGGCGCATTTGATTTCACTGGCAATCCCACCATCTTCGACCCCGCAACGCGGACGTCGGTGGGCGGGCCTGCCACCGCGTTCGCTGGCAACATTATACCGGCCTCCATGGTGGACCCTGTAGCCGCTAAGCTTCTGGCGTACTACCCTCTGCCTAACGCAGCGGGAAACCCGGCGACGGTTAACGGCGTCGTTTACCCGGGGGACATTCAAAACAACTTCCAATTCGTGGCGTCCGCTCCCAACCCGAATCTCCGATATTTTGGGCGCATTGATTACGATTACTCTTCGAAGAACCGGGTTAGCTTCTCCATCAGTCAGAAGAACAACAACGGAAAGAATATCAACCAGTTGCCGTGCCCGCTCAACTGCTTTTCCGGGGACATCGACGGTTACAACGTACAGCTTTCCGATACCTGGGCGATCAGTCCGACGCTGGTCAACGAATTTCGCATGGGGTATACCAAGCAAGGCAACTGGTTCGTTCCTCAGACCCTTGGGTTTAATAGTGCAACCACACTCGGTTTGCAATACGCCAAGGCGGCTGTCTTCCCGACCATCAACGTGAGCGGCGTCTGCTGCACGCAATTGGCCCCGGGTACGAACGCCGTATATATCGAGAACCTTTACGATCCGTCGGATGTGATTACGCTGGTCAAAGGTCGCCACATTCTGCACTTCGGCATCGAGGTGCTGATGGGCCAAGGTAATACCACGCCGTGGGGCAACATTACCGCGGGCAATTTCAATTTCACCGGGCAGTACACCCAGCAAAACGGTGTCACTGGCACTGGAGTGGGGCTCGCCGATTTCCTGCTCGGCGACGTTGAAAACTGGTCTGCGACCAATCAGTCGACGTCCTATGCGCGATTGAAGAGCCCGCAAGCCTTCGTGCAAGACGACATCAAGGTTCGCCCGAATTTCACCTTGAACCTTGGCTTGCGCTATGTAGGGACGACCGGATTTAGCGAGACCAAAAATAGCCTGGGCGGATTCGATCCCAATCTCATTAACCCTGCCAACGGGACACTCGGTTCGATGTGGTTCGCGGGTCAGGATAACCGCAACACTTTGCAGAAAGGGGTTTGGGGCATCTTCCTGCCCCGCGTCGGCTTTGCCTGGTCTATCCGACCCAATACAGTCATCAGAGGCGGTTATGGGATGTACTCGTACAACTTTAGCCAGGACACGTATGGAAACGGAATAGGGACTGGGGCGCTCACTACCAGTAGGGGCAACACCACCGACCCCAACGTTGGGACTGGCCCGGCGCCTCTGATTAACCTGGACGCGTCCGCTGCTACCGCTGATTCTGTGCTCACTTACGTGGTGGGCTCGCCGGCGGCACGGCAACCCCTAACCTACTGCTGCAAGCCGGGTGTCTTCTCAAACCAGACGTATGTTCCGTATCACGTCCAACCCGGGAGAATCAATGAGTGGCAGTTGAGCGCCGAGCATCAATTCGCGGGTAATTTTATGGCCTCATTCGCCTATGTGGGCAGCCACGGATCGAACCTGCAATTCCCGACGGACCTGAACCAGGTTACCAACCCGGCCGATATGGTGGCAGGCAACCAGGCTTTGCGTCCGTTCCCATCTTGGGGCAACCTTGGCGGCAACCTTTACAACGGCATTTCGAATTACAACGCCGTGCAAGCCACGATCACCAAGCGTTATTCCAACGGCTTACTCTTCAGTTTCAACTATGTCTGGTCGCATTTCCTGGATGATCAGGATTCGTCCGGATGGGGCAACCGTGGAGGGACGCAGGCCTGGCAAATCGGCAATAACCTAGCCGCCAACTATGCCAACTCCAACTTCGACATCCCGAACGCGGTCAAGGGATACGCTGCTTACGACCTGCCTTTCGGCAAGGGAAGGAAGTATGCGAGTGGGGCTAATGCGCTGGAGACCGCTGCCATCGGCGGATGGCAGATCAGCGGAACGATGCTCATTCAGGACGGGAATCCGTTTACGATAACCAACTCTGTAAACAACAGCCATTCGGATTGCGGTAATGGCTGCTCGTGGTTTCCCAATCTCGTGGGCAATCCGAACGCCAACATTCCCGCCTCTCCCGTCAACGCGATTTCCTGGTTTAATACCGCCGCGTTTGTCTCCGCTACACCCGGAACATTCGGCAACAATGGCCGGAACACACTGCGGGGGCCGCATTTGAATGTCTTTAACATGTCCCTGGCTAAGACCTTTAAATTCACAGAGCGAATTCAGCTACAATTGCGATCAGACTGGGTGAACGTCTTCAACCACCCGAGCTTCGGCCTTCCGAGTTCTACGCTGGGGGGAGGTAACTTCGGGCTCATCAACTCCTCAGCCCCCAACGGCGGTATCGCGGTTGCCCCTCGAACTGGTCAACTCAGCGCGCGCATAACGTTCTAACAGAGACGACCAATTAGTGAGAGGACGGCATCACCCCGCCGTCCTCAACTCTGTCTGGGGGCGGAACGAGATTTTAGAATGCGCTTGGTCCGCCGTACAATCGGGACATGAGCACAAAAGAGATCGTGGTCTTGCCATGGCTGGTTCTCTGTGTCGCGTTGGTGCCGTACTTCTCCCAATCGAATCCGAGCCGCCAGCAGCAAATCGAATTACACAGTCGTCAGGCTGCGGAATACCTGAAGGAGAACAGACCTGATTTGGCGGTGCCCGAATTTAGAGCTATTATTGCCCTCGACCCGAACAACGTGGATGCCCGCGGCAACCTTGGCGTGGTGCTGTTCTTTCAGGGGGCGTATACGGATGCGATTCCCCAGTTCCGCGCCGCGCTGAAACTGCGGCCCACTCTGTGGAAAATTCAGGCCCTTCTGGGCATCGCCGAAAAGCGGACGCGCGACGTCAAAGCGGCGCTCGGCGATTTGGAAAAGGCATTTCCAAGTGTCCAGGAAGAGAAGATTCGAATTGAGACCGGGATGGAGCTGATTGAAATCTACTCCGGGACGGGCGATCTGGACAAAGCCGCAGCGGTCGTGAGCGCTCTTCGGGAACGGGAACCGACGGACGAAGCCGTGCTGTACACCGCATACCGAATCTATTCCGATCTTGCTGACGAGTCCATGCTCACCATGGCCATTGTCGCTCCGAAATCTGCCCGCATGCACCAATTGATGGCGCACGAGTTGGCCAAGCATGGGGACACTGCTGAAGCGATCGAGAATTATCGAGTTGCTCTCAAGATCGACCCTCAGCTTCCCGGACTCCATTTTGAGCTTGCCGAGATGTTGAACACTTCGTCCGTTCGAGCCGACCAAGAAGAAGCCGAGAGCGAGTACAAAAAAGCCTTGGCGGTCAATCCGTCGGACGCATCTTCTGAATCGAGGCTTGGCGGTATCGCTGCTCGCAGAAATGATCTAAACGAAGCGTACAAGCGATACGCGCGGGCTCTCGAACTGCGGCCGGATGACGCAGAAGCCAGCCTCGGCCTGGCGAAGGTCTTGATGACCATGGGTCAGCCACAAAAAGCCGAGGCGCTTCTCGAGCATGTCGTCCAGCTTGACCCCACCAGCGCTGTGGCCCACTTCCGTCTGAGTACTCTCTATCGGCAGACCGGACGCACCGCGGATGCTAAACACGAACTTGAGGAATACCAAAAATATAAAGAGATGAAGGAGAAGCTTAGGGATATTTTCCACGCGATGCGTGTGGAACCAGCCAAGGAAGAGCACGACGGTCTTGATCCTCGGAACTAGCCGGGTCATCGCCTGGGGGGACGTCATCGTGAGGTTCATCTTATATCGTCGGAATGGTCTGGCCGGCGCGGTTTTCGGAGCTGCCGGTGCTAACGAGCGGGACTGCGGGTGCGCCACGAATTTAGAAGAAAATGGGATCACGAGACTATCGAGCGGATGAAAACACTTCTTCTCATAGCTGCCATCTTGTCAACGGCTGATCCGCTGTTCGGATCCTCTTACTACCCAGCCCGCCTAGACGATCAAAGAGCAGTTTACTTGACCCGGGATCACTTTCCTGTTATCGGGGACGGAATCGCGGATGATTCGGATGCCTTGCAACAGGCCATCAATAAGGTTCAGGAGACAACCAACCAGGGGATTCTTTTCGTTCCCGCGGGCCGTTACCGTCTGACCAAGACGATCTATATCTGGCCAGGGATCCGGTTGATCGGGTTTGGGGCGGAGCGGCCCACATTGGTGCTGACCCGAAACACGCCCGGCTTCGAGCAGGGCCCCGCCTACATGGTGTTCTTCGCGGGTGGTCGCCCGGACACAAACGCCACTCCACGGGATGCCAGCCCGGGTACGTTCTATTCATCCGTGAGCAATATCGATATCGAAATTCAAGAAGGGAATCCGGGCGCTGTGGGCGTCCGCGCCCACTATGCCCAGCATTGCTTCCTGGCGCACATGGACTTCCACATCGGTTCCGGGCTTGCGGGAATTCACGACGGCGGCAACGTCGCAGAAGACGTGCATTTTTATGGGGGTCAGTACGGCATCTGGACCCGAAAACCTTCCCCCGGATGGCAGTTCACGGTCATTGACGCTACGTTCGAGGGGCAACGCGAAGCGGCGATCAGAGAGCACGAAGCCGGTCTGACCTTGATCCGCCCTCAATTCAAGAATGTCCCCACTGCCATTTCCATCGATTCCCCATACTCGGATGAGCTCTGGCTGAAAGATGGGCGCATGGAAAACGTTAGCGGCCCCGCTCTGATCATTAGCAATGAAAATAATGCGCGCACCGAGATCAACATGGAAAACGTCGTCTGCCGAAACGTCCCTGTTTTTGCGTCTTACCGCGAGAGCGGAAAGCAAATTACGGCTCCGGTGGAAATATATGAGGTGAAGACTTTTTCTCATGGACTTCACTTCGAGGAGATGGGTGCCGGACCCTCGATTCAGGACGTCTATGAGACAGCACCCCTGGGGGCCATGCCAAAACCAGTCAAGTCCGACATCCTAGATCTGCCGCCGATAGAGACGTGGGTGAATATCCGCACTCTGGGCGCCCAGGGTGACGGCTCTACCGACGATACCGAGGTATTCAGAAAAGCAATCGGGGAGCATCGCGCGATTTACCTGCCGTCCGGTCAGTATCGGGTTACGGACACCATCACACTGAGGCCTGATACGGTCCTCATCGGCCTGCATCCGAGCGTCACACGGATCTTCCTTGCCGACCGAACCGCAGCCTTTCAGGGCATTGGCATTCCCAAACCGCTGCTCGAAACTCCAAGAGAGGGGACCAATATCGTGACCGGCATCGGTCTATACACCAACGGCATCAACCCGCGAGCGGTGGCCGCGAAATGGATGGCCGGCAGGGATTCGATGATGAACGATGTGCGCTTCCTGGGGGGGCACGGTACCATCGATCCGAACGCCACCGCGAAAGAAAATATCAAAGGATGGGAGAAGATCTATAACAATACCCATACAGCCGACCCGGATCTGGATCGGCGCTGGGACGGGCAATATCCCAGCCTATGGATCACCGGCGGCGGGACCTTCGTCGACATCTGGACGCCCAGCACGTTCGCGCAAGCGGGATTGTACATCTCGAATACGTCCATCGAAGGACGAATCTATGAATTGTCGAGCGAGCATCACGTTCGGAACGAGGTGGTGCTCGAGCATGCGTCCAACTGGAAAATCTACGCGCTCCAGACGGAAGAGGAAAGGGGCGAGAGCGGGTTCGCTCTACCGCTGGAGATCCGGAATTCGAGCAACATCACCGTAGCGAACCTGCACATGTATCGCGTCGTAAGCAGCTATCAGCCTTTCCCGTATGCGATCGCGGTTACAAACTCCCAAAATATACGGTTCCGAAACGTCCATTGCTACAGCGACAGCAAAGTGTCCTTCGACAACGCGGTTTACGATCAAACTTATAACGCGGAGGTACGGCAACGCGAATTCGCCTGGCTGACGATTTCGAGCGGCGCGCCTCAGGTCCGCCCGAAGCAGCCTTCTCGAGTTCTCGCCGAGGGCGCGAAGGTCGAGAGAGTCGCGACCGGTTTCTTCCGCATTTCCGGGGGAGCTGTTGACAGTTCCGGAAACATCTATTTCGTCGACGCCAGAAGGCAAACCATCTACCGCTGGTCAGCCGCAACTCGTCGGCTGTCGAACGTACGCGATAATCCGCTGGACCCGGTTCAGCTGTTTTTTGATAAGTCTGGGGACCTGATGGTGATTTCCTCTGCGGGAAAGGGCGCCGTGTACAGCTTTAAGCCCGACTCCCTGGATGAAGATATAACGCTGCTAGAAGCCGTAGCATCTGCGCCACGCCCAGGCATGACCCCGATTCTGCCCGTCAATTATTGGAGAAACGAAAACGACTTCCCCAAAGCGGTGTCCGTCCAAAAGCCCTATCAGTTCGTTTCTCAGGACGGAAGTACTTTCCTTCCAGCAGGCAAGGACTTTGTGACCGGGGAACTCTATTATGGGTCCAAGTTTAATGACCTGCTACGAGCTTTCGGCATGGCGGCGGCAGTTGCGGGCCAGCCTTTCTACGTTTCCAATGAATCCGAACACAAGACGTATGTCGGCGTCGTCGGGGTTGACGGCCGAATCTCGAACTTAAGGCTCTTCGCTGAGCAGGGCGGAGAGTATGTGACGCTGGACGAGAAGGGCAACGTCTATATCGCCGCGGGCCAAGTGTTCGTATACGATGCGTCGGGCCATCTGATCGATACGATTGAGATTCCAGAGCGACCGTTGCAATTGTTATTCGGCGGCAGCGATGGTCATACTCTGTTCATTCTTGCGTGCAGTTCCTTGTACGCCGTCCAAACTCGTTCGAGAGGGCGCTGAATATAGAGAGGGTTCTTATTTGCCAGGGCCACAGAAATATATGCATTTGTCCGCGAGAGCAGTCACCTGTGCCGCCGTGGCGATAGTTTTGATTTGTCTAGGGGATTTGTCCCCACTTTCACTGGGCCATCAACTCAAATTTGATTTACGCGATAGCGAATTAGCTTTACTGGTTCTCGCGGCAAATCGTTCCAGCGAGCACGCATTGGCACCGGCGACCGATGCGTTCCCTCAGCTGGTAGATATTACCGATTCGACGAACATTAAATTCGATCATCTTTCGAGTCCTGAGCAGAAATACATTGTGGAGTCGATGAGCGGAGGCGTTGCTATCATCGACTATGATCGGGATGGATGGCCTGATCTTTACTTTACCAACGCAGAGAGCGTGGACATGGCGCTTTCTGATAAGAAAGCACGCAGTGCGCTGTACCACAACAATCACGATGGAACCTTCACGGACGTGACGGATAAGGCAGGTGTCGGCTTTCCCTGCTGGGCAATGGGTGCGGTCGTGGGGGACTTCAACAACGATGGGTGGCCAGATTTGCTTGTCACCTGCTTCGGAGGGGTCGTCCTTTATCGCAACAATGGCGATGGAACATTTACGGACGTCACCAAGCAATCAGGCCTCGGTCATGATTCAGGATGGGCAACGGGAGCGGCCTTTGGCGACTATGATGGCGATGGCTGGGCTGACTTATTCGTGTCACACTACGTCGATCTCCATCTGGACGATCTTCCGGCTTTCGGGTCCAGTAAGACATGCAAGTATCGTGGAATCGATGTCCAGTGCGGCCCTCGAGGGCTCAAGCCTTCTGCGGATAACCTCTACCACAACAACGGCGACAGCACATTCGCGGATGTATCGAAGAAGGCCGGAATCTCTGACCTTCCAAATTCCTTTGGATTGACGGTCGTTTGGGAAGACTTCGACGATGACGGACATCTCGATCTTTTTGTAGCCAACGACGGCCAAAGGAATTATCTCCTCGAAAATGATGGCAGCGGGCATTTTAAGGAGATCGCTTATTCCGCGGGCGTAGCTGTCAGCCAAGATGGGACCGAACAAGCCAACATGGGCGTTGCCCTCGGCGATTATCAGCACACCGGACGTTCTTCCATATTCGTGACCCATTTCAGTGACGAATACGCGGCCCTATTCCGGAACGATGGGGCGATGAGTTTTGCTGATGTTTCTTACGCTTCCCAAATTGCTCCGAGCACGGTTCCCTACGTTGGCTGGGGCGACGCGTTCTTCGATTTTGATAACGATGGTTGGCTCGATCTGTTCCTGGCGAACGGTCATGTCTACCCACAGGTGGACTCCGCCGAAAGGGGAGCCAGATACCGCGAGCCAAAGCTGCTGTTCTTGAATCAGCGCAATGGCACGTTCAAGGACATTAGCAAGCTTGTCGGCCCGGCCACGCAACTCCTCGAAGCCAGCCGGGGAGTAGCGACCGGAGACTTATTTAACGACGGGCGGATTGACATTGTTGTCGAAAATCTTAAAGGCGGTCCCATGATTCTCCGCCCACAAGGTAGTCCAGGGAACCACTGGATCAGCTTTGAACTAGAGGGAACGAAGAGCAATCGGCTGGCCTTGAACGCGCGGGTAAAAGCGACCGCTGGAGATCTGGTGCAGATGGGTGAGGTTCTAAGCGGAGGCAGTTATCTCTCCCAGAATGATCTCCGAATTCACTTTGGCCTCGGCAGCAGGGAACGCGTCGATAAAGTCCAAGTCTTGTGGCCCACGGGCAAAACGGAAATCATGACAAACTTGGCCGCCGACCGCTTTTATAAGGTCAAAGAAGGGGAAGGCATCGTTCCGGTCGAAACAAGCAGAAGCGTACTTCCTAAACACTGATAAGACTAGGTTTTGTGGCGTCGCTATGCCGCTCTTCGATTTCTTCCGAAATGTATGGAATATCTAACTCACATGGTGATAAGGAAGTGGTAAGACGGCTAGCTATGCAGCGCCGCCCTAAGATGCGACAGTTTCTAGATCCGATCTCCGTCCCAATCCCTTCAGGGCCTCTACGGGCGGATATTGCTCTTGGGATTGCACTCTGTAAAGAGCTTGGCCCACGTGGCGATCAACTGGTTTGGGCTAACACTTCCGAGGGAGGATCCCATGCACCTGACGGGCTTCGACGCCTCCTTCACCCATGCTTCAGGAGACTCTCTGGCCGCGGCCTCGGATTAGCCCATCCATGCCATTGCCTATGGACTAGGGATCCAGAAGACCTCGCTGCTGTGGGAGGGCGTTTGCGGAGCAGGGCCTCGCGAGTCTGTGGGAGCTAGCACCGGGTCAGGGGCCGAAACGAATCTACCCAATGATCCTGAAGGCAATCCGCGACCAAGCCGCAGCGAACTGCAAGGGCTTGGTTGGGGACAAACGGATGTATAATCTCCGGTACCCGAAGGCCAATTGTGGAAATCCCGGCTAACTTATGTATCGAACAAGTTGCTCGCCGTATTTCCGACGCGATGCGCCGCAACCTGGGGTATCGCGGCCTGTTGGTGGCAAGGCTGCTTCTAAAACAATTTGCCCTTTGCGCTTCTGCCGTTGTCGTGTTGACACCGTCGATCTGGGCCCAGCAAGGTGGTTCAGCGAGCAGTTCAACACCCGGTTGGCCCTTGCATAACTCCGCCCCTGATCATGCGCTTCCCGACGCAGTAGGCACGCAATTTCCAAATATTGATAAAAAGGACGAGTCATGCTTGATGTGGACGGTTGCGGAAGGAACCACCGTCAGCGCTCAAACGCTGCAGGTTCCCGAAAAAGCAAGGGACGAATACAGGAAAGCATGCAGTGATATGAAAGGCAAGAAGCTTCTAAATGCCGAGGACCACCTGCGTAAAGTGGTCCACGGATACCCGCGCTTTGTAGCAGCGTGGGCCCTCCTGGGGCAGCTTCTGGAAGCAGGGAAACGACTCGAGGAAGCACGGGGCGCGTGTTCCGAGGCCACTAGCGTGGATTCCGCTTACGCGCCGGCATACCTTTGCCTTGCGGACGTTGCTGCGCAGCAGGGGGAGTGGAATCAGACGCTGGATCTGGCGGATCGTGCTCTCACACTTGAACCTGTGCAGGATGTGTACGGCTACTTCTACTGCGCAATGGCCCAGTTTCATCTAAGTCACCTACCAGCAGCGGAGAAAAATGCGATACAGGCGATCGACGCCGACCATCTTCAGCGCGTGCCGCAAGCGCACCTCTTGCTGGCGCAGATTTATGGAGCGAAGCATGACTTCGATGGCGCGGCCACCCAGCTGCGGGCCTACTTGAGAGTTGCTCCCAGAGCTCCGGATTCTGCCGGGGTGAGGAAAAGCTTGGCGGAGCTCGAAGGCCAAATCCCCAAGTAAACCAGGTAAGAAGAGCAATCGGTTGGCCTCGGAGG
>Ga0307471_100002137_pt1 | contig 11250 bp, 7 predicted proteins | sample atmos_gasesAM3C__2_FD_204566 | JGI IMG/M metagenome (GOLD analysis project Ga0307471, IMG submission 204566) | Hardwood forest soil microbial communities from Morgan-Monroe State Forest, Indiana, United States - atmos_gasesAM3C_515 | ecosystem: Environmental > Terrestrial > Soil > Temperate... | reverse complement strand
CGCCGGGCCGTCCAGGCGGGCTGTCACGGCGGGGTACGCCGCCACGATCGCGGCCAACCGCTGTTCCAGGCGCCCGGCCGGATCGTCGCGCCCGAGCTCGATTTGCATGTGAGGGGCCGTGGTCAGACTCCAGGAGGCGCGGTCGGAGATCTTCAGCGCCGCGACTCGCAACTGCAGCGGAGCCAGCAGCGCGTTGAATCGGTGGAAGTGATCCACCGCGTCCGCGGCATAGCTGGGTAGCCCGGCAAAGCCCACCAGGGCGCCATCGGCCTCCGCTTCGGCCGGATTGGCGACGAACAGCACCCCGGCGTCGGACACCAGCCGGCCATCGCTCCATTCACCCAGCGCGCGGTGCTCGGTGAGCGTCACGCGCAGGCGATCCGGCCAGATCCTGCGCACCGAAACCTGCGCGACCCACGGCAGCGCCTCGAAGGCGTGCCGCACCTGGTCCAAGTGGATCGTGAAGTAGTTGCCGGTCAGGCGCCCGCTGATCGCCGACCGCACCGCGGCCCGACTGATGTGGCGCACCTCACCGACGACCTCGATACGGCGCAATGCGAACCTCGGGCCTTGTGCCAGTTTCACGGCGAACGCGCCGGCCAGCAGCAGCGCGCTGGCCGCAAGCAGGGCCGCGGTGGCCCAGCGCATCGCCCGCATCCGGTTCACTCCTGCACCTCCAGCCGGGCCTCGGACAGGATGCGCGCGACCAGGTCCGCGAACTCGATGCCACGCTCGCGCGCCGCCATCGGCACCAGCGAATGCCCGGTCATCCCGGGCACCGTATTCAGCTCGAGCAGCAGCGGCTGCTCTGCCCCGGGCGCGGATTTCAGCATGACGTCCACGCGCCCCCAGCCGCGCGCGCCGACCGCGTTGTAGGCCTCGAGGCACACGCGCTGGATCGACTGCGCCAGCGTCGCATCGATCGGTGCGGGACACAGATACTGGGTGTCGTCGCTGAAGTACTTGTTCTGATAGTCGTAATTCGCGCCCGGCGCCCGAATCTCGATCAGCGGCAGGGCCTCGGCGTCCGGCCCCGAGCCCAGGATCGCGCAGGTCAACTCGCGTCCTGCGACCAGCTCTTCCGCAAACACACAGGCGTCGTAGCGCCGGGCTTGCGCGTAGGCCTGCGCCAGCTCGCCGCTCTTGTTCGACAGGACCTTTGTGATGCCGATGGTCGAGCCCTCGGAACGGGGCTTCACCACCACCGGTCCGCCCAGATCGCGGGCGACCGCATCGAAATCGCTATCCGCCTGCAGCTCGCACCAGCGGGGCGTCGGGATACCGGCCCACACCCACAGCCGCTTGGTCATCAGCTTGTCGATCGCGATCGCCGAAGCCTGCACACCGCTGCCGGTGTACGGGATGCGCAGCGTCTCCAGAACGCCCTGGATCGTTCCGTCCTCACCGAAGCGGCCATGCAGCGCGATGAACACGCGCTCGAAGCCGGCGCGCTCCAGTTCGGTGACCGACTGCAGGTAGGGATCGAACGGCAGCGCCTCGATTCCGCGGCTGCGCAGCGCCTCCAGTACCGCCCGCCCCGACATCAGTGAAATGTCGCGTTCGGATGAACGCCCGCCCAGCAGAACCCCAACCCGCCCGAACTGGTCCATCAGACCGCTCCCCGTTCTGCCTGGGCCAGCCGGCTCGCGACCGTTCCGATCGAGCCGGCCCCCATCGTGATCACCACGTCCGCGGGCCGCACCGTGTCCAGGATCGCCTGCGAAACCTCGTCGACGCGCTCGACGAACACCGGCTCGATGCGCCCGGCCACCCGCAGCGCTCGCGCCAGCGAGCGGCCGTCGGCTGCAACGATCGGAGCTTCGCCGGCCGGGTAGACCTCGGTCAGCACCAGCACGTCGGCCTCGGACAGCACGCGCACGAAGTCCTCGAAGCAGTCGCGCGTGCGCGTGAAACGGTGCGGCTGGAAAGCGAGCACGAGCCGGCGCCCCGGAAACGCGCCGCGCGCGGCGGCCAGCGTGGCCGCGACCTCGGCCGGATGATGTCCATAGTCGTCGATCAGCGTGAAGCCTCCGCCGGTGATCGCGACCTCGCCGTGCCGCGCGAAGCGGCGGCCGACACCGGTGAACGAGCCGAGCGCCTCCCTGATCGCACCGTCGGCGACGCCCAGCTCGCCGGCCACTGCGATGGCCGCCAACGCGTTCTGAACGTTGTGCCGGCCGGGCAGGTTCAGGTCGACCGCCAACGAGGGGCCGACCTCACGCTCGACGGTGAACTGCATGCGCGCACCCACCGCCTTCGCCGCAACGGCCCGGACCTGGGCCGCATCCGAGAAGCCGCAGGTGACGATCGGCTTGGAAATGAACGGGACGATCTCGCGCACGCGTTCGTCGTCGATGCACAACACCGCCCGCCCGTAGAACGGCAGGCGCGCCAGGAAGTCGACGAAAGCCTGGCGCAGGCGCGCGAAGTCGTGCCCGTAGGCCTCCATGTGGTCGTTGTCGATGTTGGTCACGACCGCCACCACCGGCGTCAGATTCAAGAAGCTCGCGTCCGATTCGTCGGCCTCGACCACGATGTACTGCCCGCCACCGAGGCGCGCGTTGACCCCGGCCGAATTCAGCCGCCCGCCGATCACGAACGTCGGATCCAGCCCGCCGGCCGCCAGCACGCTGGCCACCAGGCTGGTGGTGGTCGTCTTGCCGTGCGTGCCGGCGATGGCGATACCCTGTTTCAGCCGCATCAACTCGGCCAGCATCACGGCGCGCGGCACGACCGGAATCCGCCTCGCGCGGGCGGCGAGCACTTCGGGGTTGTCGGGACCCACCGCCGATGAGACGACCACCACGTCGGCGCCCTGCACTTGCGCGGCATCGTGCCCGACCGCGATACGCGCCCCCAGGCGCGCCAGATGCTGCGTTACCGGTGATTCGGCCACATCCGAGCCGCTGATCACGTAGCCGAGGTTCAGCAGCACCTCGGCGATGCCGCTCATGCCGGAGCCACCGATCCCGACAAAATGGATGCGACGGACCGCGTGCCTCATAACCGGGACTTTCCCAATGCAGCCTGGCGGTAGCTTCGATACCAGGTTCGCGTCGCAGTGTTCGGCGATACCAACAGCGACGAGGATCTCTGGCTCATTGGGTCAGGTCCTCACACGATCCTGCGCAAGCGACTCGAGGGCGGCAGCCACCGCGGCCGTCGCGTCGGGATGGCCGAGCGAGCGCGCACGCTCGGCCATCGTGAGGATCTGTTCGCGCGTCAGGCTGCCCAGCAGTTGCGCCAGAGCGCGGGCGTCCAGCCGCTGCTGTGGCACGTGCAGCGCGGCTCCGCGGCTGGCGAGCAGCTCGGCGTTGAAGCGCTGGTGGTCAGTGGTCGAGACCACCAACGGGACCAGGATCGCCGCCACGCCCGCCGCGCACAGCTCCGACACCGTGATCGCCCCGGCCCGGCACACCACCAGATCGGAATCCCGGTAGCACTGGGCGATATCGTCGATGAAACCGCGCACGTCGGCGGGCACGCCGGCCCGCGCGTACGCGGCGCGGGTCGCCTCGACATGAGCGCCGCCGCACTGGTGCAGCACGTACGGACGCTGGTCGGCCGGCATCAGACCCAGCGCGGCCGGCACGGTCTCGTTCAACACGCGCGCGCCGAGGCTGCCCCCGATCACGAGCAGGCGCAGACGGCCGCTGGCGTTGGCCAGGCGTTCGCGCGGCGCCGGCAGCGCGGCGATCCGGCTGCGTACGGGCGCCCCGGTCACGATGGCCTTGCGCCCGGCCAACCGGCTCGCGCTTCCCTCGAAGCCGCACAGCACCGCGCTGGTGATCGGGCGCAGCAGCCGCATCGAAAGCTGAGGCGAGGCATCGGCATTGAGCAGCGCAAACGGCACGCCCCGAGTCGCCGCGGCCGCACCGGCTGGCACCGCGACGTAGCCTCCGGTGGAGAACACCACGTCCGGCGCGCGCCGATGCATCAGGCTGCGGCTGGTCGCGAAGGCACGCACCAGGTTGACCGCGCCGGAGGCGGCTCCCCCCAGACCTTTGCCGCGCAGACCGGAAAAGGGCACCGCGTCGAACTCGATCGCCAGCGGCTCGACCAGACCGCGTTCGATACCGGTGCGCGTGCCGAGCCAGCTGACCCGCCAGCCCCGGGCCCGCAGCAATTCGGCCACCGCCAGGCCGGGCATCACATGCCCTCCGGTGCCGGCGGCGACCACCATGATGTGGCGGGATGCCGCAGCGCGAGGCTGCTCGGCGCGGGCGTCGGCGGAGCTCATCGAGGAACGCCCCCGCGCATCAGGATGCGATTTTCGAAGTCGACCCGCGCCAGCAGCGCCAACGCCACCATCGTCGACAGCAGCGCTGAGCCGCCGTAGCTCATCAGCGGCAAGGTCAATCCCTTGGTGGGCAGCAGGCCGCTCGCCACGCCGATGTTGATGAAGGCTTGCACGCCGATCCACAGGCCCACCCCCTGCGCCACCAGCCCGCCGAACGTTCGGTCCAGCGCCACCGCCTGGCGACCGATCTCGAAGGCGCGCCGCGTCAGCCAGTAGAACGCGAACACGACGGTGAGCACTCCGACCAGACCCAACTCCTCGCCGATCACCGCCACGATGAAGTCGGTGTGCGCCTCCGGCAGGTAGTGCAGTTTCTCGACGCTGGCGCCAAGCCCCACTCCGAACCATTCGCCGCGGCCGAACGCGATCAACGAATGCGACAGTTGATAACCGCGGGTCAGTGCGTTGTCGGCCGACCAGGGATCCAGGTACGCGAAGATGCGTTCGCGGCGCCAGGGACTGGTCCAGATCACCGTCATGAATGCGGCGCACAGGGCCACCGAGATCGACGCGAACAGGCGCCCGTTGACGCCGCCCAGGAACAGGATCCCCATGCTGATGGCCACGATCACGCCGAAGGCACCCAGGTCCGGTTGCAGCAGCAGCAGCGCGCCGACCACCGCCATCACCCCGGCCATCGGGAGAAAGCCTTTGCTGAAGTCGTGCATGTAATCCTGCTTGCGCACCGTGAAGTCCGCCGCATACAGCACGCAGGCGAGCTTCATCAGCTCCGATGGCTGAAGGTTCAGCGGACCCAGGGGGATCCAGCGATGCGCACCGAGCGCACCCTTGCCGATGCCCGGCACCAGGACGGCCAGCAGCAGCAGGACCGCCGCCAGAAAGGCCCAGCGGGCCACCCGCTGCCACTGCGCGAGCGGGATGCCGAAGGCGCCGATCGCCGCGACCGCGCCGATCAGCATCGAGATGGCATGGCGTATCAGGAAATGCGCCGGGCCGACGTTGTAGCGCGGCGAGGCGGCCAGTGTGATCGACGCCGAATACACCATCACAGCACCGAACATCAACAGGGCCGCGACCACCGCCAGCAGCGGCGTGTCGATCCGGTCGAAGTGCGCCGCACGACGGGTGCCCGCGACACCGCCCAGCCCGGCCAGTGCGAGGGTTGCCGCTCCAGGAGTGAAGCGCTCGTCGTCGCGGCGCTTGCGCCGACGCATCCGGGTCAAGAGTCGTTTCATCCACACTCGGTTCATCCACACGTCGGTTCATCCACACAGCGCCCTGGCAACCCACGGCCTGCCACGCTCGGGGCCGGCTTCGCTGATCTCGCCGGGCAAGCCGTCTTCATCCGTTCCACCGGCGCCGCCTTCGCGCGCCCCTTCGGTGCGCGCTTCGTCGGCCAAGCTCGCAGCCGCCGATCTGGCGCGGGCGAGTTCCTGCACGGATTGCACGAACACCTGAGCCCGATGCGCGTAGTCGCGGAACATGTCGAAGCTGGCGCAGGCGGGCGACAGCAGTACGGCGTCGCCGGGCAGCGCCAGCTCGCTTGCGCGAGCCACGGCGTCGGGCAGCGTGGCCGCCGACACCATCGCAAAGTCGGGCGACACGCCCGCTGCCTGCAGCGCCTGGCCGATGCTCGGACCATCGCGCCCGATCAGCACCACGGCGCGAGCGTGCGACGCCACCGCGTCGGCCAGCGGCTCGAACCGCTGCTGTTTGCCGTCGCCACCGAGGATCACGACCAGCTTGCGGTTGCCGGAGGCCAGCCCTTGGAGTGCCGCCAGCGTGGCACCGACGTTGGTCCCCTTGCTGTCGTCGTAATACTCGACGCCTTCGATCACGGCCACACGCTCGGTGCGGTGTGGCTCTCCGCGGTATTCGCTCAACGCCTGCAAGCTGGGGCCGAGCGGACAGCCGATCGCCCGCACCAGTGTCAGCGCCGCCAGCGCGTTCATCGCGTTGTGCCGGCCGTGGATCTTCAGTGCGTCGGAGGGCATCAGTCGGCGCACGAAGACCGGGCCCTGCGGGCGCGCCGCGCGCCTGCGCAAGAACGCCGACGGCGGGTCCGGATCCTCGGCCAGCGCGAGCCAGTCGATGCCGCGGTCGTGCACCAGACCGGCATCACCGAACTGGGCCGGCGCATCGGTCCCGAACGTGGCCACGGTGGCACCGGCCGGGGCCAATGACATCACAGCCGGGTCCATCCGATTCAGCACCGGCACCGTACCGCGCGCCAGGATGCGCGATTTGGCCCGCGCGTACTGCTCCATCGAGTCGTGCCAGTCCAGGTGATCCTCGCTCAGGTTCAGGATCGCCGCAGCATCGCAGGCCAGTGTCCTGGTCGTTTCGAGCTGGAAACTGGACAGCTCCAAAACCCAGACGTCGGGGAGGCGATCGGCCTTCAGCCTGGCGGCCAGCACGTCGAGCGCGCACGGAGCGATGTTCCCGGCCACCGCCACATCGCGCCCGCACCCTTGGATCATCTTGCCAGCCAGGCTGGTTGTCGTCGTCTTGCCATTGGTTCCAGTGACTCCGATCAGCCGCGGCTGATAGTTCCGCTCCTTGCGCAGTCTCGCCAACGCCCGCGCGAACAGCTCGATCTCGCCGACCACCGGCACGCGCGCCTTGCGAGCGGCCTCGACCAGTGCGGCCGCCGGCGCCCGGTGCGGAGGCAACCCCGGGCTGATCGCGAGCAGCTCGATGCCCTTCACCAGGCCCGGATCGAGGCCACCGCTGTGAAGCTCGGCCTCGGGCAACTCCTGCTGCAGCTCGGCGCGCATCGGCGGGTTCTGGCGCGTGTCGGCCACCCTCACCTGCCAGCCCTCGCCGGCCAGCCAGCGGACCATCGCCAGCCCACTTTGACCCAAGCCAAGAACGAGCGCCCGCGCCATGTTCATCCACGGGGGGGCTGGACTGGCCCCTTTTCCGGCCTGCGGCCGGAAAAGGCAAGAGGAAGAGAACGAGGGGGCTGGGCTGGCCCCCTCGTGCTCCCCCAGCCCGTAAAAAGATGATGAAGTCTGTGAGTCATCGGATTTTCAGCGTGGAAAGTCCGATCAGCACCAGGATCATCGTGATGATCCAGAAACGCACCACGACCTGCGTCTCCTTCCAGCCCGAAAGCTCGAAGTGGTGATGCAGCGGCGCCATGCGGAAGATGCGCCGCCCCCCGCTCCAGCGGAAATACAGCACCTGCATCGCCACCGAGACCGTCTCGGCGACGAACACGCCGCCCATGATGAACAGCACGATCTCCTGCCGCGTGATCACCGCGATCGTGCCCAGCGCGGCGCCCAGCGCCAGCGCGCCGACGTCACCCATGAAGACCTCGGCGGGATACGCGTTGAACCAGAGAAAGGCCAGACCGGCTCCGCTGATGGCGCCGCACACGACCACCAATTCGCCCGCCCCCGGTATGTGCGGAAACAGCAGGTAGCGGGCGTAGTCGGCCCGACCCACCACATAGGAGAACACCCCGAGCGCGCTGCCGATCATCACGGTCGGCATGATGGCCAGGCCGTCCAAGCCATCGGTCAGGTTCACCGCGTTGCTGGTGCCGACGATCACCAGGTACGTCAGCCCTGCGAACCCGAACAGTCCGAGCGGGTAGCCGACGTTCTTGAAGAACGGAACGATCAGATCGGCGCGCGGCGGCAGCTTCACCGAGTAGCCGTTGGCCATCCACTCCAGCAGCAGCGGCCACATCCGTGCCGTCGATGGCGCGGCGATCGCGAAGGCCAGGTAGATGGCCGCAATCAGCCCCACCACCGTCTGCCACAGGAATTTCTCGCGCGCCGGCATTCCCTTGGAGTCGCGCTTCACGACCTTGCGATAGTCGTCGACCCATCCGATCCAGCCGAACCCCAGCGTCACCAGCAGCACGACCCAGATGAAGCGATTGGACAGATCGGCCCACAACAGTGTCGTCACCAGGATCGACAGCAGGATCAGCGCGCCGCCCATCGTCGGCGTTCCGGACTTTTCAAGGTGCGTCTGCGGCCCATCCAGTCGCACCGACTGGCCGATCTTCATCTCGGTCAGCCACCGGATCACCGAAGGCCCGGCCAGCAGGCCGATCAGCAGCGAGGTGGCCGCAGCGAGCACGGCGCGCAGCGTCAGGTACCCGAACACGTTGAAGGCGCGCACGTCCTGCGACAACCATTGGAACAGCTCAAACAGCATCGTCAGTGTCCATCGACAGCCCCACCACCCACAATCGCCTGCACCACCCGCTCCATCCGCATGAAGCGCGAGCCTTTCACCAGCACCGTGCCCGCCGTGGCCAGCGGCGCAACGGCGCCGATCAGCGCCTCGACGTCGTCGAAGTGACTCGCGCCGGCACCGAAAGCAAGCGCCGCCTCGCGCGACAGAGGTCCGGCGGCCAGCAGCGATTCAATGCCGCGCTCCCTGGCGTACGACCCGACTTCGCGATGAAAGGCCGGTCCCTGGTGGCCGACCTCGCCCATGTCGCCCAGCACCAGCAGGCGCGGCGGCGTTTCGGTCGCGAGCAGATCGATGGCCGCGCGCACCGAATCCGGGTTCGCGTTGTAACTGTCATCGATCACAACGGCACCCCGAGCGCTCGCCAGTCTTGTGCCACGCCCTGCCACGGCGCGAAACGCAGCCAGCCCCTCGCTAACCACCTCGCGCGACAGGCCCAGTCCGAGGCCACACGCGGCCGCGGCCAGCGCGTTGTGCACGTTGTGCGCGCCCCCCAGCGCCAGCCGCGTGTCGATCAGACCCGCCGGGGTCGAGATGTGGATCTCGCTGCCCCCCGCGTTTGGCCGGTAGCGCGCGGTCACGGTGGCCGTCCCACGGATCGCGAAGTCGATCACCCTTCGCGCGCCGGCCAGTTCCCGCCAGATCGGTGCGCAGGGATCGTCGGCCGGGAACACCGCGATGCCGTCCTGCGGCAGCGACGCCAGCACGGCGCCGTTTTCGCGCGCGGTGGCTTGCGGCGAGTCCAAAAATTCCTGGTGTTCGCGCTGCGCGTTGTTCACGACCGCCACAGTCGGCCGCGCCATCTGTGCCAGTTCCGCGATCTCGCCGAGGTGGTTCATCCCCAACTCGAAGACCGCAGCCCGGTGAACCGACGTCAGATCGAACAGCATCAGCGGCAGGCCGATATCGTTGTTCAGGTTGCCGCGGGTGGCGAGCCAGTTCTTGCGGCCATCGCGTTCGCCGTAGGCGCGCGCAAGGATCGAGCCGATCATCTGGGTCAGCGTCGTCTTGCCGTTGCTGCCGGTGACGGCCGCTACCGGCAGCGAAAATCTGGATCGCCAGTGCGCCGCGGCGCGACCGAGTGCACGCCGGGTATCGGGCACGTGCAGCGCCGGCAGATCCACCGCCACCGCGTGCTCCACCATCAGCGCAGCCGCTCCCCTCTGGCGCGCCTGCTGGGCGTAGTCGTGGCCGTCGAAGCGCGGGCCGCGCAACGCGACGAACAGCGCACCGGCGCTCAGCGTGCGCGAATCGGTGCTGACCGAGTCGATGCGCGTGCCTGCGCGGTCGGTGCTCGCGCCTTCGATCACGCGAGCCAGTTCGCCGAGGGTGATCATCGCGATGCTCCCCCGCGCGCGCTGCCGGCGCGGCGCTGCAGGGCCTGGCGGGCGCATTCCAGATCCGAGAACGCAAGGCGGTGGTCTGCCACTTCCTGATATTGCTCGTGCCCTTTGCCCGCAATCAGAACCACGTCGGGCGCATCGGCTTGCGCCACCGCGCGCCCGATCGCCAGCGCGCGGTCTTCGACATGGCTTAAACGGGCACCGGCGTCGGCGGCGCCTGCGAGGATCTGATCGATGATGCGGCCCGGCTCCTCGCTGCGCGGGTTGTCGCTGGTGACGACGATCCGGTCGGCCCCGCGCACCGCGGCGGCCCCCATTTGAGGCCGCTTGCCCGGGTCGCGGTCGCCCCCGGCTCCGAAAACAATCCACAAGCGGCCGCCGCGTGCCTGCGCCACCGGCCGCAGCGCCGCCAGCGCCTGCTCGATCGCGTCGGGCGTGTGCGCATAGTCGATCAGCACCAGTGGCAATGCCGCATCGGACTGCTCATCGTGCTCGATCTCGACCCGCTGCAGCCGCCCGGGCGGCGGGCGCAGGCCTTGCAGCGCACGGGCCGCCTCGGTGACGTCGATGCCGGCCGCCAGCGCGATGCCCAGTACGCCCAGCACGTTGGAGACGTTGAAACGGCCGAGCACCGGGGCGTGAATCGGCACGGTGCGCTCGGGGCTGCCGGTCCGCCGCAGCTGTGCATCGAACCGGATGTCGCCGGCGCCCAGTACGACGGAGGCGCCCGTCAGGCTGAACTCCACGACGGCCTCACCGGTGTCCGGCTGCATTTGGTAGCCGGTGGTGCGAAGCGCCCGCGCCCGGCAGCGTTCGGCGAGGCGCCGCCCGAACGCGTCGTCCAGGTTCAGGACCGCGTGAGCCAGCGACGGCACATCGAACAGCCGCGCCTTGGCGCGTTCGTATTCGGCCATCGTGCCGTGGTAGTCGAGGTGGTCGCGCGTCAGATTGGTGAACAAGGCCAGGTCGAACTCGATCGCGTCGGTGCGCCCCTGGTCGAGGCCGATCGAGGACACCTCCATCGCCAGCGCCTGTGCGCCGGCATCGGCCAACGCGCGGGCCTGCCGCTGCAATCCGATCGCGTCCGGCGTCGTCAAGCTCGCATCGGTCAGCAAGGCGTCGGTGAATCCGGATCCGACCGTTCCGATCACGGCGCAGCGCCGCCCGCAGGCGGACAATACCTGGGCGATCCAGTGGCTGCACGACGTCTTGCCGTTGGTGCCGGTAATCCCGATCATCAGCAGCTGCGCGGTGGGCTCGCGATAACAGATCGCGCCGATCTCCCCCAGCAGCGGCGCGAGATGCTCGACCGGCAGCATCGGAACGCCGAACGCCGGCTCATCGCCGCCCCGTTGCTCGGTGACGACTGCAGCGGCTCCCCGCGCGATGGCGTCGACCACGTGCCGGCGGCCGTCGTCACGGCGTCCCGGC
>Ga0307471_100002135_pt1 | contig 11256 bp, 13 predicted proteins | sample atmos_gasesAM3C__2_FD_204566 | JGI IMG/M metagenome (GOLD analysis project Ga0307471, IMG submission 204566) | Hardwood forest soil microbial communities from Morgan-Monroe State Forest, Indiana, United States - atmos_gasesAM3C_515 | ecosystem: Environmental > Terrestrial > Soil > Temperate... | reverse complement strand
GCCGATGCCGTCGCCGGCAAATCCTGGCTCGGCAGCAAGGAATCCTCTCCAGAACTCTCTTTCGTTGTCGGTCAGCATGTGTGTCTCGATCTTTTACAACGGCAGTCGTAGTTAAGCTCGGAGCGCCGTGCGCTTGCCGCGCTGACCGCAAAAAGGTGTCCAGCTCAAGACCATTCTGCCGATGGGCGCTACCAGGGTCGGCAGCAACAGAAACAAACCTTGCCCCGGAATAGCAGGCAGATGATAACAAAATTGTGCGAGCAGCATTCGAATTCGATTGGGTGCCTTTCGCAGATTCCGCCCGAGGAACTCCATGCGTCGGTTAAGGATGTGCAAAAAGTCCACAGGCAGATGCGCCAGTGCCGCAAACGTCGACCTCCAGGTTCCCGTCTGATTCATGCCACGAAGTTCGCCTCCTTATCTATGCATCAAGGCGAGAGTCAGATCGATGCTGCTCGATGTCAGGCAGGTATCGTGCCCGCCAGAAACACGGTTAAGAGACCTCGGTTCTGGTCGTGGCGCAGAACCCTGAAAACAACCTCATCGCCCGGGCGCAGACGCCTCAGTTGCTCGCCTAATTCACCGTAGGACTCCACGCCAGTTCGATTGACTTCCACGATCACGTCCCCCTGCTGGAAGCCGATGTCTTCCGCGAAGCTGCCCCCATCCACGCCGGCAACGACCACGCCGCGCTGGCCCTCCATCCCGAGGTGCCGCGCGCGCTCCGGATTGAGGGCCTCAACGTGCAGGCCGAACTTCACCGGCGAATTCTCCTCAGAAGGAAAATTACCCGACGTGCTGGAATTGCCAGAGAACACCTGATCGCGCGCCTCTACAGTCACGCTCGCTTTCGCCTCCGTGCGATCCCGGATATAGCCGATTTCCACCTTGCTTCCAATGGGTGCTCGAGTGATGGCTTCAACCAGATCGTTGCCGGTCTTCACGGGATTTCCGTTCACCGCAGTAATGACATCGCCGCCCTTCAATCCCGCTCGCGATGCCGGGCTGGCCGGCTCCACGCTTTGAATCACAATTCCATACGTTGCGCCAAGGTCTTTCAGTACCATCGGCGTGCTCTGTTCCTCTTGGAAACCCACGCCAATCGAACCTCGCGTGACTTTGCCGTGAGCGACAAGGTCGTTGTAGACATTGATCGCCGTGTTCGACGGCAATGCAAATCCCACGCCTTGATAGCCTCCACTTTGCGTCTCGATCGCCGTATTGATGCCGATTACCTGCCCAGCCATGTCCACCAGCGGACCGCCCGAGTTGCCGGGATTAATCGCCGCGTCAGTCTGGAGGAACCGCTGGAATTGTCTGCCAATGCCGTTGCGGTTTTTGGCGCTAATAATCCCGGCCGTCACGGTGGCCCTTAGTCCAAATGGGCTTCCGATCGCCAGAGCCCAGTCGCCAACGCGAACGCCGTCCGAATTGCCGAGCTTGGCTACCGGGAGCTCACGGTCGGCATCAATTTTGAGCACCGCCAAGTCCGTTTCCTCATCGGTGCCCACAACCTTCGCGGCGTACTTTGTAGTGCTTTGTTCACTGAGCTGCACCTGGATCTTTGTCGCTCCATTTACCACATGGTTGTTCGTCAGGATGTAGCCCTTCTTGTCGACAATCACTCCTGAACCCAGACTGTGTTCGGTCATCGGTCCCATATTCGGGAGATCGAAGAAGTGGTTCCAGAAGTCCCCGGAGGGGCCTTCGTCGAACCCGCGTGGGACCTGCGGGCGTTTCGGCGCGCGATGAACCTGTGTTGTAGAAATATTTACGACTGCGGGTTCAACGCTTTCTACAATCGAGGCGAAGGTGCTCGAAAGGTGAATGGGGTCCGGTATGGCGAGAGGAGTTGCTGTATCCCTGTCGACTCCCTTTGAAATCGCCCCGCGCCCCGGTATGACCGTGCCTACAAGCCCGCACAGAAGCGCGCCGAAAACCAGTAGCCCCACTCCCCATCGATTTCCCTTGGCGATATTCCTGAGACCTTGAATATCGATTCTCATGATGCAGGCCTCCAAAGACTCACTCGTTCAGCTTGTTTTTCCCCAAAAACCTCGAACCAATGCGCTCAGCTCTGGCGGATGTTTGGCCTCGCCCTGTTGACTGAACTGCCGGGCGCGGCGGAGGGAACCGCCCGAGGACAGGGCCACCCCGGGCGGTCCGTCGCTGGCAAGCAAACCCTCAGGCGGCGAATTGCTTCGACATCGGCGCCGTTCTCACTTCGATGCGGCGCGGCAGTGCAGCTGCTGCCACAGGCGCTGTGATTTCTAGCACGCCGTTCTGGTATTCGGCAGTCAGTTTGTCGGCATCGACGCCTTCAGGCAGCGTGAGCATGCGTTCAAACGCTCCGTACGAAATCTCTTCGTAATGGAGATCGAGGTCCTTGCCGCTGTGCTTCTCCTTGCGCTCGCCGCTGATCGTCAGCGTGTTCCCTTGGGCATGAATCTGGACTTCCTTCGGTTCCACGCCCGGCAGGGACGCACGCAAGTGATAGGTCTTAGCATCCTTGTCGATGTAAGCCTCGATTGCGGGAGTAAAGGCCGCCGACGTTCCCGTGGTTGGCGTCTCGCCGGATGGCCAGCCACTCACCATGCGGTTAAAGATCTGGTCAAAATCCCGGCGGAAATCGAACAGATCCTGGAAGCGGCTACTACGGGGAACTAGGTTCGTCATGACATACCTCCTGATCCAAAAAGAATCTGGCCCCCGGGAAGAGAGGGCATGTTATGGCCCGGACAACATTTGAGACGCTGCCCGGGAACACAATCGTATATCACACGTATGCAAAACGTGTCAAGTAAAATGTTTTTGTCAACGCTAATGAGTATTGTTAAGGCGCCATATTTATCGCTCTTGTGACAGCGTGTAAACAGCTGTAACAGAGTAGTCGTCGCATAAAAAGAGTTGACACACTTTCGTCGCTAACGGATTATTTATGGCATGGGAGAGCGAGGAAAGCAGCCGTCGAAGGGAACTGGGTATCCGAATTACGGCAGGGTAGAGGTCAAAGGCCTGAAGAAATCACGAAGGGGCAAGCACCATGAGCTGATGGACAAAATCATGGAGGACTTGCGAAGCTCAAAACCAGGTTTCGCGGTCCAGATTCCCTTAGATAGCATCGATAATGTTTCTGTCCTGAACTTGCGCTCGGCAATTGTCCGCGCAGCCGCCAAAGAAGACATCAAAGTCACGACCTCCTCTGATGACCGCCACTTCTATGCATGGAAAAAAGACGATACCACCCGTTAGGTATACGCCCACCTTTAGAGGCGCGCCGGACGATGATTTACAGCTCGTGGTCGAGCGATGTTTCTGTGGAGGTTCTGGCGTGTTACGGAACGATGCGACGTTCAATATCTCTGATGCGAAAAAGCACGAAGCAAAGGACGTGTGTCAAAGGAGTCCTCTATGAAGTCTCTGGTCTTCTTGTGGCTGATCGGATTCGGGGTATCGAGCAACCATCAGTCGGCTGCGCAATCGGTGCCGATGAGCGCGGGCGTGAGTGTGAAAATGGCAGAGACGACAAGCGCGGCGCCTTACCGCGATGCCGATGCGCCCGTGTCCTGGGTTGTGACCATCACAGCCGACGGTCATCTCTTCTTCGGCAGCAAGCCTGTGACTGCAGATTCTTTGGTCCAGCAGATGCAGGCTACTCCGCGAAGTCAGACAGGCAAACTCTACGTCAAGGCAGACTCGCGTGCGCCATTCAGTTTGGTGAAGCTGGTGCTTAACGCGGGTCAAACGAGCTCGTTCGACACGGCTGTCCTTCTGACCGCACAGTCAGGACCTGCCGGAGGAAAATTTGTTCCATCAATGGGATTGGACATCCGGCTCGGATCACCGACTTCCCCAGCCGCCATAGTACGGTTGCGCCACACGGGACAAATCGACGCCCGCTTTGAGAATCAACAATCAGGATTTGCCCTGGTCCCGGCTGCCCGTGTTGAAAGACCTGCTGCATGAAGAGAATCAGAAAATGGTGTCTTTGGAGGCCGACGGCAAGCTGCCGTTCGATCCGATTGTGACGGTGATCGACTTTTGCCGTTCGCTCGGAGTGGAAGTGGCCTTGTCTCTCTCCGGAATGTGAAGGTCACCCAACTTCTTGTCTTTGAGAAACGTGCACACTAGCCTTCATAGACTCCTGCGATCGTTTCTCGATCGAGCCGTCGAACTTAAGCGGAGGTCGTAGGTCTCTACCCCACGTCCCAGCCAACGCATTTCATTGTTGGGATTGTACTTGCAGCATTGTTGAGGCGGCAGAAAGTGGCAGTTCGTCTTTGAAGGCTTCCAAGCCATTTGCCATGAGAAGACGGAGAGTTTCGGGACTCCGTGAAATCTGCTGAAATCATCGCGGAATTCAATGGGTGTTCTGTTCGATTCCCATCGCCCGCTCCATAAGTCTCGATGATTCGGTTGCCTTTATGCGGCTGAGTCGCTGAAAATACCCCTGGAAATGGTCGGTTTTTGGATGCCAGATGGACGCCGCCGCGCCTGGGGTCGCTCGCGGGTTGCGCGCTGGCCTGTTCGGGCCTCGTATGGCGACCGAACCATGCCACGGTTCTAAGAAAATGCCCCGCTCGTTCGTCGAGCGCGGCAAAACGGTCAGCGTAGCGATGCCTGTTCACAGAGTTCTCCTCAGTCTGAAATTGCGAGTAGGGTTGTGATGGGCGTGGAAGAACGTCAATGAGTCCGGGAATGCTGGGTGCATCTGGCTAGAAGGTGTGTGGGACGGACTGATTTGGCTTCCTAACTTAACTTCGACGCAGGGGCTCCGCGTTGCATCACTAAAAGGGAGAGAATTCCTCCTTCACCTTATAAGAGGCCGTTTTGAGACAAATCTCAAAAGCGCCGCCCCATGAGGTCAAGCGTTTTTGGGCTCTCTTCAGGCTCTCGGTACGGAGTTCGGCCGGGCCGACGTCAAATGGGAGTTGGGGTACGGGTGTCTTTGGTTCCGAGGTTGCTGCGGCTACGGGAGGTTGGCTTGGCGGAAGATGGGACGCGTCTGACGAAACACCTGTTCGAACGGCGGGAGAGCAGGCATTTGGTGAACGAGCCCGGTATTCGACAGCGCGCGCAAGCGAGCCTCCTTTTGCGCGAGTGCGCGCTGTAGTCCTTCGCAGGGTCTCTCGCGGAATTCCAATTTTTGGCAGATTGCAGGAACGATTCGATCCAGATGCAGTTCGTCGTTGTCTGTGAGATACCAAAGATCGTAGAGGTCCCCGGGGCTCGTTTCGGGCGGGGTCGGTGAGCGCGACCGTTTTTTCCGCGGCAATTTCATTCAAGGAATAGACAAGAACCGGTCGATTCTCCGGAAGGTCAGCAAACTCCGGATACCCCCGAAGAACTGGTCTGTCTTCGAGCGGAAATGACAGGACTTCATTTAGAGTGACATCAACCTTCACATCATTGGTCCCGGGGAGCGGTCCGGTATAGCGAAGATAGAACGTGTGGGTGTTGGCGTGCGCGCGCGGGTCCTGTCGGTCGAAGGTGAAGGCGATGCCCGATTGTTCGCAGACCATGGCATAGACGCGTTCGAGGCGCGCGCGAATGTCCTCAAACGGGAGGAGACCTGTCGCGAGCGAAAAAGGCGAACCAACGTTCCGATGCAGAGTTGAAATGTCGAAACATGACGCGCAGTTATAGCAGAATGGAAATGGGACGACAGCAGCTATGTCATTGATTCCAAAGATGGCATGAGTTCTGGCGAACGACAAGGGGGCCGCGTAGTCACGGCGCAGAATCATTAAGGTCTTTACTGGATTAGAAGATCCATTAAGAACCTGATTTTAGCATTCCACAGTTTGTAGTATTAACGCACTACTAACCATTTTATGTCTTAAGCGTACCCGGCCCTCTCGAAAAAACGTCTACGAGGGGAGTCCTGCACCATGATGAACGCAAACCGGCGGTTGCTAGAGCGAAAGCAGCCCGAGCGGATAGTGCTGTGTAAGCTCGGCGGTGAAGAAGGCGGTTCCGTTCTGAATCTTTCCGAAGATGGGTTGTGCTTTCAGAGCCTCACGCCCACAGAAGAAGCGGATTTGCTCCAGCTGCGCCTGTCTGTCGACCTGAACAGCGCGATCGAGGCCACCGGCCAGTTGGCGTGGATCGACTCGGCAAAACGCACGGGAGGCCTGGGCTTCTTGGAGTTGAGCGTGCCGGCACGCGAGCAGACCCGCGCCTGGCTGAGCGAGACCTCTACCGCATCCAGTGGTGACAAGCAAGCGGATGACGCGGCGACCGAGAAGCCGGTGATTGGGCAGGAGATGCGCGTTCCGAGCGTGCAACTTGTTCCTATGGAACGGTACCGGGCGCAGATGCGCAAGCAATTCCTCCGTGGCGTATTGTTGGGCATCGGGATATACGCGGTGGTGATGATTCCCATCTTCCGGTATGCCGGCAGCACGAAGCCAGGCAGCCCGGCGCGGACGACCGCGAGCGCGAACCGCGCGGCGCAATCCAGCGCGGAGCAGACTCAGGCGTCAGTAGTACAGCCCGCGTCACCAAGTGCGTTGATCTCGGAGCGGACCGCTACGAAACCGCTGGCGACCGAGCCGGCGGCGGTGCAGACGGTCTCCGTGGCTGCACCGACAGGATCGCCGCAGAGGCAGAGTCCACAGGCAGCAGGAGCATCTTCCACGGATCTGATGACACGCACATCATCGCCGTGGGCAACGCCGCAGCCGGCGAAGGCGGAGCAGCCGCTTGGGGCAAGCCTGGCGGCAGTAGCTCCCGCTCCAGCCGCCTCGAAGGCGCATTCTTCCTCGGGGCAAGTGCAGCACCCGAAAAAGGTCTCGGCGACGTCGCAGCAGTTGTGGTCTGCGCTGCAAGCAGGAAACATGAGGGCGGCGGTAGCGCTGGCGGACCTCTACACACGGGGCGAAGGCGTCCCGGCGAACTGCGAGCAAGCGCGGATCTTGCTGCTGGTCGCGTCAGAAAAGAACAATGCAGAAGCTTCCAAGATGCTGCAGGAGCTGGATAAAGGCGGCTGCCCCGCAAACAGCGAGTGAGCCGAAGCCGTAGGCCCGTGTGATCAGATCAACCGACGGATAAGCGGCGGTTTTCAGCTACCCAAAAGAATAGGGACCGACTTTGCCTGTCGGTCCCCGGACCGAGCTCGTTTGTTGGCTTTAACCCCTACCACCAGCAGCGGCAGTCGTCTGCTCTACCAGCGGGGCAGCGTTGCCAACTTCTGCGACACCAAAAATAATGACTGGTGCGTTCGAGTTTCGTTCGGCTCCGCAATAGAGGTAGTTGATGTTGATGCCCGCATCGCCCAATTTTTGTGCGGCACGCGCCAGTTCTCCCAGTCTGTTTGGAAGATTTACGTTGACGACTTCGGTTTCTGTGTAGGTCGCTCGCTCGGCGTCGAGCACACTGCGTGCTTTGGTCGGATCGTCGAACACGAACTGCGTCAGGGCCTTCCCGCTCGAAGCATAACGAAACGAAGCGCGGCGACGATGTTCACGTTGCGGTCGGCCAGTGCCCGGCAAACTTTGCCGAGGGTTCCCGGCCTATCGTCCATCGTAAGGGTGAATTCTTTAGCTGTAGGCATACTGAGGACCTCCCTGTAGAGTTCGGGTGCATGGCGGGATGCATCCTTAAGCTTGGATTGGGGATCGGGGAATGAGAGCGGAATCATACTCCCTGGCTTCCCACTCTTCGAGATCGTGGGAACGGTGGTCGGAAGAGTGAATCCAGGCAAAGCGGAGTTTCTCGGATTTGAGACCGCCCCGTTTATCGGGCAGTAGCACACGCCTCCGCTGACGCTCAGCAATTAAGTGCAGCCAACGTTTAATGGATCGCATAGCGGACGAAGATGGCCGTGCCATTCAAGACGAGTGCGACCACGATGATCTCAAGGAGCGTGGGGCAGACCCCAAAGGTAACTTACCCAGCAGGGGCATCCGAATAAAACAAGATTACCTGAAACGCAGACATTGACGGGGTAAGCGAGATAGAATCGGAGCAGCGCTGAACTTCTGTCGTGCTGTGTGGTGCTGGGTGTTTTGCCGACCGAATTTTGGAAAACGCTGAAACCTGTGGGCAATTGTATGAACATATGGGCCGCGCAATCCCAGACTTCAGTCTGGGTTAGCGGCCTTGCGGCTCAAGATGAGTTTTCAGGATGTTTCTTTCTAAGTCCTTTTAAGTCCTTTATTAAGTCCTTTCCCAAAGGTTGACAGACAAAGGGGAGTTGGAATAAAGTAGGCGAATAAAAAGCGAAATAGGTACTTTAACCTTGATTGCGGCCACGATTTCGGCATTCCCGCGCTCCTTGAACACATGAGCCGCGGAAACCAGACTTCAGTCTGGTTAGCAGCCTTGCTGCTCAAGATAAGCTTTCAGGATGTCCAGCGTAGCGCCACCAACTGAACAAAGGAAGAAACCGCCAGACCAGAGAGTACGAGAATGACGACGCCAGTAGAACGCACCAAAACGATTGAGGTACGCGGAAGCGGAGCGGCTTTTAAGAGTTCCGACAACGACGCTCAAATTCACAGTGGGAGGGTAGCGGAGAAGGAAATGGGTGCGGTCGGGTTCGCCGCCAAACGCAATCCCTGCTGCCGCCCATCTCGCTCGCCATCGAGAAAGCAGGGCTCGAAGCAAGGGAAGGTCAGCGAGAATCTTGCGACGGAACTTCGTGCCGAAGACAACAGGCACGCCAAGATCGTAGACACCGTGACTTGCTGTGTCAAAGTCAAGGTTCCCGATTCTCTGCGTCCCGTACTGGATGCCTTGGTAGGGCAAGCGCGAGCCTGCGTGGCCCGTATGTTGGCTCGTCGAATGGAATCTTCTAGCAAATACTATAAGGAACTACCGTGCGTGATTGCGAAGAGTTTAATTGCCAAGTACCAGAAGAACAAAAAGTGCAAGCAGGTCAGCAATCTCGCGCTGCCTGTCTGCGGCGACAAGGGGAAGCAGATTAAGTTGGAAGATGGGGGTGTTCGAATTCCCGCACTGTTCAAGAAAGAAGTCCCGCCGGTCCTCTGGCTGCACCTGCCTGTCGGGTTCGTTCGTAGTGCAGAATTCTTCGAGCGTAGCGGCGAGTGGTATGCCGCCATCTGCTACAACGCAAAAGCGGAAAAGCAGTTTTCTGTAACCGGAACTGTCGGTGTGGACCGGAATTCGGTCGGCGCAGTAGCAACTCTAGCCGACCCTCAGAATGGAAAAGTTTTGCATTTGGGCTTTAACCCAGCGAGAACGAAAGCCGTATGGCGCGGACAAAAAGACAATTTGCAGAGTCTTGGGAAGAGGCGTCTGCTCCACAAGATTCGCAACAAGCAATGCAGACGCACAAAGTACGAAAATCACGTGGTGTCCAAACAAATCGTGGACTACGCCGCAAAACATCGTCGGTGCATTGTGCTGGAAAAACTGGAGAACGTTAGAAAGGGAAAGATTCGCCGCTACGCCGAACAGTCGCAGTGGTCTTTCTATCAGTTGCTCCAGTTCATTGCTGTACAAGGCCGCTTTGCGCGGCGTAATGGTAATCGAAGCAGACCCTGCGTATACCTCGCAGGAATGCTCTCGCTGCCATCAGTTGACCAAGCCCAACGGAAAGAAGTTCGTCTGTGGGACGTGCGGACACAATGACCATCGAGACGCTAACGCGGCATTTTCTCTCGCCGAGAGAGTGATGCCTATCGGTGGAGTAGTCGGAGACTCAGTGCGCTCCGATTCGGGTCTGTTGATAGCCCCGTTTCTGGGAACCGAGGTGCAGCAATGCAACTAGGCAAACAGAATCCCAGCGCTTGCGCTGGGAGTATCAAGAACCCTGAACGCAGGCATGCGCAAAGGAATAGACCTGAGCAGCTCGTATATGTGGACCTGGGGCCGTTTAACGGCGGGATTATGCTGAATGTTTCCGAAGGGGGCTTCAGGTTTTGCGCCGTGAGTCCCCTACGGCCGAACGAAAAGATTCACTTCGTTTTTGCAGTCGACAGGACGCGGCGGCTCGAAGGCACCGGCCAATTGGAGTGGACAGAGGAAAATGGAAAAGTTGCGGGTTTGCGATTCACTGACGTTTCCGAGGAATTTCGCAGGGAGATCCGGCAGTGGCTGACGAAATCGCAGCCTTCGGTCGGTGCTGGAAGGGAATTCATACCGGCGACCGCCGCACCTATTCATACACTGGAAAAATCTTGCCCAGATCTGAAAGCGGAGCCCCCAGAGGTACAACCTGCATCTCCCCTGGTTGAAAAACCAGAATTGAAGATAGAAGCTCCGCCCGCGGCCGCAGCTGCAGCCGATACGGCGGAGCACGAACTCCCGAAGATGCTGCACGCGGCTGCGCCTAAAGAACGAGAAGAGGCTGCGGCGCAGTCGAAGGCGGCAGAGAGGAAGAGACCGAAAGAACTCGCGACTGCAAAAGAGGTGCAAAAGGGCTCCTCGCCGCGGCTGCGCCGAGCAGCGGCGGTGGGAATCGCTGCGGCGGTGATGGCCGTCCTGCTTGCGGCGGTGGTGTTCAGCTTTCGAAGAGAAGTGGGAGAGTCCTTGATTCGGTTGGGAGAGAAGATGGTGGGGGAGACAAAACCTGCGAATTCTGTGCGGAGCGCGAAGCCGAAGACCCTATCCGTCACTTCAGCGACTGATTCATCGGCAAATTTGCCGAGTGGGCCGCCAGCGGCCGACGCGAGAGCCAATCTTGTCCCCGCGGAAGCGCCACTGATCCAGAAGGCGCCGAGTACTCCCGTCGCGGGCAGCCCCAAAGTCGCTGCCCAGGGGACTGCGCTTGAGGAACCAGGGCAGGCTGAATTGGCGGCGGCGAAGCGGATCCTGGGGAGCAAGAACGGATCGCGGGACATCCCAGTGGCGATGAAGTTGCTATGGCTTGCGGTGCAAAAAGGGAATCCGGCAGCGGTACTGACGTTATCCGATCTGTACTTGCGCGGACAAGTAGTTGCGAAGAACTGCGCCCAGGCACGGGTGCTGCTAATGGCGGCAGCGAAGAAAGGGAGCGCGGAGGCTAAGGCAAGGTTGGAGCAGTCGCGTCAGGAAGGCTGCCCGTAGCGCCGTCGTGAGTTGCTATGATCGCATGAATCGTTGCAAAGCTTGTGTTCTCAAAGCGGATGGGGTTTTCGGTAGGGACAAGGTGCTTATTGAAAAGATAGGATGGTGTGATGAGTAAGCGATCGCTCAAAAATAACTTCACATTCTTGAGGGCGTCAATGTGTAGTTCCACTGTGGTAGGGTTTGATGGCGATTGAGCATAAGCTGCTGCATCTCGTTATTCGACACCGCTTGCCCTTTTGC
>Ga0307471_100002134_pt1 | contig 11257 bp, 6 predicted proteins | sample atmos_gasesAM3C__2_FD_204566 | JGI IMG/M metagenome (GOLD analysis project Ga0307471, IMG submission 204566) | Hardwood forest soil microbial communities from Morgan-Monroe State Forest, Indiana, United States - atmos_gasesAM3C_515 | ecosystem: Environmental > Terrestrial > Soil > Temperate... | reverse complement strand
CTACGATATTCCCGTAAATCTTGGAGTTTTTGCGGCGAGCGACCCCGAAAAGGGAAAGCACCGCGGCGTGATTTACGCCGTTGCGCCTTCGTTCAAGGAAGAGAACACGATTTGGGCGGGCACGGACGACGGGCTGATTCACCTCACGCGGGACGGCGGAAAATCCTGGCAAAACGTGACGCCGCCACAACTGAAACCGTGGAGCAAAGTTTCTATCATCGAAGCTTCCCACTTCGATGCTGGAACGGCCTACGCGGCAATCAATTCATTTCGCTTGGATGACTTGCGAGCGCATATTTACCGCACACACGACTTTGGAAAGACCTGGACGGGAATCACCAAAGGCATTCCGGATGGAGGCGCGAGCAACGTCGTGCGCGAAGACCCTGTTCGCAAAGGGTTGCTGTTCGCGGGCACGGAAGGCTCAGTCTATGTTTCTTTCAATGACGGCGACGACTGGCAGCCTTTGCAGCTCAACTTGCCGCACTCTTCGATGCGCGACCTGGCCATTCACGGAGATGATTTGATCGTTGCCACCCACGGCCGCTCGTTCTGGATTTTGGATGACATCACAGCTCTGCGGCAACTAAATGTCGAAGTTGCGAAAGGGGGCGTCCACCTCTTTGCGCCGCAGACCGCGATTCGCTTTCGTTGGAACCGCAATCCGGATACGCCGCTGCCGCCGGAATTTCCCGCTGGAAAGAATCCGCCGGACGGAGCGATTCTCGATTATGTTCTGGCATCTTCAACGAAAAATCCTATGACGCTCGAAATTCTGGACGAGCAAGGGAACCTGGTGCGCCGGTATTCCAGCGTGGACAAAGCCGAGTCCATGGAGAAGATCGCCAGCGAGCATCCCATTCCAATGTATTGGGTGCGGCCCACGCAAATTCTTTCGGGGGAAGCAGGGATGCACCGGTTCGTCTGGGATATGCACTATGCTCCGCCGGAATCGCTGGAGCACGAGTTTCCGATTTCGGCCATCTATCGCGATACGGTGAAGTACCCTCTCGGCGCATGGGCCTTGCCGGGGAACTACACCGTGAAGCTCACGGTCGACGGGAAGAGTTACACGCAGCCGCTGGTCGTGAAGATGGACCCACGCATCACCACTTCCTTGGCGGACCTGCGGAAGCAGTTCCAAATGGAAAGCGGCTCGGTCGAAGGCATGAATCAAAGTTACGAGGCGCTGATGCAAGTTCGCTCCGTGCGCGCGCAATTGAAAGAGCGGACTACGAAAGCAGGGAAGAGCAAACTGGCCGATTCCATCGCCTCGCTGGACAACCAGTGTGCAGAGCTGGAAGGTGCGACGCAGAGCAGCTTCTTCGGATTGCCGCCTGGCAAAAAGCAACCGGAGAATTTGTCGACTCTGAACCAACACTTTTCCGGAATCCTTGGGATAGCCGACAGCGCGGACGCCGCTCCAACAACTCAAGCCGAGGCCGTTTATAAAGAACTTAAGGAATCGCTGGAAACGGTTTTGTCCCAATGGAAAAAGATTAAGGAACAGGACATACCAACCTTAAACGCTGGGTTGAAGAAAGCCGGGCTGACAGCAATTGATCCAAGCAAAGAACCTGTCACTGCTCCATCAGCAGACGCCGATGGAGATGACGAACCATGAGATACGAACAGGGTCGAAACATGATGCGGGCGGCCGAAGCCGCTGTCTCTCTTGCATTCCTACTTTTCGCGGGAATCTCCGCCGCGGGAATTGGGAGCGCACAGGATATTTCGTCATCTCCGTATTCCGAAATGAAATGGCGCATGATTGGGCCGTTTCGCGCGGGGAAAGTGAATGGCGTGGCAGGCGCACCGGGGAACCCTGCTATTTATTACATGGGAGCGGACGGAGGAGGCGTTTGGAAGACTACGGATGGTGGCGTCACGTGGAAACCCATTTTCGATGGAGAGTCGGCGCCGTCGATTGGGGCGCTGGCCGTTGCGGCTTCGAATCCCAACATTATTTATGTCGGGACGGGGGTAAATACAGTCTACGGGGATGTCACGTACGGAAATGGTGTCTACAAGTCGACGAACGGCGGGGAAACGTGGCAACACCTGGGTCTGGAAGATACCAGGCATATCGCGCGCATCCTGGTGGATCCGCGGAATCCTGACATTGTGCTGGTTGCGGCGCTGGGACACTCGTTTGGCCCGAATGAGGAGCGCGGCGTTTTCCGGTCAACGGACGGCGGAAAAAATTGGAAGAAAGCTTTGTTCAAGGACAACACGACCGGAGCGGTGGATCTGTGCTTTGAACCTGCAAATCCAAAGGTGGTTTACGCGACGCTCTGGCACGCGCTTTGGAAGCCAGATGTGAAAGATCAACCATTCGAGCCGGGCAGCGGGCTGTACAAATCGAAAGATGGCGGAATCACCTGGACGCAAATTACCGGCAATGGTCTTCCCACGGTGAATTGGGGACGTGCGGGTGTGGCGGTCGCGCCGGGAATGCGCGGACAGCGCGTTTATCTAATTATCGAGGCAAAAGAGAAAAAAGGGGGTTTGTTCCGGTCGGACGACGGTGGGGCAACGTGGCGCAAAATCAGCGAAGACCCACGCATCGAAACGTTTTGGTACATGGGCGAGATTTTTCTCGATCCTAGAAATCCCGACGTCGTGTACGTGCCGTTGCAGAATTTCTACCGGTCGACGGACGGAGGGAAGAGTTTCACGGCCATCAAGGGCGCGCCCGGCGGCGATGATTACCACACCATGTGGATCGATCCAACGAATCCCCAAAGAATGATTCTCGGCACGGACCAGGGAGCGACCATTACGATGAATGGCGCCGAAACGTGGAGCCCTTGGTACAACCAGCCAACTGGTGAATTCTACCGAGTCGCAACCGATCATCGATTTCCATACTGGGTTTATGGGCCGCAGCAGGATAGCGGCACGGCGGGAATCGCGAGCCGAGGAAACAACGGCGAGATTACGGAGCGTGACTGGTATCCTGTCGGCCCCGGAGAAAGCGGCTACACCATTCCCGATCCTTTAGATCCGGACGTGGTCTACAACGCGGGTCCCGGCGGCAGCGTGATCCGGCTTTCCAAGACCACGGGGCAAGTGCGCGACATCTCTCTGGCACCGATTTCTCAGGGGAGCAAATACCACTTCAACTGGACGATTCCCCTGGTTTTTTCGCCGCAGGATCCGCACCTGCTGTATCTCGGCACACAATTCTTGATGAAGACCAGCAATGCGGGCACGAGTTGGGACGAAATCAGCCCGGATTTGACACGAATACGCGCCGAAGAAAAGGACACCAAAAAGCGGCGGGGGACGATCCTGACCATTGCGCCATCACCAGTAAGGGAGGGAGTGATTTGGGTAGGGACCGATGATGGGAATATGCAAATCACAAAAGACGGCGGAAAGACCTGGAAAAACGTGACGCCGCCTGCCGTGACGGAATGGAGCATAGTAAGCATCATCGAGGCGTCACACTTCGACGCGGGGACGGCATACGCCGCAGTGAATCGGAACAATTTGGATGATCTTCGCCCGCACATTTTGCGCACACGCGATTATGGAGAGAGCTGGCAGGAAATCGTCGGAGGAATTGGGGAGAAGCATTTTGCGCGCACGGTACGCGAAGATCCAGTGCGCAAAGGCCTGCTCTACGCGGGAACGGAAAAAGGTGTCTACGTTTCGTTCGATGATGGCGACCACTGGCAGTCGCTGCGGCTGAATATGCCGGTCGTATCCATTCACGACTTGGCCGTCGAACAAGACGACTTGGTGGCGGCGACCTACGGCCGCTCATTTTGGATTCTCGATGGCGTGACGCCGATGCGCCAGGCGAACGCGAGTTTACAGCCGGGAGAGCCGCATCTCTTCGCTCCACGGAGCGCGATTCGCGTGCGGCGGGACGAAAATCAAGACACGCCGCTGCCGCCGGAAGTTCCAGCAGGGAAAAACCCACCGGACGGAGCGATCATTGACTACTATCTGCCGACAAATTTCTCTGGTGACGTTCAAGTGGAAATCCGGGACGAAGCCGGAAATCTGGTCCACAGTTATTCAAGCGCGCCAATCCCCAAAGAAGAAGGTGAGCTTCCCTTCGTGGCGGAATACTGGATAGCGCATCCGCAGCCGGTTTCCAAATCGCCGGGAATGCACAGGTTCGTCTGGAACCTGCGTTATACCGACCCGCCTGCAGTGCACGCACAATCTCCTTACAACTATCCGATTGCCGCGATAGTAGGTTCGACGCCGTTGCCACCCGAAGGGCCGCTGGTGTTGCCCGGCAAATATGAAGTTCAACTGAAGGCGGGAGGGCAAGTCCTGCGGCAGCCCTTGGAAGTAAAGCAGGACCCTCGCGTTCACGTTGCGCGAAATGAGTTACAAAGCGCTTTGGACCTGCAATTGAAGATTTCGGCAGTGTTGGGAAGAAACTATGAGGCGCACCAGCAAGTAAAGCAATTGCGAGCGCGACTAAAGGAATTGATGAAGCGACCCAAGGAGGATCCAATCGCTGTTGCGACCGCGGCATTGGATAAGAAGTTTGGGGCGCTAGATGGAGAAGCTACCCCGCTTCTGGAAGCACCAAAAGGGATGAGCTTGATGGCGGTGAACGATAGCCTGACGGCTCTGATGGCGCTCGTGGACGGAGCGGACTTCGCGCCTTCTGAGGAATCGCTCACTGCGTTTCGCCGTGTGTGCCAGGGATGGAAAGAAGAGCTGAACGTATGGCAAGACCTAAAGTACAAAGACGTTGAGGAATTCAGTTCGCTGCTTGGGAAAAGCAACCTTGCGCCCATACCGAGCATGCTGTCCGTCGCAGCTGATGTCTCGTGTGGAAATTAATGAAGCGCGGCATCGCGTTCGGGGGTCTTCAAACTGCTTTTGAGGGAAGATTCTCGCCTATGGCCGCTGCGGCTCCTTTTGTAGCTCGGCCAAGTCCGTTAGCACTTCCGCGCTGTGCCTTGAAGGATCCACTTTCAAATAAACCTTTCGAATGACACCCGCGGGATCAATGAGAAACGTGTGGCGCGCAGAAAGCTTGGCCACTCCGAGGTCCACGACGGAACCGTAACGCGCGGAAAGTTCGCAGTGTGCGTCCGCGAGCAACTTGAAATGTAAACCTTCAGCGGTGCAGAACTTTTCGTGAGTGACCTCGTCCTGTCCGCTGACGCCCAGGATAACCGCGTTTTTCTGCTCGAAAAGCGCAAGGTCGCGCTGGAAATTGCGTGCTTCTTTCGTGCAGCCGCTTGTGAAATCCTTGGGATAAAAATAAAGAACCACCCACTGACCGCGAAAATCGTGGAGGCCGACCGGCTTGCCATCTTGGGCTTTCAATGTGAAGTCCGGCGCAACCATGCCTGCGGAGGGAGCTTTTGTTGCACTTCGCGAGACACGAACTGCCACAAGCCCCACCAACAAGAGGATCGCAATGGCAACAACAATGAAGACGGTGAACATTTTCATCTCGTGTTATTCCTTTTGACTGAACCACCCGAAGCCCAGTCGCAATTGAATTGTGTTGATGCCGGGATTGGGCGTCGCGAGGCCGGCGTTGGAAATGTGCATGTAGCGGACCTCAGCGCTCAAATTGCGCTTGGTGCGCAGAAAATGTAGGCCGATGGCACCGCCGGACGTAAAATTGATTCGCGAAGTTCCCGCGGGCACTTGCGTGTTTGTGAACAGTGTCCCGCCGCCAATCTCGAAATAGGGTACGACGTTGCCCCGGGTGGCGAAAGCCCATTTGAACGCGAAAGGGTTCACACCCACGCCATAAGCAGTATTTTGTTTTTGAATGACGACGAAAGCGGGCATGGCTTCGACGGCGTACTCCAGGCGGCCTCGGAGAAACCCGGGCCCATGAGGTTTCGTGAGAATCAAACCGTAGCGCAGACCAACATTCCAAACACCATCGCTCGATTGGCTTCCGTTAGTGCCATGGCCTCCGCCGGTCCAAATCTGGACTTCATGTTCGCCTTCGACTGGGCCGGCTTGGGAGCGTGCAATCGGAACGCATAGGAAGAACGCAACAAAGAGAAGAGCCGAAATTGTGCTTCGCAACGAAGAGTCTCCTCTGCAAGATTCGATTCCGAGCCGCGAAATTGGATGCACAGAAGATATAGAAAAACGAAAAGAAAGGCGACTTTTCTAATGCGAGCAGGCGGTCCCGCTGCGCATCACTTCAGGTAAGCCCGCACGATCTGGATCACGTCGTCCGCAGCCTCTTCCGAGGATTTCGAGTTGCGAGGCATGTGATTGCGGATGTGGTCTTCCATGAGTTCGGCCATGAGGCTGTTGATGGCCCCGCGGGCAGCGGAGAGGCGTTGCAAGACTTCCGCACAGGAGTCGTCTTCGTTGAGGCCGCGTAACACGCTTTCGAGCTGGCCAATGGCTTTCTTTGTGCGGTTGACGAGATCGAGTTTTTCTCTCGAAGTATGCGACATTTTCCTTGCCTACCCTAAGGGGGTATGGTATCAAGGAAAAGGCTATAAGACAAGCGCCTCAGGGAACGGTACAGCGAACGGCATGCACTTCACAGCCATGCTATTCGGTTTGGAAAAGGATTGACCGCGCTGTATATTAAGTATAGTATACCAAAGAAGTTCAACGTGGTTAACTAGCAGCACTCTCTTCGCCAAGGCCTTGTTTATTCGATTGTAACCACTCCTGGCTTAGGGTGGCCCTTGTTGTACGGCGCCACAGGCCGGTTGAGGAGATCCTCACGGGGAAACGTAATGCTTCGACGCGTAGCAAACTTGGGTTTCTATTTCTGGCTGATCGGCGCGCCATCTTTATTTGGAGTATCCCCGGTCCTGCGCGCGCAGGAGGCGCCCGTTCCGCCAGCGCCCGTTCCAAAGGATGGTGGCCAGGAGCCGCCGGACAACGACCCGCCAGCGATGTTTCCCCACTTGGAAACGGACCGCTTTTGGTTGACCGGGCAGGCGAATTTCATTTTTCAGACGCATCCTCCGTTCCATGCTGCCTACAGCGGAAAGAACAGTTTGGATCCAAACTATGAGAAAGCCACCTCGCGCGTTTTGACGCTCTACACAGGCCTACGTTTGAATGATTCCACCGAGTTCCTGTTGGATATCGAAGAAGCCGGCGGAGCCGCACTGAGCACGGGGCTTGGTCTCGCAGGCAACACAGACCTGGATATCGTGCGCAACCCCTCGTTGAGCAAAGCGCCCTACCTGGCCCGAGGAATCATCCACAAGGTGTTCGCTTTGAGCGACGACAAAGTCGAAAACGATCGCAACTTCTTGTCACTGTTCAAAGAACTGCCGCGCCGCCGCTTGGAGGTCCGGTTCGGAAAATTCAGTATGGTGGATTTTTTCGACCAGAATTCAGTGGGTTCCGATACCCATTTTCAGTTCACCAACTGGACGGTCGACAACAATGGCGCCTATGACTACGCGGCCGACACGCGTGGGTACACAGTTGGCGCGACGGCGGACTACGAAGAGCGTAATTGGGGTTTTCGTTTTGCCGAGGCGCTCATGCCCAAGGTGGCCAATGGAATTGATTTGGTGTGGAAACCCTGGCAAGCTCATGCGGAAAACTTTGAGTATGAATTGCGCCATGGAGTCATCCCCAGGAGATCGGGAGTGATCCGTGTATTAGCTTTCACCAACTACGCAAACATGGGAATTTATCGCGATGCGGTGGCCCAATTCCAGAAGGGCCTCGTTCCCAGGCCGGATATCACCAACCATCCGTGGCATATCACGCGCAAATACGGGTTCGGCATCAACCTGGAGCAGAGTCTCACCCACAATCTTACGGCGTTCGGGCGTTTTGGATGGGACAACGGCAAGACCGAGTCCTTTGCATACACGGAGGTCGATCAGACTTACGCCGGAGGCCTGGGCGCCAACGGCTCGCTTTGGCATCGCCGTTACGACCGCGCCGGCGTGGCTTTCGTCACGAATGGCATATGTAAGGACCATCAGATTTACCTTGCCGATGGCGGACTGGGCTTCCTGTTAGGAGACGGCGCGCTTCGTTATGGCCGAGAAAAGGCTGTTGAAACGTATTACACCGTGCATCTTTGGCGCGGAATTTACATCGCTCCTGGCGTACAACACATCAACAATCCCGGATATAACCGTGATCGCGGCCCGGTGACAGTGCCGACTCTGCGGCTCCACACGGAATTCTAGCCAAATTAAGCTGCCTCATTGCGCGAAAGCTCCCGCGTGAAATTCTCTTGGCAGCGAGGCGAAAGTCTGCTAACTAAGTGAGGCCGATTTTCGTCCGGATATCAAAGGGTGTGGTGTCCGAGTCCTTTCCGTTTGATGCCGAGTTACTAGCGTCCTTTCTGGGGGAACGCATGAGAATAGAAATCCGTCCGGCTCTTGCCGCGAAATTCTTCACGCTGTCCAAACTCCTGCTGCCGGCGCTCTTCGTGTCTGTAATGAGCGCGGGCGTAATTGGCGCCCAATCCGTGGATGAAATTATTGCCAAAAACATTCAAGCGCGTGGCGGACTGGAGAAACTGAAGGCTGTAAGGAGTTTGCGCACAACAGTGAAGTTCAGCGACGGTTCCTTTCGCGCGGAATTTCGCCAGGAGAACAAGCGGCCAGGAAAAGTACGTGAAGAGTTCATTGTCCAGGGCATGGCGCAAATTCAGGCCTATGACGGCAAGACCGGCTGGCAAATTTCGCCATTCAGCGGACGAAGAGATCCGGACCTGATGTCAGCTGACGACATGAAAAGCCTGGTCGTGGATGGAGACATTGACGGCCCTTTAGTGGATTACAAAGAAAAAGGTCATAAGGCAGAACTTGTGGGGCACGATTCGATGGAAGGAACGGATTGCTTCAAGATCAAGCTCAGCATGAAAAATGGGGACGTGCGCTACTACTACTTGGACACCGATTCCTACCTGGAACTGAAGGTCGAAGTGCAAACTACAATTCGCGGTGCGCTCCAGGAATCCGAGTTGTACTACGGAGATTACGAGCAGGTGAACGGAATCTATTATCCGTTCGCCGTCGAGCAGGCGCAAAAGGGAAGTTCTTCACGGCAGCAGTTTTCCGTTGAAAAAATCGAGCAGAACGTGGAGCTGGAAGATTCCCTGTTCGCGATGCCTGCGGCGAAAACGGAAACGAAGAAGCCATCATCCGGAAACTGATTCATCCGAACAAGAATTCTGAGATTTACCCGAAAAGTTAGGAAATGTTGTCGGTTCAAATGATCGATGAGGACGCCTACAGCCATGCATAGATCTATTCGTTGTCTTATCGCCGTGACGATCTCTTTAGCTGGCTCGCTGATTTTCGAGACAGCCGCGCACGCACAAGATGCCAAGTTCGATTCAGATACCATTTCCGGTTTGGGCGCTCGAAACATTGGTTCCGCCGTCATGAGCGGCCGCGTCGCGGCCATCGCCGCGGTCAAAGAGAGCGGGCGGCTGACCGTTTACGTGGGAGCGGCCAGCGGCGGCGTCTGGAAATCCATCAATGGCGGCACCACTTTCAAGTCTGTATTCGACAAGGAAGCCGTGCAGTCCATTGGCGCGATCGCGATTGATCCGCAATCGCCAAAGACCATCTGGGTGGGCACCGGCGAAGCCTGGACGCGCAATAGCACCTCGATTGGTGACGGCATCTACAAATCGACCGATGGTGGCGACAGTTGGCACAACATGGGATTGCCAAGCTCGGAACGCATTTCGAGGATTCTGGTGGATCCGAAAGATAGCAACACGGTTTACGCATGTGTGCCCGGAAAGCTTTGGAGCGACAGCGACGACCGTGGCCTCTACAAGACCACCGACGGCGGCAAGACCTGGACCAAAATCCTGAAAGGGCCAAATCCTTCGACCGGCTGCTCCATGATTTCGATGAGTTCGCAGGATCCCAAGGTGCTTTTTGCTGGGATGTGGGATTTCCGGCGGAAGGGCTGGACTTTCCGCTCCGGTGGGGAAAACGCGACATCCTCAAGTGGCAGCGGTTTCTTCAAGACCACGGATGGCGGGGCAACGTGGGAAGAACTGGATGAGAAGAGCGCCAAAGGCCTGCCGGCAAAGCCCTGGGGGCGCATCGCTGTAGCCATCGCTCCTTCGAAGCCGGACGTCGTTTACGCCATGATCGAATCTACGCGTAGCGCGCTGTTTCGTTCGGAGGATGGCGGAAAGACCTGGCAAGAAGGCGACCGCAGCAACTGGATGGTTTGGCGGCCCTTTTATTTTGCGAACTTGATCGTCGATCCGAAGAACGAGAACAAAATCTACAAACCCGACCTCACTTTGATCATGAGCGAGGATGGCGGCAAGAGCTTCAGCGGGGTCGGCAACGCAGCGCATGGAGATTTTCACACCGTTTGGGTGAATCCAGACAATACCGACCACCTCATTGCAGGCGACGATGGCGGCGTGTGGTACTCCTACGATGGAGGAAACTCGTGGTGGAAGGGCAATAACCTGCCGGTTTCTCAGTTCTATCACGTGAGCGTGGACAATGCCGACCCCTATCACGTTTTTGGCGGGCTTCAGGACAACAGCGTCTGGAAAGGCGACTCGCAATATCCGGGAGGAGTCTCTAATAGCCGTTGGGAAAACCTGGGTGGCGGTGACGGCTTCTGGGCATTTCCCGATCCAACAGACACGAGTTACGCATATGGAGAATCGCAAGGTGGCTTTGTAGCCCGCGTGAACCTCAATACTTTGGAAGCACGTCCCATTAAGCCGGAGCCCAATTATGGGGAAGGGAAGCTGCGTTTCAATTGGAATACGCCGATTCACATGAGCCCCAACGAAAAAGGCACGGTTTATATCGGGGCGCAATTCCTTTTTCGTTCGCGCGATCACGGCCAAACCTGGGATCGCATCTCACCCGACCTGACGACGAACGATCCCGAAAAGCAGAAGCAGGAGGAATCGGGCGGCGTCACGGTGGACAATTCTTTCGCTGAAATGCACACGACCATCTACTCGATCAGCGAATCGCCGCGCGACGGCCAAACGATCTGGGTCGGCACGGATGATGGCAACTTGCAGGTCACGCGCGATGGCGCGAAATCCTGGACGAACGTCGTCGGCAACGTTGCGAATCTACCAAAGTTTTCGTGGGTTTCCTGGGTCGAGTCAGGGCTGTATGACGCTGGCACTGCTTATGCTGCGTTTGACCGCCATACGTTTGGAGACATGGACCCCCATGTTTACAAGACGACGGATTATGGGAAGACTTGGACATCCATCGTCGCACCCGACAGCGGTGTGCGCGGCTACGCGCATGTGATCAAGGAAGATCCCGTTTCCCAGAACCTTCTTTACCTGGGCACG
>Ga0307471_100002132_pt1 | contig 11258 bp, 7 predicted proteins | sample atmos_gasesAM3C__2_FD_204566 | JGI IMG/M metagenome (GOLD analysis project Ga0307471, IMG submission 204566) | Hardwood forest soil microbial communities from Morgan-Monroe State Forest, Indiana, United States - atmos_gasesAM3C_515 | ecosystem: Environmental > Terrestrial > Soil > Temperate... | reverse complement strand
CGCATTCTCGACCAGATTACGGATCGCCCGCGAGAGCATCTCCGGATTGCCGTTGACCCACACGGCTGCGTCGCTCTCGCTCAAAGCGATGTTCTTGCCTTGTGCCAGCGCCAGCGGCGCGGCGAACTCCGCCACCTCGGCGCAGATCGCGTGCAGATCGGCCTTCTCCAGGGGATCGATCGACAAAATCTCCAGCTCCGCGATGTCGAGCAGCTGATTGACGACGCGCGCCATGCCCTCGATATCTTTATGCAGGGCCTTGGATGTCCCTCGATCGGCCAAGGTGTCGACGCGGCTGCGCAAGATGGTCAGCGGCGTGCGCAATTCATGCGCCGCATCGGCGGTAAACTCCCGCTGCACGCGGAATCCGGCCTCGAGTCGATCGAGCGCCTGATTCACGGCCTGTACCAGGGGCAGGATTTCCTTCGGCATCTGCTCGATCGGTAGACGGATATCCGTTCTGCGCGGATTGATTTTTTTCGCCAATTCCGAAGCATTGAGCAGCGGCCGCAATGCCCGGCGGAAAATCACGATGTCAATCGCCAGCAGAGACAGCAGCACCGGCAGGGTGATCCATCCCACGCGTTTGAAAAAATCGGCGACGATGTCGTCGACGATGACATCGCGGTGTGCGAGATCCTCACCGACCTGCACCCATACCTTACGTCCATCCACCTCCTTCAGCAGGCTGACACCCGAGATGGCGGCTTTGCCGCGGCGCGTTTCGAGGTACGCGATGTCGGAAGAGCGCGGATCGTCGGCGAATATCGCTGATCGATCATCGGACGAGGATAACAGAACCCGGCCGGCGTCATCGACCACCGCATAGGCGTATCGTCCCACCGCCTGCGAGTAGATGTCTTCGAGCGCGGGCGGCAGATCGAGGGTCCAGGTGCCGTCCGCCTGTAACACGAGATAATGCGCAACCAGCTGCGCCTGGTCGCGCATGGCTTGATCGTGCAGGTCGTTCGCCGCCCATTTGAAGAACCAATAGAGCACCACCGGCATCACGATAGCGGTGATCACCAGCGCGATGACGTGCAAGAAGATGATCCGGGAGAAGATCGACTTGAACGAAATCATGACGGTGCTTTCAATCCGTCAGTGCGGCCCAGGCGCGATGGCGACGAGAGCCGGGATCCGTAAAGCACCGCCGGCGCCAATGGACTCCGTCCTCGCGCGCTTCGCACGTGCCGCAATGACGAACCGGGACGCAAGGCGGCTCTTCTCACGCCGCCTTTTCCTCGGAAATGAGGTAGCCGACGCCGCGAATGGTGTGGATTTGCACCTTGGCCCCGCGGTCGGACAGTTGCTTGCGCAGGCGATGGATGTAGACCTCGACCGCATTGGACGCAACGTCACCCGACAGCCCGAAAATGTGATCTTCGACCAGCTTCTTCGAGACGACGCGGTCCTTGCGGCGCATCAGCAGTTCGAGCACGGCCGTTTCGCGGGCGGAGAGAAGCTGCGGCTTGTCATCGATGAATGCCTGCCGGCTTTCGGTATCGAATGCGAGGTTGGCAATCTGCAATGCGCGCCCGAGCAGCTGGCCGGGGCGTCGCAGGAGCGCCTCCAGCCGCGCCAACAGCTCCTCGAACGCGAACGGCTTGACGAGATAATCATCCGCACCGCTGCGCAGGCCGCTAACGCGATCTTGCAGTCCGCTGCGGGCGGTGAGCACCAGAACCGGAAGTGGATCCTCGCGCTGACGTATTTCGCGCAGGATCGACAGCCCGTCGCCGTCCGGCAAACTGAGATCGAGAACCATGGCGGCATAACGCGTCGTCGCGACGGCTGCCTGCGCCTCGGACGCCGTGGTGAGAAGATCGGTTTCGTACCCTGCGGCGCTCAGACGCTGAATCAGAAGCAGCGCAAGCTCTTCGTTGTCCTCGACCAGCAGCAATCTCATTCGCAAGCGCTCCGATCGATGCCGCGCGTGCGAACCCGCACGTCGATGGCGGTCACTCCGCCGGCGCGGGCATCGCCCGTTCTGGCGCCGGCCGCGTTACCCGGCGCGAGAACAAGAGAATGAGCACGGGAAGCGTGATCAGAATGACGAGCGGCGCCAACGTCATGCCGCCGACCACCACCACAGCCAGCGGCTTCTGCACCTGCGAGCCAATGCCGGTGGACAATGCCGCCGGCAACAGTCCAACGCCGGCAATCACGCAGGTCATCAGCACCGGGCGCATCTGCAGCTCGCCGGTGCGCAGGATCGCGGTGGTTCGCTCGACCCCCGAGTCGATCAGCTGATTGAATTGCGACAGAATGATGATACCGTCCATCACCGAAATTCCAAACAGCGCGATGAAGCCGATCGCGGCGGAGACGCTGAAAGGGACGTGCAACAAGAATAACGCGAATACGCCGCCGACCACCGCCATCGGGATCACGCTCATGGCCAGCAGCGTGTCCGCCATCGAGCCGAAATTGATCCACAGCAGAAGCGCGATCAAAGCAAGCGTGATCGGCACCACGACTTTGAGCCTTGCGATTGCATCCTGCAGATTGCCGAATTCGCCCACCCATTCGAGGCGTGAGCCCGCCGGCAATTGCACCTGTTGGGCAACCTTACGTTGCGCCTCCTGGATTGCGCTGCCGAGATCGCGGTCACGCACGCTGAACTTGATCGGCAAGTAGCGTTCCTGGCCCTCGCGATAGATATAGGAGGGACCGGACACGAGCTTGACGTCGGCGACTTCGTTGAGCGGAATCTGCGTGACGCCGCTCGGCCCCTGCGCACCGATGCGCAGGTTTTGGATCGCTTCCGGGTTCTGCCTGAATTGCGGGGCGAGCCGCACCACGATGGGGAAGTGCCGGTCGCTGCCCGGCTCGTAAAGGTCGCCGGCGGATTCGCCGCCGATGGCGGTTCGAATTGTGGCATTGATGTCGCCCGGAGCGAGACCATAGCGCGCCGCCCGCGCCCGATCGATCTCGATCTGCACCGTCGGCTGGCCGAGCGATGTGAAGACGGCGAGGTCGGTAATGCCGGGCACCGTGGCGAGCACCGCCTTGATTCTGTTGGCGGTGTCGGTCAGCGCCTGCAAATCGTTGCCGAACAGCTTGATCGAATTCTCGCCTTTGACGCCGGACACCGCCTCGGCGACGTTGTCCTGCAGATATTGCGAGAAGTTGAATTCAACGCCGGGGAAATCGGCCTCGAGCTTGCGCAGGATCTGGATCGTGAGAGCCTCCTTATCCAGACCAGCGCGCCATTGGCTCATCGGCTTCAAGGGCGCGAAGAATTCCGCATTGAAGAAGCCGGCGGCATCGGTGCCGTCGTCCGGACGCCCGTGCTGCGAGACAACGGATTCGACTTCGGGAAAGCTGCCGATCACGTTGCGCATCCGGTTGACGTAGCCGTTGCCCTCTTCCAGCGAGATCGTCGACGGCATCGTCGCCCGGATCCACAGGTTGCCCTCTTCGAGCTTGGGCAGAAATTCGAGCCCGAGCGAGCGGATGGCCAGACCCGCGACCAGCAGCACCGCGATTGCGCCAGCTATGGTCAGCACGCGATTGTCGACCGCGAGACGCAGCGCCGGCGCATACACGCGATGCAAGGCCCGCACGATCCAGGTTTCCGTCTCGGTGACATGCTCGGGCAACAGCATCGCGCTGATCGCCGGCGTGACGGTAAAGGTGGCGAGCAGCCCGCCCGCGAGCGCGTAGGCGTAGGTCTTCGCCATCGGCGCAAAGATGTGCCCTTCGACACCGCTGAGCGTGAACAGCGGGAGGAAGCCTGCGATGATGATTCCGGCGGCAAAGAAGATCGAACGGTTGACGTCGGATGCAGCAAGGAAGACCGCGGAGAGCTTGCCCGAAAGTCCCTCGGCGGCGCTGACCGCGCCAGTCACTGCGGCCGCCACCCCCAGCCGCCGATAGATGCTTTCCACCATGATGACGGTGCCATCGACCACCAGACCGAAATCGATTGCGCCGACCGAAAGCAGGTTTGCCGACTCGCCCCGCACCACGAGGATGCAGACCGCGAAGAACAGCGCGAACGGTATGGTCGCCGCGACGATCAGCGCGGTGCGCAAGTTGCCGAGGAACACCCATTGCAGGGCGAAGATCAGCAAGATGCCGAACGCCATGTTGTGCAGGACCGTTCGCGTGGTGATGTCGATCAGCTCCTTGCGGTCGTAGATGCGCTCGATGCGCACGCCCGGCGGCAGAATGTTGGAATTGTTGATGCGCTCGACTTCGCGCTCGACCCGCTTGATCGTCGGCATGCTCTGCTCGCCGCGGCGCATCAGCACGATGCCCTGGACGATATCGTCGTCGGCGTCCTTGCCGGCGATGCCGAGACGCGGCTTGTTACCGACCTGCACGGTTGCCACGTCCCGCACCAGGACCGGATTTCCCCCGCTCTGGGTCAGCATCGTGTTGCTGAGCTCGTCCGCCGAGCGGATGAGCCCCACGCCGCGCACCACCGCCGCCTGCGGGCCGATATTGACGGTATTGCCGCCGACATTGATGTTGCTGTTGTTGAGGGCCTGCAGCAGCTGCGGCAACGTAAGGCCGTAAGCAATCAGCTTGTTGAAATCGACTTCGAGCTCGAAGGTCTTGGTCTTGCCGCCCCATCCGATGACGTCGATGACGCCCGGCACCGCGCGAAATCGCCGCTGCAGCATCCAATCTTGCAGCGTCTTGAGATCGAGAACGCTGTAGCCGGGAGGACCGACCAGCCGGTAGCGGTAGATTTCTCCAATCGGGCTGACCGGCGAAATCTGCGGCTGGGCGTTGTTCGGCAGCGGGGGGATTTGCGCCAGCCGGTTGAGAACCTGCTGCAGGGCCTGGTCGTAGGTGAACTCGAACGAGAACTGCAGCTTGACGTCGGAAAGCCCATAAAGCGAGATGGTGCGGATCGAGGTGAGATTACGCAGCCCCGCGATCTGCGCCTCGATCGGGATCGTGATGTAGCGCTCGATTTCCTCGGCAGATAAGCCGGGACTTTGGGTTATCACGTCCACCATCGGCGGGGTGGGATCGGGATAGGCCTCAATGTTGAGCTCGCGGAAGGCGAGGACGCCGCCGAAGAGGACCAGCATGAACAACAGGACGACCAGGCCGCGATGCTTGAGCGAAAAGGCGACGATCCCGTTCATGGCGCCGCTTTCGGGACCGCTTCAGCGCTCGATGCCACGCGGTCGATGAAGAGACTCCCCTTGGTCACCACACGGTCGCCCGGCCCAAGGCCCTTGAGCGCCTCGACCAAGTTGCCGTTGGTAAGGCCGACTTTGATGCGCCGCAGCTCGATCGCTTTTTCATCGTCCTTCTCGCGCACCACCCAGACGCGGGCGGTGTCCCCCTCGTAGATGATGGCATCGCGCGGCACCGCGACCGCGTTGTCGCCTTCGCCGGTGAGGATCTTCACGCTCGCAAACATTTCCGGCTTGAACAGTCCTTCGGCGTTGTTGACCGTCGCGCGCACCAGCAGCCGCCGGGTGGTCGGGTCGAGCGCTGCGGCCACATAGGAGATGCTGGCTGGGAATGCACGGTCCGGATAGGCGAGCACGGTGAAATAGATTGGCTGGCCGACGTGCACCAGCGGCGCTTCGGTCTCGCGGATATAGGCGACGATCCAGACTGTCGACAAATCGCCGATGATGAATACCGGATCGCTCTGTCCGCTGCCGACGTATTGGCCCGGTCCGACCTTGCGTTGCACGATCGTTCCCGCGATCGGGGCGGTGATCAGCGTAGAGGGATCGATCGTGCCCTTTTCCTGGAAATCGGTGATCTCCTGGTCGGTCTTGCCGAGAATGCGCAGTCGATTGCGCGCTGCCTCCAGCGCCACGTCGGCCGAGCGCACGTCGTTCTCGGCGGCATCTAGCGCGGCACGAGCGTTTTGCACCTCCTTGAGCGGCACCGCCTTGCCCTCGTAGAGGAGGCGCTGACGCTTGTCGATGATCTCGGCCAGGTTTTGCGCCGAGCGCGCCTTGTTCAGCGCGGTCGCCGCCGAGATGAAATCGTTCTGCGCCTGCACCATGTCGGCGGCTTGCACCGTGAACAGCGGCTGCCCGACCGTCACGGTATCGCCGGGCTTGACGAACAGCTTGAGCACCCTGCCGGCATAGGGAGAAAAGATCGGGGTCGACCGGTCCTCGTCGACCGCGATCTTGCCCTCGGTGACGTGTTCGGCGCGGAACACCCGCTGCTGCACCGGCTCGACCGTCAGCGTCGCCCACTGCGCCGCGGTCGGATAGAACACCCCGGCACCTTTCTTGGACGGGCTCAGCGCCGCCCTGTCCGGGTCCCGCACGTCGCTGTTGGTGCGCGATTTGGCGACCCAAACGCCGGCGCCGGCGGCGAATACCAAGACGGCGACGACGAGCACCTGCACGCGAGCAGGCAGCGCTCGCGCCCTTGACTGCGGGCGATTGAGATCGCTGGACACCTGTTTCCAACCTCGGGGCGACGCCGTTATTTCTTATATCCGAGCGCCGTTCTTCCTACCACAAACATGCGATGCTTGGGTGAACGGCGCTGGCCACGCAATAGATTTTGCCGGCGCGATATTGGAAAAACTCGCCACGGCAAATGCCAAGAAAGCCTTTCGGCCGCATGGTAAAAGCGCTGCCTGGGCCGTCACCCTTGCATTACCGATCCGGAGTGATCCCCAGCACCGCGCCACCCCCTTCCGGACGACGGGCACCATATGCGGGTACGGCTACCCATTCGCAAGCCCGCCGATGCATCCGTAAGGTGTGTGTAAGCTATCCCGGCGATCGGCCGGCTTGCTCCGGCTCACCATTCACCCATGGCTGGTTCGAGACCCGTGGATGGTCGCGCACCTACGCCATCACCCCCGCGCTCGGCGCTTCTTCGTGTCGGCCAGAAATCGCCGTATCGGGAAACGCCTGCTTGAGCTGGGGATAGACTTCGCGCGCGAAGGTCTTGATTCCGCGCACGGTCTCCTCGTGCTCGAGAAACCCGGCCTGTCCCATGATCAACAGATGCCCGAAGCCGCCGACGTGGTTGTACATCTTCTCGATCTGGCGGAAGACCTGATCCGGCGTCCCGGCGAACATGATGCCGGCCTCGATCGCGTTCTCCACGGTTGCGTTGGCTCTGTTCGCTGCATGCTGGTCGATCGCCGCGCCGCGTAGGATCTGCGCATGCACCGCCGTCGGCACGTAACCTGGCGGATAGCAAAAATGCAGCGGCACCTTGTTCGCCCTCACGTACCAGAGGAGCTTCTCGGCGCCCGCGCGCGCCTCGGCCTCACTCTCGGCGGCATAGAGCAGCGCCGCGTAGGCGAGCCGGTTGACCGGCACCTCGTGGCTGCGGCCGGCGCCGCGCCAGCCCTTGCGGTAGGAGGCGTAGATCGCCGGCGTGCCGCGATATCCGGTGAGGAACGTCGCTTGCACATAGCCGCACGCGCCGACGCGCGCGGCGCCGCCCGGCGTGGTCGTCGATACCCAGATGAGCGGATGCGGTTGCTGGTACGGGCGCGGCCAAATGTTGATGTTGCGGTGGTGAAAGAACCGCCCTTCATGGCTGACCGGGCCATCGTGGCTGGTCCAGGCCTTGACGATGAGGTCTATGGCCTCCCATTGCCGCTCGTTCATGCGCACGGGATTGCTGTTCGCCGGCAGCACCTCATAGGGCACCCCGCGCACGAAACCGCATTCGAGACGCCCTTTCGACAGCACGTCCACCATGGCCATCTCTTCGGCGACGCGCACGGGCTGGCGGCGGTTGGCGACAGGATTTCCCAGGATCAGCAGCCGTGCGCGCTTGGTCAGCCGCGCCAGCGCCGCAAGCACCAATGGCGCGGCCGGATCGACGCAGGTCGCGGTCTGGTGATGCTCGTTGAGCATGATCTCCACGCCTTCATCCTCGGCCACCAACCATTCGTCGATGTAACGGTCGTAGAGCGTTGCCCCCTTCTTCGGATCATAAAAACGATTGGGCAGCGAGACGCGGATCGACTCGTATTCGTCGGCGGGCGGCAGATAGGGATAGGCGTTCTCGCTAAAGTGCCACGCTTTCATCACCGTGCTCCCGAGGCCTCGGCCGCTGTGTCCCCCTCCAGGAAATGCAGCACCTTCGCCGCCGTGGTTTCGGGCTGCTCGACCTGCGGTAGGTGTCCCGCCTCGCCGATGGTGTCAGTCTGCGCCTTGGGAATGAGCGCCGCGTAGCGCTCGAGGTATTCGGCAGAGACGATGCCGTCGCTTGCGCCGCGCAGAAACAGCGTGGGAACGTTGACCCGGTGCAGGCGATGCTTGAGCTTGGGATTGTGCATGTACGGCTCCCAGGTCAGCAGCGCCAGCGTCTCGCGGTTGCGCGCGAAGATGTAAAGCTTCTCGTCCGGCATCGCCGCCAGGTCGGGCGCGTTGCGCGCGGGATCGTGGAAGAGGTACCGGTCGAGCTTATCGCGCGACATCGCGAAGATGTCGGGAATGTCGAGCTGGTCCGGGCCGCCGGTCTTCACGCCCACCGGCGCGATCAGCACAAGGTGATCGATCCGTTCCGGCACCTTGGTGGCGAGCTCGGCGGCGATCCATCCGCCGAGCGACAGTCCGATGACGTCGGTTCGCGTCAACGCCAGGCGATCCAGCAATTCAAGATAGACATGGGCGATGTCATCGACGCTGTCGAGCCAGTCCGGCAGCGACGATCTGCCAAATCCGGGATGCGACGGCGCGATGACGCGCCGCCGCGGCGCGAGCAGGTCGATGAAAGCAAGGTCGGGTGTGATGCCCGCGCCGCCGTGCAGATAGAGGATCGGCGCGCCGCCTCCGCGCTCGAGCATCTCGAGCTCGATCCCGACAATCGAGATCATATTCGCGGCTGCCGCTTCGGCAGGCTTGGCGAGGACCGTCACCGCAGCTTCCGCTGGTATAGGCCGAGCGCGGCGCTCGGCGTCTCATTGAGGATGCAACCTTAACTGATGTCGCAAAGACCGGTAAAGCCGCCGCGCCGTCATGGCAGCTTGAACAGCGCCTGCGCGTTGCGATGGCAAATCTTCTCCTTGTCGGATTCGGCGATGTCGAGCGCGGCGATCACCTTCATGGTCTCGCGGATGTAACTTGCGCCGCCCTCCGGGCCGAACGGCGCGTCCGAGGCGAAGAGCACGTGATCGGCGCCGAAAAATTGGAGCCCGCAGACGGTTCCGATGCGACCGCCGCAGAGCGCCGTGTCGGCATAGAAGTCCTTGAAGCAATGCATCATCGGCTTGCCGAGCATCTTGAGCACGCCGCCATAGTCCTCATCCGAGGTGCGGCTGCCGAGCGTCGCCCATCCGGTCTCGAGCCGCGCGTCGAAGAAGGGGATCATCGCGCCGAGGTGATGGACGAGGATCTTGAGATCCGGCAGCCGCGTCGTCACGCCGGAGAAGATCAGCCGCGCCATCGTGCAGCTGGTCTCATAGGGCCAGCCCAGGATCGCCCAAATCTCGTATTTCGATTTGTCCTCGGCCGGAAAATCTGGGACGTCGGCGGTGCGCGCCGGGTGCAGCAGCACCGGTTTGCCGGACCTCGCCGCGACTTCGAAGATCGGAAAGAACCGCGGCTCGTCGAGGCAGGCGCCGTCGACGTTGGTGTGGAGCTGGAGCCCGCTGGCGCTGCCATGGACGAGAATGCGCTCGGCCTCCTTGGCGGCCGCCTCGGGCGCGTTCATCGGCAGCGCACCGACGTAGCCCGCGAAGCGATCGGGATATTTCGTGCAGAGCTCTGCGAGGCCGTCATTGGCGATGCGGGCGAATTCCGCCGCCGCACCGGGCGGCGCCAGCGCATCGAGCGGCGGCAAGCCGAGCGAGAGAACCTCGGCGTAGTCGTCAAACTCGTCCATCATCTTAAGGCGGGCATCGAGATCGTAGATGGTGCGCACGCCCTGCATGCGTTTACCGATATCCCGCGTGCCGCCCGCGGTGCGCGACATTCTCTCGAACAGGCGCGGCGGAAAGAAATGGCAGAACGCGTCGATGTGGCGCATGGGTCGCGCTACTCCGCGGCCTCCGTCTGCAATCCGGCGTATTCCTTGTCGCTCAAGCATTGCAGCGCCGGGAGCACCTCGCGGGCGAACAGCCTGATGTTCTTCTCGGTGAGGTCGCCCGGCAGGGAGGCGAATTGCAGCAGCGCGAGAAAATTCTGAAAACCGAGCATCCGATGCGCATCGACCAGTTGCTTGCGCACGGTATCGGGGCTGCCGCAAAGCATGATCCCCTGCTCGATCAGCGTGTCGATGGTGTGTTCCTGCCCCGTGACCGATCGCTTGTGGCTTAGCATGTTCTTCAACGACTTGGAGCTGAGATAGCCGGGCGGAAATATCATCTGGAACGGCTGGCGCAGGAGCTTGTTGAACAAGGCTTCGATGTGCGGAGCGGCTTGCGCGCGCGCCTTGGCGTCGGTGTCGGACACGTAGACCGGCGCGCACCAGCCGATCTGCTTGGAGCTCGCCGTGTAGCCGTAGAGGCGCTGCGCCGCCTGGCGGTAGCCATTGAGAAAGCGTGCCACCGACGCGATCGGGCTGTAGGTCTGCAGATAGACGTATTTGCGCGACGGGTGCGCCGCCCATTCGATGGTTTCGCTCGAGCCGGTGGAGGGTGTCCAGATCGGCGGGTGCGGCTGCTGATAGGGTCGCGGCCACACGTTCACGTATTCGAAATGATAGAACTTGCCTTCGAACGCGAACGGCCCGGGCCGCGTCCAGCTCTGCACCACGAGGTCGTGCGCCTCCTGAAAGCGCGCATGCGAAAACGCCGGATTGGAGCCGATGGAATAGTACTCGGCGCCGATGCCGCGCACCATGCCGGTGATCAGCCGCCCGCCGGTGATGCAGTCGAGCATTGCGTGCTCCTCGGCGAGCGTAAGCGGATGCTCGCGCAGACAGAAGGCGTTGCCGAGGATCGCGATCTTGGCGGTCTTGGTCCGGCGCGCGAGCGCGCCCGCCATGACCACAGGCGATGGCATCAACCCATAGGCGTTCTGGTGATGCTCGTTGACCGACACGCCGTCGAAGCCGAGCTCGGCGGCGAGCTCGAGTTCGTCGAGATAACGGTTGTAGAGCTCGTGCCCTTTCTGCGGATCGAAATAGGTGTTCGGGAGCATCACCCAGGCGGAGCGATATTTGTCGCTGAAACTCATGTCCAGATGGGCATAGGGCATGAGGTGAAACATGAAGACTTTCATCGCCGCCTCCGGCAGGATTTCCTCGCTGTGGCCTGATTGTACGTTGTCGGGCCTGCTTTACCAGCGGCGCACGCCTTGCTGGCGCAAGCGCTGACCCGTTAGCATCGCCGCGTGCCAGCC
>Ga0307471_100002131_pt1 | contig 11258 bp, 6 predicted proteins | sample atmos_gasesAM3C__2_FD_204566 | JGI IMG/M metagenome (GOLD analysis project Ga0307471, IMG submission 204566) | Hardwood forest soil microbial communities from Morgan-Monroe State Forest, Indiana, United States - atmos_gasesAM3C_515 | ecosystem: Environmental > Terrestrial > Soil > Temperate... | reverse complement strand
GATCGCGAGGCGCTGCTTGCCAATCCAGATGCAATCAAAATCCCGCTGGAACAGCTCGCAGCAGGGCGGGTATTCGTGTCGGAGTTGAGCGGCGTAACAGTAGGTTTTTCCGCAATAGAGCCTCGAGAGGATGGAGAAACCGAACTGGATGCCCTTTTTGTCGAGCCGAACATTCGCAGGCATGGCATTGGACGGTTGATGGTCGAATTCTGCGCTGAGGTCGCACGCAAGCAAGGGTCCGCGGCGCTCCATGTAACCGGTAATCCGCATGCCGAGGATTTTTATCTCGCTTGCGGGTTCAAGCAGATCGGAACGATCCAGACTCGTTTCGGTGTCGGACTGCTGCTGCGAAAAAGGGTTGTGAGTTGGGCATCCCTCCCTGACGACAACGCGCTTGAAACCAACTAAGAGGGAGTTGTGCTGGCGGGAGTCGCATCACAGTGCTAGCGACCATGCCGTGCTGTTCTCATGGCGTTTGGAATCCTGATTGCCTCAAGAAGAGCTGGTTGGTTCGCCCTTTTCTATGTCTCAACCTTCATTTGCGTGCCTCGGATGTATCTGGGGGAGCACTACGCAACCGATATTCTTGCCGGTGCGGCAATCGGCGTGATCCCGGTGTGCCTGGCGAATCTGCCGCGTATCCGAGAACCCCTGACCGGTTGGACATTAAGGTGGCTGGATGCAAGCCCATCGTCGTTTTATTTCCTGGCATTCCTTGTCTTGTATCTAGTCGTGGAGTTATTCGATCCTCTGATCGAGATGGGGAAATTTATCCATCGCCTGACGTGATTCCTAGCCCTCCGAGCCCGAAACCCACCTTTAAGGCTGTGCCAGGATTCATGGCCGCCGCGGAGATGCAGGATCGATCCCCTATCCCGCGCGCAAATCCTCACACAAGGCAAGAGTCACTTCACACCAACAGTCGTCACTCACCGCGTGGAAATCGAATCGGGATTTATAAGCCCGGACAACTTCGACGAAAGCATGGGCGCGAGAGACCTCGAGAACGCTGCGTCCATGTGGTCCTGGTCGCGATAGATTGGCTCCCCCTGCACTTCGACCTGGCAAGTGGAGGAATCGCAGAAGACATCGGAGAAATCCACTACCGAGACTGCTCTTAAGCCGGTCACCGCTTCCTGCTCCGCTCGCAACACGTCCGGATCGAGCGCGTCGGTACGAGAAGACGTGCACCATATCGCCGGATACCAGCGGTGCGCCATGGCCCGCGATAGGCATATGGGCACATCCATCCTGGGGAGCGGCACATCGTGAAAAACGACGGTCCGGAGTCCTGCCCGATCGAAAGCGGCCACGGTGCGGCGCGTACCCTCTTCCCATTCCGCTGCGGTTGAAGTGCCATACCCCTCGGGCCGGTTCGGAGTGTTCACATAGCTGCTCGAATTGCCGACTACGATCAGGTTGGGGTGGAGCGCGACGATTTGGTTCAAAGCGTCAGCCCGCCACTCCGCACATTCCGTTTCCACCCGGCCGAGCCGGAAATTGTACACAGGTACGTCAGCCGTCGGGCAGGCGAATTTCAAAAACGTAACCAGCTTCCACTTTCTTTCCTGTGCAATCTTTTCGACCGCGGGAAACCAGTGGGCCGCGTGGGAGTCGCCAAATAAAGCGACCGTAGTGTCGGATTGCTTGTCCCCGAAAACGCAGGGATGGGCCCGGGTCTCGCCAAAATTTGCTATGCATCCCGAATTCGACAGCGGACTAAATTCGTCTACCACCGCCCGCAACATGCGCTGGCCCGGAACCAGTTCTCTACTTTTGGACAAGCGGTAGCTGCCCAGCGAAATACTGAGACTCACCACCATAAGCACGGCGGCCAGGCCGAGGCACATCGCCGGTCGGCTCATCAAACCACGGTGAAAACGTACCGGATTCTCAATCGCATGCTGGGTGAGAAACGCCGCCAGCAGCGCCACCGTCACTGCTAGCAGACGCCCGTAGATCGAAATTCTGGGGAAGAGCACCGCGGCGTAGATCAACAATGGCCAATGCCATAGATACCAGGAATAGGAGAGTCGCCCGAACCACTGAAGAATAGGGTGAGCCAGCATCTTGCCCGCCCCGGCGGAAACCTCGGCCGCGCCCACGACCAGCATGATCGCTGTCGCCAGTGCGGGAATCAGGGCGCGCGATCCGGGAAACGCCTCTCCTGGCCGAAACCACATGGCGGCGCCGAGCACCACCAGCAAGCCTGCCCAGCTGGCGACGAATTTCCAATGCTTATTGGTAAACACCGTGACGGGGACCATGCACGCAATGCCGCCCACGCCAAACTCCCAGGCTCGCGGCGGAGAACCAAAGAAGGCCCACGGCTGATTGGTTCGCGTCAGCCATATGCACGCGACCAGTGACAAAACCGAAACGCCTCCCAGGATCTTGCAGAGGCCCCTGCGCGACCGGGCCAAACGGAAACCTATCCACACCAGGACTGGCCACACAAAATAGAACTGCTCTTCCACCGCCAACGACCAGGTATGGAGCAGAGGATTATTGGCGGTGTCGGCCGCGAAATAGTCCGTACTCTGACGAATAAACCAAAGGTTGCTGGCGTAGAGCGTAGTAGCCAGCGCCGTTTTCGAGTATCGAATCTGTTCAATGGGAGACAGCAGGAAGATTCCCACCACCACGACGAATACCACGACCACGGCCGCGGCGGGAAGCAGCCGACGGGCGCGCCTCGCGTAGAATCCCACCAGGCTCAGGGTTCCGCTGGTTTCGAGCTCCTGCAACAACAAAGCGGTAATCAGATACCCGGAGAGAACGAAAAATATGTCCACTCCAAGGAACCCGCCCTGCCATGACCAGACATGCGCGTGAAAAGCCACCACCAGCAACACGGCAATGCCCCGCAGGCCCTCAATGTCAGGACGGAAAGCCACTGATTTCCGCGTCCCTGGTTCGTGTGGCTTGCGATTGCCCGCAATAGCAAGATTCATCGCCATGTACTCACATGTTTCCCCCCGGGCCTTTACCGGGCAAGGTTACGGGGGTCCCCTGTACTCGCAGTGGTACAGCGGGTATGAACCGGACCGGCATTTTTCAACCACAAGTCTGCCTTGTCGATTGGGGCGCTCCGCCTCAGTTGAGACGGCGGCCCGCACAACTGTTCCGGATCAAATATCGTGGACTTAGTGGATGGGAAGGGCACGCGGTCATGCGCCGAGGTGGACCAGGCGAACTTCCACGCGGCGGTTGTAGGCCCGTCCCGCAGCACTGGAATTAGGCTGCGCCGGAGCGGTCGCCCCCGAACCTACGGCGGTCAGCCGCGAGGCGGAGACGTGCAATTCGTCGACCAGTGCATTCCTTACCTCGATGGCGCGGCGGCTGGAGAGCTCCAGGTTGTAACTTTCCGGGCCGATGTTGTCGGTGTGTCCCTCGAGAATTACGCTGGCCCCCGGATGTTCCGCGAGAGCGTCGGCAACCCGGCGCAAGGAAGCACCGTACCGCGAGCCGATCACGGTGCTGTCCTGATCGAAGAATATGGTTTCCATCTTTTGCGTGTTGCCCGAGCTGTCTGACGCGGCATCTGAGTCGGTGGGAAACTTCCGCACGGTGACGTCATCTGCCTCATTGGAGTCTGTGTTACGCGCACGCCGCGAGTCGGCAGACGTGTTCTTAGGTTGTGCGCCCGGCGTACCGGTTTCTGAGGCGGGACCTTCATTGGTTGTTCCTGAACTGCCTTGCACAAGGCCTGAGCCGCCCGCTCCGTTGGCCTCAACCTGCCCGGGACGCTGCGCCAAGAATTGTTCGCCGAGTAGGAAGGCGAGAATACCCGTTATCGCGGTTAGGGCCAGGGCCTTCGCCCACCAGATTCGCCTCTCGGAGCGCTTCTCCGCAATCTGCTTTTTGTTCAGAGGCGCTGCGGCGACGGCTGTTTCCCGCTCCGGCCGGACCGGTACCTGCACCTTCTTCGGCGGCAAGCTCTTCTCGTTCGCTTTTTCATTACTACTCCGAGATGCGGCGAACGGGCTGATTTGCGTCGGTTTGGAGGCCGGGAGTTGCGGCGCTTTACCAGAGTTTGCCGGCGCTTGCACGGTGGATGCTGGTTTGTCCGCCGGCCGGGCCGCCACCGGAAGCGGCGGGGCGATCGGCCATACTTCAGCCAACGTGAGGGGCTTCGCCGGCGGCACGATCCTCTGCTCTTCCACGGGAGGAACGATGCTTGCGGCGACCGTAGGCGGAATTCTTTCGGCTGCACCAACCGCGTTTTGAGTGCTGGATTGCGCGATTGAAGCGATCGCTCCAGCGTCCATCAAAATTCCGCCCTGAGCGGCCGGCTGCGCACTTACTCGCTCACCAGCAGTCCCGGCTTCAGGCGGATTGGTGTCCCTCATGGGGAGCACTTTGCGGTGGGTGATCGTCCTTGACGCATCCATCTGATACAAGTCCGCCAGCACACTGTTCAGGTCCAGGTCGCGGACAGCTTCCTCGATAATGCGCGTATCGATCGATTTCGCGTGTTCGGCAAACGCTAACAGCATGGCGTTGAAGCACAGCGTATTGATGTTGCGGGGAACTCCCCGGCTATGGTCCCAGATGTTCCGGACCGCGCCCTGGGTGAAGAGGTGAGGCCCGTGATATCCGGCCGTCGCGAGACGATGGTCGATGTAGGCCTGGGTCTCGGTAAGCGCCAGCGGGCTCAGCCGGCCGAACGAAGAGATGCGCTGCATCAACTGTTCTTGTTCGGGCAAGGCCAGCCTCTTCGCGAGTTGCGGTTGGCCGGCCAGAACAATTTGCATCAGCTTGGAGGATGCCGTCTCGAAATTCGAGAGTTGCCGCAAAGCTTCCAGCACGGAAAAATCGAGGTTTTGCGCTTCATCCAGCACAACGATGACGCGCTTGCGCTCTCCTGCCGCGCGGGTGAGCACCTGGTTGAGCAGTTCCGACAATTTGCGGAGAGAAGTTTCCTCCGAGTTCGTTCCCAGCTCGAGCAGCACAGACTGGAGCAGTTCGACGGGGTTGGGCTGCGGCTGAAACAAGAACGCCGTATGCGCCGTGCCACGAAATCTCTCCAGGAAGTTGAAGAGCAGGGTAGTCTTGCCCATCCCTGGCTGGGCTACCAGTATCTGGAATCCGAAATCGCAGTCGATCCCGTTGACTAGTGAGGCCAGCGCCTCCCGATGGGTCTGGCTGAGAAACAGGAAACGGGGATCGGGAGTGACTCCAAACGCGTTCTCCCGCAACCCGAAATGGGCGACGAGTTGACCTTGCACCGAGTACTCTGCAGCATTGCTCCGCAATGGGCACATATCCACTAAACCTCTAGCAAGTCGAACGCCACCGCCCCAAAAGCCTTAATGGGCGCGGTTTTCAAGGGATACGCAGCATTGGAAACGATGGTTTATACGAAAGGCGAAAGAACTTGCAGTAAAAGATTACTGACGGGGTCGCAATATGCCAGAGGACCATTGCAAGATTCTGCAACTCGGGCCCATAGCTGCAAACGTCTGCACCTAGTGATTTGGGTGGGTAAAAACGAAGCCCACGCTGTCATCCTGAGCAAGCGGAGGCCTCCGCTAGGCGAAGGGCTCCCGACGAGTGGAAGCTGTTCAAAACCGATCCACTACCTCCACTTCGGTAACTTGCCAACCCCTCTGCCGAAGTTATAAAGTCCGGCGACCATGGCTTTGCACGCATTGCTGTTTTCCCGGGACCAGGCAATCATCGATCTGACAGCCGAAGTTCTTAAAACGCTGGACATCGAGGTCGCGCAGTCCACCACGGCACAGGACGCTGTACAAAGACTCACCAGTACCAGGTTCGACGCCATTCTCGTGGACAACGCCGACGCACGCGGCGCGGTGGCCGTTTTGGCAGCGGCCAAATCTCTGCCATCCTGTGATCAGTCAATCGGCATCGTGCTGGCGATTTCGCCCAGCAGCATAGGACTCGCCGATGGCGCTCGCAGTCACATGGTTCTCTATCGCCCGTTGTCTGCGGACCGGTTGCGCACTGGCGTCAAATCGGCCCTCGGACTAAGGAGTGACGGCGAGGACGCGCGCGAGTCTCCGCGTGCATCCATCCGTATTCCGGCAACGCTGCGGGGTGCCGGGCTGGATCAGACCCTGGCTTTCATTACCAACCTGAGTGCGGGCGGGGCTGCGCTGTATGTGGGACAAGACATACCCTCTTCATCCATTCAAGCCATCGAGTTTTCGCTGCCCGGTCAGAAAGACAATCTGAGCGCTGACCTTGAGCTGATTTGGAGAGACGTGCAGGGCCGCATGGGAATTCGCTTTGCCAAGACGTCCGCGGCCTTCAGTGACAGTCTGGAGAAGTGGTCGGCGACCCAGCCGGAAGCGCAGCGCTCGGCGAAAGCCGGCGCCTGATCGAAGCGATTATTCTCGGTCGCGGTCGTATTCCCCGATAATTGCATTCCAGCGAATCTTCAGCATCTCGAGAAACATCCGGGTACCGTCGCGCAACGGACTGATGCGGGTGCCTTCGCTGTGGGCCCATTCCACGGGGACTTCCGCCACCTTGAACTGCAGCTTACGGGCCAGGTACAGGAGTTCCGGATCAAAGCCCCAGCGTTCGATCTTTTGCAATGGGAAGATTGTCATCGCAGCGTCACGGGTGAACGCCTTGAAGCCGCACTGCGTATCTTTAAAAGTCAGACCCAGCGTAATGCGCAACATCAGATTGAAAATGCGTCCGAAAATCTGCCGGTAGAACGGCTGTCGCTGAGTCTGGAGATCGCGACGCAGCCAGCGTGAGCCAATGGCGATGTCGGCGCCACCAGCGATTGCGCCAAACAACTTGTCTGCTTCCTCGATGGGAGCGGAAAGGTCAGCGTCGCTGAACAGCAGCAGTTCACCTTGCGCGTGCAGCATTCCGTTGCGCACGCTGTAACCCTTTCCCCGATTACCTGGATTCTGCAACAGGCGCAAGCGGGGATTCTTCTCCGCGTAACCGCGGATAATCTCTCCGGTGTTATCGCGCGAGCCGTCGTCGACCGCAATGATCTCTGCATCCCATCCCAGTTTGGCCACGTGGGCGAGCACTTTTTCCAAAGTGGCGCCGACTCGTGCGCCTTCGTTGTAGGCGGGGATGATGATGCTGTAGCCCAGCAGTCGGTCGGCATTCGTCGGGTCTACGCCCATGCGCGCCGGATGAAGGTTTTCAGCATTCAGATAGCCGGATTGTACCATCTGGATTTGTGAGGATTTTCCGTGCCTTGGTTGGTCGAGAGTGGTGCAGTCTGAAGACATTTGCTCTTACTCCTAATCCCGTGGTTGTGAGCGCCGATTCGTCCGGCAGCCTGTCGGCGCTCACAGGTGTTCGGCCGGTAAATGCGTTATTGCACGTTCAATGTCAGGGAAGTGGACCCAGTCTTGGAGTTAGAACTGGCGTGCACGATCACGCTGTACGTCCCGGATGGAGTTCCGAGTTGTTGCGGCTGCGCATTGTTCATGCCGCCGCCTCCGCAGGAAACTGAGAAAAACAAAAGCAGCATCGGCGCCAGCCACAGACATCGACTCCACCGGCGCGGAGACCGCTTGGGTGAACTTGTTCCCGGCACGAACAGCATGCCTAGAGACAGCGTCCACAACCATGATGCTGGCATGGAAGATGCCGGCGGGAATGCGGGGCGGGGAAGGGCTGCGGTGATGCGCGCTGTAGTGATGACTTTGATTGTGAAGGTTGTGGGCGTTGTTGCATTAAATGCCAGACTGGCAGGCACGGAACAGGTCGCACTTGCGGGCGCGCCCGTGCAGGAGAGGGAAGCAGTTCCGCTCATCCCTTCACCGCCGATAGAAAGCGTGTAAGTGGCGGTTTGTCCAGCCGCAACGGTTGCTGAATTTGGATCTCCGTAGGGGACGCCCAAGCCCAGACTTGGTTCGGTCGCCGAGTAGGTATAACTGTTCGCCAACTTGGCACTCTGCAAATCTGGGTTCGTGACCACAACGTCGACCGTTCCCGCCGCGTGAGAGGGAGCCGTCGCTATGATCGAAGTGCTGCCGGCCACCGTTACTCCGGTCGCGGCCGTGCCGCCAAAGCTTACCGTGGCTCCGGACACAAAATTCGTGCCCGTGATCGTCGACCCCGTACCGCCGCCGATAGGTCCGGTAGCAGGATTGACTGCCGTTATCGTCGGTGCCGCAACGTAGGTAAAGCCGTTGGACAGCGTGCCGTTCTGACCATCGCTGTTCGTGACCACGACACTGACGGCTCCCGCAGCGTGGGCTGCGGTAGTCGCCGTGATCGAGGTGCTGCTCACGACATTCACGCCGGTCGCTGCCGTGCCCCCAAGACTCACTGAGGCGCCGGACAGGAAACCGGTGCCCGTGATGGTCACGCTCGTCCCGCCCGCCGCGGGCCCTGACTTCGGCGCGATCGAGGTGACGTTCGGCACCGGATTTGTGTAGCTGTACCCGTTCGTCAGGGTACCGTTCTGGCTATCCGTATTGGTGACCACAACGCTTACTGCTCCGGCCGAGTGTGCCGCGGTGGTCGCCGTGATCGATGTGCTGCTTACGACGTTCACATTGGTCGCTGCCGTGCCCCCCAACTTCACCATGGCTCCAGTCAGGAAACCCGTGCCCGTGATGGTCACGCTCGTTCCGCCAGCCGCCGTGCCCGTCGCCGGTGAGATCACACTCACCGTCGGCGCCGGATTGCTGGGATTGTAACTATAGCCGTTGGTCAAGGTCCCGGCCTGGTTATCCGTGTTGGTCACCACCACGTTCACCGCTCCCGTCGAATGCGCCGGGGTCGTCGCGGTGATCGAGGTGCTGCTCACGACATTCACGCCGGTCGCCGTCCCGCCGATGCTTACCGTCGCGCCCGACAGAAAACCTGTGCCCGTGATGGTCACCGCAGTCCCGCCGGACCCGCTGCCGCTCGTCGGCGAAATCGAGCTTACCAAAGGCGCCGGATTCGATCCGGAGCTGCCCAACAGAACAAAACTTGCCACCGACGGCACGCCGTTGTTGTTGATCAGGAACAGCATATAGTATCCCGGCGGTGCAATCTTGCTGTTGGGTGGCCCGGTGATGGTCAGCGATCCCGACCCGGCCGTGAACGACATCCCTACCAGACGTTGATCGAAGTCAAAGGAATGACTGGACGAGCCCGGCCGCGCTAGCACGGCTTGGGAAATGTTGGCCGCATCCGGAGTAGAAACCGAGAACTGGCCGCCCCATGCAACATTCGACGGGGCACCGATGATGGTCGGTCGCGTCGCGGCTACTACGTTGTTGTTTCCATCGCGGGTGTACAGGTAGGCCGGCCGGTAGCTTTCCATGTGCGATTCCCAGGTACCGCGAGAGGGGTTGCTGCCCGCGATCCAGACAGTTGCGTCGGGCAAAAGCAGCGCGACCGAGTGATAGAGGCGGGGATAAGCGTTGGCCCCGGCAGAGGAGAAACTGTTGCTGCCCGGGTCATACAGGTCAGCATTCAGGCTGGCCGTGCTTGCATCCTCATCGGTGGCCGAGCCGCCCAGCGCCAGAACATCCCCGGTTGGCAGGATCACTGCATCCATTTCAATGCGCGGCTGGGACATGTCCGGACCCCAGGACCAGGACGGCGACGATCCCAAATCAATGAGCTCGGTGGTGGACGTCGCCGGACTTCCCCCGCCAAGAATCAATACCTTCGGGTCATAGTTGTTGGCCGGGGTCAAAGGCAGCAGAACCGAGCTGCCATAGGTTCGCGTCGCGCCCAGTTTCGTGTTGGCTACGGTGGCCCAACTCTGGTTCGAAGGATTGAAATAGTAGCTCGTGGAGCTCGGTCCCGAATAAAAGACCTTGCCGTTAGGCAGAAGGTGCATCCGGGGATACAGCGGCGGCGTCCAGCCAGCGTTGACCGGAGAGCTCCATCCCGAACCCACCGTGAAAATCTCCACCGTAGAGTTGGTGTTACTGTTCTCGTCCTGTCCCGAGAAAGTCATGACCCGCCCGTCGCTCAGCAGGGTTACGGTCGGGTACCAGCGGCCATGGGCCATGCTCTGCACAGTCGTGAAGGAGTTCGAAGCCGGATCGAACAAACTGGTTTTTTGAATTCCCTCAAACGGATCATATGCGATGGTGCCGCCGTCGATCAGGACCCGTCCGTCCGGAAGCACAGTCATGCCGTTGCAAAACATGTCGTAGCTGACCGATAGCTGGGTGACGTTCTTGGCAACCGGATCCACGAGCACTGCACCGGAATGGTTTGATCCGTTAAACGGTGCACCTGAAGGGCAACCCGATTGCGAGGGTGGACAGTTTCCTGAACCGGCGACAACCAGAATCTTGCCATTGTTCATCAAGGCGACATGAATGGGATTAATAGTCATGGAGTAGTTCAACGTGCTCCATTGACCCTTTACATCCGCCTGGGCGACTGCTGGGGGAGCCGTAGCGGCAAAGACGAGGAAAAGCGCTATGAAGGTTTGACCTGAACGTACAAACACACCACGGGACATGGGACTTGCCTCGTTCTTTTCACGCACGAGTTGTGTTGTAGCTCGTGACACGCTGGGACGCGCCGCGAGCTGGCGTCTGAAGATCGGGGGATCCTACGGGGGAGAGCGATCGTTCGCAAAAACGCGAAAGAACTGCTTAGTTAATAGTTGATTTTAGAGGGTTTGTCAATATAAGTGGAGGGCAACAAATTGCCCACCATGGCGCGGATTCGCGACCGCATTTACCCCAAGAATTGATCAATCGATTCAAGCTCTTACCAGTCCAATTCTCAGGCTGGACGAGAGACCCAGCCCGCCGCTCAAGCCCGTGCCACGCTTTGTTCGACGGTTTTGCTTCGACGGGCTATGGAACTGGACTCTTATTTCGTTGGAGTAGATGCTTTCTCGTCCCTCACTGTCGACGGCGGTTATAACGTAGTAATAGTAATTAAGGAGTCCCCGATTGCGGACTCTGGTCAGTGTAAGTTGTCCCGCCGATGGCTCTCGCCAGCAATCCATATGAACCGCCCTTGATGGTCGAGCGGTACATGCTGCGATTCCCGAACCATATACCGATGTCCAGGCGCCCGCCGCGTAGCTTTCCCGGTGGTCCATGTGGGCGCACGGAAGTCAGGGTCCTAACCGCGTTCAATTCATCAACCCAGCCACCGGTTGCGGACTTCTGCCTGAACTTCACAATTCCGCCAGTCCCGAGTAGTGCAAACCAGTACTTGGTTCCCGCAGCAACGCTGACGGCAGGTACTGGAATGGTGTTCCACGCAGCTTTTTCGAATGTGCTGGAATTGCGGCCGGTCAGACGCGCGCCGGGATGCCCGATATTGTCGCTATACAG
>Ga0307471_100002130_pt1 | contig 11260 bp, 13 predicted proteins | sample atmos_gasesAM3C__2_FD_204566 | JGI IMG/M metagenome (GOLD analysis project Ga0307471, IMG submission 204566) | Hardwood forest soil microbial communities from Morgan-Monroe State Forest, Indiana, United States - atmos_gasesAM3C_515 | ecosystem: Environmental > Terrestrial > Soil > Temperate... | reverse complement strand
GGGCGCGCGCTCACCGCGGCGCTCGACCGCGCGGTGCTGTCGCCTGCGTTCGCACCCGACGGCCGCTCGATCGAGCTCGCGGTCGAGGACGATGGCTTCCAGTACCCGGCGCGTGTCACGCTCGCGAGCGGTGCGATCGAGCGCCTCGCCGGTCCCATGGTGGTGCACCAGCTCGCATCCGCCGCCGGCCACACCGCGGTCCTCGCCTCGAGCGATCGCGCGCCGATCGAGGTGTTCGCCCTCGAGGAGGGGCGGCTCCGGCCCCTGAGCGCGCACAACCGGGCGCTGTTTGCCGAGCTCGCCCTCGGTACGGTCGAGGACATCGCCTTCAGGAGCCGCGACGGAACGCAGATTCACGGGCAGATCGTCAAGCCCCCGGAATTCGTCCCCGGGAAGCGCTACCCGACGATCGTGTGGATCCACGGTGGGCCGAACGGCCAGGACGATCACTCGCTCGAGCTCTCGAGCTATTCACCGCCCCTCGAGCGGCAGCTGTTCGCCACTCACGGGTACGTCGCGCTCGCCGTCAACTATCGCGGCGGCACCGGCCGTGGTGCGAACTTCGCCCGCAGCATTCTCGCCGACTGGGGACACAAGGAGGTCGAGGATCTGCTCGCCGGCGTCGACTGGGCGGTGAGCTCGGGGCTCGCCGATCCGGCGCGCTTGGGTGTCGGCGGCTGGAGCTACGGCGGGCTCCTCACCGACTACACGATCGCGAGCGATGCGCGCTTCAAGGCCGCGATCAGCGGCGCCGGCAGCGGCAACCAGCTCTCGACCTACGGCTCCGACGAGTACGTGGTGCAGTACGACGCCGAGCTCGGGCCGCCGTGGCGAAATACGGCGCTCTGGCTCAAGGTTTCCTACCCTTTCTTCCACGCGGATCGGATCCGCACGCCGACGCTGTTCCTCGGCGGGGACAGGGACTTCGACGTGCCGATCATCGGTGGTGAGCAGATGTACCAGGCGCTGCGCACCCTCGGCGTGCCGGCCGAGCTCATCGTGTATCCGGGCGAGTATCACCTGCTCGACCGGCCGAGCTTTCTGGTCGATCGCTACCGGCGCTATCTCGACTGGATGGAGAAGTACCTCGGGAAGCCGCACTGAAGCCGCGGCGGCGCCCGCCTCCGCCGGGGCGGCTCGACCGCCCGCCTCACCAGCGGTTTCGCAGCTCGCGCAGCTTCAGGAACACGGTGCGCGCGTCCGGACGCTCGCCGATCTCCGGAAACGCCTCGCGCAGCCGCGCGATGACCTTGGGGCTCTGCAGCCGGAAGAAGGTGTTGATGCGCTTCTCCTCGCCGAGAGTCGTCACCTTGGCCCCGGCCGGGTCGTGCCCGCGCGCCTCCTCGAGCAGTCGCGCGGCATCCTCGTTGCCCGGCTCGCGGTCGAGTGTGAACTCGAGGTTGCGCGCCAGGTATTCGTGACCGGGGTAGACACGCGTCTCATCCGGCAGGCGTGCCAGCTGCGTCGCGAAGGTCTCGTACAGCCTTTCGGGGTGCCCGCCGTTGTGGCAGTTGCCGGCGCCGGCATTGAAGAGCGTATCGCCGGAGAAGAGCGCCGGCCCGTCCGGGTGCGCCAGCAGGCAGATGTGCGCGAGCGTGTGGCCGGGCGTGTCGAGGCATTCGAGCTCGACGCTGCGGCCGACCTTGATGAGGTCCCCCTTGGCGAGGCCGCGGTCCACCCCGCCGATCCGTGCCGCGGCGGCCGCGTGCGCCGCGACCTTCGCACCTGTGGCGTCCTTGAGTCCGGCGTTGCCGCCGGTGTGGTCGGCGTGCTCGTGGGTGTTGAGGATCTGCGTGATCTGCCAGCCGTGCCTGCGAGCCGCGTCGAGACACAACCGCCACTCGAGCGGATCGACCGCGAGCGCCTCGCCGGTCTCCGAGCAGGCGATGAGGTAGTGGAAATTGCGCAGGGAATTTCCGGACCAGATCCGTTCTGTCAACATCATAAGGGCGCCCTTTCGCCGTCGTGCGGTGCACCGTACCGCGAACGCCCCCCGCGCGCCATAATGCGCCCATGGCCCATCCGGTGCGCGGGGCACATACGTTTCTGTTCGAGCCAGGGGTGTGGACCTCGACGGGCACGCTGTGGCGCGCCGATGGCGAGCCGCTCGAGGCCGTCGGCCGCACCGAGATCGCGCACCGTCCGGAGTGCTGGCTGCTGAGCGGGACGCTCAAGGTGCTCGGCTCGCCGCCGACCGAGTTCGTGCACGCCTACTGGATCGAGCCGCCGGGTCCCGAGGGTGCCAGCATGAAGTGGAGCTTCGAGAACGCCACCTTCGGCACGCTCAAGGGCACGTTTGCGGTCATCGGCCAGTCGATCCTCTCCGTGTACGGCTGCGAGACCTCCGGCTATCACGGCTCGGAGCACCTCGGCCAGATCGACGCCGATCACTACCGCTCCGCGGGCCTGCTGCTGCTCAAGGACCAGATCATCTATTCCTGGCAGATCATGCTCGAGCGCGCGGCCTCCGCCGCGGGCGCGAAGGCGGCCTGAGCCGCCCGTCAGGGCCGGCTGAGGATCGGGGCCATTCATGCTGCAAGTGCGCCGCAGCGCCGAGCGGGGCTACTTCGACCACGGCTGGCTGAAGACCTACCACACCTTCTCGTTCGCCGATTACCACGATCCGGCCTGGGTGGGCTACGGACCGCTCAGGGTCATCAACGACGATCGCGTCGCTCCGGGCTCGGGCTTCGGCAAACACGGGCACCGCGACATGGAGATCCTCACCCTGATCCTCGAGGGCGAGCTCGAGCACTCGGACTCGATGGGCAACGGCTCGGTGATCCGGGTCGGCGACGTGCAGCGCATGACGGCCGGCACGGGCATCACGCACAGCGAGTTCAACCCCTCGGGGACTCGCGAGGTGCACCTCCTGCAGATCTGGATCGAGCCCGATCGAATCCGCCTCGCCCCCGGCTACGAGCAGAAGCGCTTCAGCGAGGCCGAGCGGCGCGGCCGGCTGCGGCTCATCGCCTCGCGCGAAGGCAGTGAGGGCTCGCTCGTCATTCATCAGGATGCGCGTCTCTACGCGGGACTCTTCGACGGCGCTGAAGGCGCGCGCTTCGAGCTCCCGCCCGGCCGCCGTGCCTGGGTGCACCTTGCGCTTGGTGCGCTCTCGGTGAGCGGCACGGCTCTCGAGGCCGGGGACGGCGCGCGCACCGAGGGGCCGGCGCAGCTCGAGCTGCACGACGGGGCGGGCGCCGAAGTGCTCGTGTTCGATCTGCCGGGGATCGACTAGGGATGGTGCTTTAAGAGTCAGCCGGGAAACGGGAGGAATTGGCCGGCCACCTCGACACACGCCTGAGGAGCCCGGTCGCAGTCACCGGTCTTATGCATCGCCTCGAGCTCCACCGCATGCAGGCGCGGATTCGCGACGTAGTGCGCCAGGCCGAGAGTCTCCTTGAAGCCAAGGACCGAGCCGTCGGTCCGGTGCGAATCAAAGCCAGGACTGACGACGAACTCGAGGATCTGATAATCGCCGAGGACGGGAGTGATGCGCAGGCCGCCGGAGCTTTCATAGTAAACGGTTGCCAGGATATTCCTCGCGCGCGGTGATACGGTGAGACGCCGGCTGGCCGTGTAGAGGAACAGATGCTCCGACGCCCCATCCGTGCGCGTGGTCACGGCCACGAGAATTCTGCGCGCGTCGACCAGGTCGACAAAGACCCGTCCAACCAGAGTCAGGTGCTCCTTGTCCTCGGGCGCACCGCCCCGCACCGCCGTGTGGTATGCGAGACCTGCTCCGGCCGCCAGGAGCAACCCAACGTAGACGTGGGCTGTGCGACGCATCCTGCCTCCGCTGACTCGCGATCTTCGGCTGTCAGGGTCCTCCGCCGCGCAGCGCCGGCAGGTAATGGTCCACCAGCAGCGCCGCGAACAGCCACGTGAGATAGGTTACCGAGAAGCGGAACACCTTGAGCGGCAGCTCCTCCCGCGCGGTGATCTTGAGCGCCAGCGCGTAGTACAGGAACCCGGCGTTGAGCAGCAGCGCGGCGGCGAGGTAGACGAGGCCGCTCATGCGCGTCAAGTACGGCATCAGCGTCACCACCGCGAGCAGCACGGTGTAGAGGAGCACCTGGAGGCGCGTGTAGGCGACGCCGTGCGTGACCGGCAGCATCGGGATGCCGGCGCGTGCGTAGTCGTCGCGGCGCGCGATCGCCAGCGCCCAGAAATGCGGCGGCGTCCACACGAAGATGATGAGCGCCAGCAGCAGCGCGTTCGGGTCGATGCGGTCGGTGACCGCCGCCCAGCCGAGCACCGGCGGCGCCGCCCCGGCCGCGCCGCCGATGACGATGTTCTGCGGGGTCGCGCGCTTCAGCCACACCGTGTACACCACCGCGTAGCCGATGAGGGTCAGGAAGGTGAGCACCGCGGTCAGAAGGTTCACGAGAAAGGCGAGAACGCCCATGGAGCTGACGCCGAGGAGCGCGGCGAAGGCGAGCGCCTGGCGTTCGCTGAGTGCGCCCGTCGGCAGCGGCCGCGCACGCGTGCGCGCCATCTGCTCGTCGATGCGCCGGTCGAGCACGTGGTTGATCGCGGCGGCGGACGCGGCGGCGAGCGCAATGCCGAGGTTGCCCCACACGAGAGCCTCCAGCGGTGGGAACCCCGGGCTCGCGAGGAGCGCGCCCACCACGGCCGTGAACGTGATGAGCGCCACGACCTTCGGCTTGGTCAACTCGAGGTAGCGGCGCCACAGCGCCGCGGCGCTTACCGCGTATTCGGTGGTCATCGCCACGGGATCCCCAGCCTAGCAGATCCCAGCGCCCCGCTCCTCAGCGCGCACTCAAGGATCGCAGCAGCGCAAGGGTCGCGAGCAGGAGCAGCGCCGCGCCGGCCGTGTGCGCCGTGGCGAGCCACAGAGGAAACGTCTTGAGCACCATGGCAACGCCGATGAAGAGCTGCAGCCCGAGCGCGCCGAGCACCGCCCAGGCCCGCAGTCGAGCGCCGGCGAGCCCGCGGTGCCGCAACGCGTACACCGCGGCGAGCGTGAGCGCCGCGGCCGCGACGAGCGCCCCGAGGCGGTGGGTGAGATGGATCGCGGTGCGGGCCGGGTTGTCGAGTACGCCGCCCTCGTAGTTGACGTTCGGCGAGTGCCACAGCGCGAAGGCGCTCGAGTAATCGGTGTGCGGCCACCACTGTCCCTGGCAAGTGGGCAAATCGAGGCACGCGATCGCGGCGTAGTTGCTGCTGGTCCAGCCGCCGAGCGAGAGCTGCAGGGCGAGCGCCGCAAGGGCGAGGACCGCGAGCTGCCGGCCGCTCGTGATCGGGGAGGCGCCGCCACCGCGGATCGCGCGGCCGGCGCTCTGCAGCGCGGTCGCGCCCCAGGAGCTCTTGGGGAGCGACAGCACCAGCCACCACAGGAGGGCGAGCGTCGTCAGGCCGAACAGCAGGTGCAAGGTCACGATGAGGGGCTTCAGCTGCCAGGTGACGGTGAGCATTCCGAGGATCGCCTGCACGATCACGGTGGCGAAGAGGACGAGGGCGAACGGCACGCTCGCCAGGCGGGCCCGCCGCGCGCTGATCGCGAGCGCCGTGATCGCGAGGATCACGAGAGCGAGCGCACCGGCCGCATAGCGGTGGATCATCTCGCGCCATGCCTTGCCCGGCACCAGAGGCCGCCCGGCCCAGGCGGCCTGGGCGTCGGCGCTGCGCTCGCCGCCGAGCGGTGTCAGGTGGCCGTAGCAGCCGGGCCAGTCGGGGCAGCCGAGCCCGGCGGCGCTCAGGCGCACGTATGCGCCCAGCACCACTACGGTGAAGCACAGCAGCACGCCTGCAACGGCCAGGCGGCGCATCCAGCGGGCAACCGGCATGGGTGAAACGGACTCCCTCGATGTCAGCCGATGTGCGACAGCTTCAAGAGCTTCTTCAGGTCCTCGAGCAGACCGTGGGGATCCCGGCGGGCATCGTAGCTCATCATCAGGTTGCCGAGCGGATCGACCACGAACAGCGTGTGCTCGAGTCCCGGCGAGGGAAACTCCTCGAGCAGCGGCTTCGCGTCGGCGCCGGTCGCATCCAGGACGAGGAGCCCCGGATGCTCGCTCGCGAGGAATGACCGGTCGCAGCAGTCGCCGCTGACGAGGAATACCCGCTCGACCCGCGTCATGTCGTTGTTGAGCGCGAGGCGCGTCTGGCGCATCACGTAGAGCGCCCCGCGGCAGGGCGTGTCGCAGGCGCCGCGGCCGACATAGACCAGCGACCAGCGGCCGCGAAAGTGCGCGCTGGCGGCTGTTCCGGCAGCCTGCGGGTCGCCGTCGCGCGGCAGCGCAACCTGCGGCAGGGTCCGCGCGGGCAGGATCAGCACCCCGTGGTTCACGCGGTGCGCCGGGCGCCAGGGGGTGCCGTAGTAGGTGAAGAAGGCGACGGCGAGCGGCAGCAGGAAGAGCGCGGCGAGCGCCGCGAGGGTGCGCTTCTTTTCGGCCCGCAGCGCGCTCGCCGCGCTGCTCATGGGCGCACCGCGCGGATCGCGCGCGTGCTGAGCACGGCCCACCCGACGAGGGCGAGTGCCGCGAAGATCCACCACTGGATGGCGTAGGAGAAGTGCCGCAGCGGCGGCAGGCCCGGCGGCTGCCAGTCGCGCACGTAGCCGTAGGATGCGCCGGGATCGAGCAGCAGAATGCGCGCTGCGAGCGGCTCGGCGAGCGCTGCGCCGAGCTCACCAAGGGTCGGATAGCTCGTGACCTTCGGCCACGGAGCGCTCGCCGCGGGCGCCGCGCGGCCGCTCGCGAGGCCCGGGCTCGGCAGCTCGGCGATGCGTCCGGTGAGGGTTACGGGGGCGGCAGACTGGACGGTGGCATCGGGGCGGAGGTTGACGTCCGGCAGTCGGGCGCGGCTGCCCGTAAACGGCACCCAGCCGCGATCGACGAGGAGCGCGGGCGCGCCGGCGCGCAACAAGGGCGTCAGCACCTCGTACCCGGCGCGTCCACGGTGAGTGCGGTTGTCGAGCAGGAACTGGTGCGCGCCATCGAGGCGTCCCGAAACCCGCACGCGCTGGAACAGCGCCACCCCGGCCGGATCGAGCGCATCGAGGTCGAGAAGGCGCTCGGCGCCGCGCGCGAAGCGCGCCCACGCCTCCTCCCGCTCGGCTCCGCGCTGCCATTGCCAGAACCCGAGCCGCACGCACACTGCCGCGAGCACGAGCGCGACGATCGTCACAGCGGGCGAGGGGGCGAAGCGCCGCTCAGCGCCGCGGGCTTCGGCCGGCATGGGCTCGCCCCGCTCGGGTCGTCGACCCGAGGACACGCCGCCGCTGGGCGGCGCTACACTGCGCGGCGGTATGCGCGGGCTGATCCTGCTCCTCATTCTGGCGACTCTCGCGGCGATCCTCGCGAGCCTCGGCTTCGGGCTGTTTCATCTGTCGCGCGGGCGCCCCGAGGATTCGCGCAAGCTGGCGCGCGCCCTCACCATCCGCATCACCGTGTCGCTGGTGCTGTTCGCGCTGCTGATGCTGGCCTGGTACCTGGGGCTGATTTCGCCCCACACCCTGCAGTCGGGCAGCGCGCCGCCCCATCCTTAGGAAGCGCGTCCCGTCCGCCTCCCGGTGCCTGCCGCGAGGTGAGCGCTCATCTACAGCCAGTAGACGAAGATGAACAGGGCGAGCCACACCCAGTCGACGAAGTGCCAGTACCATGCGACCGCCTCGAACGCGAAGTGCCGGTCGGCGCTGAAGTGCCCGCGCAGCACCCGCAGCCAGATGACCGTGAGCATGATCGCGCCCAGGGTCACGTGCAGGCCGTGAAAGCCGGTGAGCATGAAGAACGTCGAGCCGTAGATGCCGGTCGAGAGCCGCAGGCCGAGCTCCCGATAGGCCTCGCCGTACTCGCGAGCCTGCAGGCCGACGAAAGTGAACCCGAGGAGGAAGGTGAGCGCCAGGAACAGCGCCAGCCGGCCGCGCCGGCCGGCGCGCAGCGCGACGTGGGCGAAGGTGACCGTGAGTCCGCTGGTGAGCAGGATCGCGGTGTTGAGCGCGGGTACGCCGATCGCGGGAATGGTGCCGAAGGTAGAGTCGGCCCGGCCGCCGACGTGCCCCGGGCCGTTGGTCGGCCAGACAGCCTCGAATTGCGGCCAGAGGATGAAGTTGCTGAACACCTTGACACCCTCGCCCCCGAGCCACGGCACCGACAGCATGCGCGCATAGAACAGCGCGCCGAAGAACGCGGCGAAGAACATCACTTCCGAAAAGATGAACCACATCATCCCCATGCGGAACGAGCGGTCGACCTGCAGGTTGTAGACGCCGTGCTGGTTCTCGTCGATGACGGTCGAGAACCAGCCGAAGAACATGTAGGCGAGCAGCACCGCGCCGGGCAGGAACGACCACGCGCCGGTCCAGTCATTCAGGTAGCCGATCGCCCCCAGCATGATGGCGAACAGCGCAATCGAGCCGCGGATCGGCCACGGGCTGTCATGCGGAATGTAGTAGCGGCTGCTGTCGTGGGCGTGTGCTTTGGCCATGTCGGTGAGTCATTCCTGCCTGGAGTCGCGCGTCCCTAGGGTTGCCGGGTGACGCGCGAGGATTCGTCGTAAAACGTGTACGCCAGTGTGATGAGGTCGATATGGCGCGGAAGCGCCGGATCGATGAAGAAGCGCACCTGCAGGTCGCGCCCCTCGTCGAGCCTGAAGTGCTGGGGCGAGAAACAGAAGCATTCGGTCTTGTGAAAGTACGCCGCCACTTCCGAGGGCGCGATGTTGGGCACCGCCTGCGCCACGGTGTCGCGCCCGCTGAGGTTGTGCGCGTAGAACTGGGCGGTGTAGAGCTGGCCCGGATGCACGTCGATGGTGCGCACCGTGGGACGGAACTCCCAGCTGCCGGCGCTGGCGACGTCCGCCAGGAACTCCACCTTCACGGTGCGATTCAGGTCCGGGTGCTCGGCGGCCGGCGCGCGCTCGAGGAGCTTCGTCTGATCGCCGTAGCCGGTGACTGAGCACAGCACGCTGTACAGCGGCACCAGTGCAAAGCCGAACCCGAAGCTGCCGGCCGCCATGGCCAGCAGCTGCCACAGCAGATGGCGGTTTTCGCGCCGCGGCTCGCTCATCGCCGGCCGCGCACCAGTGTCATGACGATGAAGCCGAAGTAGAAGGCCGCCGCGAGCAGCGCGAACAGCAGCGCGCTGCGCCGTACGCGCCGGCGCCGCGGGTCCTCAGCGGACGGCGCCGCAGGCGCGGTGCGGGTGTGCGGCTGCATCAGTGCTCCGCGCCGCGTGCGATGACCGCATCCGACGGCGGCGTGGTCCAGGAGTGATACGGCGGCGGTGAAGGCAGCTCCCACTCCAGTCCATGCGCGCCCTCCCAGGCCTTCTTGCCGATGCGCTCACCGGAGCGCGCACACTTCCAGATGATGTACGGGAACAGCAGCTGCGCCAGGCCGAAGCCGAAAGCCCCGATGGAGGACACCATGTTCCAGTCGGTGAACTGCACGGCGTAGTCGGGGATGCGCCGCGGCATGCCCGCGAGCCCGAGGAAGTGCTGTGGGAAGAACAGCACGTTCACGAAGATCGCCGACAGCCAGAAATGCCAGGTCGCGAGCTTCAGGTCGTACATCCTGCCGGTCCATTTCGGCAGCCAGTAGTACACCCCCGCCATGATGCCGAAGACCGCCCCGGGCACCAGCACGTAGTGGAAGTGCGCCACCACAAAGTAGGTGTCCTGGTACTGGTAATCGGCCGGCACGATCGCGAGCATGAGTCCCGAGAAGCCGCCGATGGTAAAGAGGAACAGGAACGCCAGCGCGAACAGCATCGGGGGCTCGAAGGTGAGCGAGGCCTTCCACATGGTCGCCGTCCAGTTGAACACCTTCACCCCGGTCGGCACCGCGATCAGCATGGTCGAAAGCATGAAGAACAGTTGCCCGGCGAGCGGCATGCCCACGGTGAACATGTGGTGCGCCCAGACGATGAACGAGAGGAACGCGATGGAGGCCACCGCGTACACCATCGCCTCGTAGCCGAAGAGCGGCTTGCGGGAGAAGGTCGGGATGACCTCCGAGATGATGCCGAAGGCCGGCAGGATGAGGATGTAGACTTCCGGGTGCCCGAAGAACCAGAAGATATGCTGGAACATCACCGGATCGCCGCCGCCGGCGGCGGTGAAGAACGTCGTGCCGAAGAAGTGATCGGTGAGCAGCATGGTCACCGCTCCCGCGAGCACCGGCATCACCGCGATCAGGAGGTAGGCGGTGATCAGCCAGGTCCACACGAACAGCGGCATGCGCATCAGCGTCATCCCCGGCGCGCGCATGTTTACGATGGTGACTATGACGTTGATGGCGCCGAGAATCGAGGAGGCGCCCATCAGATGGATTGAGAAGATCAGCATCGGGAAGGACGCCCCGGTCTGCAGCACCAGCGGCGGGTACATGGTCCAGCCGCCCGCGGGCGCCCCGCCGGGCACGAACAGCGACGACAGCAGCAGCGTGAACGCAAACGGCAGGATCCAGAAACTGAAGTTGTTGAGGCGCGGCAGCGCCATGTCCGGCGCCCCGATCTGCATCGGAATCATCCAGTTCGCCAGCCCCGTCCACGCCGGCATCACTGCGCCGAAGATCATGAGCAGCGCGTGCATGGTGGTCATGGAATTGAAGAACTGGGGATCGAAGAACTGCAGGCCCGGCTTGAAGAGCTCGAGCCGGATGAGCATCGCCATGAAACCGCCGATGAAGAACATCGTGCAGGCGAACACCAGGTACATCGTGCCGATGTCTTTGTGGTTGGTCGCGTAGACCCAGCGCCGCCAGCCCTGCTGCTTGTGGTCGTGGTCGTGGGAGGCAGCGGGTGCGAGCGGCTCGGCCATCTGGGGTTCTCTGTAGAGCGTTTGGGCTGATCAGGAAGCGGTCGCGGGAGATGCGGTCGTGGCCGCCGCAGGCGCGGCAGAGGGCGTCACCGCGGGCGCGGCGGACGGCGCGGCCGCCTGCTTCTGCTCGGCGGCTTTGTCCTTGAGCCAGGTGGCGAAGTCCGCCTTGGAGCGCACGTCGACCACGATGGGCATGAAGCCGTGATCGCGGCCGCACAGCTCCGCGCACTGGCCGCGGTACAGCCCCGGCTTGTCCGTGTCCACTCTGAACCAGGCTTCGTTCACGAAGCCGGGGATCGCGTCTTTCTTGACCCCGAACTCCGGCACCCACCAGGAATGGATGACATCCGCCGCGGTGACCAGCAGGCGCACCTTGGTGCCGACCGGCACGACCAGCGGGTGATCGACGTTGAGGAGGTAGTGCTCGACGGTGTTGGGATCGATCCCGGAGAGCAGCTCGCGCGCCGCGTCGCTC
>Ga0307471_100002129_pt1 | contig 11264 bp, 8 predicted proteins | sample atmos_gasesAM3C__2_FD_204566 | JGI IMG/M metagenome (GOLD analysis project Ga0307471, IMG submission 204566) | Hardwood forest soil microbial communities from Morgan-Monroe State Forest, Indiana, United States - atmos_gasesAM3C_515 | ecosystem: Environmental > Terrestrial > Soil > Temperate... | reverse complement strand
TGATCGCCGACGTCGGCCAGCTGGCGATCAACCCGCATCTGTTCAAGCAGCTGCCGTATGACCCGCTGAGGGACCTGGCGCCGGTGAGCCTGATCGGCAGCACCGCCCTGTTCCTGGTCCTGCAGGCGTCGGTCCCGGCGAACGACTTCAAGGAGCTGGTGGCGCTGGCGAAAGCCAAGCCCGGATCGATGAATTACGGCTCCTCGGGGCTCGGCAGCATCCACCATCTGACCACCGAGGCGATGAAGGCGGCGTTCGGCCTCGACATCGTGCACGTGCCGTTCAAGGGCATGGGGCAGGCGGTGCCGGCGCTCCTCGGCGGCCAGGTGTCGATGCTGTTCTCGGCGCTGCCGGCGATCGAGGCGCACGTCAAGGCCGGCACGGTGAAGCTGCTCGCGATCAGCGTTGCGCAGCGCTCGCCGCAGGCGCCCGAGGTGCCGACCATCGCCGAGCTCGGCGTGCCGGGCTTCGACTTCGCGCCGGAGATCGGCCTGCTCGCGCCGGCCGGCACGCCGGGCGCGATCGTCTCGCGGCTCGCCGCCGAAGTGGCGAAGGCCTTGAAAAACCCGGACGTCGCGCAGCGTTTCCAGCAGCTTGGCATCGACCCGGTCGGGAATACACCAGAAGCCTACGGCGCGCAGATCCGCAGCGACTACGAGCGCTACGGCAGGGTGGTCAGGGTTTCCGGGGCGAAGATCGACTGAGGTTCAGCGAACGACCGGATTTCGCAGCAGCCCGACGTGCTCGACCTCGACCTCGATCAGGTCGCCGGCGCGCATGAAGACTTGCGGGGTGCGGCCGTAGCCGACGCCGCTCGGCGAGCCGGTGGTGATGACGTCGCCCGCCAGGAAGCGGTAGAACTGCGAGTAGTACTCGATGAGCTGCGCGACGCTGAAGACCAGGTCGTCGGTGTTCGCCGACTGCATGGTTTTTCCGTTCAGCTTCGTCGTCAGGCGCAGATGGTTCGGGTCGGGCACTTCGTCCCGCGTTACCAGCGCCGGGCCCATCGGGCAGAAAGTCGGGAACATCTTGCCGAGCAGGTTTTGCTCCCAGGCGTGGATCGGGCCCATGCTGCCGCTGGCCGAGAAGATCGGCGCCACCCAGTCGCGCGCCGAGACGTCGTTGACGATGGTGTAGCCAGCGACATAGTCGAGCGCCTGCGGCGCCCTGACTCGATGACAGGGCTTGCCGATGACCACGCTCAACTCGCCTTCCCAGTCGACCATGTCCGGGTGGCTCGGCGGCAGCACGATCGGCGCCTCGGGGCCGATGATGCTGGCGACGCTCTTGGTGAAGGCGGCGGGCTTGTCCGGCACCGGCGTGTTCATTTCCTTCAGATGCGCGTAATAGTTCATGCCGCACGACAGGATCATTCCCGGATTGCAAAGGGGCGCGAGCAGCCTGGCTTTCTGCCGGGGAATCGGCGTGCTGGATTTGCGCCCGAGAATCGAGCGCACTCGATCCAGGGCGCCGGCGGCGAGAATCCCGCGCAGGTCCGCGGCCAGCTCGCCCAGGTCGATGATGCCGTCGCCGGCCAGCACGCCGGGACGAGGCTGCCCGGCGATTTCGAATGTAACGAGTCGCATGGTCTTAATATAGCGCTTGTAAATGAGACACCGCGTCACTCTCAAACCAAGCGGTCACGGCTTCGAGGTGCCTGAAGGGCAGAACATCCTGCAGGCCGGGCTCGAGGCCGGCTTCACGATGCCGTACAGCTGCCGCACCGGCGTCTGCCGCACCTGCCGCGGCACCCTGCTCGAAGGCAAGGTCGACTACGGCGCGGTGCATCCGACCTATCTCCCCGACAGCGACAAGGCGAAGGGCTATGCGCTGCTGTGCCAGGCAAAGCCGCTCTCCGACCTGGTTGTCGAGGTGCACGAGCTCGCGGGCATGGCGGGCATCCGGCCGCGGATGATCCCTTGCCGGGTGGAGAAAATCGAGCGTCCGGCGCCGGACGTCGCCATCCTCAATCTGCGCCTGCCGATGAACGAGAACTTCCGCTTCCTCGCCGGCCAGTACATCGACATCCTGCTGAAGGACGCGAAGCGCAGGAGCTATTCGCTCGCCAACCCGCCGAAGCCCGAGGGCGTCACGGCGCTGCAGGTGCATGTGCGCCACACGCCCGGGGGCCTGTTCACCGAGCGCGTGTTCGGCACGCTCAAGGAGCGCGAGCTGCTGCGCTTCGAAGGCCCGCTCGGCACTTTCTTCCTGCGCGCGGAGTCGGACAAGCCCGTCGTGATGGTGGCGAGCGGCACCGGCTTCGCGCCGATCAAGGCGATGTGCGAGAGCGCCCTGCAGCGGGGGGTCAAACGGGAAATGACCCTGTACTGGGGTTGCCGCGCGAAGCGCGATCTCTACATGCTCGACGTTCCGCAGGGCTGGAAGGCGGAGAACTTCCGCTTTGTTCCCGTGCTCTCGGATCCAACTTCGGAATGCCGGTGGACCGGCCGCACCGGCTTCGTCCACCGCGCGGTGATGGAGGACTTTCCCGACCTGTCCGCCGTCCAGGTCTATGCCTGCGGCGCGCCGGTCATGGTGGATGCGGCGCGGCGCGACTTCGTTGCGCAGTGCAGCTTGCCAGCCGAGGAGTTTTTCGCCGATTCTTTCCTGACCGAGGCGGACAAGGCCCCCGCGGCCGCCGCCGCTTCGTAACGCAGCAGCCGACCGAGGAGGAGCGCCATGTCGCTGACCCGAGAGTTGATCCAGGATGGGATTGCCGAGCCGAGGAACGACCACGCGCTCGTCAAGGCGTTCGTGCTTTCGCACGGCACGATGGAGGTCTACAACCTGAGGGAGTCGCGCAGGTTCTACGAGGAATTTCTGGGCCTGGAATGCGTGCGCCATGCCAAGCCGGCCATGGTGGTGAGACTGGGGCTGAAGTTCCACATCGTCGCGGTCGAGGTCGGCGCAGCCGTGCACCCGGTCAACGTGCTCAACCACTGGGGAATGGACGTCAATACCAAGGAAGAGGTGGACGACGCCTACCAGAAGGCGCTCAAGCACCAGGACGAGTACAAGATCCGCCAGGTGCTGAAGCCGGTGATGCAGCACGGCGTGTACTCGTTCTACATGGAGGACCTCGACCACAACTGGTGGGAGATACAGCATTACCCCGGCTTCCAGAATCAGGACCTGTTCGACTTCGGCGACCGCTTCTCGATGGAGGACGGCGCCGAGGTGGGCGAGCTCAAGGAGCTCAACATCAAGACCACGGCCTAGCCGCCGGGGGTGCCTGAGCCCCCTATGAGCCAGTACGTCTACACCATGCGCCGAGTGGGCAAGGTGGTGCCGCCCAAGCGCGCCATCCTGAAGAACATCTCGCTCAATTTCTTTCCCGGCGCGAAGATCGGCGTGCTCGGCCTCAACGGCGCCGGCAAGTCCTCGCTGCTCAAGATCATGGCGGGGGTCGACCAGGACTTCGAGGGCGAGGCGATCCCGCAGCCCAACCTGCGCGTCGGCTTCCTGCCGCAGGAGCCGCAGCTGGATCCGGCAAAGGACGTGCGCGGCAACGTCGAGGAGGGCCTCGGCGCGGTGCTGGCGGCGAAAAAGCGCCTGGAGGAGATCTACGCGGCGTATTCGGAGCCCGACGCGGATCTGGAGAAGCTGGCGGAGGAGCAATCCAGACTCGAATCACTGGTCAATGCTTCCGATCTGGAACACAAGCTCGATATCGCTGCCGACGCCTTGCGGCTGCCGCCGTGGAACATGGACGTCACGCAGATCTCGGGGGGCGAGCGGCGCCGGGTGGCGCTGTGCCGCCTGCTGCTGTCGGAGCCCGACATGCTGCTGCTCGACGAGCCGACCAACCACCTCGATGCGCTCTCGGTGCAGTGGCTCGAGCAGTACCTCGAGCGCTTTCCCGGCACGGTGATGGCGGTCACGCACGACCGCTACTTCCTCGACAACGTCGCCGGCTGGATCCTCGAGCTCGACCGCGGCTACGGCATCCCGTGGCAGGGCAACTACTCCGGCTGGCTCGAGCAGAAGGAGCAGCGCCTGGAGGTCGAGGCGAAGCAGGAGGCGGGGCGCATCAAGGCGATGCAGGAGGAGCTCGAGTGGGTGCGCGCCAATCCCAAGGGGAGGCGCGCGAAGAGCAAGGCGCGCCTCGCGCGCTTCAAGGAGCTCGAGTCGGCCGACGTGCAGAAGCGCAACGAGACCAACGAAATCTACATCCCGCCCGGGCCGCACCTCGGCGACCTGGTGATCGAGGCCGAGGGACTGAAGAAGGCGTTCGGCGAGAAGCTGCTGTTCGAGAATCTGTCTTTCCGCCTGCCGCCCGGCGGCATCGTCGGCATCATCGGGCCGAACGGCGCCGGTAAAACGACGCTGTTCAGGATCCTGACCCGGGAAATCAAGCCCGATTCCGGCAAGCTGAAGGTGGGCGAAACGGTGAAGCTCTCGTATGTCGATCAATCGAGAGATGACCTCGACGCGAAGAAAACCGTGTGGGAAGAAATCTCCGACGGCCTGGACCACGTCCAGGTCGGAGCCTACTCGACGCCCTCGCGCGGCTACGTCGCGCGCTTCAACTTCCGCGGCGCCGACCAGCAGAAGCCGGTGGGCGAGCTCTCCGGCGGCGAGCGCAACCGCGTGCACCTCGCCAAGCTGCTGAAGAGCGGCGGCAACCTGCTGCTGCTCGATGAGCCGACCAACGACCTCGACGTCGAGACGCTGCGCGCGCTCGAGGGCGCGCTGCTCGGCTTTCCGGGCTGCGCAGTGGTGATCTCGCACGACCGCTGGTTCCTCGACCGCGTGGCGACCCACATCCTCGCCTTCGAAGGCGATTCGCAGGCCGTGTGGTTCGAGGGTAACTACGCCGACTACCTCGAGGACCGCAGGAAGCGCCTCGGCGAGGACGCCGACACGCCGCACCGCATCCGCTACAAGCCGCTGGCGAAGTAGTAGTATTCCTGAGGTTTGGCCACTGGGGGATCTGCGGTCATGGAAAAGATGATTTCGCGGTCGTGGTGGATGTTCGCCTGGCGCGGCGCGGTGGCGGTGCTGTTCGGCGTGCTGGCGCTCGCCTGGCCCCGCCTCACGCTGCTTTGGCTGGTGGCGCTGTTCGCGGCATTCGCGCTGCTCGGCGGCGGGGCCGCGCTCGTCGCCGCCATCAAGCATCGAAAAAGCGACGAGGACTGGTGGCTGGCGCTGCTGCTCGGGCTGGCCGGCCTGGCCGCAGGCGTCATCGCCATCCTGCATCCCGACCTGACGGCGCTGGTGCTGGTGCTGTGGATGGGCGCCAATGCCATCGTCACCGGCATCCTCGACATCGCCATGGCGATCCGCCTGCGCAAGGTGATCCGCGGCGAGTGGCTGCTGATCCTCGCGGGCATCGTGGCGATCAGCTTCGGCGTGCTGGTATTCCTGTTCCCGACGGCGGGGGCGCTGGCGCTGGTGTGGCTGATCAGCTTCTATGCGATCCTGACCGGCGTGCTGCTGCTGGCGCTCGCCTGGCGCATACGCAAGCGCGCGCGGGGCTCCTGGCAGGGCGAGGCGGCCAGCAGCCAGGCGTGATCCCCGTCACGCTGAACGCCGGCGCCTGAAACATTAGGGTCAACCACGCCCGGCGAGCGCTTCGGCGAGCGCCTGGTTCGCGTGCGCTTGCAGATCGCATTTCACGAAACCGAGCTTCGGGAGCGCGCCAAGCGCCTCGGCGCCATGTGGCGCCCGGCCCAAAAGCTGTGGGAGCTGACCTGGGGAGACGCAAAGCGCCTGGGAATCGCAGATCGTGCAGTGCAGGCCTGACTTGTCCGGCTATCCACCGCTAGATATATGCCGGCATATCGGCCCATCTACCTATAGATGTTTACATCCACGTATAGATGGTTCTAGCATCGCCGCGATGCAGTTCAATCACTAGTTAGGCTGCATGGCCGCTCGCGCCAAATTGTCCACCCGTGATTACACGAGGGAAGATCGCGCGGCCTGTCTCGCCCTATTTGACAGTAATGTCCCGGAGTCTTTTGCTTCAAGTGAGCGCAGTGAGTACTCGAATTTCTTGGACGGTCTGCCATGCCCATATTTGGTTATCTGTTCTGCGCGCGATGGCATCGTGGCGGCCGGCGGCTATTACGTGACCGAAGAAGCTGATCTTGGCGCCCTAGCGTGGGGACTAGTTGCGCGCCCCTGGCAGCAGCGTGGTGTTGGGACCGAGTTGCTGCAGATCCGCCTTACCCGTCTTCGCGCAAGCGGTGTAAAAACCGTACGAGTTCGAACGAGTCCACGTAGACGGGGCTTCTTTGAGCGCTCGGGATTTCGCTTGGTACGTCTTGTACCGCAAGGGTTCGCAACAAGTGACCTAGTTGAGCTCCATTTGGCCCTCCATGCAGCCTAACCACGCAGCTCACCCGGACGCGCGCGCGACCTTGGTGCTGTGCAAGGCTCCGGTTGCGCGCGCCGGTGGCTGTGAACGTTGGGCGGCCGGGCGGAACGCGCAGGGGCGCATGAGCCTGTGAGTCTGGCCTGAGGTCTTTGTCGCCTACTACGAGGGCAGTCGCGCCGAGGCCGACACGGAGAACGACCGCCCTCGGATTCAGAAACGAGGACGCCATGAAAATGAAGAGACTCTCTTTCCTGATCACCTTGTCGTTCGTTGTACTTGCACTCGGAGGTGGACCCGCGACGCCGCAGCAAAGCGGGTCAGCTCCAAGAAGAGTCATCATCTTCGTTTGGGACGGACTGCGAGCGGACGACGTTACTCCGGACACGATGCCGAATTACTTCGCGCTCGCGCGATCCGGGGTCGTGTTCTCCGACCACCACGCGGTCTATCCAACGTTCACCATGATGAACTCTGCGTCCATCGCCACCGGGACCTATCCGGGGAGGCACGGGTTCTACGGCAACGTGGTGTATGCGCCGAATGCCAAGGGAAAGAACGCCAAAGGGGTCGCTGTCGATTTCTCTGCCCCGGCGTTTATCGAGGACTTCGGCGTGGTCGAAGCGGTACGGGACGAATACCAGGGACGGTTGACGCTCGTGTCGACGATGCTTCAGGCGGCCCAGGCCAAAGGCCTGACGACCGCCGCTGTCGGTAAGTTCGGAGCCGCGTTCATTCAGGATTATCAGCGCGGTGGCGTCATCCTCGACGAGGACGCGGCGATACCGCTGAGTTTCGCCAAGGAACTGCAGAAGGCCGGGCACGCTCTTCCAAAAAACACTGTCAACGCCTACGATGCGGGGGCATTGGTTCTTGCCGGAAGCAATGGTGATCCGACGGCTCCGATTCCCATTCAGAGGCTCAACGATGGAGAGACCGCGAATCCACTCGATCGCACCGGGGCTCTCTCCCGCCCCGGGTTTAGATATCTGACCGATGTCTTCGTGAATTACATCCTGCCAACGAAGAAGCCGGACCTCGCGATCTTCTGGTCGAAGGAGCCCGACGCCACCAATCACGCGTATGGCCCGGGAACATACAACTCGCTCGACGCGACGAAGATGAACGACGAGATCTTGGGCCGAGTCGTAGACAAGATCCGCCAGCTCGGGTGGGAGCAGACCACTAACATCATCATCACGCAGGATCACAATCACAGCACCGTCTCGGGTGATGTCGCTCATTTCCCCTTCCGTGGTGTTGCCGAGGGCCGTGTCGGCTCGCACGACCCGTATGGCTACTCCGTGTCCGGTTTCGTGCGGACGGCGGCGTTGCTCACTCTCGATGGCCTGAAGGCCTACGATGGTGCGGGTTGTCGCAACGTACCAACGCTGTCCGGCATCGTATTCGACGGTACCCACCTTCACTCCTCCAAGAACGACGCGGATGGCACCGTGTGTGGTAAGGCGCAAACCTACACTTCGCCGAGGTACGTAGTGCCGAAGCCCGTTCCCGCCGGCGGCATCGTTGTGGCGGCGAACGCGGGGAGCGACTACCTGTTCGTCCCCGATGGTGACGCGAACATGGTCAGAGCCGCCGTGGTGAGTCTCCAGAGTCGCCTGCAATTCGGCGCGGTCTTCGTGAGTGATAGATACGGAGACATTCCCGGAACCCTGCGCATGGGGCTCATCAACACGGAAAGCCCGGCGAGCGGCCGTGGGCCAGACATCATCGTTAGCTTCAGCTTCGATGAACATGTCGCAGTGGCAGGCCGGCCTGGAATCAGCTACGCAAGCTCGGTCAACCGCAGGGGCGACCACGGCAGCTTTTCGCGAACCGACACGCACATTTCGATGATGGCCCATGGGCCTGACTTTAAGTCGGGCGTGTATGACACGCTTCCGACGGCGAACGTCGACATCGCGCCGACGGTCGCGCGCATTCTCGCGCTCAACATGCCGGGCGTTCAAGGCCGAGTACTTGAGGAAGCGCTGAAGGATGGACCGCGGATCACGGAATACGCGGTAGTGGGGAAGACCTACCAATCTTCAAAGAGGAGCGGCTTGAAGATGAAGCTCCCCACAGACCTCGACGGTCGGAGCATCGACCCTGGCCTGACGACGTACTCCGTCGAGCTGACCACGAAAGTCCTCACCCGAGGTGGCCAGCGTTACATGTATTTCGACCAGGCCAGAGCAATACGCGAATAAACATCCGCTGAGCTCGAAATGACACAGGACGCGAGACGCATACAGCGCCGTCCAACAACGCAGTGGAGCAGACCGCTGGCTCGCCTTCGCTCGCCCGCGGCTGCTCACCGCGAGCGTTACAGCGCAATATGGCCAGGTCCGTCATAGCTCTTATCGCGCTCGTCTTCTCAGCGCTGGTAAGAGACAAACCAGAATAATCGTGGTCTGTCCCTGAAATGCTAGCATCGCCAAAATGATCCGGATCACGCTGCTCGCGCTTCTCGCGTTCAGCCTTCCCGCTGCAGCGCAGTATCCCGAGCGCCCGGTGACGCTGCTGGCGGGCTACCCGCCCGGCGGGCTGGTCGACGTCGTGGCGAGGCTCGTCGCAGAAGGCATGAAGGCGAAGTTCCCGAAAGGCATCGTGGTGGTGAACAGGCCTGGCGCCGCCGGCGCGGTGGCGGTCGCCGAATTAGTGCGCAGCCAGCCCGACGGCTACAGCGTCGTGCTGACGCCGCATTCCGCGCTGGTGATCGCCGCGCAGATCAACGATCTCGCCTACAAGACGCCCGACGATTACGACCCGTTCATCAACCTCGTGTCGTACTACCCGATGATCGCGGTGCGCACCGAGTCGCCGTATCAATCCATCCAGGAACTGATCGCCGACGCCAGGGCGAACCCGGGCAAGGTCCGCGTCGGCTCCCCGGGCGAAGGCACCTCGAGCCACCTCAACCTCGAGGAGCTGATGCACCGCGCCGGCGTCAAGATGATCCACGTTCCTTACGCCGGTTGGGGCCAGTCGAGCCCGTCGCTGCTCGGCGGCCACATCGAGGCGCTGGTGGCGCAGCCCGGCGAGCTCAAGGGACAGGTCGATGGCAAGCGCATGCGAGTACTAGTTGCGTTCCAGCCCCAGCGCCACCCGGTGTTCCCCGACGTGCCGACGGCTAAGGAGCTGGGCTGGGACGTGGCCAACGGCGTGTGGTACCTCCTCATGGCGCCGAGGAAGACGCCGCCGCAGGTGGTGAAGTACCTGCACGACGCGGCGAAAGCCGCCATCGAAGACCCGCAGTTCGCGGGCACGATGGCGGCGCGCGGCATCGACGTCGATTACCGCCCGGGCGAAGCGCTGCGCGCCGACCTGTGGCGCGAATACCGCCTGCACACCGACATCCTGCGCCGCATCGGCATGCTTAAGCAGTAGTCTGGCCGCCGAGCTACTTGATCTCGACTACGTAGATGAGGAAATCGGTTTTGCCGATGTTCTTGGGCTTGTACTGCCGGTCGGGCCCGAGCGCCTTCACTTCGCCTGCTTTCCATTGCACCGTTTCGGTCTTGCCGTCGGCGTAGATGCGCTGGATCGTCGCGCCCTGCAAGGCGCGGCCGATGCGGTAGGGCCGGGGAATGTTCGCGGCCTCCGCCCCTGCCGGGATGCTGGCTTCATACACGCGGACCGCGTCGTTCTCCAGCCGCACGCTCACGGTCGCCTTCTTGGGATCCCGCGGCGTGGCTTGCGGCCTTTTGTCCTGGGTCGTGCCTTTCGCCTTCTTTAGATTGACGCTGTAGAGGACGATGTCGGATTTGCTGGTGCTCTTCGACGAATAGGGCTTGTCCGGCCCGGCCGCGAACACATCTCCCGTCTTGAACTCCACCGTTCGCGTTGTGCCGTCAGCGTACGTCCGTACGGTGGTGCCGCCCTTCAGAACGCGCGTGATGCGGTAGGGCCGCTCGATGCTCGGGCTGACTTCGCCCGGCTTGAACGTAGTCTCCGTCACGCGCACCTTGTCGGTGTCGATGAACACCTTCTGTGTGCGCTGCGCCGCCTTTTTTTCCTGCGCCATCGCGGGAACCGCGATAAAGATTGCAGGGATAAGCAGCCCTGCCAAGACCCCGGCTGACTTGCTCATGGTTTCTCCTCCTCCTTCTTCTTTGACCCGCCCGTGATTGGACGGGCTGCGCCATTCTACGCCGCCGAATTGGCCTTCCGCAGCCGGTCGCGCACCAGGTCGATGTGGCCGCGTAGCGCGTAGAGCTGGTCGGCATAGCCGAGCGGGACGCGGACGCGGGCGGCCCTGGCATCCAGCTTGTCGAGCTCGGCAAGGAGCGCATCCGCGGGTTCCGCCTTGCGCTCCATCCTGTCCTCGAGCTGCCGCAGGACGCGGTACCAGCGGAAGATGCGCGAGCGCACGCGGAACTGGTAGAGCGGCGGCACCCACCGCGACACCGGAATCAGCACCGCGACGATGGAGAACAGCGCCACCCACATGCGGTCGATGAGGTTGGCGAGCGAGAACGGCAGGTAGCGCTGCAGGAAGGGCGGCCCGGCGCGGTAGAAGCGCTCGGCTTCGCGCGCGATCGCGAACTCGCTGTGCTGCGGCGTCGGGAACCGGCCGGCCTGGGCGATCCAGCCGGCGCCGCCGTGAATGCGCGACGCCGCCTGGACGAAGAGCTGGATCAGCGCCGGGTGAGTCTGCTCGCGAGCGACGAGCGAGGTGGTCGTCGCGATGAGCGGCAGGTCGCGCGGCGGCACGTCGCGCGCGAGATCGGCGACGCCGCGCGGCAGGGTGACGGGGCTGATGAACGGATAGCGCCGCGCATACGCCTCGGCCTGCGTGAACTCGTAGAGCTGGATGCCGGGCGTCTGCAGCAGCATCTGCACCATGAGCGATTCCGGCGCCGAGACCAGCACCAGCGCGTCCAGCTCGTTGCCCAGCAGCGCGATGACCGCCGGGGTTTCCTCGAGATTGCTGCGCTTCAGC
>Ga0307471_100002128_pt1 | contig 11265 bp, 8 predicted proteins | sample atmos_gasesAM3C__2_FD_204566 | JGI IMG/M metagenome (GOLD analysis project Ga0307471, IMG submission 204566) | Hardwood forest soil microbial communities from Morgan-Monroe State Forest, Indiana, United States - atmos_gasesAM3C_515 | ecosystem: Environmental > Terrestrial > Soil > Temperate... | reverse complement strand
AAGTGGTCCCGTTCGCACCGCCAGCTGTGAACGGACTCGGACAATTCGGCGGCTTCCAGTTCGTCCTCGAGGATCAAAGCGGCACTTCTATGCAGCAGCTTTCGAACGTCACTCAAAAAGTGATCGAAGAAGGAAACAAGAATCCTGCTGTCACAGGTCTGTTCACCAGTTTTAGCGCCAACGATCCGCAATTCGTGCTGAACTTCGACCGCGAACGCGCCAAAGCCCTCGGCGTCTCGCTGAATCAAATCACGGACGCTTTGCAGGTATACATGGGTTCCGTGTACGTGAATGATTTCGATTTCAACAATCGCGCCTATCGCGTCTATGTTCAGGCCGACAAACAATTCCGCGCCGAGCCGCGCGACATCAAGGAATATTACGTCCGTTCCGACAAGGGATTGATGGTGCCGCTCGAAAATCTCGTGAAGCTCCAGTCGCAAGCATCGCCGCAGGTCATCAGCCACTACAATCTTTTCCGCTATGCGGAAATCGACGGCTCGGCCGCTCCAGGAAAAAGTTCAGGCGACGCGATCGCAACGATGGACAAGCTCGCCAACAAAGTCCTTCCCCCGGGCTTCTCCTATGAGTGGACGGGGCTCTCTCTCGAAGAAATTCAATCCGGCAGTCAGGCAACGATGTTGTTCGGCCTCGGACTTCTGGTCGTCTACCTCACGCTCGCCGCGCAGTACGAAAGTTTCACGCTTCCTTTCATCGTCTTGCTCGCAGTTCCGATGGCTTTGCTCGGCGCCATTGGCGCACAGGCATTGCGCGGCCAGGAAAACGACGTCTACTGCCAGATCGGCCTCGTAATGCTGATCGGCCTCTCCAGCAAAAACGCGATCCTCATCGTCGAGTTCGCCGAACAGCTTCGCGAAAAAGGCTTCAGCATCCTCGACGCCGCCGTGGAATCCGCGCTGATCCGCCTGCGCCCAATCCTCATGACATCCCTCGCCTTCATTCTCGGCGTCCTTCCACTCGTTCTCGCGCAGGGAGCGGGCCGCATCAGCCGCCGCTCGGTAGGCACCACAGTATTCGGCGGCATGATCGCCGCAACCTTCCTCAATTTGGTCTTCATTCCCGTGCTCTACGTTCTCGTGCGCCGAATTCAGTCCGGATTCAAGAAGGAAGCCCCGTCGGCCTCGCATTCACCGTCACCATCCCCTTCCACTTGATCGGACGCATCGAGCCGCTACGCCACTCCGTTGCCAAAATCCCGCGCCCAGCGATATCCTAATCGCCGATGAAATTCGCAACAATAATCCGACTGCTGGCGTCAGCTGCTTGCCTCGTCGCCACGCCCTGGCTCACATTCGCTCTGCCGCAAGACAATCAATCCTCGCCATCGCAATCAAATCTGCAGGCGCAATCCTCCCAGACGAACGCAGCAGGCCACAAAATCTACCGCCTCGATATCGACGCCACAAAACAATGGATCGACACTGGCGTCGACGTTCGCGGCGGCGAAAAACTTCGCGCATCCGGAAGCGGCAAACTCACCTACCCGCCCGCCGGCAAAAATCCAGACGAGCGCACCTTCGGGCCCGAAGGTCTCCCCCGCGGCTGGGCCGATATAATCCACGACTACGCAGTCCCCGACGGCAATCACGGCGAACTGATTGCCCGTGTCGGCTCAGGCGACGCCGCTCAGCCTTTTTCGCTCGGTCTCACCAAAGATTTCACCGTCCCCGTAGCCGGACGCCTTTTTATCGGCATCAATCAAAGCTACAAAGACGCGAGCGCCGCCAAAGGAAGTTTTTACGTAACGGTCGAAGTCCTCGATCCCGGCTCAAGCACGGCCGCAGCGATGGCCGTCGGTGGCCCTGCTGAAACAAAAGTCGCGGGCATCACGTCGGATCTCCTCGCTTCCATCCCGCGTCGCATCTCCGACAAGCAAGGAAATCCCGGCGACATGGTGAATATCCTCATCGTCGGGACAAAAGAGCAGGTCCTTCACGTCTTTTCCACCGCAGGCTGGGCAAGAGTCGATAGCGACGTGCAATCCACCGTGATTGCCGGCCTCATCGACACAATCCAGAAAAAAGACTACCTCACCATGCCCATGAGCACGCTCTACCTCTTCAATCGCCCTCAAGATTACGGCTTCGCCCACGCCGAGCCGGTGCGCGTCGCCATGTCCCGCAATCACCTTCGCGCCTGGCAATCGTCCCACGTGATTGGCGGACGCCCGGTCTGGTGCATCGCCGCCACCCACGACATCGGCTTCGAACGCGACGAACGCAACAACGGAGTCACCCACAAAATCGATCCCGAAATAGATAAAGAGCGCGAATACGTGAACGACACACTGTCAGGCACAGGCCTCGTCATCGCGCGCGAACACATCGCCCCACCCGATCCGCTCACCGAAGCCCGCACCGCCACCGGCGGCACTTTTCGTTCCGACGGCCGCATCCTCGTTCTCGTCCTCGACAACACAAAAACCACAACGACGACAACGACGACGACCAGCAAGTAGCCACGCCGATTCCAACGCCACTCGAATAATTTCGATCAGTCATTTTTCGCATTGTCTTCGCCGCCGGCCTTCGCAGCTCGAAAGTAAGAAGCGGGCGTAGTTCCCAGCGTTTTTCGAAACATGGAAATAAACGCGCTCGGTGTGCTGTAGCCTGCTTCCAAAGCCGCGTGCGTCACTTTGGCGCCTTCCGCTAAAAGCTGCATCGCCCGCATCAACCGCAACTGTTGCCGCCATTTTCCAAATGTCATCCCCGCATCCTGCTGGAAGAGACGCTCGACGGTTCTCTTGCTGGCGCCGCCCAGCCGGCAAAGTTCAGAAAGCGGCCGCGAATCGCTCGGATCGTTATGAAGCGTTTGCATGATCCGGCCCGCTCTCGCGTCGGAAACATTCGGAAGCTGCAGCGGTACCGTCTGTATTGCGTTGAGCTGATCCAGAATTATTTCGATCAAGTGTCGCTGCTCTGAAGCCTTCTTAGTCAACCGCGAAAATGCGCACGCTCGCAGAATGAGTTCGCGCAGAAGCGCCGAAACATTCACCACGCAGCAATTCCGAGGCAGCGCCTTCGCCAGCCGCCTCCTCAAATAAAGAGTTCGCATCGCCACGGTTCCGGACATCGTGATCGTGTGCGGAATCCGCGCCGGAATCCAAACCGCTCGATCCGTGGGAACCACCCAGATGCCATGCTTCGTCCGCACGGTCATCACCCCGCGCGACGCATACACCAGTTGGTCAGCTTCGTGAAAGTGCAGCGCAATTACGTGCCGGGCAGCGTAGTCGCGCGTAAGGGTCGTAATTTCGGCTCGCCTGTGCCCGATCTTGTCAAATATCGCACGGCTCATTTGGCGCTTTTGCAACATTAATTGTCACAATATCGAAAGTATGCAAACCGCGCAATCCATAAACTGCCTTTGCAAGCCGAGAAGCTCGTCAGGAATTCGAGGATTACCAAGTGAACTGGATTCACAACTGGCTGTGCCGCTCGGAACGATGGCGACGACCCGTCGAGCGTCGCCTGCCATGGGCGCTAGCACACGTGGATTTGGGAGCGAACGTGCTGGAACTGGGGCCGGGGCCCGGACTGACCACCGATCTCTTGCGAAAAAGGGTTCCGCACCTGACGGCCATCGAAATTGATCGCCGCTTAGCCGAAGCGCTCGCCTCTCGTCTCAACGGCAGCAATGTTCAGGTCGTCAAGGGTGATGCCACCGAGATGCCATTCGCGGACGCACAATTCTCCAGCACCGTTTGCTTCACGATGCTGCACCATGTGCACACTCCCCGCCTTCAGGACCAACTTCTCCGCGAAGTTTGGCGCGTCTTGCGACCAGGCGGTGCTTTTGTCGGTACCGATAGCCTTCAGAGTCTATTTATGCAGCTGATTCATATACGCGACACTCTTGTACCGATCGCCCCCGACACGTTTGGTAGTCGTCTGCAAGCCGCAGGATTTCAAGTGATGGAAATCGAAAAGAATTCCGAGGCATTTCGGTTTCATGCGCGACGGCCGGTAGCGTCCTAGCACGTGAACCTAAGGTTTTTGGTATGAAAAATCACTCGAGGAGGTAACACGTATGGTAAAGCAGGTTGTTTTTCAAAGTTCGCAGGTTTTAAAAAAGATTCTTTTCATTCTTGCACTGTTTCTGTGCGTTGTCGCCGTGCCCAGTGCATTCGCTGCCAATGGCCCTGGGACATGTGCGACAAGTCCCGAGAGCCGGCAACTGGATTTCTGGTTGGGCGATTGGACGATCTCAGCTCCAGGCGCCTCGCCGAGCGCGACAAGCACGGTGTCGCTCTCGCTCGATAGCTGCGTGATCACCGAAAACTGGGACGGCGGCAAAGGGCAGCGAGGCGAGAATATTTTCGCCTACAGCTACGGCGACCAGGGCTGGCGCGGATTGTTCGTGGATAACGAAGGCCGCGCGCACGCCTTTGTGAATGGAAAAATCTCCGCAGGCACCGCTGAGTTTCTCGGGCCAAACCGCGGCCCCAAAGGAGAAGAGGTGCTCAATCGAATCCGCGTGGTGCGCCTGAGCGCGGACAAGGTGGAACAAACCTGGGACAAATCCACCGATAAGGGCGCTACGTGGTCGCCCATTTTTCGCTTGGAGTATTCGCGAAAGAAATCCTGATGGCGACTCTTGCGCGCGTAAGATCAACTGCAGCGCGGGCCGACCGGCCGACTCACTTCAGGCCAAAGGTCCGCGCCTCAAATTCAAGCGAAGCCGGTAGATGCTCCGCGAAATACGACCAGTCGTGACCGCCCGGATAGATATGAAACTCGTGAGCGATATGCCGCGACGACAGAATTTTGTCGAGCATCTCCGCACCGGCATTGAACCCGTACCCATCTTCTGATCCACAATCAAAATAAATCTTCAATCCCGCGATGTGAGCCGTCCGCGCCAGAGTCAGCGGGTTGTTGCGATCCCAGAACGCGCGATCCGGCGGCGAACCGAACACGTCACCCAGAAGTCTCATGCGCGGATTTTGCGCCGATTCGGCTACGCTGACATTCGGCAATTTCTCCATCAATGCTGCGCTGTGGACACTCACGGAACCAAATAATTCAGGATGCAAGAACGCAAGCCGCAACGCCCCGTACCCGCCCATCGAAAAGCCCGCAATGCCTCGCGTCGCGCGTGCTGCACTAGTCCGGTAACGGGCTTCGATAGCGGGCATGAACTCCTGCAGGAAAAACTCCTCGTATCTTTGCTTTCCATCATGCGAGTTGATGTAGAAGCTAGCGCCCGCCGCGGGCGTAACGATCACGAACTCGCCCAGCCGATGCTGTTCCCACAAATCTTCGACCAGATTCCAGCCGCCCGAATGCAGAAACATCTGCTCGTTGTCGCCAAGACCATGAAGAAAATAAAGCACCGGATAGCGCCGCGTCTTCTCCACGTCGTAACTAGGCGGCAGCAGGGCGCAGTAAGCGACGGTACGCGAAAGAATCTTGCTCTTGACGCTCTGGCATTCCGCGCGCCCGGCTGCGGCAGCCTGCGCAGACTGGCTCGCAGATGCGCAAATCACAAAAGCTAACGCGGTGAGCGCAAGCTTTGCCTTACTCATACCGCAGGGCCTCCACCGGATTCAGCCGCGCTGCCCGCGACGCCGGATAGAGCCCCGCCACCAGACTCACCACCACCGAAAATACAATTCCGCCAAGAATCAGCCACAGCGGCACTGAGAACACATGCGCGGGCGGCAAATCCTGTCGCCGCAAATAAACGTTTGTTCCAAAAGTCACCGCACGTCCAATCACCCAGCCCATCCCCACCCCTAAAATTCCGCCCATCAATCCCATCACTCCGGCTTCCGCAAAAAACAGCTGCTTCACGTCGCGGTCAGCCGCCCCCAGCGCTTTCAGCACGCCAATTTCCCGCCTGCGCTCCAGAATCGCCATCACCAGAGTGTTGACAATCCCCAGCGTCGAAACCGCGAGCGCCAGGCTTCCGAAAATTCCGAGCAACGAATCGAAAATCGTGAAGAAAATCCTAAGATTGCGCGTGGCATCGAGCAGCGAAAACGTCGAGAACCCCATATCCTTGATCGCCGATTCGATTTTCTCCACTTGCGACGGGCTCTTGGCGCGAACGGTCAAGCTCGCATATGTGGTCTTCCCGTTCGCGCCTCTCACCACGTCGCGCAAATCATTCAACTGCGTCGCCCGCAACGTTTCCGCCACCGCCAGCGGAATCAACACGCGGCCACTGCCAATCCCGCCAAATCCCGCCGCAGGCTCAGTGTCAACGATTCCGACGATACGAAGATTTTTCTCGCGCGGCACCACCGAAAACCCACCGCTTCCAGTGTCGCCGCTTTCTCCATTGGACGAACCGATGGCTCCAGCAGCCTGCGTCCCCAGCGCCTGTCGTTCCGCGTAGCGCAGCACCAGATCCTTCCCGATCAGGCTCGAAGGCTGCTCCGAGAGATCCTTCGCGAATTCAGATTGCAAAATCGCTTCGTCAGCATTTCCGCCCGAAAAGAAATTTCCGTTTATCCCGTCAAATGCGCCGTTCCCACGCGCCGAATCCGGAATTCCCGCCACCATCGTCGCATATGGTTTTCCCGCGAAACGAACCTCGGTTGGAAAACGAATCTGCGGATACACCTCGATTACGTTGGGAAGCTTCTGCAGTGCCTCTCGCGCGGAATCATCCAACGGTGGAGATACCCGCGGCGCATGATCCTGCTGGCTGCTCTGATCCGACCCGGCTGCCGCTCGCCTTGACGGCTCCGAAGGCCTCCCAAATCCGCGCAAGCCCGATCTCGACATCACGATGACGGTGTCAAACAACCCGGAATTCGAAAGCCGCTTCGTAGCCAGTTCCTGCAAACCCACTCCGAGCGAAAGCATCGCCACGAGAGACGCTACGCCCACTGCAATTCCCAGCGTCGTCAGCGAATTTCGTAGCAGCGCCTCACGTAGATTCCGCAGCGCCAGTTCCCCGAGGTCGCGCGTCTTCACGCCGCCACTCCGTCGCTCACAAGCTTGCCATCCGCCAAGGCCGCGATTCGATCCGCGAACCGGCTCGCCAGCGGCCGTTCATGCGTCACCATGATGATCGTCATCCCCATGGACAATTGAATTTCCTTCAAGAGCTGCATCACCGATTCGCCCGTCGCGCTGTCGAGATTCCCGGTCGGCTCGTCTGCAAATAAAATCGTTGGCCGGTTTACCAGGGCGCGCGCAATTGCCGTACGTTGCTGCTCTCCGCCGGATAATTCGCTGGGACGATGGGTCGCGCGCTTCGCAAGCCCTACTCGTTCGAGCGCCTCGCGCACGCGCGCGCCGCGTTCGCTGCGATCCACTTCGGCCAGGCGCAGCGGCAGCTCCACGTTTTCTTCCAGCGTCATTTTTGGGAGGAGATTGAACGACTGAAAAACCATTCCGACGGTGCGGCTCCGATATTGCGCGAGCTCGATGGAACTAAGCTCCGACAAATTCCGGCCGTGGGCAACGATGGCACCCGCGGACGGCCGGTCAAGTCCGGCCATCAAATTCAGCAACGTTGATTTTCCTGATCCTGACGTGCCCAGCAGCGCAAGAAATTCGCCGGCGCCCACTTCGAGTGTCACGTCGTCCACGGCCCGGATTAATGCGGATCCCATCTGATAGTGCCGCGAAACGTGCTCAGCCCGGATCGCGGCCCCGTTACCTGCAATCGACATTCGCCCTCAATCTCAGTCCCCGCTGCCGGCCTTCAATGTTACTACGCGCGGCGCACCGTCTGAATTTCACAGCTAACTTTCTCTCGCAAGAATCGTCCAAATCCCATTGCCGGCCGACGAAACAAACCCCGTGTGCTTGTCGTATAGTAGTTAAGTAATCTGAAGCGCGCTGATCGTCGGCACGCCGCCCGAGAGCTCGACCAACCCGACAGGACATCTGAGTGGCCGGTTAGGTCACAGGAGACTGCCCGGTTGGGCCATTGGAGAGTTGGCCGGTTAGGCCACTGGAGAAACGATGCGCAAGACTTTAGGGTTCGTTGCATTCATTCTGGCGCTCGTGCCGCTTGCCCGCGCACAAAGGCTTCCCGAACTCGCCACGCCCGATAACTATCAGCTGACAATTGACGTGAATCTCGAGAAGGAAAATTTCACGGGCGACGAGACGATCGCAATCCGAGTCCTCAAGCCGACTTCGACGATCGTTTTGAACGCCGCCGAAATCACATTCGCGGAAGCAACAATCACTGCCGGCGGCAAGACGCAGACCGCCAAAGTCACTCCCGATGAAGATAAGCAAATGGCCACGCTCGCGTTCGAGCAGCCGCTCAGCGCCGGCCCTGCAACGCTCCACATCCGCTACACGGGAATCCTGAACGGCCAGCTACGCGGTCTTTATTTGAGCAAGGCTAGCAATCGCAAGTACGCTGTCTCGCAGCTCGAAAATACCGATGCGCGCCGCATGTACCCTTCCTTCGACGAGCCAATTTATAAAGCCACCTTTGATCTCACCGCCATCATCGACAAAAGCGACACAGCGCTATCAAACACGAAAATAGTTTCAGACACGCCCGGGCCGGGCGATGGCAAACACACCGTAAAATTCGCAACCACGCCGAAGATGTCTTCCTATCTCGTCGCTCTCGCAGTCGGCGATTGGCAGTGCGCCGAAGATACCGCCGATGGAATTCCCGTCCGCGTTTGCGGAATTCCGGATAAAAGGCCCTACGCGGATTTCGCACTTCAAGCCGCTGTGGTCACGCTGAAGTATTACGACCAGTATTTCGGTATCAAATATCCCTACGGCAAGCTCGACATCCTTGGCGTCTCCGATTTCGCTGCCGGTGCAATGGAAAACACCGGTCTCGTCATCGCCCGCGACCTTATTTTTGTCGATCCTAAGCAATCCTCTTACTTACTGCGCAAGGCAGTGGCCCAGGAACTGGTCGCTCACGAAATCGCGCATCAGTGGTTCGGCGATCTGGTGACGATGAAGTGGTGGGACGACGTCTGGCTCAACGAAGGCTTTGCCACCTGGATGTCGTTCAAACCCATGGAAGCATGGAAGCCGGAATGGAATCTTGAGACGGATGCAGTGCGCTCGAGCACCAACGCGATGGGCACCGATTCGCTCAGTTCCACGCGCGCGATCGAGGCCCACGCTGAAACGCCGGCGGAAATCCAGGAACTCTTCGACGATATCGCGTACAACAAAGCCGCAGCCGTGCTGCGCATGGTGGAAGGCTACGTCGGCCCGGAAACGTTTCGCAAAGGCGTCAACGCCTATCTTTCGAAGTATTCCTATAGCAACGCCAGCGCGGAGGATTTCTGGAACACGATTGCGGAAACTTCGCACAAACCCGTCGATCGCATCATGGCTGGCTTCGTGAAACAGCCCGGCGTGCCAATTGTTTCACTGAAGGCGTCGTGCTCAGGAAAGAATGCAAACGTGACCGTCACTCAAACTCGCTATTTCCGCGATCGCGCGCTTCTCGAAGCAGGATCAAAGGAAAAGTGGGACATTCCGGTTTGCCTCAAAGCCGGTAAAGACGAGAAATGCGAACTGCTCGGAACGAAAGAACAAGAGATCACTCTCGCGGGTTGCGCAGATGGAGCTTTTGGAAACGCCGGAGGCAGAGGATATTACCGCACGGGCTACACTTCTCAGGATCTCAATCGGGTCGCGTCATCCGCTGAGAGCAAACTCTCCGCTCCCGAACGCTACATGCTCCTCGAAGATTCCTTCGCCGGCCTTCACGCCAATACATCGCAGGCCAGCGATTTCATGACGGTCGCGTCGGACTTGAAGGACGACCCTTCGACCGACGTGATCGATCAGCTCACGAACTATCTCCAATTCACAGGTCAGTATCTGGTGAACGATTCCGATCGGCCGCAGTTCGAAAGCTGGGTTCGCACCACGTTCGGCCCGGTCGCGGAAAAAATGGGCTGGCAATCCAATCCGCAAGATTCCGATGAAACCCGCGCGCGCCGCGCCTCTCTTCTCACCTTAATGGGGCAAGTGGGACGCGACCCGAAAGCGATCGCCCTGGCGCGCGATTTGATGGACAAGTCTCTAAAAGGCGAGCCAGTAGATCGCACGATGCTCATCGCCGCCATTCCAATTGCTGCCCGCAACGGCGACGAAGCTCTCTACAATGCGATCATCGCGCACTTCAGCCAGATCAAAACGCCCGAGGAAGGACTGCTCTACGGGCAGGCGCTGTGCCTGTTCAGCGATCCCGCGCTGCTCACGCGCTCGATGAAGTTCGCCGTCTCGCCGATGATGCGCGCCCAGGACGCGCCGCAGGTGTTTGGCGCGGTGCTATCGAATCCGGCGGGGCGCGAGGTCGCGTGGAAGTTCATCCGCGACAACTGGCCAGAAGTGAGCGCGAAGCTCAGCAACTACTCAGATACAAGTGTTGTGGGAGCAGCCGGCGTTTTCTGCGATGCCGGCAAACGCGATGAAGTGGAGGCGTTTTTCACGTCGCACAAAGTTCCCGCGTCGGATCGAACGCTGAAACTGACCATCGAGGAAATCAACGGCTGCATTGATCTTCGCGAACACCAGGAACACAACCTTCAAACCTGGTTGAAGCAACAGCCGACTGGAACAGCGACCGGCGCGCAATAAGCAAAGGCTTGAAGCGTCCTTTTACCGCCGATTAAGAATTCGTATGTTATTGATATTGCGGTTCTTGCGGTGAGATTTAATCGCGCTACCGTGTATTAGAACTCGTCCGGCGGCGGCCCCTCGGGCCAGCGATTCCACTTCGCGGGCCGTGATCGCGTCTTGCACCCGGCTGTGCCGGTTACTTTACTTCTGCGTCGAAGACGCCCGTCTCTACCTGACCATTATACTTCACTTGTACGAAGATTCGATACAAGCCTGGCTTCGGGAAGCCGTAGGGGAAACTTACTTCTGGTCCGATGGGCCCCGTGGCCATGCCCGGCATGTTCATCTCTGTCATCGCGGGCTTATTCGATGATGCTGGGATTGCTGCATTCTTAGCGAGCGTTGCATCTGCCAACTGAACCGCTGCCATTGGAACTGAGCCGTCTGGGTGGACGTGAGCGAAGACGCTCAAGTCTGAGCGGACGAATTCCGCGTGGCCTGCCATTCCCATGTAGGGCTTAAGGTTGGCGACGGGCTTGCCGGTCACGTCCTCGAGTCGAAATCTGAACCAGAGCAATTGATCGGCAGGGAGCGAACCTGGGGCGCGTTCCCAAACCATTCGCGTCCCATCCGGCAGCGAGGAGACCAAACTTGCTTGCGCGTCGTTCGCGTCGTTGGTGCCCTTCGCGTCCTTCGCATTCGCGCCGCTCGCGTCTTTTGC
>Ga0307471_100002127_pt1 | contig 11265 bp, 11 predicted proteins | sample atmos_gasesAM3C__2_FD_204566 | JGI IMG/M metagenome (GOLD analysis project Ga0307471, IMG submission 204566) | Hardwood forest soil microbial communities from Morgan-Monroe State Forest, Indiana, United States - atmos_gasesAM3C_515 | ecosystem: Environmental > Terrestrial > Soil > Temperate... | reverse complement strand
ATACCCGCTGGTGAGAAACTTTAGTGCTTTTTCATAACGCTCCGGCGTCTTCCGCAGGCCTTCGCGGTTCGGGTCTTCTCCCAAAAGCACAATCAACCTGCGCACCAGGCTGGCAATGCTTTCCTGTGAAGTTTCCACGTTCGGTTCGTGCAGCAGGATTTTCGTTTGTTCTGTCATTGGCCCATTTCCCCCAGGTTCGGACCGCCGCGCGATCCTAAATTTCTTCCCCGGCATATTCGAACGAGTTGTTGCCCGTCTCTTCGACGCGCACCCGTTCGAGCCTTGCCTGGGGAAAGTGTTTCAGGCGCTGGTAAATCTCGATGCAAACGTTCTCTGTCGTCGGCACTCTCTCGCGAAACACTGCGACGTCTTCGTTAAGCGACTTGTGGTCGAATGGCTCGATCACTTCTCGTTCCACATACCCGTCTAGATCCGTGAGGTTCGCGATCATGCCCGTGGCGGGGTCGACGTTTCCTGACACGCTGATTTCCACCACGTAATTATGCCCGTGGCCGTAGGGATTGTTGCATTTCCCATAGACGCGGGAATTCTCTTCCGGGCTAAGGTCCTCGCTGTGCAACCGGTGTGAAGCGGCGAAGCGGTACCGCCGCCCTAATACGATCTTCAGTTCACCGTTCATGCGCGCGCCGCTCCATTACGGTAGCATTCTGCAAACAAATCCGGTGTTTCATACAGCCGCACTTTGAATAGACGGCCCTGGTGAATCTTCGGCTCCAGCAGGTTCCAAATTACGCGCGCCATATTCTCGCATGTTGGAATCTCGCCCTTCAGCTCTGCAACCTCGTAATTCAAGAAGCGGTGATCCATTCGCTGGGTGATCTCGCGCTCCAGAATTTCTTTTAATTCCTTCAGGTCCAGAACCATGCCGGTCAGCGGATCCGGTTCCCCGGCTACCGTCACTTCCAGCGCGTAATTGTGGCCATGGCCGTACGGATTATTGCACTTGCCAAAAATTCGCTTGTTCTCCTCCGCACTCAACGCCGGGTTGTGGTAGAGGTGCGAAGCCGAAAACTCAATCTTGCGCGTCAGATACACCATTGCCATTTTCCGCTAATCCTTCGATGCACCGGGGGTACTCACTGGATACTCCCTGCCCTTCCAATTCAGCTTACCCTTTATATGGCTCCTGTACGACGCCCACAACAAGCCCGCATACAGCAGGCTGCCAGGGATTCCGTACCAGAGCAGCTTTGTCGGGAATTGGTTGCGGCGCAATTCCCCGTCATAGGCAATGAACATTCCCAGAAGCCCCACAGCCAAAACAGAAAGACCCATCAGTGCGGAATTGGTCAGGGCCCAAATGGTTTCTGTGGCGATCAGGGTCGCGAAAAGCGGCACCACGGCCATTGCCATTTCCCTGCTCACGGCTCCACTCTCGCCGCCCATCAACGGATATAAATTCTTTCTCCAGCCTTCCCACAGGGCGCCAAAGGAACGGTACATCCGCACACGCAGGATCCCCTTGCCGCTCCCAAAGTATAGGCGATAGACTGCGCGTTTCAGCCGCTTCGCCAGTGCCACGTCTTCCAGGACGTCGCTCGCAACTGTGGCGTGCCCGCCGACACTTTCATACGCGTCACGCCGAATCAGGAAAAACTGTCCGTTCGCCGCGGCGGCTTCCTTCTGAGGATCGTTGACTTGCTCGTAGGAATAATGCCGCGCCAATCGGCAGTACACATATGGAATAACGGCCTTCTCGTACCACTTCTCCATCACTTGCTCGGGGGAAAAAGACACGGCCGCCGCGCCATTTCTGGCGGCGAGCTCCAGTGCTTGCGACGCTGAATCCTTCTCATGCACCGCGTCCGCATCCGTGAACAGCAGCCATTCTCCATTTGCCTGGCGGGCTCCGAGCCATACAGCGTAGTTCTTGCCGACCCACCCTGCCGGAAGCTCCGCAGTTTCCAGCAGCCGCACCTTCGGATACTTCGGCATCAGCGCACGCACCACCTCTGCCGTGTGATCTTTGGACTGATCATTGACCACCAGGATTTCCGCAATTTCCTTTTGCGGCGCGAGCGATTCCACGCAATCCGCAATAACGCCTTCCTCATCCCGCGCGGGGACAATGGCGGAGACGGACCCAGGATTCGTGTGGGAACCAGTCATGACAAGTTGGTGCGCGGCAGGACTTTTCGCTGCGGTAGCTCTGCGTTATTATAGCTAGATATGAATTCAGTTATGCGCAAATTATTTGCCTGGGGCAGCATGGGATTTGCCTTCGCTGTTCTGGCTTTCTTTATCCTTCCCCACTATCGCCAGGGTGAATCCTCCGTGGCCGGAACGAAAGCCGAAGATTTCCCGCTGGAACTGAATGGCAAGCCGGCGCATCTCTCGGACCTGCGCGGCAAGGTGGTCGTGCTGAATTTTTGGGCTACCTGGTGTCCGCCGTGTGTCGAAGAAACGCCCGGGCTCAATCGCTTGCAGAAATACATCTCTTCGCGCAATGGCGTCGTACTGGGCGTGGCGGCCGACGAAGACCCTGCGGCTTTTGAAAAATTTCTGCGCGATCAGGGTGTAACGTATCTCACCTATCGCGATCCCTCCACCCGGGAAAATCATTCGCCCATCGGCCAGAGTTACGGCACTTCCATGTATCCGGAAACCTACATCATTGACCGCAAGGGCAAAATTGCCCGCAAAATTATCGGCTTTCAGGATTGGAATTCCCCGGAAATGCTGGCGTACTTTGACGCCATTCTCGGGCAGACTTGAGGCGAGAGCGCTAAAATCCGCGCCCCTACTTCTTCAAGAGTACGAGCCATCTCCCCGATGGCATCAGCTGAACTCCGGCAGTCCCCAATTCGGTCATGATTTTTGTTGTAGCGCTCTCCTCGACTGGCCGGATCAGATCGGTGAGTAGAATCGTCTCCAAGCCCGCGCGATTGGCGTCAAGAGCCGTGGCACGCACGCAATACTCCGTAGCAATTCCCGCGACACTTACACGGGAGATTTTTAGTTCACGCAGCCGCCGCTCCAAGTCTGTTGCCTCGAAACCCGAGTACCCCGCGCCATCCACTGTCACTCCCTTGTGAATGACCATGTCGTCGGCTTTGGCGCTCAGTGGCGGCATCAATTCCGCGCCCGGCGTGTTCGCCACGCAATGCACGGGCCAGGGGCCGCCGTTTGGCTGGAATGAGGTGTGGTTCGCTGGATGCCAATCCTGGGTGTAGACAATCGTCGCCCCGCCTCGGCGCGCGGCTTCGATACACTCCTCGAGCGGTTGCAGCAGAGATGGGGTGTTCGAGGCAGCGAGCGCTCCGCCGGCACAGAAATCGCGTTGCACATCCACCACTATCAGCGCTGTCTTGACCATCGCCACCTCTTATCTACCTCGATTTCTTTTCTGAATTCGAACGGGCCAAACAAAAATAAAGCAATCTGCCCTTTGCTCGGCACGATAGTTACAGCTTCGTTTGTCGCTAGGAATTCCTCACGGTAAACGGCACCAGGCCGCGCGTGATGTGCCCGTCGGGTGCCAACACCTGCCAGGCTATCTTGTAGGCGCCCGGCTTCAGCCCGGTGGCCTTGCTCGTCAGTGTGTCTTTCGAGGCTTGCGGCTCCAGTTTCAAATCCATCATGGAATTGTCGGGCGTCATCAATTGCACCTTCGAGCGCGCAGCATCAATGCGTACGTTGAATTTCAGTACAATCGGTACATCAGGCCCGGCTACTTTGCTGTTGGCCGCAGGCGATGACTCTTTCAAGATCGCATGCCCTTCAATCAACTGGCCCGCCAGCAGCAAAACCGCTGCCGCCGCAATCCACAGTACGACGCGAACTCCAATCGACTTACCTCGATTCATCGCTCTCCCCATCGCACTCGATTCTCATACCTGATCTCTTGCTATTTCTACAACTATAGCAGGGCCAAAGACTCCTTGTGATGCGGCCATGAGATCGAATGCAGGTGACTTCTTTTAGCCGATTTTCGGCCTTACTCATAGTTTTCGCGAAAGGGAAATTCATGCTGCCCTTTGTCGGCCGATTGTCTTTGGCGCTGGCCATTGCGATGGCTGGTTATCTGCTCGGACCCCTGGCAGGACTCTTACTCGTCCGATGTCTTCACTCGTACCGGAGCGCTTCGACGGGGTCGAGCTTGGCAGCCTGCATGGCGGGCAGCCAGCCGCTGACAACTCCCACGATGATCAGAATCAAGCTAGAGAGGATCATGGTCATAACCGACAGGTTGAGATGAATATCCACTTTGCCCGACTCATCTTCATAAGCCGGGCCAAGGAACGGGAGCGTTCCAATAGCTGAGGTGAGCACCCAGGAAAAGACCATTCCCACGGCCCCGGCGGCCAGCGTCAGCACCAGCGCTTCCAGCAAGAACTGCCAGCGAATATGAGCTTTTCTGGCGCCGAGGGCGCGGCGCAGGCCAATTTCACGGACGCGCTCATCGACGGATACGAGCATGATGTTCATCACACCGACCCCGCCGATTCCAAGTGTCATGGCTCCAATCAGGAAGAGCAACGCTTCCACGCCAATCGTTATTCCTTCCATGACCGGTTTGAATTCTTCACGGCCAAACATGGTGATCGCACGCTTGTCGTTGCCCGAAAAATGCTGCCGGCTCGCCACGGCATCGCGGACCTGCTGCATGGCTGCGGCTTCAAACGAGGGCGCCACCGGTTCAAAGATCATCACGCTGGCGTAACGCGCGTCCCACAGGTCCGCCGCCGCCGTGTAAGGAATGAATACGCAGTTGTCATCGCAATTGAAATAGCAGCTGTCGGAGAACTTCATGTCCATCGTGCCAATCACCGTAAAGCGTACCCCGTTAATGCGCACGGTTTCGTTTACGGCTGGGGTGCCGCTAAATAGTTTCTTGCGAATCCGCGCGCCAAGAAATACTACGCGGCGCCGCTCCGCAATGTCTTCCGGGGAAATCCAGCGCCCTTCGAGGGGAATTTCGTTGCGCATTTCGCCGTATTCGGGATAGACGCCGCGAACCGCGGTATCGGAAAGCCGTTCCTCGTGAGCGACCCCTTCCCATTTCACTGTTTCCAGGGTCACCCGCTTCACCAGTGGTGATTGCGCTTTCACCCAGTCTGCGTCTTCCTGTTCAAAGCGCACATTCTTGCCGGCTCGTTCACCGCCAGCTTGTTCGCTGGTCGTGCCGGGCCAGCAGATAACTGCACCCTTGCCGAAGACTTCAAACGTGTACATCAGCACGCTGCGGAAGCCTGAACCGTAACTAAGCAACAGCGTAACGGCCATAATGCCCCAGGCAATGCCGCTCATCGTTAGTAAGCTGCGCACCCGATTGCGCCCGAGCGCCGCCCACGCCTCCTTGAAAACCTCAATGAGCATCAGCCACCTGCCTCGAAGCGCAATGCTTCAATGGGATCAACAGAGGCGGCGCGATTTGCAGGATACAGGGCCGAAAGTACCGCGATGATCCCCAGAAGGCTGACGGTGAGTACAGCCAGTTTCCAACTGGCGATCAAGCCGTCAAAGAAGGGCGGCATAGGGAACAAGTCGACCAGACCGCAAAAGCCGTAGGAAAGCGATATGCCCGCGGCACCGCTGACCCCAACGACGATCACCGTTTCCAGAAAAAACTGCCGCAGGATGGATTCGCGCGTCGCGCCCAGGGCCTTGCGCACTCCAATTTCGCGCGTGCGCTCCCGGACCGAAACGAGCATCACATTCATTACACCTAATCCACCCAGAAACAGCGTCGCGATACCCACTGCGCCCATGAAGATTTCCATGCCCACGATAATCAGCCGGTTGGCCTCCGCACCCTTCACGGTGTCCCAGATGCTCGCAGCTTCCTCGTCGCGCGGATCAAAATCATGTAGGCGTGCGAGTGAGTGGCGCACCTGCTTGACGCAATCACGATGCGTCGCCAGTGACCAAGGAGCCACCAGCAGGCGGTCAACGGTGTGCTCCGCAGCGGGTGGTTTATTAGGGAAATCGCGCTTCATGGCATTAAATGGGATGAAGATCTTGCGCGTGTCGAAACCGTCGTAGCTGGAGTTTTGCGACTTCGTCTTCATCACTCCGATAACCGTGTACGGGATGCCATTCAGTTCGATGGACTGGCCGATGGCTTCGCGTTCCGCGAAAAGCTGTTTCTTCGTTTCCGTGCCCAGGAATGCCACGCGGCGCCCTTCCTCATTGTCCTGGTCGTTATAGAAGCGGCCCTCGGCCGTGGCGATGCTGCGAATCTCGGTGAAGGGAGGGAGAGCGCCGGTGGTGTTGATATCACCGCTGTTGAAGGCGCTGTGAACTTTCACGTCGTTGCCAAGTTCGGGCATCACGTATTTGCAAGCCGGCGATTCCTTGGCGACTTGCAAGTAATCGTCTTCCATCCAGTGGACGAGGCGCCCGGAGCGTGTGCCCCCCGCTTGCATACTGGTGCGCCCGGCGAACACGATCATCACGTCCTTGCCGAAGGTTTCCTGCTGCTTCTGGATGCCTCGGCCCAGGCCTTCGCCCGCAGCGACCATCAATGTGATGGAGATGATGCCCCAGGCAATGCCGAACATGGTCAGCAGCGTGCGCCGCTTGTGGGCCCACAGTGTCGCCATGGTGTCGCGCAACAAGTCTCTAAAGGTCATGACCCACCCGCACTACTGCAGGATGACTTGCTGTTTTTCGTTCAGACCGGAAGCGATTTCGGTTTTTACGCCATTCGAAATCCCCAGCTTCACGGGAATTTTTTTCCGGCCCTTTTCCGCTTTCGGATCCGGCGTCTCCACGGAAGCGTTGCGATCCTTGTCATAGATCAGCGAGGCCTCCGGCACCATCAACACATTTTTCTTCTCTTCGAGAACAATTTCCGCATTGGCGCTCATGTTGGCCTTGAGCTCGCCCGTGGAATTGGAAATAGAAACGCGGACCTCGAAGGTTGTCACATTGTCTTTCTCTTTGCCCAGCGGTGAAATCTTCGTCACCTTTCCCGTGAATTTCTTGTCCTTGAACGATTCCACAACGATGCGCGCGGGCTGGTTCAGGTAGACCTTCCCGATGTCGGCTTCATCCACTTTGCCTTGCACGTACACTTCGCTGATATCGCCCAGCGTCATGATCAGTGTGGCTTGCGAACCCAACACGAGAATCGAGCTGACGGCATCGCCAACGTTGACGTCGCGCGATAGCACCAGCCCGTCAATTGGGCTGACGATGGTGGAGTTTCGCAAGTCCTCCTCCGCGTTTTCGAGTGAAGCCTTGGCCTGGGCCACTTGCGCCTCGGCCTTGGCAATTTCCGCGCGCGAAACGGCCAGATTGCGCTGCGCACTCACCTGCTTGTTGAGCGCCAGTTGATAATTCTTTTCCGCGTCCTCCACCAGGCTCTTGGACATCACGCCATCTTTGTACATTTGCTGGGCACGCTCCATGTTCAGCTTCAGGTAAGGCACGTCGGGGCCTTCAGCGTCCACCTTGTTGCGTTCGAGCGTCGCGGTCGCGGAGTCGCGTGCGGCCTGTGCTGCCTGGTAGTTGGCTTGGGACGCGCGCACGCTGGCTTCGAGCTGCACTTTATCGAGTTCCGCCAGGATCTGGCCCTGCTTGGCTTGGTCGCCATAGTCCACGAACAACTTTTTCACGATGCCGCTCGCTTTGGACTTTACTTCCACTTTCGAAAGTGGCTGGATCTTACCCGTGGCCACAACAACGCGGGCCAAATCGCCACGCTCGACCGCGGCAAGTTTCGAGGGATCAATCTCGTGGCTGGGTCGCAAGGCCGCATACACACCGTAGCCTCCCCCAATCAAAATCAGCCCCACGATGATGCCGATGATGATTCTGCGGCGGCGGCGTTTGGCCGCTTTGCCATTCCCTATTCCATTGCCATTACTGGACATAACTGCCCCCAAAGGAGACTCGCTTCGGTCTGCTGATTAGAGATACGAAAGGCCGGGCAAAATGTTCCGACTGTCAGACTTATAGACGACAGAAAACACGATTAGTCACGGGAGGGAAAGGTTGGGGGTCACAGCGCTGCGCGACGAAGGCGCAAGGCATTCGCGATGACCGACACGGAACTGAAACTCATCGCTGCGCTCGCAATTATCGGGCTCAGGAGCCAGCCAAACACAGGGTAAAAAACTCCCGCGGCGATGGGGATGCCGAGAATATTATAGAGAAAAGCAAAAGCCAGGTTTTGTTTGATGTTGCGGATGGTGGCGCACGATAGGCGGCGAGCCCGCACGATGCCTCGCAGGTCGCCTTTGACAAGGGTCATGCCTGCACTCTCGATGGCAACGTCGGTACCCGTCCCCATTGCAATTCCAACATCGGCGGCGGCCAGCGCGGGCGCGTCATTGATGCCATCGCCAGCCATGGCGACGATGTGACCCTCACTCCGCAGCTTTTGGAGGAGTGCAACTTTTTGCTGCGGAAGGACCTCCGCGTGAAATTCGCCGATCCCCAACTGCTCGGCAACTTTTCGGGCGGCCCCCTGACGATCACCGGTTAGCATGACGACCCTCATTCCTTCGTTTTGCAGCTTGCGAATGGCATCTCCGGCCGACGGCTTGATTTCATCGGAAAGATAGAGAACTGCCGTCGGACGCCCTTCCACGGCAACATAGATCGGGGTGGAAGCAAGCGCCTCCGAAGGAGCATCCGTTGCTTGTTTCTCGGCCGCCAGCGCAATTCCCTGCTCATTGAGAAAACGTGCCGTGCCGGCCACAACTGCTTTTCCGAGCACGCGTCCTTTCACCCCTCCACCCGAAGTTGCCCGGAAATCGCTCGCCGGCCCCAGCGGTAATCTTCGCGCCTCAGCGGCGTGGACGATTGCGCGCGCGAGAGGGTGTTCACTGGGACGCTCCACGCTTGCGGCCACGGAAAGCACTGCATCTTCCGCCAGAGGCTTTTCACCCAGCAATTGAATGCGACTGACTTTGGGCTTGCCTTCGGTGAGTGTCCCGGTCTTGTCGACGACGAGAGTATCCACGCGGGCAAGTGTTTCCAGAGCTTCTGCGTTGCGCACAAGCACACCACTGCAGGCGCCCCGGCCAACCGCCACCATAATGGACATGGGCGTCGCCAGGCCCAGCGCGCAGGGGCACGCAATGATAAGCACCGAGACCGCGGCCAACAGCGCGTGAGCAAAGCGCGGCTCAGGGCCGAAAAACGCCCAGCCAAGAAACGCGAGAACAGCGGTGATCACTACCGCGGGGACAAAATAAGCCGCAACTCGATCCGCGAGCCGCTGCATCGGGGCCCGGCTCCGTTGCGCTTCGCTGACCAGTTTTACGATTTGCGCGAGGAGCGTTTCGCTGCCAACGCGTTCAGCGACCATCACGAAACTGCCGTTGCTGTTGAGCGTCCCGCCAGTAACTTTGTCGTCGGCCGATTTCTCCACTGGCATTGGCTCGCCCGTAACCATGGATTCGTCCACCGCGCTGGCGCCTTCGCGGATCGTTCCATCCACCGGCACACGCTCGCCCGGGCGCACGCGCAGCAGATCACCATGCTTCACCTGACCCAACGGGACGTCGCGCTCGCTATTCCCTGCCACCAAGTGGGCGTTCTGCGGCGCGAGATTTAAGAGTTCACGGATGGCCTTGCTCGTACTCCGCCGCGCGCGCAGTTCGAGAACCTGGCCGAGCAAAACGAGCGTAGTGATGACCGCCGCAGCCTCGAAATAAACAGCGACGCCTCCATGCATGTCGCGGAACGATGCTGGAAAGGCCTGTGGAAAGAGTGTGGCCGCCAAGCTGTAAAGATAAGCGGCGCCGGTGCCCAGCCCGATAAGCGTAAACATGTTGGGGCTGCGGTTGACCAGCGAGCTCCAGAACCGCTGGAAGAAGGGCCAGCCTCCCCACAGGACCACAGGAGAAGCCAGTAGGAGTTCAATCGCGTTTTTGGTTGCGGACGCGAGATGAAGTCCCAGGAATTCTGCAAACATCGAAAGAATCAGTAGAGGAAGAGAGAGTGCGGCACTGACCCAGAAACGCTTCCGCATCGAGCCGTACTCGGGGTCGGCCCGTTCAACTCCCGGAGCGCCTGCCACGAAATCCATGGGCTCGAGTGCCATGCCGCATTTTGGGCACGTTCCCGGACCCATCTGGATAATTTCCGGATCCATCGGACAGGTGTAGCGAATGTTTGTGGTCGCTGGTGATGGCGCCGAAACAGTCGATACCGGTGCCGTGAATTTGCGCTCCATCCCCGCGGTGCCGGGAGCAACAAGAAATTTCTCCGGCTCTTTTTGGAAGCGTTCGGCGCATCGCGTCGAACAAAAATAGTAGTTTTTTCCCTGATATTCGACTTTGCCTGCAGCCTTCTGCGGATCCACCATCATCCCGCACACGGGATCCTTCGCCTTCGCCGCAGAAGGCAAGATGGGCAAGCCCGGCATCTGGGGATTCGCCATGAGTCTTCTTTATCCTGTCAGCCTACTATCTTAGATGATCGGGGGTCATCCAGCAGGCCCGGGAAAACGCTCGATTCCCGGTTAACATTCGGCTGGTTGCTCCGCTACAACCCTTGCGCTGTTCTTCGCGGCTGGCTTTCCTTGCCCCGGCGCATTTGCCGGCGCTTCCGCCGGCTTCGGCTGAGCGGGAATTTTCCCCTGGTGATAATCACCAAGGGCCTTTTCCAGGGTCTTGATCTCGGAGTTTGTGGTTTCAATATCCTGGTTCAAGAGCTTGGCTTTTTCCACGAGGGCTGCACGAACCTGTCCGGTCGCTCCGTGCCGCGGGGATCAAGACCGATACACCCCGCGCTGTCCAGCGAATGCGTGTTTTGCTTAGATTGGTCGTAGAGGCTGCTGGAGCTCCCGTCGGATTAATCTGCATGTCTGCGAGAAGCGGATACAGGGGGTCGGGAGAAACGTAGCTGCCCGTTCCAGGTCGTCCGCCGCAACTCAATTTGGGTATTGCGGCGAATGGCGGTGAAAGGGGCGACTTCGACCGTATTCTGCAAGGAAGTTGTGGCCGTATTAAGCCGAAAAATTTGCGTTGTTTGGATCACGTTGGGCACCGCGATGGCGGACACCACCAGCATGATGACTACGGCGATGAGGAGTTCTACCATGGAAAATCCTCGCTCGGCTTGGAAAACATGCTTTGGCATTTTTTTTCACCCTGAGAGATCTTTGGCAATCCTCGAATTCAAGCGGGGCCTTGTGCGTTGCTGTTTCCTGGGGTACTCCGGGAGCGAGGCGAGGTACCTTCTGGCATTTCCTTTGCTGCTTAACATGGAACTAAAATGCTAATCGTATAAATGTATAACGTTCTTATTAACCTCTGTGGTTCAACTGTTCCAATCGGGAACACA
>Ga0307471_100002126_pt1 | contig 11271 bp, 7 predicted proteins | sample atmos_gasesAM3C__2_FD_204566 | JGI IMG/M metagenome (GOLD analysis project Ga0307471, IMG submission 204566) | Hardwood forest soil microbial communities from Morgan-Monroe State Forest, Indiana, United States - atmos_gasesAM3C_515 | ecosystem: Environmental > Terrestrial > Soil > Temperate... | reverse complement strand
AGTCACAAGGATCAGCCCACCGTCATCCTCGCCAAGACCGTGAAGGGATATGGCCTCGGCAAGGGCGGCGAAGGTCAGATGGTGGCGCACCAGCAGAAGAAGCTGTCGGAGGAGGACCTGCGCGCGTTCCGCGACCGCTTCAACATCCCGGTGAGCGACCCGGAGCTCGTGACGCTCCCGTTCCGCCAGTTCGAGCAGGGCGCCGAGGAAGCCCGTTACCTGCAGGCGAAGCGATCCGCACTCGGCGGCTCGCTCCCGGTCCGCAAGCACGGTGCGCCGGCGCTCACGGTGCCACCGCTGTCGGCATTCTCCGCGCTGCTCGAGGGCACGGGCGAGCGCGAGATCTCCACCACCATGGCCTTCGTGCGCATCCTCACCGTGCTCCTCAAGGACAAGAACATCGGACGCAACATCGTGCCGATCGTGCCGGACGAAGCGCGCACTTTCGGCATGGAGGGCCTGTTCCGCCAGATCGGCATCTACTCCTCGGTGGGACAGCTGTACACGCCGCAGGACGCCGAGACCCTCATGTCCTACCGCGAGGACAAGAAGGGCCAGATGCTGGAGGAGGGCATCAACGAGGCGGGAGCGCTGTGCTCGTGGATGGCGGCCGGCACCGCCTACAGCAATCACGGCATCAACATGGTGCCGTTCTTCATTTTCTATTCGATGTTCGGCTTCCAGCGCGTCGGGGATTTCATCTGGGCCTCGGGCGACATGCAGGCCCGCGGCTTCCTCCTCGGCGCGACCTCCGGAAGGACCACGCTCGCCGGCGAGGGCCTGCAGCATCAGGACGGCCACAGCCAGCTCGTTGCGACGACGGTTCCCAACTGCGTGGCCTACGACCCGGCATACGCCTACGAGCTGGCGGTGATCATCCAGGATGGCCTGCGCCGCATGTACGCCGAGCAGCAGAGCATCTTCTACTACATCACGGTGATGAACGAGAACTACGCGCAGCCGCCGCTGCCGCAAGGCGCCGAGGCGGGAATCCTGAGCGGCGGCTACCTGCTGCAGGCGGGCGGCCGCGGCAAGGTGCGCGCGGCGCTGCTCGGCTCGGGCACCATCCTGCGCGAGTGCCTCGCCGCGGCGAAGATTCTCGAGAACGACTACGGCGTCCCGGCGGACGTGTTCTCGATCACGAGCTTCAGCGAGCTGCGCCGCGAGGCGCTCGAGTGCGAGCGCTGGAACCTGCTGCACCCGGGCGAGACACCGCGCGTGCCCTACGTGCGGCGGCTGTTCGAGAAGCTCGAGGGACCCGCGGTGGCCGCCACCGACTACCTGCGCACGGTGCCCGACCAGATCCGTCAGTGGATTCCCGGACGCTACGTGACGCTCGGCACCGACGGCTTCGGCCGTTCCGACACGCGCGCGGCGTTGCGCCGGCACTTCGAGGTTGACCGCAACTACATCGCGGTCTCGGCGCTCAAGGCGCTCGCCGACGAGGGGCGGGTCGACGCGACGACGGTTGCGCGTGCGATCGCGGCGCTCGGTGTCGATCCGGCGAAGCCCGTGCCCTGGAAAGTCTGAGGGGTCACGCGATGAACGCCGCGGCGCGGGTGGTGGAAGTGCGCGTGCCCGACATGGGCAACTTCAAGGACGTCGCCGTCATCGACGTGCTCGTGAAGCCCGGCGACAACATCGCCATCGACACCCCGCTCGTCACGCTGGAGTCGGACAAGGCGACGATGGACGTCCCATCGACCGCGGTCGGCGTGGTCGAGAAAATCCACACCAGCAAAGGCGGCAAGGTCAACACGGGGGACCTCATCGCCACCGTGCGCGCGGACGGCGCGGAGCAGGGTGCCGCGGCCAATGCGCCCGGCGCCGCCGCGCCCGTGGCCGCACCGGCCCCCGCCCCGGCAGCCACACCGGCGGCTCCCGCCCGAGCCGCGGCTCCGGCCGCGCCGCCGCCTCCCGCGAGCGCACCGGCTCCGGCTGCCTCGTCCGTGCCTCGCGGGCGTGGTGCCGCGCTCACACCGCGCTCGCTCCTCGGCGTCCCGACCTCGTACCGCAGCGATCTCGCGCCGATCGATGAGCCGGGCTTCACGCGCGCGCACGCGAGTCCCTCGGTGCGCCGCTTCGCGCGCGAGCTCGGCGTGAACCTTACGCAGGTGAGCGGCCACGGCTTCAAGGACCGCATCACGCACGATGACATCAAGGCATTCGTGAAGGGGACGCTCGCCACTCCCGCGCCGAGCCCGTCCGGGGCGGTGCCCGCGGCGGCGAGCGCTGCCGCAGCTGCGGGAGGCGCACCGGCGGTTGCGCGGTCGCCGGCGCCGGCACCAGCGCCGGCACCAGCGCCAGCGCCAGCGGTGCCGGCGGTCGACTATTCGCAGTTCGGACCGACGGTGCTCGAGCCGCTCTCGCGCATCCAGCGGATCTCCGGGCCGCGGCTGCAGGCGAGCTGGACCACCATCCCGCACGTCACCCAGTTCGATGAGGCGGACATCACCGAGCTCGAGCAGCTGCGCGCGAGCCTCAAGGACCGTGCGCAGGCGGCGGGCGTGAAGCTGACGCCGCTCGCCTTCATCATGCGTGCCTGCGTAAAGGCGCTGCAGGAGTTCCCGCGTTTCAACTCCGCGCTCGCCGGGGATGGCGCGAATCTCATCGTGCGCAAGTACGTGCACATGGGCTTCGCCGCCGACACCCCGAACGGACTCGTGGTGCCGGTGGTGCGCGATGCGGATCGCAAGGACGTGTACGAGCTCGCCCGCCACCTGGGGCAGCTCTCCGAGAAGGCGCGCGCCGGCAAGCTTCCACCGACGGACATGCAGGGTGGCTGCTTCACCATCTCGAGTCTCGGCGGTATCGGCGGCACGGCGTTCACGCCGATCATCAATCCGCCCGAGGTGGCCATACTCGGGGTATCCCGCGCCGCGATGCGGCCGGTATACCGCGATCTCACCTTCGTGCCGCGCCTGATGCTGCCGCTCTCGCTCTCCTACGATCATCGCGTGATCGATGGCGCGATGGCGGCGCGTTTCACCACCTGGCTCGCCCAGGCGCTCGCCGATCCGCGCGGCCTCCTCGAGGCCGTGCCGTGAGCGTCGACCTCACGATCCCCGACATTGGCAACTTCACCGACGTCGATGTGGTCGACGTGCTGGTGAAGCCGGGCGACCTCATCGAGGTCGATTCCCCGCTCGTCACGCTCGAGACCGACAAGGCCTCGATGGACGTGCCTGCGACCGCGGCAGGGCGCATCACCGAGGTGCTGCTGAAGCGCGGCGACAAGGTGTCCAAGGGCTCGCTGATCGCGCGCGTGGAGGCGGGCGCCGGCGCCAACGCCGCGACAGCGCGAGCCAACACTCCGGCGGCGCCGCCCGCTCCGGCTGCAGCGCCGCAGGCGGACAGCGGCGCGCGCGCGCCGCGCACTTCGGTGCGCGCGGACTCCGCCGGCGACACCGTGCGCATGCCCTCGCCGCAGGCTCGCCCGCCCGGGGACGGCGCGGCCGACGCCGCGCGCAGCACGCAGCTGCTCGTGCTCGGATCGGGGCCGGGCGGCTACACCGCGGCGTTCCGCGCCGCGGACCTGGGCCTGAAGGTCACCCTCGTCGAGCGTTACGCGGAGTTGGGCGGCGTGTGCCTGAATGTCGGCTGCATCCCCTCGAAAGCGCTGTTGCACGCGGCGAAGGTCATCGAGGACGCCGAGGAGATGTCCTCGCGCGGGATCGCATTCGGCACGCCGCAGATCGATCGCGCGAAGCTGCGCAGCTGGAAGGCCTCCGTGGTTGCGAAGCTCACCGGCGGGCTCAAGGTGCTCGCGCGGCAGCGTAAGGTCGAGGTGGTGCGCGGGGTGGGGCGCTTCGTCGGCGCGAACGTGCTCGAGGTCACCGGTACCGCCGGAGTCGAGCGCATCCGCTTCGAGCAATGCATCATCGCGGCGGGCTCCGAAGCGATCCGTCTGCCCGGGCTGCCGCAGGATGCGCGCATCATCGATTCGACGGATGCGCTCGAGGTGCCGCCATTCTCCGGGCCGATACTCGTCATCGGCGGGGGCATCATCGGCCTCGAGCTGGCCTGTGTGTTCGATGCGCTCGGCAACCGCGTGAGCGTGGTCGAGCTTACCCGGCAGTTGATGCCGGGGACCGATGCGGACCTGTTGCGTCCCCTCGAGCGGCGCATCCGCGCGCGCTATCAGCACATACTCCTTGGCACCAAGGTAGCGGGCATTGCGCCCGAGGCGGGCGCTCTGCGCGTGAGCTTTGCGGGCGAGCAGGCGCCGGAACCGCAGCTCTTCGAGCGGGTTCTGGTCGCGGTGGGCCGCTCCCCGAACGGACGGGCGATCGCTGCGGAGGCCGCCGGTGTCAGGGTCTCCGACCGCGGCTTCATCCCCGTCGACCGTCAGATGCGCACCAACGTTCCACACATCTTCGCCATCGGTGACATCGCCGCGCCGCCGCTCCTCGCGCACAAGGCGATGCACGAAGGCAAGGTCGCTGCCGAGGTCGCCGCGGGCGAGAAGCGCGCGGCCGACTGGAGAGTGATCCCATCGGTGGCCTACACCGATCCGGAGATCGCCTGGGTGGGTCTCACCGAGAGCGAGGCCCGCGAGCGCGGCATTCCCATCGGCAAGGGATCATTCCCGTGGGTGGCCAACGGGCGCTCCCTCTCGCTCGGGCGCGAGGATGGTTTCACCAAGCTGCTGTTCGATCCCGAGACACACCGCCTGCTCGGCGGCGGCATCGTCGGGACGAATGCGGGCGAGCTGATCAGCGAGATCGCGCTCGCAATCGAGACCGGCTGCGACGCGGCCGACATCGGGCTCACGATCCACCCGCACCCGACGCTCACCGAAACCGTCGCCGGAGCGGCCGAGGCGTTCGAGGGCACGCTGACGGATCTCTATATTCCCAGGAAGAAGTGACGGCACCCTGCAGCGGGCCGCACTCAGCACACCTTTCCGCCATAGTTAGGCAGGCGCTTAACTATCCGCCGAAACCCGTGTAACGCCGCCGCCCTCACCTCACGGCAGCCGCTGCACGACCTTCACGAACTCCGGATCGCTCCGGTACGGCGCGAATTCCGGATAGCCGCGCAGCGTCGGCAGGTTGTGGTCGTGGGTCGCCTCCGCCCTTGCCAGCCACCTCAGCATGCCATCGCGGTCGTTTGCGAGCGCCCGGTACTCCGCCACCACGACGGCTGAGCCCGTGCCGCGGTCGCAGCTTGCGGCCTCGCTTGCGGAGAGCTGCTCGAGCATCGCGGGGCGGCCGCCGCTCAGGAAGCGCTGCTCGGCGAGCTGCAACACGCCGAGGTTTTCCGCCTGCTCGCGCAGCTCCGCGGCACGTTTCGCCTCGCGCAGGAAGTCTGCATCGCGGCCCGTGATGAGGTAAACGTGTGCCAGGTAGTAGTGCGGCGACTCGAAGGCGGGATCGAGCTGCACGAGGCGCTCGAGACTGGCGAGCGCGGTGGCGCGCTCGCCGCTCCCGAATCGCAGCCACGCCTCATCGGCGACGATGGCGCGGTTGTTCGGATCGAGCTCACGCGCACGGCCGATGCTCTGCAGCGCCCTCTGGTAGTCGCCGTGCGCATAGAGCGCGGTCGCATACCAGTGCAGGGCCTTCGCGGAGCTTGGGTCGAGCTGCAACGCAGTGTCGAATTCCTGGAACGCGGCAGCCGCATCGCCGCGCCACCACCAGGCGACGAACGCCTGATCGAGCCACGCATCGGGCAGCTTCGGATCGAGGGCGAGCGCCGTGCGGGCGGCGCGCTCCGCCTGCGGGTACGCAGCCTCATCGCGCATCGAGCCGAACTCGCGCAGCAGCAGATAGGTATCGGCGAGCCCCGACCAGCCGGCCGCGCGGTCCGGGTAGCTCTGGGTGAGGTCGCGGAATGCCCGCTGCGCCGCGAGCAGGCTCCCGGCGGAGCGCTGCGCGAGCTCGAAGCGCGCGGTCATGTAGATCTCGCGCGCTTCAAGGTTGTCGTCGTACGGCCCGCGTGCGACCCGGGCCGCGGAGGTGCGTGCGTGCCGCGCCGAGTTCCACAGCACGAGGCCCGAGACGATGAGCGCCAGCAGCAGGAACGCCGCGGCCGCGGGCAGCATGCGTGGCAGCGGCCTGCCGGTGCCCTCGGGCGGGGCCACCGCACCCGTCGCCGCCGCCGTGGCATCCGCGGCCGCATCGCTGCCGGCCTCGGCGCGCAGCGTCGCCTGCACCTCGCTCGGCAGTGCGTTGAGCCACGCGCTCAGCTCATCGGGGCTCGCCCACACCGAGCTTCGGCCGCCGCCGGGGATGCGGTGCACCGGCATTCCCCGATCCGCTTCCCAGCGCCGTGCCGTCCGCTCCGTGCAACGCAGGAACTGTCCGATCGCTTTCCAGCCGATCAGCCGGCGGCTACCCGTGCCCTCGCCGCCTGCGCCCGTGCGGCTCGTTCCCCTGTCGACCAAGTCCCGCCTCGCTCGTGAGCGAACCGTGGGACCCCCCTTCCTGTGCCGGACCGCAGACTTTCTCAGCCAGGCCTTGTTGGTATTCCCTTGGGCAGACTGCGAGTCGGCTGGCGCGGCCGCGCAATTCTAGCAGTGTGCGGGCGACGGCGGCGCTCGAGGGTGAGGCTCAGCGGCGCGGCCGCCTGCGTTGGCGGACGCGCGAGGGGAGCGGCAGGCGCCGCGTCGCCTTGCGCGCCGCGGCGGCGGGCGTCTTGTGCGGGTACTCGCACAGGTCGCGGATGATGCAGGTCGGGCACTTCGGCAGGCGCGCCGTGCACACGTAGCGGCCGTGGAGGATGAGCCAGTGATGCGCGTTCTTGCGAAACTCCGCAGGGGTGTTGGCGTTGAGCGCCTGCTCCACCTCGAGCGGCGTTCGTCCCGGGGCGAGCCCGGTGCGGTTTGCCACCCTGAAAATGTGGGTGTCGACCGCAATCTCCGCCTCGCCGAACACCATGTTGAGAATGATGTTCGCGGTCTTGCGTCCGACACCCGGCAGGGCTTCGAGCTCGGCACGCGTGGCCGGTACCTCGCCCCCGTGCCGCTCGATGAGCTGCTGCGCGAGGCCGACGAGATTCTTTGCCTTGGTGTTGTAGAGACCTACCGGCTTGATGTACGGCTTCACGCCCTCCACACCGAGCGCTGCAATGGCGGCGGGCGTGTTGGCGACGGGGAAGAGGTTGCGGGTCGCGGCATTGACGCTGCGGTCGGTGGTGTGTGCCGAGAGCATGACCGCGACCAGCAGCTCGAACGGCGTGGTGTGCAGGAGCTCGGTCGTGGGCGTCGGGTTGGCGGCCTGCAGCCGGCGAAAGATCGCTCTGCGCGTCGCCGCATGCATTCGACTAGGCCTCCGCGGTTTGCTTGCGGGCACTCAGCAGCGCCCTCCGTTGCGCTTCGTGCGCGGCGAGACGCGCACCGTGTGCGGTGTAGCGCTCGCGGTTCTCCGCGGCGCTCGGCTCGCGCAGCGCGGCGGGGAGCGCAGCGCGCGGCACCATCGAGATGCAATCGACCGGGCAGGGCGCGACGCACAGCTCGCAGCCGGTGCACAGCTCGAGCACCACGGTGTGCATCTGCCGGCGGGCGCCGATGATCGCATCGACCGGGCAGGGGGGCAGACACTTGGCGCAGCCGATGCAGGCTTCCTCATCGATCAGCGCAACGAGCGGCGGTCCCTCGATGCCGTTGGCCGGATTGAGCGGCAGCGCCGGAAGACGGAGGAGCCGGGCGAGCGCGCCGATGGTGGCGGCCCCGCCGGGGGGACACTGGTTGATCGGCGCTTCTCCCGCTGCGATCGCCTGAGCGTACGGGCGGCAGCCCTGATAGCCGCAGCGCGTGCACTGCGTCTGAGGCAGGAGAGCGTCGATGTCCTCCACGGTGCTCATGCGCGTCGTCTCGCGGCGGGGCTCTCAGGTGATCTTCATGCCCGGCGTCGCGCCCGAATCCGGCGTGAGCAGGTAAAGCCCCGGATCCTCGCCGCTCGCCGCGAGCACCATGCCCTCGGATACACCGAATTTCATCTTGCGCGGAGCGAGGTTGGCGACCATCACCGTGAGACGCCCTTTGAGTGAGGCCGGATCGTAGGCCGACTTGATGCCTGCAAAGACCGTGCGGCGCTCAGAGCCCAGATCGAGCGTGAGCTTCAGGAGCTTCTCCGCCCCCGCCACCGATTCGGCCTCCACGATGCGCACGACGCGCAGGTCGATCTTCCTGAACTCCTCGATCGAGATCGTCGCGGCGGCGGGTGTGTCGGCGGCGCCGGCCGCCGGCTGGCTCGCGGTGCCCGGTGTGGTGTGCACGGCATCCTCCTCGAAGAGCGCATCGAGCTGCTTCGGGTCGACACGCGTCATCAGGTGCTGGTAGGGGTTGATGCGCTCGGGCAGAACCTCGGCATCGCTCCATGCGAACGCGCGGTCCATGCCGAAAAGCTCGCGCGCAACGCGCTCGGCGACGGCGGGCAGAACCGGCGCAAGCAGCACCGAGAGCACCTTGAAGCCGTAGAGCGCACGTGAGCACACATCCTGGAGCTGCGCGGCCTTGGCCGGATCCTTGGCCAGAATCCACGGGCGCGCGCCGTCGAAGTACTGGTTGATCGAGTCGGCAAACTCCATGCACTCGCGCATGACCTTGCCGAACTCGCGCGTCTCGTAGCCGTTGCGGGCGCCGGCCGCGGTGGTGCGCGCCGCGTCGGTGAGCGCCGCGAGATCGCCGGCGTAGCGCAGGACACCCTCAAAATGCCGGGTGATGAAATTGGCGGCGCGGCTCGCAATGTTGACGTACTTGCCGATGAGATCGCTGTTGACGCGGGCGAGGAAGTCGTCCGGTGCGAAGTCGAAGTCCTCGACGCTCGCATTGAGCTTGGCGGCGATGTAATAGCGCAGCCATTCGGCGTTCATGCCGATCTCGAGGTAACGCAGCGGGCTGAGCCCGGTGCCACGGGACTTCGACATCTTCGCGCCCGAGACGCCGATGAATCCATGGACGTAGACGTGATCCGGGACCCGGTACGGCGGCCCCGCGAACTTCAGCATCGCCGGCCAGAACAAGGTGTGGAAATAGATGATGTCCTTGCCGATGAAATGGATCTGCTCGGTGTCGGGAGCGCTCAGGAACTCCCGAAAGCTGCGCAGCTCGCCGTGCGCACGCGCCTTGCCGACGGCGAAGTAATTCTCGAGCGCGGCGAGGTAGCCGATCGGGGCGTCGAGCCACACATAGAAGAACTTGCCGGGCGCGTCCGGGATGGGGATGCCGAAGTAGGGCGCATCGCGCGAGATGTCCCAGTCGCTCAAGGCGCGCTCGCCGCGGCCCGACAACCATTCGCGCGCCTTGTTGATCACCTGCGGCTGTAGCCTGCCGGGCGCGGCGAGCCATTGCTCGAGGAAGGCAACGCACTTCGGGTGCGACAGACGAAAGAAGAAGTGCTCGGATGCCTTCAGCACCGGCCGGGCGCCGCTGATCGTCGAGTAGGGATTGATGAGCTCGGTAGGCGCGTACACCGTGCTGCACACCTCGCACGCGTCCCCGTACTGGTCCAGCGAATGGCAGTTCGGGCACTCGCCCTTGATGTAACGATCGGGCAGGAACATTCCCTTGACCGGATCGTAGAACTGCTCGACCGACTTCTGGTAGATGAGACCGGCGGTCTTCAGCCGTGCATAGATGTCCTGCGACAGCCGGGTGTTCTCGGGCGACTCCGTCGAGTACCAGTGATCGTAGCTCAGGTGAAAACCCTGCAGATATCGCGGCCGGCCGGCGGCGATGCGCGCCACGAGCTGCTGGGGCGTGACCCCTTCGCTCTCCGCCTTGAGCATGATGGGCGCGCCGTGGGCATCGTCGGCGCCGATGAAGTGCACCTCGTGCCCCTGCATTCTCTGGAAACGCACCCAGATATCGGCCTGGATGTACTCCATGATGTGGCCGATGTGAAACGGGCCGTTGGCGTAGGGAAGCGCGGTGGTGACGAAGATGCGGCGGGTCATCCGCCCTAGTTTACACAGCTTCGTCGGCGAGGCAGACGCAGCGCTCAGCCGGCGTCCTTCAAATCCTCGAAGCGGCTCTTGTTGATGGCTTTCTTGTAGGCCTCGGCGCCGCTGATCTGCCGTTGCTGGAGCAGTTGGTCGATCGCGGAATCCATGGTGCGCATGCCGAACGCACCGCCCGCCTGCATGGTGTTCTCCAGCTGATCGAGCTTGCCCTGGCGGATGAGATTCGCGGCCGCCGGCGTGTTCACCAGGATCTCGAGCGCCACGACGCGGCCCTGCTTGTCGGCGCGCTGCAGCAGCTGCTGCGAGATGACGCCGCGCAGCGAGGTCGAGAGCATGGTGCGCACGTGCGACTGCTTGTCCGAGGGGAACACGTTCACCATACGGTCGACGGTCTGCGCCGCGCCGTTGGTGTGCAGCGTGCCCATGACGAGAATGCCCATCTCCGCCGCAGTGACCGCGATGCTCATGGTCTCCAGGTCGCGCAACTCGCCGACCAGGATCACGTCCGGGTCCTCGCGTAATGCCGAGTGGACCGCGGACGCGAAGCTCGGGCTGTGCACGCCGATCTCGCGCTGACTGATGAGACAGCTCTTGCGCTGATGCACGAACTCGATCGGATCTTCCACCGTGAGGATGTGGCCGTTCACGCGGCGGTTGATGTCATCGATCATCGCCGCGAGCGTCGTCGACTTGCCCGAGCCGGTCTTGCCGGTCACCAGGATCAGTCCACTGATGACGCGGCACATCTGGCGCACCGACTCGGGCATCTTCAGCTCATCGAGCGTCAGCGCCTTGGAGGGTATCGCGCGGAACACGGCGCCCATGCCGTTGATCTGCCGCATGACATTGACGCGGAAGCGTCCGCGGTCGGCGAGCGTGTAGGCGAAATCCGCGCCGTCCTTGGACTCGAAGCGCTCGAGCGCCTTCTTCGGCATGATCTCGTAGAGCGCCTGCTTCACCGTCTCGGCCGGAAGCCTGTCGGGCTTGAGCGGGGAGAGATCGCCGTGCAGGCGGATGCGCGGCGGGTCGCCGGCGATGAAGTGCAGGTCCGAGCCGCGCTTCTCCAGTATCTCTACCAGCAGCGGATCGATGAAGGCCACGGGCTGACGCCGCTCAGCCGGAGGAATTCGCCGCGGCGGCCGCGGGTGCCGGCGTCGAGCCGCTCACCTCGGCCTTCGGCAGCATGCTGGTGTCGGTGACGAATTTCTGGAACGGGCGCTTGTCGCTCGCATAAGCGTAGGCGTCGTCCGGATCGATGGTGCGCGCGTTGATCGCGGCGAGCAGCGCCTGATCGAGCAGCTGCATGCCGAGGTCGCGTCCCATCTGCAGCTGGCTCGGAACCTGGTGCGTCTGCTCGGTCTGGAT
>Ga0307471_100002125_pt1 | contig 11273 bp, 9 predicted proteins | sample atmos_gasesAM3C__2_FD_204566 | JGI IMG/M metagenome (GOLD analysis project Ga0307471, IMG submission 204566) | Hardwood forest soil microbial communities from Morgan-Monroe State Forest, Indiana, United States - atmos_gasesAM3C_515 | ecosystem: Environmental > Terrestrial > Soil > Temperate... | reverse complement strand
GAGTTGTAACTGTCATTGATCAGCGCCGCCCCATTCGAAAAGCGAAGCAATTCACCGCGCATCGCTGGCGCGCGAAGCGAACGGAAAACAACAGGCGCTTCCGCCGCGCCAATTCCCCAAACGCTTGCCGCAGCCAGCGCGGCGAGCGCATTCGAGATCGCATGGCGGCCGGGAACAGGCAACTCCAAACGCACGCGGCCTTCCGGGCTGACAAAATCAAACTCAGAGCCAAGCGCGCCGCGATCTTCGATATTTTCAGCCGTGAAAAATGCGCTGTTCTCGATTCCGTAGGTCAGGACGCGGCCCGGCGCAAACGCGCCAAACTTCGCGACGCGGGGATCGTCTGCATTCAATACAGCCGTGGACTCGCGGCCATTCAGCCCTTCGATCAATTCGCGTTTTGCGAGCGCGATCTCATCCACGGAGGAGAAAAATTCCAGATGAGCGGGCGCGATGCGGGTGACGACGCCGACATCTGGCTTAGCGATCGCGGCGAGGCGCGAGAGTTCGCCGCGGCGCGACATGCCCATCTCGAGCACCACCGCTTCATGCGTTTCATCGAGACGAAACAGCGTGAGCGGCAGGCCGTACTCGTTGTTGAAATTTCCTTCCGACTTCAAGATCCGCAGCTTCGCGCCCAGCAGTGCCGCCAGGATCTCTTTCGTGGTGGTTTTGCCGACCGAACCGGTGACACCGGCAATTTTGCCGCCCCACGCTTCGCGGACCGCGCGAGCCAGGTGCTTGAGCGCTTCGAACGTGTCGGGCACGGTGAGGCAACGGTCGGCGGCCCAACCCGGATAACGCGAAACGAGGGCATGCGCCACCACCGCCGCCACCGCGCCGCGCTCCAAAGCATCGGCCACGTGGTCGTGTCCATCATGACGCGGTCCGTGGATGGCGATGAACAGTTCTCCGGGACGTAGCGTGCGAGAATCAATCGAGACGCCGGCCAGCCGGGCCACGGGATCGAGTCCCGGCCCAACCTGGGCAGCCAAAGCGCCAGCCACTTGTGCAATCGTCCACCGCATAAACGCCTCAAAGGGTTTGTCTTAAAACGTTGATACCCCGTTCGGTTCCTGTTCACCAGTTTGAGGGCCCCTCCTTTTTCGGGCGGCTCAGCAGAACCGCCTTAGAGGTACTTGCTTTGGCTCACCTCGCCCGCTATCGCGGGGAGCGCGTCCTCAGCATCAAGGAGCGTGTTATGTGCCAAACCCTGAGCCATCCTTCGCCGGTCCGCGCGCCGCTTGGCTGTATCCTCGTTCGCGCAGCGCACGTCGCGCCATTTCGCCGTCGTCCCATTCCAGTGTCCGGTCGGCGAGAATCTGCGAAGTTTCGTGTCCCTTGCCCGCAAGCAACACAATGTCTCCGGCGCGTGCTTCGTCGATGGCAAGAGTGATGGCCTTTTCGCGGTCCGGCTCGATCAGATATTTGCCGCTGGTCTTTTGCAGGCCAACAACAACGTCGCTGATGATTTTCAGCGGATCTTCGCTGCGTGGATTGTCGTTGGTGAGAATGGACAAATCGCTGAGGCGGCCCGTCACTTCGCCCATCACGGGACGCTTGGTGCGGTCTTTTTCACCACCGCATCCGAACAAAGTGATGACACGGCCTTTCGCGCTCAATTCGCGGGCGGTGCGGATCAGATTTTCCAGCGCATCGTCCGTGTGTGCGTAATCGACGATCACCAGAAACGGCTGCCCAAGATCGACGCGCTGGAAACGCCCTGCAACACTTTCCAGATTCCGAATACCTGTTTCGATCACTTCGTTGGGAAGGCCGAGAGCTTGCGAAGCGCCGATCGCCGCGAGGATGTTGTAGACGTTTATGCGGCCCACCAACGAAGTGGCAATCTGCAATTTGCCTTTAGGCGTCTGCGCGGTAAACGTCAGCCCTTGGAAATTCAACTGAAATTTCTTTGTGGTGATGTCCGCGGTGGATTCCAGGCCATAGGTAACGGTTGTTTTCGTAATTCCGGCTAATTTCTTTCCCCATTCGTCATCGGCGTTAATAACGGCAACTTCCGGTGCGCCAGCGCCTGTATCTTCAAAAAGGCGGCGTTTTGCCGCGAAATAATCTTCGAATGTCTTGTGATAATCCATGTGCTCGCGCGTGAGATTGGTGAAGACGGCAGCCTGAAAATGACAGCCGAAGAGGCGCTCCATCGTCAGCGAGTGCGAACTGGCTTCGAGCACCGCATACTTGCCGCCAGCATCGCGAATTTCGGCGAAGAAGCCTTGCAGATCGACCGATTCGGGCGTGGTATTTGGCGCAGGATATTCGCCGAGTGGTGTGTGATAGGCGATTGTTCCGAAGAGACCCGCCTTCGCGCCGGATGCTTTGATGATGGCATCAATCAAAGAAGTCGTGGTGGTTTTGCCGTTGGTGCCAGTTACCGCCACAAGTTGCAGTGTATTTGCCGGATGATCGCAAAAATTTGCCGCGGCCTGCGCGAGAGCCTTGCGCGGTTCGCGCACGCGAATCCATACAACGTTGTCTGGAATGGACGAGGGCTGCGCATCCTCGCTGGCAATCGCAATAGCGCCGCGTCCAACCGCATCACGAATGAAGGCGTTGCCGTCCGCTTTCGCTCCGTGCAACGCGAAGAACAGCGCACGCGGCTGGACCTTCCGCGAGTCGCAGGCGACCTGGCGAATCTCCAGGTCGCCGATGCCCTCGGGTGCCAGCGCGTCCAGCCCTTGTAGAACCTCACTGAGTTTTTTTCGAGACATGGAAGTCCGTGAAGGCGCGGAGGCTTCCCGATACTTCTCGGGGTAGCTCGCTGCCGACTTCATGACTGCTTCTTTCGTTTCGCTCAATCTCATATCGAACCGCAAGCCGTCCATTCGCGGTGACTCAGCGGTCAACTCAACCGTGCTCGCAAGCGAGCAACTTCATCCTAATTCCGATGGCCCAGCCGCAGTTTCACGGTTTTCGGCGCTGGTGTCCCGAACTGCACAGTCACCTTCGCTCCGCGCCGAACTTTCGCTCCTGGTGCTGGCACCTGTTGTGTAGCAAGACGGCTTCCAACCAAAACCGGCTCGAGACCCAGACGTAAGCAGACTTCCGTGACATCGCGCATGGTCTTGCCGGTAAAATCGGGAACGGGAATATCGCCGCCTGCATCGAGGGCGACAGTAACAGAAGAAGGGCTGTCTGCAGGCGCACTAGGTTTAGATGCCGGACTATCGGCAGGCGGCAGGTCCGGCTGCGCCGAAAAATCCGCCGCAGTGAAATCTTCCAGTGCACTGACATCCGGCTGACTCTGTCGCTTGAACGAAGCTTGCATCAAGCGGCGACCCAGCGGCACGTCGCGCGGCACATTCAGGTAGGAGAGCACCTGTTCGGCCACACGCTTGAAAACGGGCGCAGCAACCATGCCGCCTTCGTGCGGGCCGACGGGTGAATCCAGCGAAACCAGAATCGTCACGGCCGGATTGCTGATGGGCGCAAAACCCGTGAAGGAAGCAATCAGTTGCGTCGGCGAATACCGCCCTGTATCAGGATCAATCTTCTGCGCCGAGCCGGTTTTACCCGCAGCCGTCCAGCCATCGAGATGCGCGAGCTTGCCGGTACCGTTTAGAACGACGCCTTCCATCAGGCTGCGCAGTGTGGCCGCAGTTTCCGGGCGAATTATGCGCCTTGGCTCCGTGGGCGTCAGCAAGCCCGTTGGAGGGATCACCTGATCGCCACGGCGAAGTTCGGCGACAATGTGCGGCCTATAGAGCAGGCCGCCATTAGCAATGGCGGAGACTGCGGAAATGAGTTGAATCGGTGTAACACCCACTTCCTGACCCATGGAAACCGACCCGATCGAAATAGGCGCCCAGTCCACCTCGGGCTGCAACATGCCTTTGCTCTCTCCAGGAATGTCAACGCTGGTGCGCTGCCCAAAGCCGAATGCCCGGATGTATTCGTAGAATTTCGGACGGCCCAGCCGCAGAGCGATCTTGATGGCGCCCACATCACTGGATTGCGCCAAAATGTCGGAAACCGTCAGCAATCCGAAGGGTTTGTGATCACGGATGCGGTGACCGGCCACATAGACGGCGCCATTTTCGCAATCGAAAACTTCATCCGGCCGCGTGATCCCCTGATCAAAGGCCGCCGCCAACGTAATGAGTTTGAAGGTGGAACCCGGCTCGTAAATCGCGCTCACCGCGCGATTCATACGCGTTTCCGCAGGCGCATCCGTCCACGCATTCGGATTGAATTTTGGCCAATTAGCCATCGCCAGGATTTCTCCGTCATTCGGGTTCATGACGATGACGGTTCCGGCCAGCGCATGTGTTTTCTCAATTGCCGCCGTTAACTCACGCTCGGCGATGTACTGAACTTTTTCATCCAGTGTCAGCACGACGTTCGCGCCACGCTCGCGCTGTGCTTCTCCTCCGTCGAACCAGCGCTGCCGCGCATCCGCCATCACGATAATTTTTTCGCTCTTTCCGCCAATCTGACTCTCAAACTCGGATTCAATTCCGCCGATTCCCTTTTCATCCAGGTTGACGAAGCCAAGAACGTGCGCGGCGAGATCGCGCTTCGGATAAAAGCGTTGATTTTCCTTTTGGAAGTAAACGCCTTTTAAATTAAGGGCCGCTACCGCTTCCGCTTTTTGCGGCGGCAGCTTGCGGGCGATCCACACGAACGATCCCGACGATTCGAAGCGTGTCTCCAGCACATCGCGAGGAATCCCCAGAACGCCGGAGAGCAGCCGGGCGGCTTCCTGCTTGTTTTCGCCAATTTCATTCGGCACCGCAAATGCCGAATCGACCGGAATACTCATCGCCAGCGGATGCATGTTGCGGTCGTAAATCGCGCCACGCCGCGGAGTAATTTCAATGGTGCGTTGCTGCTGCCGCTGCGCGCGCAACATATATTCGCTGTGACGGAAAAGTTGCAGGTACGCGAGGCGTCCGAAAACCGCCGTGGCCCAAAGGAGCGCCATGCCAGCGACAATCAACAGGCGGGCGGCCATTTTGCGGTCACCCATGAGAGCGCGGTCTCGATTCCGTGGCATGGCGGTCTAGGTCGGCACGCGCTCCTGATGGAAGCTCAAGCGATTCCTTACGAAACTTTTGCGAAAATCCTGCGCGTAGGGAGAGTCACGGCGCGCGATTCGGACGGACATAGCGCACTGCGGCTTCCTGTGCGCCGTCGGGCACATCATATTCGCGAACCTGCTCGGGCAAAGGCTCCGTCAAGCCAAGCTGGCGGCGCGCGATCACGTCAATGCGCATGGGATTACGTAAGCCGGCAATTTCCAGTTTCAGCGCCGAATTCAGCGAAGCCGCCTCGATCTGCCTGACCTTGATTTCCTCCAACTGAAAGCTCAGGTCGATGCAGCGAAAATGTTGGTAGATGTACAGCATAAAAAACGCCGCAACGACGCCACCAAGCGCAACGGTTCGGTAAAGATTGCGCATCTTCACTGGCTCGACGTAGCGCACCAGGCGCGAATTGTCGATTCGCCGGACGGTGTGAAACTCGGTCATCTCGGGTGTTTTCTTCTTGCGTTTCATATTCATGCTCGGCCGCGAAATCGTGGCCCTCACACTTTCTCGGCGCACCGCAGCTTCGCGCTCCGCGAACGCGGATTTCGCGCCATTTCATTCTCCGAGGGCTGGATCACATGCTTCGTCAACACGCGGAGCGTGCCTTCCCGCTCACCTTGCTGGAACGCGTGCTTCACCAGGCGGTCTTCGCGCGAGTGATAGCTCAAAATCACCCATCGCGCGCCTGAAATCATTGTGGCCGGGGTCCGAGAAAGAAACTGCCCGAGTTCCTCCATCTCTCGATTCACCGCTATCCGCAGCGCCAGAAACGTTTTTGTTGCGGGATGCAGTCTCTGCCTTCCCCATTGCTTTCGGGCCCCTGCCACAATGTTTGCCAGGTGCGCGGTGTCCCGAATCGGCCGCGCTCGTAGGATTGCTCTGGCGATCCTTCTGGAATCGTGCTCATCGGCTTCCCGATAGAGCAAATCGGCCAGTTCTTTCTCCGGCCAGCGATTCACAATCTCTTCGGCGGTCAGCTCATCTCCGGCTGGTCCCGCATTCATCCGCATATCCAGCAATGCGGCCTCGCGAAACGAAAATCCGCGTGCGGCCTCGTCAAGCTGCATGCTCGAAACTCCCAAGTCGGCCAAGACCCCGTCCACCGGCGGAATCCCCAACTCTTGTGCGACCTCCGCAATCTTCGAGAACGGCGCATGTACCAGCGTCACCTTCTCGCCGAAGCTCTTCAGCCGATCCCGTGCCAGTTGCAGCGCCTGTGCGTCCCGGTCCAGGCTGATCAACCTGCCTGTACCTAACCGCTGCGCGATCGCTTCCGAGTGCCCGCCGGCTCCCAGTGTGGCGTCCACGTACGTTCCGTCCGCCTTGATGCGCAGCCATTCGAGCACCTCATCCAACAGCACCGGCGTATGCGGCGCGTTCAACTTGTCAAATCCTTTAAGCCCAGAAACCCAGCCCGCTTGCCCCTGCCCAGCCTAAATGCCCAAATCTTCCAGCGCCTTGTCGTCTTCTTCCGTATAGGGCGCGTTCTTCAGTTCATCGAGGACGCGTGTATGGTTCATGACCTCGAGATAATCAAGGTTGCCGAACACATCCACTTCGCCCTTCATTTGCGCCGACTCGCGCAACACCGATGGCACCAGCACCCTGCCCTGCGCATCCATTTCAACGCTTTGCCCAAAATAACTCGTGCGCATCAAAAACTTGCGCTTGGCCCGGTTCTGCGAAGAAACCTTCGCCAGCTTGTCCTCGATTTCCGACCAAACCTTCATCGGATAAATGCGCGCCGATTCGCCCGTCGGACTCGTGATGTAAAACTGGTTGCCGTATTCCTTGAGCGCATCGAGAAAAACAGCAGGGACTTTGAGACGCCCCTTCTCGTCGACCTTTGCCGGACAGTTGCCCCGAAGCTTCATGCGCCCCATCAGCCGCTGTGCGGCTCGCCATCATCGAGAAGTGGTATCGGTTGCCCCGTTGCACCACAGCCCTCTAGAATCGCCTACTATTTTCTACTACTAACCACTTTATCCCACTTTCTGCCACATATTAGGCTGGTTCGGGGCGTTGTCAAGCGAAATCATGCGGAATTGTTAAAAAAGTTGTGGAATTTTTCGGCTTGAACCCTGCGAAAATTTGACTCCAAGCTATTGTGTTCACGGGCTTCTGGAGCGGCTATCCCTAGCGATTGGGTTCTCACGCTTAGGATCCTGCTGGTGAAAAGATCGGAAACGATTCCGTCGGTCGAATCACAATTCGTAGGAGATCAGATTTTTCTGGTCATTTTTCTGATCTCCGTGGTATGCTAGTCGCGTTCGACAAACTTCATCCTCGGAGTAGGAGAACAGATCATGGAATGGACCGCCCCTCAACACGAAGAGATCGATCTGAACTGCGAAATCAGCTCGTACGCCAACGCCGAACTCTAAACATCGGTTCGTCGTTCACAATAACCCATCAAAATAGGTTTTCCTCCCTAGAATTTCGCGTATATTATTGCGTCGATGCGTGTTAAGGTCCTCGGTTCCGCGGCCGGGGGCGGCTTCCCCCAATGGAATTGTGCCTGCGCAAACTGCCGCCGCATGCGTAACGGCAGCGTGCGCAGTCGTCCGCGAACGCAGACTCAACTCGCCATTGCCGCGAACCCCGAATATGCTCTCCGGACCTATTGGAGCTTGATAAATGCATCCCCGGACCTGCGTTCGCAAATCGCCGCGACGCCCGAACTGGCCCCTTTCGCCAATACGGATAGTTCATCTCCGGTTCGCGACATTTACCTGATCAGCGCCGACGTCGATTCTCTGATGGGCCTGCTGCATCTCCGCGAATTTCAGGCTTTCAATATCTATTCCGCGCCAGCCATCAAGCGCATCCTCTCCGAAGAAAACTCCATGTTTCGGGTTCTTGGGCGTGCCCGGCCTCCTGTGCAGTGGTTCTCCCTTCCCTTCGCTTCGCAGGTCAATTGGAAAGAAAAGCTCGATCCCGCCGAAGCTCCGTTGTTCATCGCGCGGGCCGTGTCGCTGGGTGGCGAATACCCGGATTACGTTGGCGAGAAACTGCGGAGAGAATTGCCCGAGACAGAAGCCGTGGTGGGTTTGGCTTTCGAGTATCAGGGAAAGCATGCCTTCGTTGCTCCGACGCTGCGTGGCCTCGATAGCGAATGGAAAAAATGGGTGGAGTCCAGCGACCTCGTTCTGCTCGACGGCACCTTCTGGACCGATGATGAATTGATCCGCACCGGCCGCAGTAAAAAAACGGCGCGAGAGATTGGCCACCTGCCGCTCTCAGGCCCCGGTGGATTGTTCGAACAATATCCCCGGACCGCGAAAGCTCGCAAGATTCTGATCCACATCAACAACACGAACCCGATCCTCGATGAAGACAGCCCCGAGCATCGCGCGACACTGGAAGCAGGGTGGGAAATCGCCTACGATGGGATGGAGATCGCGCTATGACTCTGGCCCTCGATAAGCACGAGAAACCGCTGCTTTCCGAAGATGAATTCATCGCTGGATTTCATGCCATCGGCGATGACCGTTATCACCACAAGCATCCGTTTCACTTGCTGATGCACGAAGGCAAGCTGACGCGCGGCCAGCTTCAGGCGTGGGCATTGAATCGCTACTTTTATCAAAGCCAGATTCCGGTTAAGGACGCTGCGCTTCTCGCGCGCAGCGACGATCACACCTTCCGTGTGGCGTGGCGCAAGCGCATCATCGACCACGACGGCGACGGCACAAAACCCGGCGGCATCGAGAAGTGGCTGAAGCTCATCGAAGCGACGGGCCTGCCGCGCGTGCAAGCGGTTCGCGGCGAAGGCATTCTGCCCGCCACGCGCTTTGCGGTGCAGGCGTACATCGAATTTGTCTCTACGCGTTCGCATCTGGAAGCGGTGGCATCTTCGCTGACCGAGCTTTTCTCCAAGCGCCTGATCTCGCTCCGCATGGACCGCATGCGCCAGCACTATCCCTGGCTTTCCGATGGCCTCGATTACTTTACTGGACGCCTGACGCAAGCTCCCGAGGACGCCGAGTTTGCGCTGGCCTGGGTTGTGAAACACGCGCGCACGCGCGAAGAACAGGACAAAGCACACGCCGCCTTGCGCGCCAAGTGCGACATCCTTTGGGCGCAGCTTGATGCCCTCTACTTTGCTTATGTGAACCCCGGCTGGCCTCCGCCCGGCGCATTTCAGCCCGAAAAAGAATCGCAGTGACTCCCGACTTGCAAAGCCGCCCGCGCCTCGCTCCCGGATGCCGGTTAAGCGACAATCAGCAGCAGCGTGTACTCCTGATGCCCGAGCGAGCGCTTCGCTTGAATGGTCCCAGCCTCGAAATCGTCGAGCGCTGCGACGGCAAGCACACCGTTCAGGAAATCGTCGCCGATTTACAGAAAATATATTCGAAAGCCGAGCTGCAAAAAGTCGAGCAGGACATCCTTGGCTACTTGGCTTTGCTGCGCGATCAGCGCGCACTCGATTTCGAACTGTAACTTTTGGAGTGCGGGAGCTTGCTCCCGCTTTGACCGATGAGATCAAGGCAGAGGATGTGTCGCGCAGCAAACATGCTGCCTGGAACGTTCTATTACTAAGTGTTGTAGCCGCCCTCTTTAGAGGGCTGGCTTTTCGATCTGAGGCCGCGACATCGCATCGTGCTCGGTTTTTTTGACATGACTACAACCATTTCCAATCCGCTGGCTCTGATCGCCGAATTAACCCATCGCTGCCCATTGCACTGCGTCTACTGCTCGAATCCGCTGGAATTGCAGCATCGCGCCAGTGAAATTTCCACCGAGCATTGGAGCCGCGTTTTTCGTGAAGCCGCCGAAATGGGGGTTCTGCAAGCCGACTTTACCGGAGGCGAGCCACTGACCCGCCCGGACGTGATTGAGTTGGTGAAAGCCGCACGCACAGCCAAGCTCTACGTCAACCTCATCACTTCCGGTCTGCCGCTCGACGAACCCAAGCTCGATGCGCTCATCGCCGCGGGCCTCGACCATCTGCAACTCAGCTTTCAGGGTGCACGCGAAGAAACCGCCAACGAAATCTCCGGCACCAAAGCCCACGCGCAAAAACTCCGCGTCCTCGAATGGCTCAAGCCGCGCCGCCTCGCCGTCACACTGAATTTCGTGATCCACCGCCGCAACATCGATCAACTTGGCGAAATGCTCGCGCTCGCGGAATCCTCCTCCGCCACTCGCATCGAATTTGCCAACGTGCAGTATTACGGATGGGCGTTCGCGAACCGCGAAAATTTGCTGCCGACGCGCGAACAGCTCACGCGCTCCATCGAGTTCCTGAACCAGGCGCAGGAACGCCTTCGCGGGAAAATCCGCGTCGAATACGTTGTGCCGGATTATTACGCCAAATATCCCAAACCCTGCATGGGCGGCTGGGGCCGCAAGCTGGTGCTGATCACGCCGAACGGCGACGCTCTCCCCTGCCACGCCGCACGCGTGATCCCGGGTTTACGTTTTGAAAATGTAAAAGACCGCTCGCTTCGCGAAATCTGGGAAAATTCCGATGCATTCCAAAAATTTCGCGGCGATGCCTGGATGCAGGAACCCTGCAAAACCTGCGACCGCCGCGAGCAGGACTTCGGCGGCTGCCGCTGCCAAGCGTTGCTGCTGACAGGCGATGCCGCCGCCACCGATCCCGTCTGCTCCCTCGCCCCCGACCGCTCCAAAGTAGACGCCGTCCTCGCCGCCATCAATAGTTCCCCGGTGGCACAGCCCTCGGCACCAGTGGCACAGGCTTCAGCCTGTGCTCCGACGATTCCCCCTCCGTCTGACGCCGGGGAACACCGCCGGGCCGACACACGCGCTGATGTCTCCCTTCCTGCTTTAGTCAACACAAAACCCAACTGGCTTTATCGCCCAAACCCTGCCTAACCCATTCTTCCTTCCGAAATATTGGCAGTGTTTCAGTTTCTAACGCGCAGTTTCAAGCAAATCAGGAGCAACACAGGGCTACTTTAAGCGTGCAAGTAAGCCAGCACTGCTCGAACGGCCTCTTCTTTCGCTTGTGCGAGTGACAGACTCGGGGGGCGTCGAAGCACTGCTCCATGGGAGAGTGCCTCCACCATATGCGTCACAACAAACGCGACCTTGTCGAGATCGCGACGCTTCTTTATCTCGTGCGCTCTCGCTGAGATCGCAAGCCGGAAGACACCATGAAGACGCACAGCGAACTCCCGCGTCCTGTCCGCCCCATGCGGAACCTCTGTTAACAGCAACTCATGGAGTTCCGGGTCGGTCCCGTGGGCTTCGTATAAG
>Ga0307471_100002124_pt1 | contig 11273 bp, 10 predicted proteins | sample atmos_gasesAM3C__2_FD_204566 | JGI IMG/M metagenome (GOLD analysis project Ga0307471, IMG submission 204566) | Hardwood forest soil microbial communities from Morgan-Monroe State Forest, Indiana, United States - atmos_gasesAM3C_515 | ecosystem: Environmental > Terrestrial > Soil > Temperate... | reverse complement strand
AGCTCGTGCTGGACGAGGAACTGGTCCGTGAACGACCTGACCTGGCAGGCGAGAGTGAACTCGAGGGAGATGTCGCCGAAGCCCGGAATCAGCCGCACCGTCGGCGCGGGCTCCGCGAGCAGGCCGGGCACTGTCCCGACTGCCTGGGTGGCCTCCTCGACGAGGAGGCGCTCGACCAGGTCCGGGTCGGTGCCGTAGTCGACGCCAACGCGGATCAAAACCGCCATCCGAGGCTCCGGCAGGTCGTAGTTCGTGATGATCGATTCGGCCACGCGCTTGTTCGGGATGGTGACCACGACGTTCTGGAGCATCCGCACCCGGGTCGAGCGCCACCCGATGTCCACGACGTGGCCCTCGACCGTGTCGGCGACCTTCACGTAGTCGCCCACGCGGATCGGCTTGTCGGCCAGCAGATGGATGCCGGCGAAGAGGTTCGACAGCGTGTCCTGGAGCGCCAGGGCCACCGCGAGACCGCCCACGCCCAGCGCCGCGAGGATCGGCGTTATCTGGATACCGAGCGCGGCGAGCAGCACCAGGAGGCCGACGCAGTACACGACGCCGCGGACGATGGACTGACCGAGCCCGGCGATCGGGCCACCGAGCGCCTGGCGCTCGCTCACGCGCCGCATGAGCGTGCTCAGCACGTTGGCGACGGTGATGGTGACCGACAGGATGATCGAGATCTCAAGAATGGCGCTCGCCGGCTCGGCGAGGCGCGACGAGAGCCGCTCGGTCGCGTTCGCCACGACGATGGCGACCCAGAAGCCGAAGACGGCCGACCACAGGATCGACGGCAGCCGGATCGCGTGAGCCAGCGACGACCAGCCGCTCGGCGAGGCCGAATCCCGGCCGAGCACCGAGAGGAGGAGACCGCGAACGAGCAGCGCGAAGAGAGTGGCGGCGACGAGCGCCACCGCGGGCCACGCGAGCGGCCACATGGCCGTACATGCTATCGTAGTTCGCTCCCATGAGTCAGCGCGGACTCTTCTACGGCTGGGTGGTGCTCGCAGCCGCGGCCACCGTCGTGGCCTTCGGGCAGGGATCGCTCTTCGCCCTCGGCGTGTTCCTGAAGCCGCTCGAGGATTCGATGCACTGGAGCCGGAGCGCTATCTCGACGACGGCGCTGATCAACTGGATCGGCATGGGCGCCGGGTCGTTCTTCTGGGGCGCCGTGTCGGACCGCCTCGGCAGTCGTCTGGTGACCATCGCGGGCGGATTCCTCCTCGGCCTCGGACTGGTCCTTTCGAGCCAGGCGACCGCGCTCTGGCATCTCCACGTCACGTTCGGCGCGATGGTGGGCTTCGCCGCCGGCGCGTTCCTGACGCCGCTCTCCGCGACGGCGACCAAGTGGTTCACCACCAACCGGGGGCTGGCGGTCGGCATCGTCTCGGCCGGTGGCGGCGCCGGCATACTCCTGATCTCGCCGCTCATGCGCTGGGTCACGTCCGCCTACGACTGGCGCGTGGCGATGATCGTGCTCGGCGATCTCGCGTGGCTGGTGACCATCCCGGTCGCGCTTCTCATCAAGAATGCCCCGTCCGACATGGGCGCGGTCGCGCTGGGCGGCGCGGCGGCGCCCCATCGCGACTTCGACACGATGCAGGTCCTGCGCGCCCCGCAGTTCTGGGCGATCGCGCTCACGCACTTCGCCTGCTGCGCCGCGCACGCGGGCCCGATCTTCCACATGGTCACCCACGCCATCGACCAGGGCGTGGCCGCGATGATCGCCGCGACCATCCTCGGCGTGTCCGGGCTCTCCTCGATCGCCGGCCGCCTCGCCTGCGGTTTCATCGCCGATCGTTTCGGCGCCAAGCCGACGCTCGTGGCCGGCCTCGCCTTCCAGGCCGCAATGGTCTTTGTCTACCTCTTCACCCGTGACGCCTGGAGCTTCTACGCCGCGGCGGTCCTGTTCGGGCTCTCCTACGGCGGGGTGATGCCGCTCTACGCCCTGGTCACGCGCGAGTACTTCGGCGAGAAAGTCATGGGCACGGCGTACGGCGCGGTATTCCTCGTCTCGACCCTCGGCATGGGGCTCGGCTCCTGGGCGGGCGGGTGGATCCACGATGTCTTCGGCACCTACGCCTGGCTCTTCATCAGCTCGGCGGCGATCGGCGCGATGGCCATGGTGCTCGCGCTGACGTTTCGGTCGCCACGCGGCGTGCTCGCAGGTCGTCCGGCCGTGGCCGGGGCGCGCTGATCGACCTACACCCTCGCGGTTGACACCCGCGAGCCCGTAATGGTACTTATTCGTCGCCTTTCCCACAGGTTAGGCCGCATCGAGGCACCCGCAAGCCTGATCGAGGAGGATCGCGCGATCAAGGAGGCTCACGAATGGATCGGATGAATCGCAGGAAGTTCATGAAGGTGTCGGGTTCGGCGGCGGCAGTCGCCGGGATCGGCATCGAGGGAATCCTGGCTGCGCGGCGGGCTCCTGCCTACGCGCAGGGAACCAAGCTTCACCTGCTCCGCTGGAACGACTTCGTTCCGGCCGCGGACGAAGTGCTGGCCAAGCAGATGCCAGAGGCCTCCAAAGCCCTGGGCGCCGAAGTCACGCTCGAGCGGATCAACGCCAACGATCTCCAGGCGCGGATCACCGCGGCGATCTCCTCCGGAAGCGGTCCGGACATCATCCACGTGCTGAAGAACTGGCCCCACCTCTACGAGAAGAGCCTGGCGGACGTGAGCGACGTCTCCGAGGCGCTCGGGAAGGCGCAGGGCGGCTTCTATCCGGCGATGACCGATCTCTGCAAGGTCGGCAGCGCCTGGCGCGCCGTCCCGCATGCGATCGTCGGCGGCCAGATCGCCTATCGCAAGTCGCTGTTCGAGGAGGTCGGCGCCAAGGAGTTTCCGAAGACCTGGCAGCAGTACCGCGAGGTTGGCAAGAAGCTCAAGGCCAAGGGCTACCCGATCGGCCAGACCGCCGGCCACACCTTCGGCGACGCGCCCGTATTCTGGTACTCGTTCATGTGGGCGTTCGGCGGCAAGGAAGTCGAGAAAGACGGCAAGACTGTCGCCCTCAACTCGAAGGAGACGCTCGAGTCGGTGAAGTTCGCGGTCGGGTTCTGGAAGGAGGCCTGCGACGAGGGTGGTCTCGCGTGGGACGACTCGAACAACAACCGCGCGTTCCTCTCCGGCACCATCTCGGCCACCATCAACGGCGCATCGATCTACGTCGAGTCGCTCCGCAACAAGGAGAAGTACAAGACCGACAAGGGCGCCTTGATGCATACCGACATTCTTCACGCGCCGAATCCGGCCGGGCCGGCGGGCGTGTTCCATCTGCACGCGCCGTTCAGCCACGCGGTGATGGGCTATTCGAAGAATCAGAAGCTCGCCAAGGACTTCCTGCGGTGGCTGCACGGCAAGGAGCAGTTCGAGCAGTGGTTCGTCGCCCAGAAGGGATTCAGCGTCGGATCGACGACCGACTGGGAGAAGCACAAGATGTGGGAGATCGACCCGGTCATGCTGCCGTACCGCACGGCCGCGCGCGCGTTCCGCCTCTACGGCTACGCCGGACCTCCCGGACGCGCCGCATCCGAGGCGGAGTCGAAGTACATCATCACCGACATGTACGCGAAGGCCATCCAGGGCATGAAGCCCGAGGATTCCGTGCAGTGGGCGGAGTCCGAGCTGAAGAAGATCTACGCGTAGGAGCGATGTGACGCCCAAGTCGCGCTCCCGGGTGATCGCGGGCGGAGCCGGCCAGGCCGCGGAGGCTGCCCGTCTCACCGCGTTTCCCCGGGAGGCGACGATGGGAACCGTCGCGCGGCTGCTCGAGGACGAGCGCGTGCTCGGGTCCTTGCTCTTGCTCCCCACCGTCGTCCTGCTGGGGCTCTTCATCGCGTATCCGTTCGTCAAGGGCGTGTGGCTCAGTCTCACCAGCGCCACCGTCGGCGACCACGGCCAGTTCGTGGGGCTCGCCAACTACGTCAAGATCTGGAACGATTCGATCTTCCAGCGGGCGGCTGCGAACACGTTCGTCTACACGGGCCTCGCGACGATCGGCAAGCTCGCGCTCGGCATGTGGTTGGCGCTCCTCCTCAACCGGCATTTTCGCGGCAAGCGCCTGGTCCGGGCGTCGATGCTGCTGCCGTTCATCGTGCCCACGGTGCTGTCGACCTTCGCCTGGAAGTGGATGTTCGACCCGACCTTCAGCGTGCTGAACTGGAGCCTCTACCACCTGGGCTTCATCCAGACCCGGATCGGCTGGCTCACCGACCCCACGATGGCGCTGGGCTCGGTCATCCTCGTCAACATCTGGCGCGGGATGCCCTTCTACGCGATCACGCTGCTGGCCGGGCTGCAGACCGTCAATCCGGAGCTCCACGAGGCGGCGGCCATCGACGGGGCCACCGGCTGGCAGCGCTTCTGGCGGATCACGTGGCCGCTCCTCTTGCCGGTCACGATGGTGGTGACGCTCTTCTCGGTCATCCAGACCTTCGCGGATTTTCAGCTCGTCTACGTGCTCACCGGCGGCGGGCCGGCCAACGCGACGCACCTCTTCGCCACCTACGCCTACCAGATCGGCATCAACACCGGGCTCCTCGGCGAGGGCGCGGCGGTCTCGCTGGCAATGTTCCCGATGCTCTTCATCATCGTCGTCATCCAGCTCTGGTACATCCGACGCGTCGAGGGCGCGTGATGGCGGGCCGCGCGGGCTCGGGTGCCGGCATGGTCGAGGGCAGTCGCTGGCACAAGTGGGTATTCTTCCACATCCCGCTGACGGTCTTCGTCGTGGGTACGCTATTTCCGTTCTACTGGATGGCCGTCACCGCGTTCCGGCCCGACGGTGAGCTCTACCGGCCGTGGCGCGCCGTCAACAACACGCCGTTCTGGACGACCCAGCCAACCCTCGAGCACGCGATCTATCTCTTCAAGCAGACGATGTTCGCGACGTGGCTGTGGAACACGATGTTCATCGCGCTCCTGTCAACGCTGATCTCGCTCTTCTGCGGGCTCCTGGCCGGCTATGCGCTGGCGCGGCTCCGCTTTCCGCTGGCCGGCGGCCTCGGGACCAGCATCTTCGTGACGTATCTGGTGCCGCCGACGCTCCTGTTCATCCCACTGGCCAACATCATCCGCGACTTCCGGCTCGGCGACACGCCGTGGTCTCTGATCCTGACCTATCCGACGTTCCTCATCCCGTTCTGCACGTGGCTGCTCATGGGCTACTTCAAGACGATCCCGAAGGAGCTGGAGGAGTGCGCGCGGATCGACGGGGCCACGCGGGTGCGGGCCATGATCCAGATCATCTTCCCGATCGCCACGCCGGGCATCCTGTCGGCGGGCATCTTCGCCTTCACCCTGTCCTGGAACGAGTTCATCTATGCCCTGGTCTTTCTCTCGTCCCCGCAGCAGAAGACGGTGCCGGTCGGCGTCGTCTCCGAGCTGATCCGGGGCGACGTCTTTTTCTGGGGTCCGCTCATGGCCGGAGCGCTGCTGGGCTCGATCCCGGTCGCGCTCATCTACTCGTTCTTCGTCGAGCACTACGTCGCCGGCCTCACCGGGGCGGTGAAAGGCTGAAGAACGTCCCGGTCGAGAATGGTGTACCATCGGGCATTCTGAGCAAGGAGACACGTTCATGGCCCAAGTGATGATGAAGGACCTGAACAAGAAATACGACGAGGTGCACGCCGTCAAGGACGTGAACCTCCATATCCGGGACAAGGAATTCATCGTCCTGGTCGGCCCTTCCGGGTGCGGCAAGTCGACGACCTTGCGGATGGTTGCCGGCCTGGAGGAGATCACCGCGGGCGAGATCACGATCGGCGATCGGGTGGTCAACGATCTGCCGCCGAAGGACCGCGACATCGCGATGGTCTTCCAGAATTACGCCCTGTATCCGCACATGACCGTGTACGACAACATGGCGTTCGGCCTGAAAATGCGGAAATTCCCCAAACCCGAGATCGCCAAGCGCGTGGGCGACGCGGCCGAGATTCTCGGAATCCAGGAGCTCCTCAAGCGCAAGCCCCGGCAGCTCTCCGGCGGCCAGCGACAGCGCGTGGCGGTCGGCCGCGCCATCGTGCGCCACCCCCAGGTGTTCCTGTTCGACGAGCCCCTCTCGAACCTCGACGCCAAGCTGCGCGTCCAGATGCGGGTCGAGCTCAAGCGACTGCACGAACGTCTCGAGACGACGGCCATCTACGTCACCCACGACCAGGTCGAGGCGATGACCCTCGGCGACCGCGTCGTGGTCATGAAGGATGGCTGGATCCAGCAGGTCGGCGAGCCCCTCGAGCTCTACGGCAAGCCCGCCAACCGGTTCGTGGCCGGCTTCATCGGCTCGCCATCGATGAACTTCGTCGACGTGACCGTCGCCGACGCCGGCGGCGCGCTGTGGGTCGAGACCGCAGGGCTGCGGGTGAAGGTGCCGCCGGCAAGCGCCGGCCGGCTCGGCGCCTACAAGACCCAGCAGGTCACGCTGGGCATCCGGCCCGAGGATCTGCGCGTCGCGTCCGGGACCGACTCGGCGGATTATAGCTTCGACACCGTCGTCGAGGTCGTCGAGCCGCTCGGATCGGAGATCCTGCTCGACCTCAAGGCCGGACCGAACGGCATCGTGGCGCGCGTCGATCCGACCGTGCGCGTGAAGCACGGCGACAAGATGCGGCTCTCTCTGCACCCGGAGCGCGTGCACTTCTTCGACAAGAAGACCGAGCTCGCGATCTGATCGCGTAGCGGGGCCCTGAGGCCGGTGGGACGCGCCCGGGACATCCGGCTCGCGTACGTGCTGCTCGCCCCCGCGTTGCTGCTGCTCGTGACGGCACTGGCCTACCCGATCGGGTGGGAGCTCTGGACGAGCCTTACCGATCTCTCACCGCTCAACGACGGGCCGACGGCGTTCGTCGGTCTCGAGAACTACCGGCGGCTCGCGACCGACCCCACGTTCTGGCGCGCCGCGATCGTCACAGTCGTCTTCGCCGCCGTCACCTGCGCCGTCAAGCTGGCGCTGGGTCTCGGGCTCGCTCTGCTGCTGGCGCGCCCGTTCCGCGGCCGGGCGCTCGTCTTCATGGCGATCTTCCTGCCCTGGGCGTACCCGGCGAGCGTGAGCGTCATCGGCTGGTACTGGACGCTGAGCCCGCCGATCCCGACCGCCTACAGCCCGTTCATGGGCAGCCTGAAGTACGCGGTCGACTCCGCGCTCGGCGGCGGCGCGTGGGCGTTCCTGAGCGTCACGCTCTTCAACATCTGGCGCGGCAGCTCGTTCGTCGGCGTGTTCCTGCTGGCCGGCATCAACGCCATCCCCCCCGAGCTCTTCGAGTGCGCGGCGCTCGAGTCGAAGAGCGCGTGGCGCCGCTTCTGGCTCGTGACGGTGCCCCTGCTGAAGCCATTCCTGGCGCTCGCCGTGTTCCTGGCGCTGACGACGGCGTTCGCCGATCTCGCCAACGTCTGGATGCTCACCGCCGGGCGCATCGTCTATCCGGTCATCGGCACCCACGCGTACTGGCTGGCGATCCACGGCGGGCAGTTCGGCCCGGCCTCCGCGCTCTCGCTCACGCTGGCCCCGTTTCTCATCGCCGTCCTCTTCCTGCTGTTCCGGATGTTCGATCCGCCCGAGCGGGAGGCCGTGTGAGCCCGCGCTCGTGGTGGCGCAAGCTCGGTCACGGGAGCCTCCTGCTCGTGGCCACCGTGTACTGCGTTTTTCCCATCTACTTCATGCTCGTGCAGTCGCTCAAGACCGCCCAGGAGGACGTATTCGGCAACCCGCTCATCGTCGTGAACCCGACCCTCGAGAACTTCGAGGATCTGTTCGAGCAGAGCGGCGAGTCGCGCGGCTTCCTCGGCCGCACGCTGCGCCGCTCCTACCCGGTGCTCGACTGGATCGAGAACACGATCATCGTCTTCGCCGGATCGGTGGCGGTGACGCTGGTGATCAGCCTCCTGGCGGCGTACGCGCTGGGGCGGCTGCAGCCGCCCGGATTCCGCTGGTGGCGCCGGATCATCTTCGCGAGCTACGTGATCCCCCACACGATCCTGTTCGTGCCGCTCTACCAGGTGGTCATCACCCTGCATCTCGAGAACAACCTCCTGGCCCTCCTGGTCGTCTACCCGACGCTGGCGCTGCCGTTCTGCATATGGATCCTCTCGGCGTACTTCCAGCATCTGCCGCGCTCGGTGGAGGAATCGGCGTTCGTCGAGGGCGCGAGCCGCGCCACCGCGTTCTTCCGTATCCTGTTGCCGATGAGCCGGCCGGTGATCGTGGCCGCCGGCATCTTCGCCCTGGGCACCATCGCCAGCGACTTCACCCTGGCGTCGGTCTTCCTCCTCGACGCTCACAACAAGACGATCCCGGCGGGTCTCGCCACGATGGAAGTGGCGCTCGACGAGCTCCTGGCGGTGGCGGGCATCAACCTCATGGCCGTCCCCGTCGTGCTGATCTGCGCGGTCTTCGCCCGGGGCTACGTGCGCGGCCTCACGGCCGCGATGGTCGAGGGCGCCTGAGCGTCAGGGATCCAGGCGGATGCGGATGATGCGGTGCAGCGCCGTCTCGGCGACGTAGAGGTCGCCCCAGCGGTCCACGACGATTCCCTGCGGATCGCCGAGCTCGTGGGCCACGGACGTCACGACGCCGGCCGGTGACACGCGGTACAGCTCGCGGATGTGAAAGCCCGCCGAAACGAACACGCTGCCGTCGGGTCCCACCGTCATGTTCGTCCGGTGAAAGTGCCCCGACGGAAGCCGGGCCAGGCGGCGCAACCGTCCCTCCGCCGATAACACGAGCACCTCGCCGACGGAGTTGAGCAGCACCAGCTCGTCCCCGCCCAGGGGCGCGACCGCGATGAACTTGTGCAAAGGCTCACCGGACACCTTGCGCCCGGGACGTGTGGGAAAGAACGGCGCGACGACGTCGAGCCGTCTCGGCAGCGGAACGTCTTCCTCTGGATCGATGCGGAACACCAGCGGGCCCGTGTAGTCCTCGACCGCGAGCGACTCCAGCGACGGCGGCAGCGGCGATTCGGAGCGGAGCTGGCTCTCGAAGCTCGCGTAGTCGAGCATCACCAGGCGACCGTCGCGATCGAGCGCCACGCTCGAGCCGCCGAGCAGATGATTGAGGCCGACGACGACTGCTGTCAGACGCTTGCCGCCGACGAGGCGGTAGATGCGGTTGCCGTTTTCCTCGCCGAGGAACAGGTCTCCCGACTTCGGGTCGATCGCCAGGCTGCCGAGCGCGCTCTTGCGCGGACCCTCCGCGAAGGGGATCACGAGCCGCGGCGCGCGGGACGCGTCGATGGGCGTGGCGGCGCGCGGGTCGAGCCAGTAGATCTCCGCCGCGGAATCGCCGCGCCAGCCGTGACTCAAGACGACGAGCCGTCCGGCGCTCGTCAGCGCGAGCTGGGCGGGCCGCGGTACCGCGGACGCGATGACGTCGATCTGCGGCGGGCGGGCGGGCTGGGCCTCGCCCGCACCGGGCCCGCAGACGAGCGCCGGCAGCAAGCCGAGAACGGCAAGACAACTGAACCTTGACAGGCCGCGACGGCCGATGCTAGGTTTCGCCGACGATCGAGGGACCCCGCTTCTCACATCTTCTTGCCGGGAGTGTGGCCAATGACCATGATCAGGTCGGCTGTTGTCGCCGGAGCGGTCCTCTTGCTCTCCATGGCCGCGCCGGTCGCGGCCCAGGACAAGCCCCCCGAGCCGAAGGGAGTCGCGGTCAGGAATCTCGTCACGTCGCTCGGCGGCTTCAGCGCGACCGTCAACGCGCCGGTGCTCGTGACCGGCGCCACCGTGACGCTCGAGCCCGGCGGTCAAACCGGGCGCCAGCAGTTCCGCGTGCCGACCTTTGTGTACGTCGTCGAGGGAATCCTGACGACGTTCTACGAGGCGGGTCCGGTGGGCATCGCCGGCGCGCAGTACCATGCCGCCGGGCAGGCGTTCATGGACAACGGCAGCTGGTGGCACAACCACGCGAACAAGACCGACAAGCCGGTGAAGTACCTGCTGGTCCATATCGGCTATCCCGGCCGCCCCGATCCCATTCAGAAGGCCGAGCCCGAATAGCGCGCGCTCGTCGAGCTGGCCTGAGCGGCCGCGCCGCTCTCGCCAGCTCGTGTTACTTGCCCACACCGCCGGTGATGCCCTGGATGAAGCGGTCCAGGAAGAAGTTGTAGAGGACCGCCACCGGCAGGCCGACCAGCAGCGCCGCGCCCATCAGCGAGCCCCAGTAGTACACGTCCCCGCGAATCAGCTCCGTCGGTACGCCGACCGGCACCGGCTTCTGGTCGCCCGGCGCCACGAAGGCGAGGCCGTAGAGGAAGTCCTGCATCGAGAGCGTGAAGGCGAAGATGACCGCGGTGAGGACGCCGGGTACGCTCACCGGGAGCACCACCCGCAGGAAGGCCCCGAGGTAGCCGCACCCGTCCACACGCGCGGCCTCTTCCATCTCCATCGGCACCGTCTTGAAGAAGCCCATCAGGAGCCAGGTGCCGAACGGGATCGTGAACGTCGGATAGACGACGACCAGCGCCCACCACGAGTCCTGGAGTCCGAGCATCGCGACGACCCGCGAGAGGGGCAGGAACAGGATGATCGGCGGCACCAGGTACGTCATGAAGACCGAGATGCCGATGTTCTCGGAGCCCGGAAGCCGAAGCCGGGCCAACGCGTACCCGGCCGGCACGGCCGTCACCAGCGTGATGACCGCGACCCACGCCGCGATCGTCATGGTGTTGACGATCCAGGCGCCGTAGTTCGTCTCATAGAAGAGGATCCTGAAGTGCCGCAGGGTTGGCGCCAGGTTGAACCAGAACGGGATGTTCTCCATCCGGTAGAGGTCCGGGTCCTGCTTGAACGCCGTGATCAGCATCCAGTAGATGGGGAACACCGCCATGAACACGAACGGCGTCAACCCGGCGTAGATGAGCAGGTACCGGCGGCGATCCTTCTGCTTGTGGGTCAGGGCTCCGCTCGCCATGGGCTCAGTACTCCCGCCGCTTCAGGTTTCTCAGGAAGAGGAACATCGCCGGCGCCAGGAGCGGCACCAGGAACAGCGCGATCGCGGCGCCCCGGCCCAGGTTCCCCGCCTGGATCCCGACCTGGTAGGCGAGCACCGGCAGGATCTTCGAGGCATTGGCGGGCCCGCCCTGCGTCAGGAGATAGACCACCGAGAGGTCCGACAAGGTGAAGACCGTGTCGAACAGGAACCCGATCATGAGAATCGGGAAGATCATCGGCGCGACCACGTGGCGGAAGCGCTGGAAGAACGAGCAACCGTCGACCTTCGCGGCGTCGAGCACCTCGAGCGGAACCGAGGTGAACCCTGCGAGCAGCAC
>Ga0307471_100002122_pt1 | contig 11276 bp, 10 predicted proteins | sample atmos_gasesAM3C__2_FD_204566 | JGI IMG/M metagenome (GOLD analysis project Ga0307471, IMG submission 204566) | Hardwood forest soil microbial communities from Morgan-Monroe State Forest, Indiana, United States - atmos_gasesAM3C_515 | ecosystem: Environmental > Terrestrial > Soil > Temperate... | reverse complement strand
CGCTGAATATTCGCGGCCTGCGCAGCGCCTACGTCGGCGAGCAGGCGCAAAACATTGTGCCGGACAAGGCCGAAGCAGCACTCGACGTGCGGCTTGTGAAAGGTGAAGATCCCGACAAGAAATTCGAGCAGGTAGTCGCGTTCATCCGCAAACAGGGCTATTTCGTCACGAGTGAGGCTCCAACAAAGGAAGAACGATTGGGGCATCCGCATGTCATGCGCGTCGTAAAGGATGTGTGGAATTACCGTGCTTCTCGAACTTCCATGGAGTTGCCTGTTTCAAAGGAGCTCGTTCAGCTCGTGCAAGATACAACAGGCGGAAATGCTGTCGTCGCGCCGACGCTCGGGGGCAGCGTGCCGATGTACATTTTTGAAGATCTCGGCCTGCCGTGGATTGGCGTGCCAATCGTGAATTACGACAATCATCAGCACAGCTCGGATGAAAATCTGCGTCTCGGAAACCTTTGGCGCGGGATGGAGATCTATGGCGCGATTTTGGCGGATTTGAATTGGTAGAGAAGAGATTTAACACCGAGAGCACGGAGCCCACAGAGGATCACAGAGAGAAACTTCGCAGCACAGTCACAGAGACAAGAAGTTTTGTAAGAGCTGCTTCCCGGAATCGGTGAGGACGGATTCGGGATGGAACTGCACGCCTTCGATTTTGTGGCGGCGGTGACGGAAGCCCATGATGATGCCGTCGTCGGTTTCGGCGGTGATGGCAAGCTCGCGCGGCAACGATTTTTTCTCGACAATGAGAGAATGGTAGCGCGTGGCGGTGAAAGGATCCGGCAGTTTGCGGAAAATATTCTTGCCGTCGTGATGGATCTGGCTGGTTTTGCCGTGAAAAAGCTTCGGCGCGCGAATGATTTTGCCGCCGAATGCGGCTCCGATGGCTTGATGGCCGAGGCAGACGCCGAGGATGGGAAATTTTCCGGCGAGGCGCTCGACCAGTTCCACGGAAATGCCCGCCTCCTGCGGCGTGCAAGGGCCGGGCGAAATTACGATGCGTTCCGGCTTTCGGCGGGCAATTTCTTCGACGGAGATTTTGTCGTTGCGGTGCACTTCGACTTGGCAACCTAATTCGCCAAGATACTGCGCGAGGTTGTAGGTGAAGGAATCGTAGTTGTCGAGCAGCAAAATCATAATGTAGTACTCGCCTCACTTTAGCCCACGCCAAGGCGGACAGACTAAAGTCTGTCCCACTAACGCCAGTGCGCTCTTTCCAGCGCCGTGAGCAAGGCTTTCGACTTGTTCACACTCTCCTGATATTCGCCCTCCGGCGTGGAATCCGCAACGATGCCGCCGCCAGCTTGAACGTAGGCGACGCCGTTTTTCACGACCATAGTACGAAGCGCGATGCAGGAGTCGAGGTTGCCTGCGAAATCGAGATAGAGGATGCCGCCGGCATAAATCCCGCGTCGCGTGCGCTCGAGTTCCTCGATGATTTCCATGGCTCGAACTTTCGGCGCGCCGGAGACGGTGCCCGCTGGAAAACAAGCCATCAGCGCGTCGAAACAATCGACATCCTCGCGCAAGCGGCCGCAGAGGCTAGAAACCAAATGCATGACATGGGAGTAGCGCTCGACGGTCAGCAACTTTTCAGGCTTCACCGTGCCGTAGTCGCAGACGCGGCCGAGATCGTTGCGTCCCAGATCAACGAGCATGATGTGCTCGGCGCGCTCTTTTTCGCTGACGAGCATTTCGCGTTCGAGGCGCTGGTCTTCGGCTTCGTCCTTGCCGCGCCAACGCGTGCCGGCGATGGGGCGATAGAAAACATCGCGTCCCTGGACCTTGACGAGCATTTCCGGCGAGCTGCCAACGACGGAAACATCGTTAAGTTGCAAATAGAAAAGATAAGGCGAGGGATTCAACGCGCGAAGCTCGCGGTAGACCTCAAAAGGTTCGGCTTTTGTCTTCGCGGAAAAGCGCTGGCTGAGCACGACCTGAAAAATATCCCCAGCGCGGATGTACTGCTTGGCTTTGCGAACGGCAGCCAAATATTCGGGACGGCGGAAATTGGAAGTTACTTTCAGCAGCGCGCGCGGCTTCGCTTTGGACGACTTCGGCGGCCGTTCCGCGGCCACCGGCTCATCGAGGAGGCGGCGGGTCTCTTTGATTTCGCGCACGGCGGCGTTGTATTTCGCGCGCAGGCTGCCGCCGCCCTCGGTGAAAACGTTGCGAACGATCCACAAGCGGTGCTGGACGTGATCGAAAGCGACGAGGCCGTGATAAAACATGAGCATCGCGTCATACAGGCCAATCTCGTCGCGAAGACGCTTGGGGATGCGCTCGATCAGCCGCACCATGTCATAGCTGAAGTAGCCAATGGCGCCAGCGACCAGCGGCGGCAATCCAGGAAGGCGGACGGGACGAAAACGCTCGATGCGCGCGCGCAGGAACGTGATGGGATCGCGCTCCTCCCAGATGATGCGGTCGCGGCTCTCGAGGACGCAGGCGCCATTGGCGTAACGGAAGATTTCTTCGGGGTGCGCGCCCGCAAAAGTGTAGCGCGCGATTTTTTCGCCGCCTTCCACGCTTTCAAGAAGGAAGGAGTAGCGCGCGCCCTGGGCGATGCGCAGGTACGCGCTGACCGGGGTGAGCAAGTCCGCGGAAAAAACATCATAGACCGGGATGAGGTTGCCCTGTTTGGCGAGGCGCTGAAATTCGCGGAAGTCCGGCTGGATCATGAGAATCCGTTCACAGTCTTCGGTCAAAAGTTAAGAGCGATTATTATTGCATTTCTGAATCAGCAGCGTTGGCGAGACTTCTCTCCGGCGCGGAGGGAGGCGAGCACGGCGCGGCGCATGGGCGCTTCGGGCGCGCGCTTTTCCGTCCAGATTTCCCACTGGGCGATGCCCTGGGCGAGAAACATCTCGACGCCAGACACGGTGGCGATCCCTTTTTTTGCGGCGAGCTTCAAGAGTTGCGTCTTTTGTGGACGGTAGATCAAGTCCATGACGATGCGGCAGTGCAGCTCGCCGGGCGCGAGAGGCGAAATTCCTGCGTGCGGGTACATGCCGATCGGAGTGGCATTAAGAATAGCATCGAAAAATTCGGTGCGTAGTGCGCGGCGTGGAATGACTTCGCCGCCGACGGCCCGCGCGAGTTCTTTTGCCGCTTTTTCGCGCCGGGCGCAAATTCCGACGAGGGCGCCAGCCCGCGACAACGCGAAGGCGGCAGCGCGCGCCGATCCGCCAGCGCCAAAGATCAAGGCGCGGCTGCCCTTGATCCGGAGTTTCTTCTCCAGCGCGCGGAGCACACCGACATAATCGGTGTTGGAGCCGTAAAGCGAACCGTCGCTCCGAACCACAACGGTATTCACGGCGCCGATTTCCGCGGCCAGAGGCTCGCATTCCTTCAAATGCCTGAGGATGGCCTGCTTGTGCGGGATGGTGACGCTGAAACCGCGGACGCCAAACTCCGGGATAGCGGCGAGAAAATCATCAAGCCGGCGCACTAAAAACGGGAGATAGACGGCATCCATCCGGCGCGCGACAAACCCCGTGTTGTGCAGCAACGGGGAAAGAGAATGGCCGATGGGATCACCAATCACTCCGTAGACCCGCGTGCGGCGGGTGAGAGCGTGCGCGCGATAGAGATGCTTCATATCGTCCAGGGAAACCTGACCGGGGGCGGTGGCCGCGGCGACAGGCGCATAAGCCAGCGCGCTTCCCTCGCGCAAGGCGAGGATTCGCGCGGGCAGGCCGGCTTCTCCCATGGGAACGGCGACAAAATGCTTCGAGTTGCTCGCCAAATGCAGGAGTCGCACGCTGTCGCGGATGGTCCGCGCTTCAGCCGCAATCTTCACGGCGTCGACCTCGCCGTGAGCGGGCAAGTTCACGCTACGAGGCAAATCCGGCGTGCGCTCGAAGTCATGAATGGAAAGCAGGACGCGCGGCGGCACGGGATATTCCCGAACGGACTGGCCGGGAAGCTTGCGCAAGGTTTCGACTTCGAGGTCGCACCATTGGCAACCGGCTTCGCGAGCCTGAATCAGCCAGTAGAGTTCGCGATCCACGCCGCCGGCAAATTTGCCGCCGCCTTCGCGACGACGGCAAGTGGCGATGAATGTGGCGTTCCGAGGCCGGCGCTTGCGCAGCCAGCCAAGGAAGCGCGTGCGCTCCGCGTCGCTGGTCAGCCAATCGAGGCGCAGCTCGACGGTGCTGGTATGCATCAGGGCGGAACGGACCAGTTTCGACATTTCCGCGGCCGTGGACGCCGCCACAACCGCACAAATTCGCCGTAATCCGATGCCAAAGGGGCCCATACCTGCCTTATGCCGCCAATCTATTGAAAATACAGGTGGTAGTATGCCGTATCTGCCGGCTGCGCCCGTATCAAAAGTGTAAAGCAACTTCGGCCATTTGGTTGACGCATGGGGTTAGGCCCTGATACTTTCGCTTAGAAAAGTCCATGCACGGCCCGTCGGGCGTGTCTTCGAAGGAGTTTGGAATGCGCGCTAGAATCGCTGTTCTGTCTCTATCGGTCTTCCTGGGCGCCGCGATAAGTTCGGCGCAAGACGAACCCCAGGGCGGTCTGCGAGTACCGCGGGTCGACTATAGTACGGTGAATTGTTCCGGATTCGTCACGGACCAGAGGGTGCCGGATGAGGTCCGGCTGGTGTCCGGGGAACAATCCAACTACAAACTTACCTGGTCGCAGGGCGACTATATCCACATCAACCGCGGCCAGGACAAGGGTGTCCGCGTCGGCGACCGGTTCTCGGTTGTGCGGCCGGACAAGGATCCGACCGATGTGCCATGGTTCAAATGGCAGGCGAAGCTCTTTAGAGCCATGGGCACGCAGTATCAGGACGCGGGTCAGGTCCGGGTGGTGAACGTTCAGCCCAAAGTGTCCGTCGCCCAGATCATATTTTCGTGCGGGTACATGCAGCGGGGAGACATCCTCGTGCCTTATCAAGACCGCCCCACCCCGCCATACAAAGATCTTGCCGCCCCCTTTGATCATTTTGCACCCGTGAGCGGCAGACCAGTAGCCATGGTGGTGGGTGGAAAAGACTACGGACAGACATTCGGTAAGCTCAGCGCGCTCTATGTAAACCTGGGGACCAACCAGGGAGTCAAGGTCGGCGATTACTTCCGAATCTTCCGCTATCAAGGTTCTACGGCAGAGACAGTGCCCCAGGAGCGAGACTATCAGTACACGATGTACGGCTTTGGGAGCGCACCTGGGCACTATTCTTGGAATGACCTGCCGCGCGAGGTGCTTGGCGAGGGAATCGTCATCAACGTCAGCCACAATTCATCGACAATGGTGATCACATTCAATTCCATCGAAGTGTACGCGGGCGACTACGTCGAAATCGAGTAGAAGACTGGAAGCCCGCTGAATGGTTTAGGCCCGCTGCGGTTTTGCCGCGCGGGCCTTTGCTTTCCCCTTGTTCCCTAAGTTCGATTTTTCGTGTTTTGGCTTGGTGATTCAGATTTCCCCGCCAATTGAACTTTCCGAAAACACCTCACATGTAAATCCCAAGAGACGAGCCTCGGGATCGCGCCAAGCTTCGCGGTGCAGTCCTGCCTTGCGGCAGGTCTCCTCGAGGAACTGCTGGCGCGTTAGGCGATGTTCTATCGCGACCTGGGGGAGAAGGAGCCCGCGCTGCGAGTGAAGGCGGACGAGCAACCCGTGATGGCCAATTTCGATGGATTCAGGGGCAATGGGCTGCAAAGGCGAAAGCAGTGAGATTTCAACGCTAAATTCGCTCAGCTGCTCCGTTTTCATTGGAGAGAATCGCGGGTCTTCCAACGCCGCACTGGCGGCACAGCGCACGATAGCCTCTCCGAACGGCTCGTTCGCTTCAATCACGCCGATACAACCTTGCAGGCGCTTGGCCACATGAAGCGTTACGAAGACCCCGTGGCGCTCCGCGAAAACTCCTTCACGAGGGAACACATCAGGGAGCTTGCGGTGGGAGACGGCGTCAACAACGGCTGTCCTGGCCAGCTGCAGGGCGGCGCGCCGATCCGCTTCAGAGAGGGACGACATCCTCGGACTTCTTGCGGGCTTCAAGCATCCGTAGCCGGCGGCGTTGCTTGATGCTGTCGTCGACATGGCTCCAGAAGCGCCGGAAATACTGCGCGGCGGAGACGAGCGCGCTGATGACCACGAGCCAAAGCAAAACCTGACCCAGCAGCTTAAGCCAGGGGTGCCCCACTCCCGCCCCAGCGATAAGCACCGCCACGGCGCAAACCTGCAAAACCATTTTCGTTTTTCCAAGCGTGGAAGCTTCGATGGTGAATCCTTCGGCCGAAGCGATATTCCGCAAACCGAGGACCGTGAATTCCCTGCCGATGATGATCACCACCATCCACGCGGAAACCAGCTGCATGCTCACAAGCGAAACGAACGCGGCGGAAATCAGGAGCTTGTCGGCAATGGGGTCGAGAAGAATGCCAAGGGTCGTCACTTGCAGGCGACGCCGAGCCAGATAGCCGTCCGCCCAATCGGTTGCAGCCGCCAGGAGCAGGATGAACACGCCCCAGACCTCGAAATGCACGGGCAATCCCCAGAATTCGAAATTAGGACTGCGAGTGAGGAGGATCACGATGAGGACGGGAACGAAAAAGATGCGCAACAGCGTCAATGAGTTAGGAAGATTCATGAGTCTTGGCGGCGGAGGCAGCCGCCCGTGGCATCAGCCACCGCAGTTTCACTATAGACTTGGTGTAGGGATGCGTCAACTCGTCTGAGACGGCTCCTGAGGCGGCACGAAGAGTTCGAAATTGACAGCTTTTTGGTCTTTGGGAGTAACTCTAGGATCAACTCTCTCTTATGAGCACAAACAAGGGAGCCCGTACTCTTCAGCAGCGCGGCTGCTGCAAATCTGTGCAAATATGAAAACGGCGCCCGGGCAATCGGGAGGTTAGTGCCAAGAGGGAGGATGCTTCAAGGATTTCCGTAATCGCTTTATTATCAACGCGTTACAAAGACAACGTTTTTTACTTTTTTTGGCAAGACCGGAAAACGCACCCGCCCGCGCAAAAGGGCGAGTTGCACTTTCCACAAAGTTTTCCACAGAGTATCGGCCCTCCGCCCTCCGGGGGAAAAGTCTCTGGGAGAGGCCGCAAGTTGGTAAAAACAGAGGTTTTACGCGACGTTACTTCGGAGTTAGCAGGTCGAAGAACGCAGCACTCTGCTCAGATGCTGCGGGGACCGCGAAGTAGCCTGATGGGAAGCATGAAGACAGCACTAAATAGGCCAAGAACTCCATGAACGGCGATTCCCACAATTCGAAAAGGCAGCGTCAGAAGCCATACGATGGGGTATAGCACCAGTGCAAGCAGTGCGAGCGGCCAGCACAGGATGAACAAGATGATCCACGAGAAAAAAGCAGCCATGACCACCTCGCTTTTGCGGCTGGGAGAAAAGTCAGCAACCATGGTGACCGCGCAACCGCCAGCCTCACCGAATGTTACGAGAGCGCGCGCGGAAAAGTTTCCTGCACGGCAAACTCTTTCAGCCGTAGCCGCTGGGCGATGGACGCGGGCACTTCGGCATCGAGCCGCATGTGTGAATCGTCGATTTCCGAGTGAAGCACCCGTCCCAGAGCGTGAATCATGGCCAGTGTTCGGCCTTCCGCCAGCGGTAAACGAATCGAAAGCGTTACAACAGGATCGGTGGGCATCTCAACGTCGATGCGCCGCAGCAATTCGTCGAGCCCTTCGCCGGTCAAAGCGGATAATAGCAAAGGTGCAGCGCCAGCGTTTCTCCCCGCACCGTTGAGAATGGCCTTTCGCTCCTCAAGAGCGAGCCGGTCCATCTTGTTTAGGACGCGCAGCCTGGGACGGCCATCGACGCCAAGTTCCCGCAAAATCTTATCGACTTCCTCGTCGAGTTCGTCGTGGTGCGGATTGGAGACGTCGCTCACGTGCACTATCAAAGCCGCTTCCTGCACCTCTTCGAGAGTCGCGCGAAACGCCGTCAGCAAGCCACTCGGCAGATCGCGGATAAAACCGACGGTGTCGGAAACCAGCACGCGGCGGTTCGAGGGAAGGCGCAGCGCGCGGATCGTGGGATCCAGCGTCGCGAACATTCTCGGGGAAACGAGCACTTCGGCGCGGCTCAGGGCATTAAACAACGTGGATTTGCCCGCGTTCGTGTAGCCCACCAGAGCGATCGTCCCGAGAGGAACAGCATTACGGGCCTCGCGGCGCAGCGCCCGTTGTTTGCGGACTTCATCAATGCTGGTCTCGATCTTGCGGACGCGATCGCGAATCCGGCGGCGGTCGGTTTCGAGTTTCTTTTCGCCGGGTCCGCGCACACCGATGCGTCCCGCTCCGCCGCCTGCTCCGCCCGCGCCACCGCCTCCGCTTTTGCCGCCGAGGCGGGACATTGCGGTTCCTTTTCCAGTCAGGCGGGGCAGGATGTAATTCAATTGCGCCAATTCGACCTGCAGTTGGCCTTCGCGGCTCCGCGCATGACGAGCGAAAATATCGAGAATCAGCTGCGTGCGATCGATTACCCTGCGGTCTGTCGCTTCTTCAATATTACGCTGCTGCACCGGAGAAAGATTGCTGTCGAAAATGATCAGCGGCGCTTTGTGCGCCGTGGCCTCCGCACGAATTTCGTCCAGCTTGCCGCGGCCAACCAGCGTTGCGGGGTCCGCGCTGTCACGCATCTGGAAAACTGTTCCAGCAATTTCCGCGCCGGCGCTGCGCGCCAGTTCCACGAGCTCCGAGAGCGATTCGCGCCCTTGCTCGCCGGCGGGCATGCCGGGAAAGCGAGGCGCGCGCTTCCATCCAACGCCTACAAGCAAGGCGCGTTCTGCTGTCGAGACCTGATGTTGCGTTTTCGTCACTGAGATCGGCCGGGAGTCATCGTGCGGACTTGCAGCATTCTTGGCGGGGCTCACCCCTGAAAACGATTATACGCTCATCTTGACAGGGCTGGCGATCCGTCCCCGCGACAGGGTTACTACTTTTCGTCAAACGTTTGCGAACCGTCTAAAGGCATGGGAAGATGTTTCATGCGAAAACTGATCGTTATTTCCGTATGGTTCTTGGCTGCCGGAATGATGCTGATGGGGAACGCTCAATCGCAGCAAACACCGGCAGCGAACACTCAACAAGCGCCGGCGGCGAAAGCTGCACCGACTCCCGCTGCTGGCGCTCTGAAGGCGCCTCCGGCCAAAGCCGGACAATTAGCCAAGTCGCGAACACCACCCGTCCTAACGCTCAAAACGCAGAAAGACAAAGTCAGCTATGCGCTCGGGATGAACCTCGGGACAAACCTGCGCAAGCAGAGCGTTGAGGCAGACCCGGCCCTCGTTTTGCGGGGCCTGAAAGACGCCCTTGCTGGAGGGAAATTGCTGCTGACGGATGACGAAGCCAGGACCGCGCTCACGCAATTGCAAACAGAAGTGCGCAACAAACAGCAGGAACAGATAAAAATAGCCGGGGAAATAAACAAGAAAGCAAGCGCCGAGTTTCTGTCAGCAAATAAGACGAAGGAAGGCGTCGTGTCGCTGCCCAGCGGCCTGCAATATAAAATCTTGACCGAAGGTACGGGACCAAAGCCTTCGGCGACCGACACGGTTTCTTGCAACTACCGGGGCACACTTCTTGACGGTACAGAGTTTGACAGCTCCTACAAGCGCGGCCAGCCAGCATCATTCCCAGTGACGGGTGTCATCAAAGGCTGGACAGAGGCTCTCCAGCTCATGCCCGTGGGATCGAAATGGCAACTCTTTATCCCCTCGGAGCTCGCTTACGGTGAGCGCGGCGCGGACCCACGCTCGGGCATTGGCCCGGGCGCGACGCTCATTTTTGAAGTGGAACTGCTTTCGATCCAAGCCAAACCAGAAGTTGCACCCACGCCAAAATAACGCGGAGAGGAGAGTAAGACTCTCGTCGCTGGAAGTCTAGGACCCCGCTCAGTTGAAGGGCTTCTGTTCCTTCAGGCCTTCAGTTTGAAGCCATTCGAAGATGACATTTTGCACACCGGCATCATCGCCTAATCCTGAAAACCATTGCACGGCCGGCTCCTTGCGGAACCAAGTGAGCTGGCGTTTGGCGTAGCGCCGCGTGGCCTGCTGAATTGCTTCTCGTGCCTTTTGCATTGTCATCTGGCCTCGCAGCACCGCGCGCAATTCACGGTAGCCGATGAAATCAAACGGCTTCGAATCCTCGCTCATGCCGCTCTCAAGCAGCGCTTGCACTTCACGCATCCATCCGCGTTCAAGCATGGCGTCCGTTCTGGAATGGATTCGCTCGTTGAGCTTTTCGCGAGGAGGCATCAATCCGACTTTCAGGACGCGCCATCCTTCCAGCGGGACGCGGCCGCTGGTGTGTACTTTCGATATCGGCTTGCGCGCCAGAATACAGACTTCGATGGCGCGGATGAGTTTCTGCTCGTCCGCGGGCGCGATTTTCCCGGCCGCTTCGGGGTCCAGTCGCTTGAGGAGGCGATGAAGATGGCCGGGCGGATGGTCTTCGACGCTCGCGCGGAGCCGCTCACGCAATTCTTCCGAGCGCTGCGGAACGTCCGCAAGGCCTTCGAGCAGCGCGCGCAGATACAATCCAGTCCCAACGGTGAATACCGGAAGGCGTTTTCGCTCTCGCAAGTCTTCGAGAGTTTGCAAGGCCAATTGGCGGTAGCCGCCCGCAGTTGCGTCTTCGCTTGGCCCAAGAACGTCAATCAGATGATGTGGTATACCGCGACGCTCAGGGAAACTGGGCTTTGCTGTGCCAATGTCAAAGCCGGGATAGAGCTGCGTTGAATCGCAGGCCACAACTTCGCCGCCTAGGCTCTCGGCGAGCTTCACGCCGAGCGCTGACTTTCCCGATGCCGTCGGACCGACGATGGCAACGAGTGGCAAGAGCGCTTTCGCTTCGCTCATCGAAAAAGGAGATGCCGCGCGCGAACAAAAAGAAAGATGAGCAGGAAAAGCGCGAGCAGTAGACTACCCAGAACCTGTTGGCGCGGGAGTTTCATTGTTATTGGTTGAAGTCGTTCGGCAGTATGTTGTAGTAGTACCGATAACGCAATTCGATGTACGGCCCCTTGAATTGTGAAGGCAAAGGCTCAAATGGGCTTGACGCGCGCACCGAGGAAAAAGCGGCCCGGTCTAGTGGCTCTTTCCCGGAGTTGCGCTCGATGGTCGGTTCATCGGACGGCACGCTTCCATCGCGCTTGATCCTGAACGTGAGAAAGACGATGCCTTTCTCGCCAAGCTCGACGGACGTAGGCATGACGGCAAACCAGTTGCGCTTCACCGTAAAATAAACGCGCTGGAGGTAGCTGTTGAAATCCACGCCT
>Ga0307471_100002121_pt1 | contig 11276 bp, 6 predicted proteins | sample atmos_gasesAM3C__2_FD_204566 | JGI IMG/M metagenome (GOLD analysis project Ga0307471, IMG submission 204566) | Hardwood forest soil microbial communities from Morgan-Monroe State Forest, Indiana, United States - atmos_gasesAM3C_515 | ecosystem: Environmental > Terrestrial > Soil > Temperate... | reverse complement strand
GAGAAGCACGCCGGCCAGCAAGCCACCGATGAGCGGACCAATCACTGGAATCGGCGCATAACCCCAATCCGAGCCGCCTTTCCCCGCAATCGGAAGAATGGCATGCGCGATGCGCGGTCCGAGGTCACGCGCCGGATTGATCGCATACCCGGTCGGACCGCCCAGTGACAGACCAATGCCCCAGACCAGGCTCCCCACCAGATACGGGCCGAGTCCCGCCGCCGGTCCAGCCTTCGAAACACTCTTCGAGAAAACGGCGCCAACCACAAAAACAAGCGCGAAGGTGGCAATGATTTCGCTCAGCAAATTCGCCCCGGTATTGCGGATCGCCGGTGCATTACAAAAGCAACCCAGCTTCGCCGCAGTGTCCGGCGTTTCCTTCCAATGCGGAAGGTAATGGAGCCAGACGAGCCCCGCACCCACGATGCCCCCAAGCATCTGCGCAACAAGGTAGGGAGCAAACTTTGCAAAATTGCCGTCCCGCACCGCAAAACCGATCGTCACCGCCGGGTTCAAATGGCCATCGCTGCTCCCGCAGGCTATGGCCGTGAAGACGCCGGCCGTCACCGCGAACGCCCAACCGGTAGTGATCACCATCCAGCCGCTGCCCTCTGCTTTCGATCGTTTGAGAAGCACCCCCGCGACAACTCCATCGCCGAGAAGGACAAGAATCATCGTCCCGAGAAATTCACCGAGCAGCGGTGAGGTCATAAGTGAGCCTCCGTCAGGAATCCATCCAGTCAAACGACCGCGTAACCGCTTTCTTCCATTGTTTATACAATTGTTCGCGCTCCGTCTCGGCAAGATGCGGCTTCCAGGTGCGATCGACTGCCCAATTGGACCGCAGCTCTTCCAAGCCCGAAAAGAATCCTACCGCCAGACCGGCGGCATAGGCCGCGCCGAGCGCTGTCGTTTCTTGAATCACCGGGCGCACAACTTCGCGGTTCAAGATATCCGCCTGAAACTGCATCAACAAATCGTTCGGTACCATTCCGCCATCGACACGCAGATTCGCGAGGCCGATACGCGAATCTTTCTCCATTGCCTCGACCACTTCCCGCGTCTGGAATGCCGTTGCTTCCAGCACCGCCCGCGCGAGATGTCCTTTGTTCGCGTAGCGCGTCAGCCCGGCAATGACCCCTCGCGCATTATCCTTCCAATACGGCGCGTACAGCCCCGAAAACGCCGGAACGAAGTAAACGCCGCCATTGTCGTTTACCGTTCGCGCCAGCAGCTCGATGTCTGCGCTTTTTTCAATGATTCCGAGATTGTCGCGCAGCCACTGTACCAGGGCACCGGTAATGGCGACGCTCCCTTCCAAGGCGTAATGCGCGGCCCCGCTGCCAAACTTGTAGGCGACCGTAGTGAGCAAGCCGAAGTTCGAAGGCACGGGCCGCTCGCCGGTGTTCATCAAGAGAAAGCAGCCTGTGCCGTAGGTATTCTTCACTTCGCCGGGGCGAAAGCACGCTTGCCCGACCAGCGCCGCCTGCTGGTCGCCCAGGATTCCCGTGATCGGAACACCCGCGGCCGCGCTTAGCTTCGATTCGCCATAGACTTCGCTGCTCGAACGCACCTTTGGCAGCACCGCGCGAGGAATGTCAAACGCCGCGAGCAACTTTTCATCCCAATCCAGTGTTAACAAGTTCAGGAGCTGCGTTCGGCTAGCGTTGGTCACGTCCGTCACGTGCACGCCGCCTTGAGGGCCTCCGGTCAAGTTCCAGAGGAGAAACGTATCGATATTTCCGAACAGCAACTCGCCCCCAGCCGCTCTTTCCCGCGCGCCGGGAATATTCTCAAGCAGCCAGCGCAGCTTCAGGCTGCTGAAGTACGTGCTCAGTGGCAATCCTGTTTGTGGACGGAAGCGGTCTTGCCCGCCGTGGCTTTTGAACTGCGCGACATCTTCGGCAACCCGCGCGTCCTGCCAAACAATGGCATTCGCAACCGGATTGCCGGTTTTGCGCTCCCAGAGGACCGTGGTCTCCCGCTGATTGGTAATGCCGATTGCGGCCAAGTCCGAAGCGCGCAACCCGCGCTGCTCCAACGCCTCGGCAATCACTTGTTCCGTGCGCCGCTGGATTTCCAGTGCATCGTGCTCCACCCAGCCCGGCTTCGGAAAAATCTGTTCGTGCTCTTTTTGCGCCACGGCGGCGATGCGCGCGGACTGCTCAAACACCATGAATCGCGTGCTCGTCGTGCCTTGGTCGATTGCGCCAATGTAGTTTTTCACCGCGCCGGTTCCCCTTGCGGACGCAGCAGCATACTACGCAATCGCCGTGACTTGCTTCACAGAAATCGCCGCTCGTCCCCAGCGATTGCAAATGGCCTCTCCGCGTTCAACGTGGAATCCGGCTTTCTTGATACGTCCGCGGGGCCGAATGCTGCATCTAACAGTAGGAGGATAGGTAAAAAGGAAAAACAATGATCAAGAAAATAAAATCCAGCCGTCTTGCCGTGGTGATCGCGGCGCTCGTGCTGATATCCGGGGTATTTGCAGGGAATGCAGTCGCCGCGGAGCCGGGAGGGGTCACCATGACGGTAACCGCTGTCGGCAAGAAAAACACCAGCCCCCCGGTCGTTACTAAAGATGACGTCCAGCTTTATTTGAACAAGGAGCGCACCCAGATCGCCGACTTGCAGCACGGCGGAAAATTATATCTCGCCGTTCTCATTGACGATTCGCTCGACAACGTTATCGCCAACCAGTGGAACGATCTGAAGGCGTTTTTCGCGGCCCAGCCTGTCACTACCTACATTTCTGTGTCCTATGCGCGCAATGGCACCGCCATGGTCGCCCAGGATTTCACCAACGACCACGAACTCGCAGCCAAGGCTCTGCGCATCCCGCTCGGCAGCGGAGGTGCATTCACGAGCCCCTATCTCGCCCTTCTGGATCTGATGAAGCGGTGGCCTACTTCAGCGGACAGGCACTCCATACTCCTGTTCTCTTCCGGAATTGATTATTTTCGCGGAGATTTTTGGACCAGGCCCCCGGATCTCGATTCCACCATCAGCCACGCGCAGAAGGAGAATATCAACGTTTGGACAATCTACGCTCCGGATGCGGGGCACCGGGGGCGCGGATTCTTCATCGCCAACAGAGCGCAGTCGTATCTTACCGAACTCTCGGACGACACCGGCGCTGAATCCTTCTACCTCGGCATCACCGAGCCCGTCACGCTCAAGCCGTATTTTGACGAGCTCTCCACTCATCTGAGCAACCAGTACCTCCTGACGTTCAAGGCCACTGGAGGAGCAAAAGGGCGCTTCGAGCGCGTCCACATCGCTACTGAACTGCCTTACGTTGAGTTCTTGGAGCCCTCGCAAGTTTTTCTCCCTCCAGCCAATTGAACGCGGGAATCAAATTGCCCTTGAAAGCAACAAAAAGGCGCGGAGCATTTAGTCCGCGCCTTTTCATTTGAGCCCACATATTTCGGTGCAATTCATCTCGCGCTGCACCGATTTTCTGAATGAAAGTGATGCTCAGTCGTCAGAACCGCTGAGGACCGCCGCTTGCGTGGAATCGCGGATCACCAGTTCGGGGTTCATTTTGTGCCGCGAGATCGTCCAGTCGCGCTTTTCCAGCCCGGCATTGACGCCTTCCATCACGATATTTACCGCTAGGTTTCCCATCGCTTCCAGCGGCTGTCTTACCGTTGTCAAAGCTGGCGCGGACAACGACGACAGCGGCACATCGTCGAAGCCGACTACTGAACAATTCTCCGGCACTTTCACGCCCGCTTTGGTTAGCGCGCGAATCGCGCCCAGCGCCGTCAGGTCGTCGAAGGCCATCAATGCAGTGAACCGTTTCTTCCGCTGCAGCAATTCCTCCGTAAAGCGGTATCCGCCTTCGAATCCCGAGTTGGCGTCCAGGGAATCGGGCAGTTGCAGGACGAGCGACGGGTCGATCTCCAGCCCCGCCGAGTGCGCGAACTTCTGAATCCCTTTCCACCGCGGTCCGCTGTCGATCAGCATCTTGGGACCTCGGATGAACGCGATCTTCCGGTGTCCCAGATGGTAGAGATGGTCGAGCGCCAATCGCCCTCCCGCCTCGTTGTCTACCATCACCGAGCTGACGTCGTTGCCCGGCATCTCCCATCCGATGGTCGCCGCCGTAATGTTTCTTTTGCTAAGGTCCGCGAGTAGTTGGATGTCCACGAACAGCCAGTTGGCGACGACGATCAATGCCTCGACGTGGTGTTCGAGCAGCATTTCCAGATAGCGTTCAAAGCGATTTCTCTGGTTGTGCGCGTCGGCAAAAATCTGGACGTATGACGATTGATAGAGCGCGTTCTCAATGCCGCGCAAAACCGGTGTGCAAAATGGATCGGTAATGTCGAAGAACATCACGCCGATGCTGTGGCTTCGTTTGCTGCGCAGAAAACGCGCCATCAAATTCGGCCGGTAACCGAGTTTCTTGGCTACTTCTTCGATGCGTTTTTTCGTGGCGGGCGCTATATACCGCGCGAGCGGCGCGTTGTTCAGCACGATCGAAACCGTTGCCGGCGAAAAGCCGCTGGACTTCGCGACGTCCCGCATCGTGATGGTCTGGTTCTTTAGGCTTTGCCGTTTCACACCCGCGCCTCCCGAGGTCATATCATCTGGTGTTTGCGGTTTGAATTGCAATGTTGGTTCCTTCACGGGGGGCGCCTTCTATTCGGCGGGCGGTTCAAAAGCCATGGTTTTGCGGAACCCGGATGTCTTCCAAGCCCCGTAAATCAGTCCTGCGGCCACCCACACGGCTCCAAGCTTTTTTGCCGGCATACTCAACTGCAGAAAAATGTAGCCGCAAATTCCGAAGCCCAGCAGCGGCCATAGAACCGGCCAAACGGTTTTCCGCTCCGCGCGGAGGAAGTACCGCACAAAAGCCGCCGCGTTTACCCCCATGAAGGCGATGAACGCCCCGAAGTTAAGCATTTCCGCCCCGCGTTCATAGGTGAGAAAAAACGAACCGGCCAGGGCGATCGCTCCAATCAAAATCACATTGTTGGCGGGGATATGCCGCTTTGCTTCGATCTTGCCGAAAAATCCCTTTGGGAGCGCGTCGTTGCGGCCCATGCCGTAGAGCAGGCGCGCCGCCGCCAATTGAGCGCCCATACCGGAGCCAATGTTGGCGATCAAGATCGTGAAATTCAGCAATTGAAACAGGAAAAAGCCGCCCACCTGCCTCGCCACCAGCGGAAACGCCGATTCCACCTGTTCCGCGGGAAACGGTTTTGATCCCCACACAAGCTGCGCTGCGTAGACTTCCAGCGAAGATAAAACTCCCGCCACCAGGCACACCAGCACAGTGGCCAGCAGGATGTTCCTCCGCGGGTTTTCCACTTCCTCTGAGAAGGTCGAAATGGCATCGAAGCCGATGTACGTTAATACGGCGATGGAGGTACCGTGGAAAATGGAGTTCAGGTTGAACGTGGCCGGATCGTAGAAAGGCCGCGAAAAGAATCCCGCCCCGAATTCGTGCAATCCCAGCAGAAACCGGATCACAAATCCGAAAAACACAATCACCACGATGGTCATCCCGGCCGCCAGCACGTCGTTGATTCGCGCGGAAGTCTTCACACCGCGAAGGTTAAGCAGGGTAAAAGCCGTGGCGTAGAAAATCGCGAGTGTCCAGTAGGGCACTCCCGGCAAAATGTTCTGCGTCAGCTTGCTGCACAGAATCGTGCAGATCAGCGGGTTGAGAATGTAGTCCATCACCATCGCCCAGCCCGTCAGGTAGCCGAGCCCGGGATGAATTTCCTGGCCGACGTAGGTATACGCGGATCCCGCGCTCGGATAAACGCGCGCCAGCATCCCGTAGCTGATTGCCGTGAACAGCATCGCCACCATCGCGATCAGTATCGTGGTCACCACATGTCCGCCGGCCGCGTTATTCACTATCCCGTATAGCCCCATCGGGGCGATCGGCTGGATGATCACGATGCCGATGATGACTAGGTTCCATAGCGTCAGTGAACGCTTCAGGCGCGGCGCGGAACTCGCTGTGGTTTCGTTACTCAAGCGTTTCTCCTTTTTCCGAGGGACGGCCGTTCGAACCCGGCGTCACTGTAGCATGTGAACGAGCAAACTCTTCTACCCACGCCGCCCCCGCGCTGCCTTCATTCATCCGTATTTAATCGTTTCAATGCTGACAGTGTGCGCAATCCCGTCCTCGCGTGCAATGCAAAAATTTCCTTCCCCGCTCCTGTCCTGCTCCGGCGGCAGTTCAGTTGCCATATTTTGCCCTGCACTTTCGTACAGGCCCCGAAATCCACAGGACCGTGCCTTTTGCTTCACCTGCTCCGCGAATTGCCCGTAACGGAGATTCGCCTGCGTAGTCTAATTAAGTAGGGCTACGGCCCGGAAAATAGAGGATAGTTCGGCAACTCTCATGGACGAGGTCCCTCTCACACGTCGTCGCGGCAACACCAAGATCGTTCTGGCGCATTTCGGCGTCTTTCTTTTTGTGGTTCTCGCCGCTTATTGGCTTCGCCGGATCAAGCTGGAGCCGGACGCCATTCTTCAGGGCTACCTGCAGGTCATCAGCGGTCTTCTCGCGTTTGTTTTCGCCGCTGTTACTCTAGTTCGGTTCCAGGGGACTCAAGACCGCATTTCCCTCATTCTCGGGGCCGGATTTCTTCTTTCCGGCGCCATTTTGACGGCCACCAGCGTCCTCTTTTTTCAATTCCTTCCGGACGCTCCCCTGCGCCTCCTTTGGGCTCCCGTCGCCTGGTGGCTGGGCCGCATCGTCCTGGCGCTTCTGCTCGTCGTGGCGCTTCTTGTTGAACATTTCCTTCCACGTTCGCGTCATCCGCGCCGTGAAATCGCTGGCGCTTTGCTGGCGGTAATCGCCCTCACCTACGTGCTTGCCGTTGCGCTTCGCCGCTTGCCGCCGGAGGTCTCTCGTCATCCTGGCGCCTTCTTCCCGAATCCGGAGCAGTTGCTCCCGGGAGCAATATTCCTCGTGAGCCTCATCTGGTTTCGCAAGCGTTTGTCCGTCGAGGACTCCGCCTTCGACCGCACCATCTATGCCGCGACCTGGCTGAACGTTGCCGCACAGCTCTCCGCCGCTCAATCCGCGCGCCTGCTGGATGCTCCCTTCGTTTTCGCCCAGGCGCTTATGGTGCTAGGCTACACGGTCGCGCTGGGCGGCGCTCTTCTTGATAACGCGCGGCTCTTCGAGCAAGTCCGCCATCTTGCCGTCAGCGATCCCCTCACCGGTCTGGCCAACTACCGCCGCCTCCTCGACGTTCTCGAAAACGAGACCGAACGCACCAACCGCACCGGCCGTACTTTTGCCGTCTTGCTCCTCGACCTCGACGGCTTGAAAACAATCAATGACAGCTACGGTCATCTCGTCGGCAGCCGCGCCATTTGCCGTCTGGCTGATGTCCTCAGGATTCACTGCCGCGCCGTCGACACTGCCGCGCGATACGGCGGCGATGAATTTGCCCTCGTTCTCCCGGAGTCCGGCGAAGAAGAAGCGCACCGCGTTGCCGATCGCATCCGCGAAGTCATGGCTAACGACGATGAACCGCCGCACCTCTCCGCAAGTATCGGCATATCCGTCTACCGTGGTGATGGCGAGCGCATCGAAAAACTGCTTTCCGAAGCGGACAAGCATCTTTACGCGGAAAAGACTAAGCGCGCAAAACGCAACGCGGCCGCGGCCAGTGCCCGCCGCCGTACGCCCAAAATCTGAACCCCTTGAAGGCTCAATAAACGGCGCGGCGCTGCGCAGTCGCTTTTGTCCCCAGCGACAAGCGCGCCTCCGCTTGGGCCCCGTCGAACAGCCGCGCGGTCACGTATTCTCCCACGATTGGGCCATGCTTAAACCCGTGCCCCGAGCCGCCACCGACAAACCACACATTTTCCATCTCCGGATGCCGGTCAATCAGTAAATCCCCGTTCGATGTGTTCTCATACTGGCAAACGCGCGTTTCCACAATCGGCGCATCCTTCAAAGCCGGAAAACGCCGCGTCACATATTTCTTAACTGCGTCCGTCATCGCCAGCGAAACAATTCTCGATTGTGTGTCCGGATCAACTCTCTCGCCATGCTCGTCAAACGCGATCTTCAATCCTCGTCCCTCGATGTCCGGCATCCCGTAAACGAGATCTTCCTGAAACAGCCAGGTCGGCAGCGCCGGCGGCGCAAACCGCGTGTCCCCTGCAGGAATGCCGAAAAAAAACACTTCCTGCCGCGAGGGAAAAATCCGCGAGCCCAAAACATCTGGGAAAACCTTGCCAAGCCACGGCCCACAGGCAAACACGAACTCTCCTGCGGTGATCCGTTCTCCCCGGCTCGTCGTAATGTGCTCCACCCGGCTTGGCCCTCGCGGATTCATTACCTGCGCGCAGCGGTACTCCGCCCCAAGCCTTACCGCATCTTCAACCACGGCAGCCACGGCGCGGCGCGCCATCAGGACACCGCTCTTTGGTTCAAAGATCCCGCGCTTGATCGCATCGAGTCCGATTTGCGGATAGCGCTTCGCAAGCGTTGAGCGGTTCAGTTCCTCGAACTCCACTCCACATCGCTTTAACGTGGTGCTGGTCTGCTCCAACCGCTTGTCGTCGTCACCGGCCATCCAGAGCACTCCCGTTTCGAGAAAAAGTGGCTGTCGCGTCGCCGCAAAAAACTCCTTCCATTGCTTCAGCGATTTCTTCGACCACCGCGTATACAGTTCATCCGCGCCATACCCCATTCGAATGATTCGCGATTCGCCTCCGGAGCTCGCCCGCGAGTGTGCCGGACCGTAGGCCTCAATCAGCGCCACCCGCTGACCGCGTTTGGCAAGGTGCCACGCCGTCCACGCGCCGAAGACGCCCGCTCCAATCACAGCAACGTCGTATTTGTTTTGAATGCCCACTCTCGCTCCGCTCGACCTGCCATCCTATCCCAATCTCTTGCCGCGGAGCATCCGCTACTCCCCACTTCCACCTTCTTCCGAACCCTTCTTTCCTCATCCTGCGAACTCTGTGTTAATTCTTCTCTCTTCCCCGTGATACCATGCATCGTTTCTTCCAACATTATTGGGAGGTTCGCGTGAAAGTGTGTCCCCGGTTCGTCGCAATTCTGGCTTCCTGTTTTCTTTTCGGCTTCTTGTTTGTACAAACCGCCAAAACTCAGCAAGCCACCGCCACCATCGATCCCAAGACCTACGGCGGAATGAAATGGCGTCTCATCGGCCCCTTCCGCGGTGGCCGCGTGCTTGCTGTCACCGGAGTGACGAGTCAGCCCAATATCTACTATTTTGGCGCTGTCGCCGGCGGCGTCTGGAAAACCACGGACGGCGGCGTTTCCTGGGATCCCCTCTTCGAGAAGCAAACCACCTCGTCTATCGGCAGCATTGCGGTGTCTGAATCCGATCCCAATGTGATTTATGTTGGCACCGGCGAAGCCTGCATTCGCGGCAACATCTCCTTTGGCGATGGCGTCTATCGTTCGAACGACGGCGGCAAGACCTGGAACAATATCGGTTTGAAAGATTCGCGCCACATCGGCAAAGTCATCGTCCATCCAACCAATCCCGATGTCGCCTTCGTTGCCGCGCTCGGCCACGCCTATGGCAAAAACACCGAGCGCGGCATTTTCCGCACTCGCGACGGCGGCAAGAACTGGGAGAAAGTTCTCTACCTGGATGACCGCACCGGCGGAATTGACATCGTTTTCGATCCGCAAAATCCCCATGTTCTTTTTGCTGCGATGTGGGAAGGCTATCGCACGCCCTGGACGCTCAACAGCGGCGGCGACAAGGACGGCCTCTACCGTTCGAATGACGACGGCACCACCTGGAAGCGAGTCGAAGGCAACGGCATGCCCGAAGGTCCGCTCGGAAAAATCGGCGTGGCTGTCTCCGGTGCCGATTCCAATGTCGTTTACGCGCTGATCGAAGCCAAGAAAGGCGGCCTCTACCGCAGCGATGACGGCGGCACCAATTGGACGTTGATCGACGACGACCACCGTTTCCGCCAGCGCGCCTGGTATTTCACTCACGTTTGGGCCGACCCCAAAGATTCGAACAAGGTGTACATCGCGAACACCGGACTATTCCGCTCGAACGACGGTGGAAAATCCTTTGAGCGCCTGAACGCTCCTCACGGTGATCACCACGGTCTATGGATCGATCCGCAAAATCCCAATCGCCTCATCAATGGCAATGACGGCGGCGCGACGATTTCGATCGACGGCGGAAAAAACTGGTCAACGCAAAATAATCAACCGACCGCCCAGTTCTATCACGTTGTCGCCGACAACGATTTTCCCTATCGCCTTTACGGCGCGCAGCAAGACAATTCCTCCGTCGGCATCGCCACCGCCAGCGACCACGGTTTTATCGACCAGCGCGATTGGGATGCAGTTGGAGGAGGCGAGAGCGGCTACGTTGCTGTCGACCCGCGCGATTCACGCATTGTTTATGCCGGCTCCTACTTCGGCTACATCACGAGGCTGGACCGCCGCACCAACCAAACGCAAAACGTCCAGCAGTGGCCGCTCGATCCCGACGGCCACAACGCTTCGGTGCAGAAATATCGCTATACCTGGACGATGCCGATCGTTTTTTCTCCCCACGATCCGAATATCCTCTACCATTCCTCGCAGTATCTCTTCCGTTCAAAAGACGGCGGCCATTCCTGGGAAACTCTTGGCGGAGACCTCACTCGCAATGACCCAACGAAGCAGCAGGATTCCGGCGGCCCTATCACCAAAGACCAGGCAAGCATTGAGTTCTACGATCTAATTTTCACCGTTGCGGAATCGCCCAAACAAAAGGGGTTGATCTGGGTCGGCACCGACGATGGCCTGATTCAGCTCACGCGGGACGATGGAAAAACCTGGAGCAAAGTCACTCCCAAAGGTTTTCCCGAATGGGCCATGATCAGCCTGATTGAGCCGTCACCGTTTGAAGCCGGCACCGCTTACGCCACGATCGATGCCCACAAACTCGATGATTTCAAGCCGTACATTTTCAAGACCAGCGACTTCGGCAAAACCTGGTCGCCCATCACCACCGGACTTCCCGACGGCTCTTACGTTCACGCCGTGCGCGAGGATCCCAAACGCAAGGGACTGCTCTATGCCGGTACGGAAACGGGCGCGTGGGTTTCTTTTGATGATGGAGCGCATTGGCAGACGTTGCAGCTCAATCTCCCCACCACTCCCATCCACGACCTCATCATCCACGGCGATGATCTCGCCATTGCCACGCACGGCCGCTCATTCTGGGTGCTCGACGACATCAGCCCGCTGCGCCAGGCGACCGCCTCCATCGCCGCCGAAGAGGCACACTTGTTCG
>Ga0307471_100002120_pt1 | contig 11277 bp, 9 predicted proteins | sample atmos_gasesAM3C__2_FD_204566 | JGI IMG/M metagenome (GOLD analysis project Ga0307471, IMG submission 204566) | Hardwood forest soil microbial communities from Morgan-Monroe State Forest, Indiana, United States - atmos_gasesAM3C_515 | ecosystem: Environmental > Terrestrial > Soil > Temperate... | reverse complement strand
GAAAACGTGGGAGGGGACGGTCGCGAGTTTTCTCGGTTCACTGATCGTGGCGGTCATTTTTGCGCGCTTCATGACTGTGCCGCTGCCGCATTTGCTGGGGATGGCTGCAGTGGGCAACGTAGCGGGGCAAGTTGGCGACCTTCTCGAATCGGCGTACAAGCGCAGCTCGGGGATCAAGGATTCGGGGAGCCTGCTGCCGGGGCATGGGGGCGTGCTTGACCGAATCGACGCGCTTATCCTCGCCATTCCCGTTGTCTGGTATTATTGGATATTGCTCTACTCGCCTCGGTCGTGAGGTCAGAAGGCTTCCCACCGGCGAGCCGGTATGACTAGAAAAGCGGCGGCACGCTTCGACCGCGCTCAGTACGAGAGCCGCCCGCACTCCAAAAGGGAATCGAAGGACTCTTGAAACAGCTATCCATATTGGGCTCGACCGGATCGATTGGGCGGCAATGCCTGTCGGTCGTCGAAGCTCTGCCGGACAGGTTTGGTGTTGTGGCGCTGGCGGCTGGCGCCAACCTAGAGGAACTGATCGGCCAGATCGAGCGGCACCACCCGGAGGTGGTCTCCGTTGGGGATGCCAGGGGGGCTGATGAGTTGTCGCGGTTGCTGCGTGAAAAGGGAATCGCGCCGTTGCCTGAGATTCATCACGGCCGCGAAGGAATGTTGGCGGTGGGAACGCATTCCCAGGCGGACATCGCGGTATCCGCCGCGGTAGGGGTGGTCGGCCTGGAAGCGACCTACGAAGCCGTAAGACTAGGAAAGACGGTCGCGCTTTCCAACAAAGAAGTTCTTGTCGCAGCGGGCGAGCTGGTGATGGCTGCGGTAAAAAAAGCCGGGTGCGAACTGCTGCCCATCGATAGCGAACACAACGCCGTGCATCAATGTCTTCGCGGCGGAACACGCGGGGAAGTGCGGCGGCTGGTGCTGACCGCATCTGGCGGTCCGTTTCGAAAGACGCCACTGGCCATGCTGACAAACGTCACCACTGAACAAGCCCTGGCCCATCCCAACTGGCGCATGGGAAATCGCATCACCATCGATTCGGCCACGATGATGAACAAGGGTTTCGAAGTGATCGAAGCCCGCTGGCTCTTTGGCATGCGCCCGGACCAAATTGACGTAGTGGTTCATCCCCAGTCCACGATTCACTCCCTGGTGGAATTCGTGGATGGTTCCGTTTTAGCACAACTCGGCCCAACGGACATGCGCATGCCCATCCAATATGCGTTAACCTATCCGGAGAGAGTGGCATCCAATCAGGTAGCATTGGATTGGCCGAAATTGAAGCGCCTGGATTTTGAGAAGGCTTCGACGCGTCGGTTTCCGTGCCTTCGTCTGGCGCGAGAAGCGATGAAGAAAGGAGGCGCATGGCCATGCGCCTTGAATGCTGCGGATGAGATCGCTGTGGCAGCGTTCCTCGAACGGCAGCTTCCGTTCCTCGGTATCCCTGAAGTGATTGAGCGGGTGCTCGGCCGGACCCCGGGCTTAAGACTTGAAAAGATGGAGGACGTGCTTACGGCTGATGCTGAAGCGCGTCGAATGGCGAGGGAAGAAACACAGCGGCTGGGGGTCAAGGCCGGTGCGGCGTCAACAAGGTAAGGAGAATCAAAGCATATGAATTTGTTACTGGGCGTCGCCCTCGTGCTGGGCCTGATGATCATGATCCACGAGTGGGGCCACTTCATCGTGGCGCGCTTCTTGGGCGTGCGGGTGGATGTCTTCTCCATCGGATTCGGACCGCGGCTGTTTGGATGGAAACGCGGAGCAACGGACTACCGCGTGAGCGCGCTGCCGTTTGGCGGCTACGTGCGCATGGCCGGACAGGATTTGTCCGAAGTTGATTCCAACGACGTAGCTCCCACTGGTGCTCCAGACGAGTTGATGAGCAAGCCACGCTGGCAGCGAGCGTTGATTTCCTTTGCCGGACCAGCCGTCAATCTGATTTTTCCAATACTGCTGCTCACGGCATTGTTTGTCGCCGTGGGGCTGCCTTACTCGTCCTTCTATGATTTGCCCGTGCAGGTCGTCGCGTTGCCTGCAGACAAAGTAGGGCAAGTGAGCCCTTTGCAAGTGGGCGACAAACTCCTTTCCATCAATGGCATCCGGAATCCTACTTGGGAGCAGGCACAGAAAGCCTTCAAACAAATTGCTCCGGGCGAGCCACTAAAATTGGAAGTCGACAACGCGGGCACCAAGCGCAACGTGGAGTTGACTCTGACCGCGGGAATGACGCTGGAGCGCATCCTCGGATATCCCCCGCTGCCGCCGATCCTCGACGAAGTGGCCCCCGGAACTCCAGCGGAACGCTCCGGACTCAAAGAAGGCGACGTCATCCGCGCAGTGGATGGGCAGAGCATCGAATACTGGGGACAGTTCAGGGAGCGCGTGAGCGGCTCGAACGGGAAAACCGTAAAACTTGATGTGCAACGCAAGGGCCAATTGATCCATGCCGACGTGACGCCTCAGCAAGGCATCGCGGAATCCGGCGAAACCACTTATCAGGTTGGAGTGGCCGTGCTTGACCCGACCTCCTACCGCCGCGTTTCCTTCTCGGATGGCGTTCGCGATGCTTTCGTGATGACCGGCGAGCGCATCCAGGAGACCATCGGAGTAGTGGGAAAACTCTTCAGCGGGCGTGTTTCTGTCAGGCAGCTTCAGGGCGCGGTAGGGATTTCGCGCGCCGCTGGCGAAGCCGTCCGAAAGGGACCGCTGGCGGTGATTTCGCTGATGGTGCTGATCAGTGTGAACCTGGGCATCCTGAACCTCCTGCCCATCCCCATCCTTGATGGCGGGAACATACTTTTGCTTACCCTGGAAGGGATCCGCCGTCGCGATTTCAGCCTAGCCTTCAAGGAGCGCTTCGTACAGGTCGGCTTCGTCTTCTTGTTGGTCCTCTTCGCTTACGTTATGTACAATGACGTGGTGCGCATGCTTCCGACGCATTCGTGACTCGCGACGCTCGCGCACGAGCGGAGAACTGCAAATGGCTGCTTCACCCTCGCACCGGGTTTCCACCGGCGAGCGCCTCAATACCGCCGAGACAACCGGCTAGATTCAGCAGGCTGTGTCCGCCCGTGGCATCCGCATGACCCGTCAGCGCCGCGTCATTTTGCAGGTAATGGACGATGCGGAGCAGCATCTGGACGTCGATCAGATTCTCGAGCGGGCGCAGAAAATTGACTCTGGCGTTCACCTGGTTACCGTCTACCGCACGATTGATCTGCTCAAGAAGCAAGGTCTCATCGACGAACTGGACTTGCTGCATCTCCGTGGCGACCGGCACTACTACGAAACTCATGGGCCGCGCGATCACATCCACGTCGCCTGCCTGCGTTGCGGCAAAGTGCGCGAATTCGAAAGCCGATTGTACGAACAATTGAAGGAACAAATTGCGCGCGACTTCCACATGAAGGTAACGGTGTCCCGCACCGAAGTGGGCGGCTATTGCGCCGAGTGCCTGCAGAAGACCAAAGAATAACGCGGCTTACCCAGAGGTCTCGACTCCCACCTCAAAACGGGAAGCAGTAGTTGGGATTTGCGTTCGAGGTAGGCTGCTCCTCCGGTGCACGGGATTTCGGGGGGTCAGACCGGCTGGCGGATGGCGCGGAAACGGCGCAGTCGTGAAAAAAATTTATTGGCGCTCCCGATATCGCGGGCGATCTGCGCGCACAATTCTTCGGGGCCGCTGAATTTCTTCTCTTCGCGAAGGCGCTTCCAAAATCGCACTTCCATTCGCTGGGGTGCGGTCTCGAGCTGAGCGTCGAGCAAATGCGTTTCGACGCTCAGCGCGGAACCGTTGAACGTTGGGCGCGTGCCGACATTGGTGACCGAGCGATGGCTGCAGGTCTTCCCTTCAAGACACGCGCGAGTGATGTAGACGCCCCGGGCAGGAAGCAACTCCTGTTCCGCCGCCAGGTTCAGGGTGGGGAAGGCCAAGCGGCGTCCCATCCCTGTGCCACTGACCACTTCACCCGTAAGAGCGAAGGGCCGGCCCAGAAGACGCGCGGCGTGGGATACGTCGCCTCCGGCGACTTCCCGGCGAATGATGGTGCTGGAGACCACTTCTCCGCGATAGACGACCGGTGGAAGAATCTCGACATTGAATCCAAGTGTTTTGCCTAGCTCGGAGAGCAGCTTCACGTCGCCTGCCTGCATATGTCCGAAGCGAAAATTTTCACCGACGAGAACGGCCTTTACGTGCAGGTTGCGGACAAGAATTTGCTCGACGAATTCTACAGGGGAGAGCCGCGCGAGATCGAGAGTGAATGGGAGCACCACAACGGCTTCTAGGCCGAGCAGGTTGAACCATTCCATGCGCTGCGCGTTGGTAGACAGCCGCGGCGGCGCTGTCTCCGGTCGAAGCACTTTCCGTGGCGAGGGATCAAAGGTAAGCGCCGTGGCGACCGCTTTGAGGGCATGGGCGCGCTCGACGGTGGCGCGAAGAATCGCTTGATGGCCCAAATGGACGCCATCGAAGTTGCCGATGGCCAGTACGCCGGTGTGGCCAAACGCTGCATAGCGAGAGGCCCAGGCCTCGGAGGAGGACAAGACTAACAATCTCGTTGACCTCGCACCTGCGATCGCGGCTCGCGATTCTTGTGAATCCCCGCGCTCGCGCGAAACCTCAGGGCCCGCCTGCACTTCAAATTCGAGACCGTCGTAGGCCAGTTGCACGTGCGGGTAGCCCTTTCTTCGAAGGCGCTCATTCGTCTCGGAGTGCGGCAGGTCGTGCGCGATGTGCGTGAACCACGCGTGGCGCGGCTGGAGTCGTTGAATGAGCGCGAGCGCTTGCTCTACTGTCTGGTGCATGGGATGCGGGATATCTCGCAGGGCGTCCAGCACCAGATCGTCGAGTCCTTCGAGCAGTGCCATCGACGAGTCCGGAATCTTGCTGAAATCGGTCAGGTAGGCGGCTCTCCCAAACCGGAAACCCAGTACTTCCATCTCCCCGTGGAGCATGGGCACGGGAACAAAAGGAGTGCCGAGAAGTTCAAAGGGACTCTGGACGGCGTTCAGCGTTACGCTCGGTACGGTGCTGAGCGTCGGCTTTTCGTCGAAGACGTAAGCAAAGATGCGCCGGATGATGCGAAACGTTTCTTCGTTGCTATAGACCGGTAGCGCTGCTCGCTGACGGATGTTGAAGGGGCGAATATCGTCAAAGCCGAGGATGTGGTCGGCATGCCCGTGCGTCAGAAGGATGGCGTCCAGGCGGTCCAGCCCCACGCGGAGGGCCTGCTGGCGGAAGTCCGGCGTGGTATCAATCACCACGTTCTGGCCGCCACGAGAGATCAGCAGGGAAGGGCGCAGCCGTTTATCGTGCGGATCGTTCGACTTGCACACGCGACAAGGGCATCCAAGGGTGGGAACGCCCATGGATGTGCCGGAGCCGAGTACTGTGACTTTTAGCGAAGCAGAAGGCATGGTGAAAGCGTTGGAACCAATCTTCACGCGGAGTCGGGTCAGACCGCCGGGCGTTTCCTACGAGCGGGCCTTGGCCTTGGCTTTCGCGGTCTCGGCCGCAACCGCCTGATTGATCTCCAAATAGGTCATCTTCAGTTTGCCCAGCAGGTCCAGGAGCAGGTTGTCTTCTTCGGGCGCGAGATTGCCTTTGGTTTTCTCGTGCAGAGCGTCAAGCATGTCGATCAGCTCGCGTGCGGCTTCGGGATCGATCGCAGGCTGGCCAGTGCGCGGGTCGGCATACGCGCCAAGCACCATGGCAGCGTTGCTCCCGAGCATGCGGACGAGATTTTCGAACGCGGGGGCGCGCTTGGGTGTCTCAACCGCAGGCGCAGGAGCAGCCGCTTTTACTGCTTCGGGCGGTGCGGCGGGAATCTTGGCCGCCTCCCGCTTGGCTTCCCGCTCCTGTTCCTCGACGACTTCCTTGCGCAACTCCCCTTCGGCCGTAAAAGGCCGCCGGTCGATAACGCGAAACGCTTCTTCCTGTTTGTGATCGGACAAGGTACTTTCCTCAGCGATTTGTCGCCCCTGCAGTTTATCACGGGTTGCCAGCTCGAGTCGCTCGGGCGCGCACTTTGAATCTGCCATGCTTGTCAAAGCCGCGGTTCGACCGTAAAGTGGAACGCTTGATACAATGCGGAAATAGTCGAACAAGCAATGCTTACACATCAGAAGCACCAGAAGCGGAAGAAGAAAACAAGAAAACCGCGCGGCAATGGCAAGCCCGTGAAACAGAAACACTTAACGCCGGGCCAGTGGTTTGAAAAGCTCGTGGACGTCCAGGCTAGATTGCGCGCCCCGAACGGATGTCCGTGGGACAGAGAGCAAACCCATCAATCGCTCGGAACCTACCTCATCGAAGAAGCCTACGAAGTTCTGGAAGCCCTCGAAAGCAGAAATGACGCCAAGTTTGCGGAGGAGATGGGTGATCTTCTCTTGCAGATTGTCTTCCATTCGCAGATTGCCCGGGAAGAGGGCCGATTCACCGTGGCCGAGGTGATTCGCGAAATTCATGACAAGATGATCCGGCGGCATCCGCATGTTTTCGGGAAGGTGCAGGCGAAAGATTCTGTCGAGGTGTTGAGAAACTGGGAACAGATCAAAGCTGAAGAGCGCCGGTCTAGCGACAGAAAAGCGGCGTCAAAAACCGGTGCGGGCGTCCCCCAGGAAGTCTCTTTGCTCGATGGTATTTCCCGCGCCTTGCCCGCAACGTTGGAAGGCTTTCAGCTCACCCGCAGAGCTTCCCGCATCGGTTTTGACTGGGAAGATATCGGCGGCGTTTTCGAAAAAATGCGGGAAGAAACCGAAGAATTGAAGAAAGCAGTGAAGGAACAGGACCATCTGAAAATGGAAGAGGAAGTGGGCGACCTGCTCTTCTCCGCTGTAAACCTCTCGCGATTCTTAAAGATCGACCCGGAGATCGCCCTCAAGAAAGCCAACGCGAAATTTTCGCGTAGATTCCGCGCCATGGAGAGGCTGGCCCTGAGGAATGGCCGAGAGTTCAAGAACCTTCCGCGTGAACAAATGGAGGTATTCTGGGACCAGACCAAGAAGTCGGAAGGGAAGCCGTACTTGCCGGTAATGGGCGGGGCACCAACGAAGCCATGACCCGGGACATCATCGTTCGGAAATGCGAGGGCCTCGATGATTTCCATCGTTGTGTCGAGCTCCAGCGCGAGATTTGGGGAGAAGCCGACTTGGAGGTCGAGCCGGCTACCATGTTTGTTGTGGCCGCGCATACCGGCGGCGAAGTGCTGGGCGCTTTTGATGGTGACCGGCTGGTGGGATACACGCTCGCGGTGGTTGGCCTGCGTGACCGCGTTGCTTACCTCCATTCCCACATGGCCGGTGTCGACCGAGAGTACCGCGATCGCGGCGTTGGCCGCATGCTAAAACTCTTTCAGCGCCGCCAAGCCCTGGGCCGTGGAATTCGGCTCATCCAATGGACCTTTGATCCTCTGGAGGTTCGCAATGGGCACTTCAACTTGAATCGGCTTGGCGCCATCTGCCGGGAATATCATCCCAACTTGTACGGCGTCACGACTAGCCCGCTTCATCGCGGATTGGCGACCGATCGACTGCTGGTTGAATGGCGTCTGGATTCTGCACGCGTCGTTGCCGCCATCGAGAATCTCGTGAAAGATCCTGTCGAGGCGCCGGCAGTCATCGAATTGCCGGCGGAGCTCGAGCGCTGGCAGCGCGAAGGATCAAGAGAGGTTGGCGTCGTCCAGGCGCGCGTGCGGGAAGAGTTCACAAGATGGTTTGCCAAGGGTTACGCAGCAGTTGCTTTACGCCCTGGGCCGGAGAACCGGGCGTATCTCCTCGCTCCCTGGAGCGACTTTTAGGAAGCTCCCTCTGCCGAGAGGTTATGAGAATACGAGAGGTCACACTGCAGGAAGTACGGATGAGGCTGGTGGCCCCCTTCGAAACCAGCATGGATCGCACCGAACTGCGCCGCATTCTGCTGGTGCAGGCAGATGTAGACGGCGTCATCGGCTGGGCCGAATGCGTCGCCGGCGAGTCCCCGTTCTACAGTCCGGAAACGGCTGACACCGCGTGGCTCATTCTTCGCGGTTTTCTTTGGCCCATGATTAACGGAAAGGAGTTCGCCACCGCCAGCGAAGTGTGGGATTTGCTCGCGCGTGTCCGTGGCCACAACATGGCCAAAGCCTCACTGGAAGCTGCCGTCTGGGATGCCGAGGCCAAACAAAAGGGCTTGCCACTCTCAAAACTCATCGGTGGCGTTCGTGAGGAGATCGCTTGTGGTGTTTCGATCGGCATCAAAGATTCGCCGGACGAGCTCGCCGCCGCCGTGCAGAAAGAGCTCGCTGCCGGTTATCAGCGCATCAAAATCAAAATCAAGCCAGGGAAGGACCTCGAGCCGGTGCGCCGCCTTCGCCAGGATTTTCCGCGCATCAAGCTGATGGTCGATGCCAACTCCGCCTACACGCTGGATGACTGGGCGCTCCTCAAGCAACTCGAAGGCTTCTACCTGATGATGATCGAACAGCCTCTCGGCTGGGACGATCTCTACAGCCACGTCGAACTGCAGAAAAAGCTGGACACCCCGATCTGCCTGGATGAGTGCATTCACACCGAGGAACAGGCGCGCGCCGCCATCGAGCTGGGCGCCTGCAAAATCATCAACATCAAGCTGGGCCGTGTCGGCGGCCATACTGTGGCGCGGCGCATCCACGACCTCTGCCAACGGCATGGCATTCCCGTCTGGTGCGGCGGGATGCTCGAATCCGGAATCGGCCGCGCGCACAATATCGCGCTTTCGACCCTCCCTAATTTCTCGCTCGCCGGCGATGTGGCCGCCAGCAAGCGCTATTGGGAGGAAGACATCATCCTTCCTGAGGTCACCGTGTCACCACAAGGCACGATTCGCGTGCCGACTTGCCCCGGCATAGGTTTCGAACCGCGCCTCGACCGCATTGACAAACTTACCGTACGCAAAGAACGGCTGGCCTGAGCCGTGGGAGTCGAGACCTCCAGCGAACGGGCGCCAAGCCGTGCCGTCCTTGCCGCATCGATCGGTGTGGTCATCATCATTTGGGCGGTAAACTTCATCGCTGCGAAAATTGGGCTACGCTCTCTGCCGGCGGCGACGCTGGCATCCTTCCGTGTCGTGCTTGCTGGCATGGTGATGCTCCCTTTCTACCAGTTTTGCTCGCGTTTGCCTGCTTTTGCCGAGGCGGCCGAGAGCCGGCAGCGCAAATTCACCCTCCGCGATCTTTGGACTTTCCTCTATATGGGCTTTTTCGGGGTAATATTGAATCAGGTCTGCTTTACAGTTGGATTGCGGTACACCTCCGTCAGCCATGCCGCGGTAATTGTTGGCATGGGGCCGATCTACACGCTGATCCTCGCCACGCTTTTCAAGTTAGAGATGGCTACCTGGCGTAAAGCAATGGGCATGGCCATGGCGTTCGCCGGCATTGCAGTGCTGGCATCGGAAAGCGGGATTTCGGCGCACTCGCCGTCGGTGTTGGGCGACGGCATCACCATGACGGGTTCCGTCGGTTTCGCGATGTACGTTGTGCTTGGTAAACGACTGGCAGGGCACTACGACCCCCTCACCATGACCGCTTTCAGCCACTTTGCGGGAGCGCTAATTGTCCTGCCCGTTGCGGTGTATCGAGCTCACACGCTCGGCTCCGCAGAGCACTGGCGCGCCATCGCCTGGACCGGCTGGGCCGCTGTGTTTTACATGGCCATCTTCAGCTCGGCAGTTGCCTACGTCTTTTACTTCTGGTTGCTGCGATACTTGGAAGCCTCGCAACTAAGCGCCTTCACTTATCTTCTGCCTGTGGTCGCCACCATTCTCGGAATTCTGTGGCTGGGAGAAAAGGGCTCGTGGAACCAAATGCTCGGTGGAGTGCTCGCACTCGGCGGCGTCTATTGGATTGAATCGGGCCGTGCCTCTGTCGTTAGAGTTATTGCCGCCCCGTAAACACCGCTTGCCATCGTCGTTGACCAGGTTTCTCTCCAACCAATACTATTACTTCAAATCAGCGCTGATCTCCCCATGACCACCCGGCAGCATTCATCGAAGGAAGCAGGCTCCTCGAACGACCACAAGACGCGGCCGTCAGCTTTCGGTAAGAGAGGTCTCTCTTCATGAGAGCCAAGCTCGCCATCGCCGGGCTGTTGCTGGCCGCGGTGGCCGTTGGATTCTATTGGTATTCGCAGCGCGGCATGAAACTGTCCGAAACGGATAGCATTCTGATCGGGGAGTTTTCAAACGCTGCCGGCGATCCCGTTTTTGATGGCACGCTGCGGGAGGCGCTGGGCGTCAGCCTGGCCCAGTCGCCGTCGCTGAACCTGGTTTCCGTGGAAAAAGTGCGTGAAGCACTACGGTCTATGGGCCGCCCTGTGGACTCACTCCTCCTAAAAGAGCTGGCTCCCAACCTTTGCCAGCGCCTCGGTGCCACGGTCTACTTGACCGGAAGCATCGTCAAAGCAGGCCGTGGTTATTCCTTGAGGTTAGATGCCGTGCGTTGCTCGACCGACGATTCCGGCATTAGCACGAAAAGTGAGGCAGCAAGTAGAGGCGAAGCGTTACACGCGCTGGGGGTAGCTGCCGCCGATCTTCGCGGCAAGTTCGGAGAAGAGCCGGATTCCTTGCAAAAATTCGACTTGCCCCTCGAACGGGCCACCACTGCGTCCCTGGACGCACTTGCCGCGTTCACCGAAGGACGCCGGCTGGCGCGAGAGAAAGGCGCCATCGAAGCTGTGCCCGCGCTCAAGAAGGCTGTCGAGCTAGACCCTAAATTTGCTCTGGCCCACTCCAATCTCGCCGTCGCCTACTACAACCTCAATCAGAACGCTCTGGCCGCCGATCATATCCGCCAGGCTTTCGAATCCGCGGATCGCCAGACCGTGCGGGACCGCTTGCACATCACCACGCTGTACTACGACTTGGCAACGGGCGACGTTCAGAAGGCCATCGCAAGCTACAAAGAGTGGGTGCGCCTCTATCCCCGCGACGACATTGCCAAGGGCAATCTCTCCTCCGAATACTTTTTGATTGGAGACTACGAGCAGGCCGCCACTCTCGCTCAACAGGCGCTCCGCCTCGATCCCGGAAGCGCTGCCTGGTACGAAAATCTCGCCACTGCTTACATCGCCTTGCAGCGCCTGGAAGAAGCGCAGAACATTGTGGAGCTGGCCATTGCCCGCAAACTTGATGATCCTTCTATGCACGCAGAGCTCTATGCTTTGGCCTTCTTGCGCGGTGCGCCCGCCGCGATGGAACGAGAGATGACCTGGTCCGACGGCAAACCCGGCGGTGAAGATACCCTCTTGGCTCTG
>Ga0307471_100002119_pt1 | contig 11278 bp, 9 predicted proteins | sample atmos_gasesAM3C__2_FD_204566 | JGI IMG/M metagenome (GOLD analysis project Ga0307471, IMG submission 204566) | Hardwood forest soil microbial communities from Morgan-Monroe State Forest, Indiana, United States - atmos_gasesAM3C_515 | ecosystem: Environmental > Terrestrial > Soil > Temperate... | reverse complement strand
GAGCTACGGGCTGACGCTGACGGAAGGATTCATGATGGACCCTGAGGCGTCGGTGTCGGCGGTCGTGTTCCACCATCCGGCCGCGAAGTACTTCAAGGCCGACTGAGGGAGCCCTTCGGACGGAGCGTCACGGGCCCGAGCCGGGGTCCGGCTCGAGCCCGTGTGAGGCGACGAGGAGTCGGAGACTAGAACTCGATGTCCAGCCGCACCGTGGGCCAGCCGAGCGAGCGCTCGCTGGACTTGACCCTGAAGGGCTGCCGGTCATCGCCGAGGTAGTACGCGTCGCCGAGGTAGCGGCCACCCCAGCGAGAGCGGCCGTTCTCATCGATCGCGAACGGCAGCCGGAACGTCCCGGAGAACGTGAAGGTGGCACCATCGTAGCCGTCGATCGTGCCCACGCCGTTGGTGATGAAGCCGATCGGGGCCTGGCCCGACAGCGACAGCGAGAGGTCGGCGTCGCCGGTGAAGCTGCCGGTCAGGATCACGAACTCCGGCGCGTCCACCTTGTTGTCACCCTGGACCACCACAGCGTAGACGCCCTTGAGGGTCCCCTTGCCCGTGGCCAGGCTGAGGTCGTCAGCGCCCTTCGCGTTGACCGTGCACTGCTTCGCCTTGGGCGCGATCTGCTTCACCCACTTCGGGCAGAGCGGAGTTCCGAGCTTCGCGGTTCCGGACAGCTGGGCCACTGCCTGACGGTGCGTCGCCCGGCTGAGGTCAGTCACGTAGCTCTCGGTCTTGCCATCACGGGCGACCAGAAACATGTCCTCGGTCACCTCGTAGAGGACCAGGTCCGGGTGGTCGTAATCACCGGCCAGAGCCGGGGCCGGACCCCACATGAGAACGAACAGCAGGAACATGAGTCCCAGAAGACTCCACGTCACTGCGCTCTTCCAGCAGATGCTCGTCATTGCAGTCTCTCCTCGTCTCCTGTTCTGAAGGATGTAGTTGCCGTCGCACAGGAGAAGGTGCAAGCGAGGTACCAACGGAGGCTGCATCTAACCCACTTATTTCATTGACGTTTACCCGGAATATTTCCGGGGAGAGTATCCGTAACCGATTGATTTATTGTCGTTTTCCATCCGGAAATCGACTATGCGTGCCTAACTAGCGTGTTTCTAGGTACTTAGAGGTCGTTTCCCGAGCTGGTAAGGAACTGGACGGGGGCGCCCATCGGTTGGGCGCTCCGTGTGCGGCTAGAGGTCGGGATCGGGCTCGGAGACGACGGCGCCGGGCCGAGCTGGAAGCTTCACGGTGAAGGTCGAGCCCCGCCCGACCTCGCTCTTGACCTCGATCGTGCCGCCGTGGCTCTGCACGATGCCCAGGCTCACCGACAGCCCGAGCCCGGTGCCGCTCACGTCGGGCTTGGTCGTGAAGAACGGCTCGAAGATCCGGTCGACGTGCTCTGGCAAGATGCCGGTTCCGGTATCGATCACCTCGACCTGCACCATGTCTCCGCTCGCCGACGAGCGGATGGTGAGCGAGCCGCCGTCCTTCATGACGTAGACGGCGTTGTTGATGAGGTTGAGGAACACCTGCTTGATCCGGGGCACGTCGACTTCCACCGGGGCGAGTCCGGAGGCGTAGTGCTCCTGGAGCGTGATCGAGTCCAGCGCGCCCTGGCGGCGAACCATGGCGAGTGTCTGCTCGAGGACGACGTTGAGGTCGGTGATCTGGGAGCTGAACTCGCGCTGCCGGCTGAAATGCAGCAGGTCGCGCACGATGTCGCGCGCGCGGCCGGCCTCTTCCTGGATCAGATCGAGCTCCTCGCGCATCGGACGGCCGGGCGGGACCTGCTCGGCCAGATATGACGCGAAGCCGAGGACGCTCGTCAGCGGATTGTTGATCTCGTGGGCGATGTTTGCCGCCAGCTCGCCGATCGCGGCCAGCTTGGTCGACTGGATGAGCTGGGCCTGCGTGCGCTTGAGCTCGGCCATCTGCTGCTTGACGCCCTCGTAGAGGCGCGAGTTCTCGCTGGCCACCGCGGCCTGGACGGCGATGCCCTCCGCGAGCCTCAGCTCCTCGGACGTGAAGCGGTGGTGCTCGCGGAGCCAGGCGAGCGCGAAGCCGCCGATCGCCACCCCCTTCCACCGCATCGGCTGGATGAGGACCGACTTGTGCGGAAGCAGGCGGGCGATCGGATGGGTGAAGCGCGGATCGTCCTGGCTGTGGCTCGCATAGACCGGCCCCGCGATGCGCCGCCAGTCGCTCACGTGCGGATCCAGCGACTTGAGGTTGGCGCTCTCGAGCGCCCCCAGGAGCTCCTTGGGTACGTGATAGCCGACGATCGGCACGAAACGGCTCCCGTCCTCGCTCAGGAGCCACGCGCCGCCGGTGTCAGCGCCGAGCGCACGGACCATGGCGCGCGTCGTACGCCGGAGGATCTCGGTGAGCTCCAGCGTCGAGCTCGCGTCCTGGCTCACCGCCAGGAGCGTCTCAGTGTGGCGCAGGCGCTCCTCGGTCTGCTCGTGCAGGCGCGCGTTGCGGATCGCCACCGACGCCGACGTCGCGAGTGCCTCACCGAGAGCCAGCTCTTCCGCCGTGAACACGTGACGGGTACGGTAGAGGATCGTCAGGACACCGACGAGCTCGCTCTCCAGAAAGAGCGGCAGCCCCAGGACGGACACGACGCCCTCGCTCTCGAGCCACTGCCGGCGCTTGACGCCCGGCTCGGCCTGCACATCGCTATAGGCGAGCGGCTTGTGGTGCTTGGCGATCCATCCAATGAGCCCGTCCTCATCGCCGACGTTGTGCTGCACCATCTCGCGCGCGGTACGGGTCGCCCCCGCCTGCGCGTGTAGCCGGAAGACCCCGGGAGCGTCCTCGCTGAGGAGGATCCGCGTCACGTCCGCGCCGAACCGGCTGCGGACGAGCTCGGCGAGCCGGCTCAGCACCTCGGAGACCTGGAGCGTGGCGGTCAGCAGACGGCCGGACTCGACGAGGCTCTCCTGCTCGGCGGCACGACGCATCACGCCCTCGTAGAGACGGGCGTTCTCGGCGGCGATCGCCACCTGGTCGGCGACGATCTTGAGGAGCTGCTCCTCGTCGGCCTTCGCGCCCGGCGGCAGGACGTGGCGCGCAATCATGACGCCGAGCGAGCGGCCCCGGACCGTGAGGGGCAGCTTCCATTCGACCTCGGTCCAGTCCTCCGCCGGCGCGGCGCCCGAGCCGGCCAGGACGCTCCTCGGCTGCTCGACCGTGCTCTGCGGCGCGACGACGGTGATGGCCGGCGGACCGGTGAGCTCGACGCTCAGGCTGGTGGTCCCGATGGCGGCCGCCAGTCCGCCCAGGAGCTTCTCGAGCATCGGGGCGACGCCCAGCTCGGAGGTGATGTCCTGCATCGAACGGTGCAGGTCCTCGAGCTGCGAGGCGCGCCGCACGAAGTGCTGGTTCAGCCGCTTGAGCTCCTCGACCTGGTTGAGCAGACGATAGACGAGGCGCTGGTTCAGCTCGCGGAGATACACGCCCTCGTCCCGGCTCTCGACTTTCTCCCGCTTGCCGCCGAGGAACTCGGCCACCTGCCGGGGGAACGCGTCGACGTCGATCGGCTTCTGGATGTAGCCGTCGCAGCCGGCCACCAGCGTGCGCTGCCGGTCGCCCTGCATCGCATACGCGGTCAGCGCGATGACCGGGGTCGAGGCGAGATTCGGGAACGACTTCAAGATCGCGACGATCTCGTAGCCGTCGACACCCGGCAGGTTGATATCGAGCAGGATGAGGGCCGGCTCCTCGCGGATCGCCGCTTCGATCCCGGCGAGGCCGTCCTCGGCGTCGACGATGAGATAGCCCGCCGCCTCCATGACCGCGCGGACGAGCAGCCGGTTCTCGCGGTTGTCCTCGATGTACAGGATCTTCGTCTTCTGGTCGAGTGGCCGTGCCGGCATCGTCTCCTCAGGTCAAGGGGATCGTGAAGTGGAACGTCGACCCCTGGTTCTCCCGGCTCTCCGCCCAGATGCGGCCGCCGTGCAGCTCCACGAACTTCTTGCTGATGGCGAGCCCGAGCCCGGTGCCGCCGGCGCTACGGACCACCGGATTGTCGAGCTGCTGGAACGGCTCGAACAGCCGGGCCAGGTCGTCCTCACGGATGCCGATCCCGGTGTCGGCGACGCTCACCCGGATGGCATCCGGCTCGGGCACCACGCTGACGAGCACCCGGCCCTGGCCTGTGAACTTGATCGCATTGGACAGCAGATTCAACAAGATTTGCTTGATCTTGGTGCGATCGCCGGACAGGGGCGGCAGCTCGAGCGGCACGTTCTTCTCCACCTTCATCTGCTTGCCGCGGGCGAGGGGCATCGACGACTCGATGCACTCGTCGATCAGCTCGTGCAGATCGACCTCCTCGGAGATCATCTCGAGTTTGCCGGCCTCGATCCGCGAGAAATCGAGGATCCCGTTGATGAGCTGGAGCAGATGGGCGCCGCTGTTGTGCACCGAGCGGATGTAGGTCTCCTGGCGCTCGGTGAGCTCGCCGTCGAAGCGGTTCAGCAGGACCTTCGAGAAGCCGATGATCGAGTTGAGCGGCGTCCGGAGCTCGTGCGACATGCTGGCCAGGAACTGGGACTTGAGCCGGCTCGCCTGCATGAGCTCGGCGTTGGTCTCCGAGAGCTCCTCGTAGAGCCGCGCGTTCTCCAGCGAGATGGCGACCTGGTTGGCCAGGACCGCGAGCACCTCGAGCTCCTGATCGTCGAAGATGTCGCCGGAGAGCTTCTCGCCGACGAGCAGGATGCCGGTGAGCTTTCCCTCGATCTTCAGGGGCACGATGAGGGCCGCGTTGATGGCTTCCAGCTCGTTCTCGGCCGCCTCGAAGTACGCGGCGATCTCCGGGTTCAGCTTGGCCTCTTCCTTCACGAGCACCCGGCCCGTCTGGTTGAGCCACTGGACGATCCGGCTGTCGATCCGGATCGGCGCCACCGCGCCGCGCTCGCCCACGCTGGCATCCTCGCGATAGACGGCGAACGCGCTGCGCTGGGCGTCGTAGATCATCAGCACGCAGTGGGTGAGCGGCACGCCGCGCACGAGCCCGTGCACGAGGGTCTCCATCAGCCGGCCGAAGTCCAGGATGGCGCCCATCCGCTTGCTCAGGTCGAGCAGCGTCTCGTAGCAGCCGCGCCGGCGGCTGAACATGACCCGCTCGATCGACTCCTCCAGCCGCTGGCCGACCGGGCTGACCAGCATGGTCATCACGAATCCGAGCGGCAGGATGACCCACAGCGGATTCACGTTGTCCCAGTCGGCGTACGACTCGGCCGCCACCAGCACGGAGGTCAGCACGCCCCACACCAGGAGGTAGACGGCGCTCTTCTTCACCGCCACGTTGACGTCGAAGAGCCGGTAGCGGACGATCGACGTCCCGAGCATGAGCGCGAACACCATGTTCGCGGGAATACCCATCGGGTAGACGAGGTCCGCCGCCGGGATGAACCGGGCGAGGATGAACCGCGCGAAGTCGATGACGCCGCCGACCAGGCTTACCAGGGTGCCCAGCAGGATCAGGGTCGCGCGGTTGCGCCGGAAGCTCGAATCGACGTCCTTGTAGACCCGGATCAGATGCGAGAGCCCGTAGATCAGGAAGAAGTTGAAGTAGACGAAGAACGGCGTGTACAGGATCCCGGTCGCCGGCGCCCAGCCCCAGTACGTCGACTTCACGCCGTGCATGAACAAGGTCGAGCCGCTCAGGTTGATGACGCTGAAGACGAGGGCCAGCGTGTACGCGACGAAGAGCGACCGCCGGTGCCGGGTCGTGCTCTCCAGGAAGATCAGGACGAAGTGGTAGTAGAAGGCCGGGAGCGCGATGACTCCCGTGTGGATGACGATCTCCCAGAAGACGGCGGTCGCCTCGTCCGGCGAGCGGCGCAGCATGAACACGCCGAAATTCCACACGGCCATGCCGGCGACGAAATACGTGAACAGCCGGTTGAGCCGGCTTTCCGGATTGCGGAAGAGCGTGATCCCCGCGAGGGAGACGTTGAGGATCAGCGCGAAGAGCGGAAGAAAATTATGAAGCGTCACGCGTTTCCCCCTCGGCGCCCTCGAGAGGGAGATACATTGGGTCCTTCCTGCGCTGCTGCTCGATCTCGTGCTTCAGGATCCCGAAGACGAGCATGTCCCAACACCGGCCGTCCTGGTAGCCCGCCTGCCGGAGAATGCCTTCCTGCCGGAAGCCGTTGCGCCGCAGCGAGTTGGCGCTCAGGCGGTTGTACTCGTACACCTTCGCCTCGATGCGTCGGAGCCCCAGTACGTCGACACCATAGTACGAGATGAGCTTGCCGGCCTCCACACCAAATCCGCGGCGGATCGCCTTCGGCGCGGTCAGCATGACCTCGAGGAACGCGTAGCCCTCCAGGAGGTGGATGTTGAAGAGCCGTGCCAGGCCGAGGGGACGGCTCCACTCCGGGCTGGCCTCGATCACGAGGACGATCTGCGTCGAGTCCACCAGGCACGCCTCGTAGAACGAGGGGTCCTTGTCGTACACGTGCTTGTAGCTGTTCAGGAACTCGCTGCCGACCATGCGCTCGATGAACGGGTCTTCGGCCCACTCGGAGAGGTACTCGAGGTCCTCCGGCGCCAGCGTGCGGAGGTAGACCCTGAGCCCGCGCGAGACGACGCCGCGCCGGCGCGCGGACCCCTCCCCCGGGCTCACTCGAGTGATCGGTCTCTCGTCCACGGCGATCATTCCCTCGCCGACTCGGCTCTCCTATTCGTCCCGATCGAAGGTGATCTCGAGGCGCACCGTGGGGTCTCCGAGCGCGCGCTCGTCCGGGAGCACCGGCACGAGGTCGCCGTCGTCCTTCTTGTAGACCGCGATGCCGTTGACGGTGAACGGCTGCCGGAACTTCCCGGTGAAGGAGCAGCCGTCAGTACAAAAGCCGTCGCCGGTGACCGTGGCCTCTGTGATCGTGATGATCGCCACATCCGTTACGACGACCGCACCCCTGAACTTGCCGCTCATGACCACCAGCTCGGGGGCGTCGGTGAGATTGGTCAGCTCGCTGTTGACCACGACGAAGATCTGGCCTTTGATCGTACCCTGCACGATGCCCTGGTCACGGTCGGTGACGTCGAGGTTGCTCTTCCCGAAGGCGACGACGGCGCAGCGGCTGACGTCATTCACCCGCCGCTGACGGGCCCTGAAGACCTGGTCCGCGTGCTGCATCAACGCCGCGGGGCAAAGGGGCGTCCCGACCTTGGCCTTTCCTTCGAGCCCGGACGAGGCCTCGCGGTGCGTCCGCCCGTTTTTGTCGGCGGTAAAGCGTGCCTCCTCGTTCAGTTCGTAGAGAACCACGTCGGGGAAGGCCGGGCGGAATCCGCGGGCCTCGCTCGAGGCGAGCGCCGGTCCAAACATCGAGGTCACCACGAGCAACGCGACAGCACGTGTGCGCGTCTTCATCGAGGGCTCCTGTCGGTCGAACTCACGCCGCTCGGCACCAGGCCAGGTGGCTCAGGCCCGAGAGGAACGTCTGGCGGGACTCGAGCACCTCGAATCCGGCCCGGCGAAGCGTCTCATGGAATTCGGGGGCGCGGAGGTAGCGATGCTCGCTCTCGCGGAAGAACTCGAAGGCGACCGTCGGCAGGAGCCACCGCAGCGCCTGGACGGCGGCGCCGAGCCCCTGCGCCTGCCGCACCGCCTTGAACGTCGAGATCACCCGCGCCGGCCGATCGTAGGTCAGGAAGATCGCATGGCCGACCGGCTTGAGCGCGCGGCGGCAGCCCTGCAGCAGCGCGCCGGGATCGGGATGCCAGTACAGCGTGTGCATGCTCACCAGGACGTCGAAGCTGCCGGCGCCGGGGAGCGTGGCCTGCGCGATGTCGAGGTGCTGGAAGGAGAGACTGGCGCCGCGAGGCCGGTCCTTCTCGCGCGCGATCTCGACCAGATGCCTCACGCCGTCGATCCCGACCACCGAGTAGCCTTCGCGGGCGAGCCGGAGGCTCACGTTGCCGATCCCGCACGCCACGTCGAGCACGCGGGTCGCGCGCGGCCCGGCCTGATCCGGGACCGAGCGGCCGACGAGCGCGACGATCTCCTCGAGCATGCTCTCGTACGGCGGAAAGTGCGTCACCACGGCGTCGTAGCTGACGCCGTAGGTGACCGCAATCATGTGCTCGAGGGCATCCCGAAAGGGCATACGATCTCCCGCCCGCCGCGCGGGCGCGGCCGGCCGGACGCCGGCAAGGGGCTGAGAAGGATAAGTCATGATGCGCTCTTGCGCGCCCACACCAGGAGGCTGGCGCCGCCGAGGAAAGTTCTCCGCATGTCCAGGACCGTGAAGCCGGCCTGCCCGAGTCGAGCCGAAAACGTCGCCTCGTCCCAGTAGTGAGGACCGACGCGCTCGCGGGTCGCCTCGAAGATCGAGTTGAGCGCCACCCACAGGAGACCCTGGAGCGCCGCCGCCGCTCCGTCGCGCCGCGCGATCTCTCTGAGCGTCGGCCACTGCCCGACGCGCTGGGTGTGATTCACGAAGACCGCATGCCCGCCCGGCTTGAGCACCCGGTGCGCCTCACGCAGGAGCCGCTCCGGGGCCGGATGCGCGTAGAGCGCGTGGATGCTCACGACCTGATCGAAGGCGCCGTCGCGGAACGTGTTGCCGTGGGTGAGCTCGCCCTGTCGAAAGGCCAGGTTGGCCAGGTGCCGGGCGCGCCGCTTACTCTTGGCCGATCCCACCAGCGGGCCGTACGAGTCCAGGCCCGTCGCGTTGAAGCCGGCCTCGGCCAGGGCGCAGGTGAAATTGCCGGGGCCGCAGCCCACGTCGAGCACACGGACCTCGCGCCGCTCCAGGCGCGGCGGGACCGCCTGCTCGACCAACTCGCGGACCTCGGCCTGGAGTCGCTGATAGTGGCTGAAGCGCGGGTAGACGTAGTCGTAGACCACGCCGTAGCCGATCGCGAGCGCGCGATCGAGCCAGCCACGAATCCCGCCGACGTTCCAGGTCATGACCATTCCAGCCGATTCCGCCGTCATCGTTGCGAGCGCACCCTGGTTTATCCGGTGCATCCCCTACGCTTTGCCCGCGAGGACTTTGTCGACCGCCCCGCGCAACTCCGAAGGGGTGAACGGCTTCAGCAAGATGTAGTCGAAGCCCAGCCGCGTCGCCTCGTTGATGATGTCGGGCGTGCCGTGAGCGGTCATGAGCATGCAGGCCATCCCGGGACGGAGCTGGCGCGTCTGCGCGAGAACCTCGAACCCGTTCATCCCGGGCATCTTGTAGTCGACGACGAGCAGGTCGAACGGCTCCTTGCGGACGAGCTCGACCGCCGTTTCGCCGCGATTCGCTGCGCGAATCGAGTAGCCCAGCGCCTGCAGCACGTTGACGCACAGGATCACGACCGGTCCCGCGTCGTCGACGACGAGGATCTTGGGCCTGGTCGAGTCCATCAACGGACGCCCACCAGTGGACCGGCCGCCGCGTCGGTCATGGCGACCGACCGAAGATCGAGATGACGGCTGATCTGCTCCAGCTTCGCCAGCGGGATCGTCGAGAACGCGTCGGCCGCGAGCGGGTCGAACTGCGTACCGGCGCCGCGCACGATCTCCTCCATCGCCGTCGCCAGCGGCCGCTTGCTGCGGTACGGGCGGTCCGACGTCATCGCGTCGAACGCGTCGGCCACCGTCACGACCCGGGCGATGAGCGGAATGTCCTCGCCCTTGAGCCCGTCGGGATAGCCCTTGCCGTCGTAGCGCTCGTGATGGTGGCGGACAGCCTTCGCCTCACAGGCGAGGAAGCGCAGCGGCTTGAGGATCTTGTCGCCGACCACCGGATGGGTGCGGATCAGCTCGAACTCCTCCTCGGTCAGCTGGCGCGGCTTGCGGAGGATGTTGTCCATGATGACCAGCTTGCCGAGATCGTGGAGCATGCCGGCCCGGCTCATCAGCACCACGTCGGCCGGCGCCACGCCCATGACGGTGGCGAGCTCGCCCGAGTAGAGCGACACCCGCGCCGAGTGGCCCTTGAGGTACGGGTCCTTCGACTCGAGGGCGATCACGAAGGACGAGATCGTGTCGATCAGGTTCCGCTCGAGGTGCTCGCGCAGGAGAATCTTCTGCAGCGCGACCGCGGTGGTCTGCGCGTAGCCGAGCAGGAGCGCCTTCTCGTCGGGCAGGAAGGCGCCGTTCTCGCCGCTGCGGCCGACGCAGAGGATGCCCATCGCGTCGCCCACGCCCGGCACCAGCGCCGCGAGCGCCTCGAAGCCTTGCTCGGGCTGCGTCAAGACGAACGTCTCGCGACCGCCGGTCTTGACGACCTCGCCGAACGAGGTGTGCAGCAGCGTCAGGATCTGGCCGACCAGCGACGGCTCGCCCTTGCGGCTCGCGTTGAACTGGCCGCTCTGGTCGCGCAGCAGCATCAGCGCGCCGTCGCACCGCAGGCTCTTCATCGTGTACTCGAGCACCTTCTCCGCGAACACGCTGGGCTCGAGGCCCTGCAGCGCGACCTCGCCGATCCCGGAGATGGCCTCGACGCCGGCCTGCCGCCGCGCCAGCTCCTCGGTCAGCCCGGCGGGGTAGTTCACGTTGCCGTTGCCGTCCGCTCGATCGCGCCGGAGCCGTCTGATGAGGTCCTTCACCTCGGTGACCGAGAAGGGCTTGGGCAGGTAGTCGTAGGCGCCGTGGCGCAGCCCGAAGACGGCGGAGTTGACCGACGGCACGCCGGTGATGAGGACGACCGGCGTGCTCGGCAGCTTGCCCTTGACCGCGCGGAGCAGGTCGAGACCGCTCAGCCCCGGCATTTTGATGTCGGAGACGACGAGGTCGAAAGGATCGTCGCCCAGCTGCTCGAGCGCCTGCTCCGCGGTCGACGCGGTCGTCACCTGGCAGTTGTTCGACGAAAACGCCGAGGCCAGGAATCGCAGGACCGAGGCATTGTCGTCGACGAGCAGGACACGCAGCCGTTCGGTCGGCTCGGAAGCCGGCACCGTCGGCTCGGAAGCCGGTACGGGAGTCTGGCCTTCCATTTCAGCTGACACGGGTTCCCCTACTTGGTCGCGCCGAGCTGGCTCAGGAACTCGAGCCACTGGCGAGACAGGCCGTCCTTCGGGAAGCTCAGCGATTCGAGCTCGGGACGGTCGTCGACTCCGAGAGCCGCCTTGGTCGGGCCGGGCTGCGCGGACGCCGGCTGAGCGGCGACCGGAGCGGCAGCGACCGCCGGGGCGGGAGCCTCGGCCGACGACGGGCTCTTCGTCGCCTGCGTGAAGAATTGCGGCTTGTTGCCGTTGGGCTGGGCCTGGGCCTTCGCCCACACGGGTGGGGTCTGCGCCGGAGCCGCCGGAGTCGGTACCGGCGCCGCCG
>Ga0307471_100002118_pt1 | contig 11281 bp, 9 predicted proteins | sample atmos_gasesAM3C__2_FD_204566 | JGI IMG/M metagenome (GOLD analysis project Ga0307471, IMG submission 204566) | Hardwood forest soil microbial communities from Morgan-Monroe State Forest, Indiana, United States - atmos_gasesAM3C_515 | ecosystem: Environmental > Terrestrial > Soil > Temperate... | reverse complement strand
TGATGGCCGCAACACCAGGATTCCCGGCTATGAGTCCGGGAATTTTCTGACGCCCACCATCCTCGATGGCCTGCCTTCAGCCAGCCAGCTTGCTAACACGGAAATCTTCGGCCCTGTGCTCAGTCTGGTTCACGCCGATTCCATCGACGAAGCCATGGAATTCCTGCGGCGAAGTCCATATGGCAACCAGGCGTCTCTCTTCACCACCAGCGGCTCGGCCGCCCGAAAATTCCGCTACGAAGCTCCCGCAGGAAATATCGGCATCAACATCGGCGTTGCCGCGCCCATGGCCTATTTCCCCTTCAGCGGCTGGAAGGAAAGTTTCTTCGGAATTCTTCACGGTCAGGGCCGTGACGCCGTCGAATTCTTCACCGAATCAAAAATCGTCGTGGAGCGCTGGTCGCGCCAGGAAACCCGCAAATTCTGATAGGCTGAATTCTGATGAACCCTGCCGCCAGCAAGCCTTTGCACCTGGACATGCACGAACAGATCGAGTGCGCCCAAACACTCGCCTCGCGCTTTTATACCGATCCCGCGATTCTCGAAATCGAAAAAGCGCTCATTTTCCGCCGCACCTGGCAGCTTGTCGGTACTCTTAGCCAGCCGTGCGGGGAAGTGAATGGCCTTCAGCGAACGATTTCCGATCCGGAGAGTTTTTTCACCGCGGACCTGGCCGGTGAACCGATCATCATCGTTCGCGACAAAGACGAGGCGCTGCGCGCTTTCAGCAACGTTTGCCGGCATCGAGCGGGACCCATCGCGCTCGGCAGCGGCTGCAAGAATGTTTTGCGCTGCCAGTATCACGGCTGGACCTACACGCTCGATGGCCGGTTGATTGGAACGCCGGACGTTGAGGGCGTGGAATTCTTCGACCGCAGCACCATGGGCATGGTGCCGCTCCGCTGCGAGACCTGGGGGCAATTTATCTTTGTCAATTTCGATCTCAACGCGGAACCTCTCTCTACTTACCTCGGCCAGATTCCCCAGCAGGCGCAAGGCTTTCAATTCGAGGGATTGCAATTTGCCGAACGCCGCGAGTACGTCATCGATTGCAACTGGAAGGTCTACGTAGACAACTATCTCGAGGGCTACCACATCCCCATCGCGCATCCCGGCTTGATGCGCGAAATCGATTACGCGCAATACCATACCGATATTTTTCGCTACTACTCCCAGCAATTCGCTCCCATCCGCGCCATGAAATCCGAAGACGCCGGCGAGCGCATGTATGCGCCCGGCACGGGACTGCGGGAGGCGCTGTATTTCTGGGTTTTTCCGAATTTGATGCTCAACATTTATCCGGACAATATTCAGACAAATCTGATCGTGCCGATCTCCCACGAAAAAACTCTGACTCTGTTTGAATGGTTCTTTCACGAAGTGGACTCCGGGAAAAACAAGGAACGCATCAAGCGCGCTGTGGCATTCAGCGATGAGGTGCAGCAGGAAGACATCGGTCTCTGCGTAAATGTGCAGAAGGGCTTGCGATCTTCGACCTACGACCGCGGACGCTACTCGGTGAAGCGCGAAAATGGCGTTCATCATTTCCACATGCTGCTCAACGAATTCCTTGGGCAGGCGTAATTGTTAAAGACGCCGCCGTGATCATTCTGCTGATGGGCCCCGCGGGATCCGGAAAAACTACAATCGGCGAACTGCTGGCGGCGCAGCTTGGCTGGGAATTCGCTGATGGCGACAGCTTCCATTCCTTGGCGAATATCGAAAAGATGTCGCGCGGAGTCCCGCTCGACGACAACGATCGCATCCCGTGGCTGAATTCCATTCGCGAAGCGATGGAAAAGTGGGACGCCCAAGGACGCAACGTGGTTCTGGCCTGCTCCGCGCTTAAGCGCGAATATCGCCGGCGGTTGCAAATCAATTCGAACACGAAGCTGGTCTATCTGAAAGGAAGCTTCGAACTGCTTCGCGAGCGATTGCATCAGCGCAAGGGCCACTACGCCCGCGAACAGCTTCTTGCCAGCCAATTCGCCGATCTCGAAGAGCCCACTGATGCTGTCACGGTCGATGTGGCGCACACGCCCGAAGAAATCGCGGCAGAAATTCGAAAGCAGCTGGCGTTAGCGTAGAATACGCGCGCACGTCCGACGAGCTTCATGTGGATCCCGGCTTGCCCGAAAACCAGCAGCACGCCATCGAAACTGCCGTCCTGTCCCGCCTGACCTGGCGGCTGCTTCCATTTCTTTTTCTTCTGTATATCGTCGCCTATCTTGACCGCATCAACGTCGGCTTCGCCGCGCTGCAAATGCAAGAACAATTGAAATTCAGCGATCGCATGTACGGGCTCGGCGCTGGAATGTTTTTCGCGGGCTATTTTTTGTTTCAAGTGCCGAGCAACCTGGTATTGCATCGCGTCGGAGCGCGGCGCTGGATCGCCATGCTGATGATCGTTTGGGGAGTGATTTCTTCTTCGATGGTTGCCGTGGAAACTCCCCGCGGATTCTACATGCTGAGGTTTCTGCTCGGTTCCGCCGAAGCCGGATTCTTTCCCGGCATGATCTTGTATCTGAAGAGCTGGTTTCCCGAAACGGCGCGCGCCCGCGCCGTCGCACTTTTCATGACCGCAGGACCGCTTTCCGGAGTTCTGGGAGGTCCTCTTTCTGGAGCCCTCCTCGGACTTCATCATCGCGGCGGACTGGCGGGATGGCAGTGGCTCTTTCTGCTCGAAGGGCTGCCGGCGATTGTTCTTGGCGCGGTAGTTTACTTTCAGCTCGTCGATCGGCCGAGCGAGGCCACGTGGCTGCGTGATGAGCAGCGGGCGTGGCTGATTCGAACGCTCGAAAGTGAGAAGTCTGCGGTTCCTGCAGCCGGTAGCACCGATACGCTCGCGGTTTTCTTCACCGCAGTTGTTCTCAACGCAAGAATCTGGCTGCTCGCGTTTATTTATTTCGGACTAAACACCTGTTCGTACGGCATCAGTCTGTGGCTGCCAACTTTGATTCACTCGTGGTCAACTGCCGGCAGTTTTTTCATTGGAATGGTTTCGGCGATTCCGTATCTTGCGGCCGCAGTGGCGATGGTTCTGGTCGGGCAGCATTCAGACCGCACAGGCGAGCGCCGCTGGCACGTCGCGCTTATGGCGTTTGCCGGGGCCGCGGCACTCTTCGTTGCGGCGTACGCCGGATCACTCGCGGTGTCCGTTGCGGCCATCAGTGTGGCAATGTTGTCGGTATCCTCGATGGTCGGGCCGTTCTGGGCGTTGCCGACAAAATTCCTGCAGGGAACAGCAGCGGCAGCGGGAATTGCGCTGATCAACTCAATTGGAAATCTGGGAGGTTTTTTTGGACCTGCGGTGATCGGCTCCGTTCGAACGTCGACCGGATCATTTCGCGGCGGTTTTCTCATCGCGGGCGCGACGCTGGCGCTGTGTGGATGCGTGGCCCCGCTCGTTCGAATCGCGAGAACAGCCGGTTCGAGCGCACCCGAGAAGTAAGAAGCACATCTCGAATTGCCATTATTCGAACGCAGGCCTCCAGAGGAGGCCTGCCCGATGCCGTTCGTGCCCGCGTCAGCTTTGCTTACGGTTTTGCCGGCGCTGGAGCAGGAGCCGGCGTCGCCGGCTTGTTGCCGTAGTCGAAATTTACCTTGGGAGCCTGGCGCGCGCCTTCTTCCGTCTTGAAGTAGGCATCGTTGCGCGTGAAGCCGCTCATGCTGGCTACAAGGCTGTTCGGAAAAAGTGAGATGAAAGTGTTGTAGTCCTGCACGACTTCGTTATACCGGCGCCGCTCCACCGCGATGCGGTTTTCCGTCCCTGCCAGCTCATCCTGTAGGCGAAGAAAATTCTCGTTGGATTTCAGCTGGGGATAGTTTTCCACTACGACAAGCAGGCGCCCCAAGGCGGAATCCAACTGCCCATTGGCGGCAATTTTCTCAGATGGAGAATGAGCGTTCAGCAAAGCGGAACGCGCTTTGGCGATATCGCCGAAAACAATTTGCTCCTGCACAGCAATGCCTTTTACCGTCTCGACCAAATTGGGGATCAGATCCGCACGGCGCTGGAGGACGACATCCACCTGTGCCCATGCGGCATTTACGGCTTCCCGTTTGATGGCCATCTGATTCCTACGGCCGATAAATGAACTTCCGAGGATCAAAGCGATAACAACCAGAACAACCAAGACCACTAGACCTTTTTTCATAGTTACCTCGACTCCGTCAGATTCACGAATGAGCATTCTTTACGCGCTGCCATTCCCGTTTGGGGAGATGCTTGTCCAGCACGTTCGAAATCAATTCCAATGCTTTCAAATACGCGCCATACACCGCAACAATTTCACCGTGAAATTCTCCGGTCTCCCGCAACTTCAAGAGTGCGTCGAACGCCGCCGCGTTCGAACCGGTAAGGGATGCCGCGCGCGCAATGATATCGTGCGGCGCCGCCGGGGGCTCTTCTCCAAAAGCGATCACAGTATGGCGCAACAGGGTAAGCACGCCCGAGAAGGACTTCCTCAGGACTGGGGCAAGTTCTTTGGCATTCCCTGGTGCGCGAAGATAGTGCTGACGCAGTTTCAAGATCATCGTGCGCAGGTCGTGTTCAATCTGCACGCGATGAAGATTCATGGGGACGTCAATATCGGCGACGAGGTCTTTTCCATAGAGAACGCGGCGGCCTTGCTTCATATCCAGAATCTCGATGGCAAAAACATCGGCTGCTTGATGCAACTCATCCCTGGTGAAAAAAAGTGGCGCGGGTTCCTTCTGCTCTTCGCACCACCACTTCACCACGCCCGCCAGCCTTCCCAGCTCTTCCACGCTGAGCGAACGAAGGATGCAGGCAACATTGAGATCGGAAAGGCCCGGGCGGGAATCACCGCGTGCGGCGGAGCCGAACAAAATGACGCATTCAAGATTCGCAGCTGCAAATTCTTTCAGCCGATTCACGAATTCCGCCAGTTTTGCATCCGTGGAGAACATATCCGTTTCGTTCCTTTCGTCCCCTGCTACCAGCTTCCCGAGGCGCCTCCGCCTCCGCTACTTCCACCGCCAAATCCGCCGAAACCACCACCGCTACCACCGAAGCCACCACCACTTCCCCAACTGCTTCCCGAGCGGCCTCCCGAGCCGCTGGAAAGCATTCCGAGGAGAAACCAGAGCAAGCCGCCACCGCCACCTGACCCTCCGCCGCGGCCAGAGAGACTGCCAATTACGCGAAAGAAAATAATCAGACCCAAGATGACAAAGAATCCCAGAAACTTGGTGTTCCCGCCATCGTCCTGATCTCGCGGCACTAACGGCTGGCTGCTCAGTGTAACGCCGGCATCATCGGCAATGAACTTTGCCAGCTCCCAGGCGCCAATCTCTGTTGCTTTGCTGTAGTCGTTTTGCCGGAGAAACGGCACCATCGCGCGTCCCGCATCTCCCGCGCGCGCATCGTTGATTACTGGCTCGAGGCCGTAGCTGACTTCGATGCGATATTTTCGATCATGCGGGGCGACCAACAGTAGCACCCCGCGATTATCCTTTTTTTTTCCGACGCCCAGCTGCTTGAAGAGATCCACAGCGTAGGTTTCAACGCTTTCGCCTTCCAGTGAGCTGACGATGACAATAGCCATTTGTGCGCCGGTTTTCTGCTCCAGTTCGCCACAGAGCGATTCTAGGCGTGACTTCGTTTCCGCCGGGAGGATGCCGGCCAGATCGGTGACGTAGCCGCTGGGCTGGATTTTCTTAATGTCTTCGGCGGAAGCGAGGCATGCTCCGAAGAGGAGCAAGCAGGGAAGCAGGGCCATTCGAAAGAGGCGGATAAGTATCATTCGGCGCGGGGATAGAACCACTGAACGACTTTAGGGCTGAGCCCAACCAACTGTAAAGCGGCATCGCAGCTCGCTCAGTGCCGTCGAGGGGATGGAAACTGGGTGCCAGCAGACCATGCATGGGTCGGTAGTAAGGCAGACTTTGCATGGCAAAGTACTTGACAGTCCAGAAGAGCCGGCCTATTCTGAAACCAGTTGCGACGCGCAATCGTGGGAGGACTCTCCGATGGATGCAGCTAACTCGACACAATCCACAGGTTTTGGCGGATCACCATCCAGCCCCTTGCGAGAGAGTTTTACGGATGCGATGCGATACTGGGAACCACGCCGGTTGCTCTACAATATTGTCCTCATCGCGGTCACTTTTGTGTGGATCGCGGGGACTTGGCCTCATTTCCGCCCGGCGTTGACGCTCTCCTCGCTCCCTCCGATGACTGTACTGGCGTTGCTCGCCAACGTTTGTTACTGCGCGGCCTACCTCGTGGACATTCCAATCCAGCGCTCCTCAGTTAGCGACGTCTGGAAACGGCGGCGCTGGGGGCTGTGGTTATTGGGAACACTCTTTGCCGGTGTTCTGGCAAGTTACTGGATCGTCGACGAAATCTATCCGGATTTCCACTAAACAGCGGCGGCCAGCTCCCAATATTCAATTCTTCAGAATCCGCGGGCGATAAAGGCACAAACGCCGGTCGACGTGTTTTCTTATTTCGCGATTCAGCGTATCCTTAAGTGAACGGAATTTTCTCCCCGCATTCTCCCGGAAAGACTGTCGTGCGCTCCTCGGGAGACCTCCTGCGGCCAAAAGGCTTCATAGATGATCGAAACGAAAACAGCGCGGCCCGTTTGGCATCCAGCCGGCAAAGTAGGCGGGGGCGAGCAGCCTTTCAAGTACCCGCTCGAACATCCGTTCGTCGAACCGGACTGGCGGCGGTTGCCCGGCTATAAGAACGTGACCGCGGCCGAATGGGAAACGGCGCTCTGGCAGCGCCGCCATACGGTAAAGAATCTAAAAGAACTTCAGGCCGTTTTCGGGCCGCTGCTGCCGCAGAATCTGCTGGAGAGCATGGAGCGGGACATCAAGGAACGCGCCACGATGTCCATCCTGGTGCCGCCGCAAATGATCAACACCATGGATGAAAAGGATTTGTGGAATGATCCAGTGCGCCGTTACATGCTGCCGGCATTCGACGATCGCAATCCGGAATGGCCGAGCCATCCGAAATCCAGCCGCGACAGCTTGCATGAATCAGACATGTGGGCGGTGGAGGGGCTGACACATCGCTATCCGACAAAAGTTCTCGCCGAAATGCTTTCTACCTGCCCGCAATATTGCGGACATTGCACGCGCATGGATCTGGTGGGCAACGACGTGCCGCAAGTGGTCAAGCTGCGTTTTCAGATTCCGCAGAAGGACCGCTACGAACAGATGCTCGATTATTTGCGCAAGACGCCGGCGGTGCGCGACGTGGTAGTTTCCGGCGGCGATTTGGCCAATGTGCCGATCGCACAACTGGATTCGTTTGTGTCCTCCATCATGGACATTCCAAACATCAAGGACATCCGGCTGGCCACCAAGGGCTTGCTTGGAATTCCACAGCACTTTTTGCAGGATGAAGTGCTGCACGGGTTGGAGCGGCTGGCGAAAAAATCACGCGAGCGAGGCATCGATCTTGCGCTGCACACGCACGTTAACAACGCGCGACAAGTGACCCCGCTGGTGGCCAAGGCGGTTCGCAAACTGCTCGATATGGGCTTCCGCGACGTGCGAAACCAGGGCGTGCTTTTGCGCGGAGTGAACACCACGCCGAAACAGCTTCTCGATCTTTGCTTCACGCTGCTCGATCACGCGAAAATCATGCCTTACTATTTTTATCAGTGCGACATGATCCCTAACGCCGAACACTGGCGCCTGGCGATTCACGAAACGCAGAAACTGCAACTCGACATCATGGGTTATCTGCCGGGCTTTGCGACGCCGCGCATTGTCTGCGATGTGCCGTTCGTCGGCAAGCGCTGGGTGCAGCAACTGAAAGAATACGACCGCGAAAAGGGCATCTCCTACTGGACCAAGAATTACAAAACCGGCATCGAAGCCAATGATCCGGATGCTCTTACGCGCTTATACAAATACTACGATCCCGTTTACACTTTGCCGGCTTCCGGCCAGGAGTGGTGGCGCGAGCACGCGGCCGCCTGAACTGAGTTCAAGTCGAGCCGCGTGAAGGCGCGGCGAAAGCGTCTGTCCCCCTTAGCCCGAGCGGAGTGAATGGCCTTCCTTGAACAAACTGGGAAGGCCGGCGGGCGGTGGTTGTCGCCAGTTACGGAAATAGAATAGAATCTCGTCAGAACAATTCTTCTATTAGTCAGAGGAGAACTTCACCCTAATAGAAATGTACCAACGGCCCGTCTCGCCCGCAATCGCCACTCGTTCTGCCCCAGGCGAGCCATCCCGGTGATGAGATCCGAGGAAGAATCATGAGCCCGAAGCCAAGGGTAAAACGCAATCAAGGGAAGAAACCGGAGGCGCGGGGAGCGCCGCGTTCCGAACAAGGGAGCGATCTTACCATCGTGGCGATTGGAGCCTCCGCCGGCGGTGTGGAAGCTCTCAGCGAGCTGATGAGCCACCTTGCGATCGAGACAGGGATGGCGTTTGTGGTGATTCAACATCTGGACCCCCATCATCCCAGCATGCTCACAGAGTTGCTGTCCCGGAAGACGGCGATGGCGGTGGTGGAAGTCTCGGACGGTCTGGAGGTAAAGCCGAATCACGTGTACGTGATCCCGCCGAATGCGACGATTTCGATTTCCGGCCAAGCACTGCACCTTGGCCCACGCGAGGAATCGCACGGATTGCACATGCCGGTGGACCACTTTTTGCGTGTGCTCGCAGAGGAAAAGGGTAATCGAGCCATTGGCGTGATCTTGTCCGGCTCCGGCTCGGATGGGACATTGGGTTTGGCGGAGATTCAGGCGCACGGCGGCGTGACGTTTGCGCAGGACGCGGCTTCGGCCAAGTACGATGCCATGCCAAGAAGCGCAATGGCCGCAGGTTGCGTGGACTACGTGCTGACGCCCAAAGGCATCGCCAAGGAGCTTGCGCGGATTGCGCGGCACCCGTACGTCGGGCGCAGTCCCGCGCTCGATGCGGCGCAACCTGCCTCGGTGCCAGACTCCGAGCTGGCCACCATTTTCCAGATTTTGCGCAGGCACGCAGGGATGGATTTCACTCCATACCGGCAGACAACCATTCAGCGGCGGATTCAGCGGCGCATGGTGGTTCACAGGATTGAGAAGATCAAGGAATACATCAAGCACGTGCAGAAGAATCCCGCGGAGATCAAGGCGCTGTATCAGGATATGCTGATCAGCGTCACCAACTTCTTCCGCAATCCGCGGGTATTCGACGCGCTGAAAGCAACGGTATTTCCCGCCATTCTAAAGAGCTTGCCAAGGGAGCGCGGGATTCGCATCTGGACTCCGGGGTGCGCTTCCGGTGAGGAAACGTATTCGGTGGCCATGATGCTGCTGGAGTTTCTCGGCGATAAGGCTTCGCAGATTCCGATTCAGCTTTTCGGAACGGACGTGAATGAGGCGAGCATCGTCAGGGCGCGCAACGGCGTGTATCCGGCAAACATTCTGGGGGACGTGACGCCCGAGCGGCTGCGGAGGTTTTTCACGAAAACGGAGAGCGGCTACCGGATCAGCAAAGGCATCCGGGATATGTGCATCTTTGCGCAGCACAACTTGCTGCACAATCCGCCCTTTTCCCAGATGAACCTGATTTGCTGCCGGAATTTGCTTATCTATATTGAAACAGCCGAGCAGCACAAAGTGATTTCCCTGTTCCACTACGCCTTGCGGCCCGGCGGGTTTCTGGTGCTGGGAAGTTCAGAAGGCGTTGGCACGGCCACAAACATGTTCGCGGTGGAAGACCGCGCGAGCAAGATCTTTTCGAGGAAATCCACGGCCGTTCGACAGCCGGCGAATTTTGCAATGAACTCACCGACAGAGCGCGGGGTTCGCAGCCCCGCCGGCATGCCCGTGAAACAGTTGGATGCCGACTGGAACTATCCCGAGGCTCAAAAAGAGTTTGACCGGCGACTGCTGACACAATATGCGCCGGCCACAGTTTTCGTTAACGAGGATATGGAAATCATTCACACACGCGGGAACGTGAATCGTTATCTGAAGCTCGCGTCCGGGCGCGCCAGCTTGAGCCTCCTAAAGATGGCGCGGGAAGGCCTGTTGATCGAGCTGCGGAACGCCATCAGCAAAACGAAAAAGGAGAACACCGTAGTCGGAAAACGGAACATTCGCGTCAAGAATGAGAATGGCGCCGGGACCGACAAGGAAGATGCGAAACGACTGGTCAACTTCGACGTGATTCCGGTCACACTGGGGAATGTGGAAGAGATGTATTTTATGATCGTCTTCCAGGAAGCCCCGCCGGAGCCACCGCGGCAGGCGGCGCACCGCGGCAGCAGAGCCGAAGTAGAAAGCGAGGCCGGCTTGGGGCAGACTGCGAAGCTCGAACAGGAATTGGCGGCCACCAAGGAGTATCTGCAGTCGGTAATCGAAACACAGGAGGCCACGAACGAGGAGCTGCAGTCCGCCAACGAAGAGATTCTCTCGAGCAACGAAGAACTGCAGAGCACCAACGAGGAAATGGAAACAGCCAAGGAGGAGCTGCAGTCCGCGAATGAGGAATTGACCACGGTCAACGACGAACTCCGGAATCGCGATCACGAAATTACGCAAGTCAACAACGATTTGATCAACCTGCTTTCCAGCATCGATATTGCGGTGATCATGATCGGGAGCGACCTCACGGTCCGGCGCTTCACTCCCAAGGCCCAGAAGTTCCTTGGTTTGATAGCCGGGGACGTTGGCCGGCCGCTGGCGAACATTAATCCGACTATCGAGATTGCGGATTTCCAGACGATGGTGCTGCAGGTGGTGACAGATTTTCACCCGCTGGAGAAAGAGTTAACGGATCGAATGGGGATTCACTACCAGCTGAAGATCCTGCCCTACCGCACAATGGATAATAAGATTGACGGCGCGGTGATCACGATCGTAGACATCGCGCCCGAAAAGGCAAAGGCGTATCCCGCCGATTAGCGCCAAAGGCTATTTCTCTATCATACCGCCTCGATATTAATGCCTATTGACTATTGCAATAAATATACCTACATATAGAGATGGAGACACTCCGGGTGTCGACCATCTGGAAGATGGAGCCGTCAGTGGAAGAACGTCTGGCGTTCACTGCAAACTATTGGGGAAGTAGCGCAGTAGTGTGCCGGGCAGTGGAAGGACGCGCCGGACCAATCGTTGACCAGGAATTTGGAGAATTTGAGACCTGGACGCAGGCAAATGCCTTCGCTGCGCGGCTGAACGAGGGTCTGGACCTCGATCCCGTCGAGGTGCACCAGATCTTGACCAGCTCGATACTTCGCGCCATTGACCCGCTTCATGCTGCGGCTGGACGGGTGTGTAATGGCGATCCGTCG
>Ga0307471_100002117_pt1 | contig 11281 bp, 5 predicted proteins | sample atmos_gasesAM3C__2_FD_204566 | JGI IMG/M metagenome (GOLD analysis project Ga0307471, IMG submission 204566) | Hardwood forest soil microbial communities from Morgan-Monroe State Forest, Indiana, United States - atmos_gasesAM3C_515 | ecosystem: Environmental > Terrestrial > Soil > Temperate... | reverse complement strand
CCGATGGTGTTGAGCTGAAGAATGTTTCCGAAATTGGGGAAAGGAAAAGCGGTGGAAGGAATTGTGGAACCGTCACAGTTGGTAGGCAGACAGACACTGGGAACAGGAACGCCATTGACAATGGGTTGATTGATGTTGGAAACGATATTGAGTTTTCGCCCTTCGCTGCCGACATAGCCAATCTGCCAAACGACGCTGTTGCCAAAGCTCTTCTCGATCTGCAGGTTATAGTTATAGAAATAGGGCACGCGGAAATTGGGGCTGACGGCGTAAGCGCTCAAGCCCGTTGGATCTGTTGGCGCATTACAGTTGGGGTCGGTGCAGGGCTGGATTCCGGGAAAGACCGAGTTGTTTCCCGCCTGAACAGCGTCCCAGTTGTAGAAAGTTTGGCCCAATCTGTTCGTACTATAGGTGGAAACGGGAGCCTTGCCAAAGGGGTTGCCTTGAATTCCCTGGGCAGCCGTGACTTGTGGGCGAAAGTCCAAGAAGGGGTTCAAGTTGATCTGGTCGTAGAAGACGCCAAATCCACCGCGGACAACCAGATCACCCTTTGCGTTGGGCTGGTAAGCGAATCCGAGGCGGGGCGCGAAGTGGTCCTTGCCGGGTTTAAACAGCGGATGGCTGCCATCCTGAATGACAAAGCCCGTTCCCGGAACAAAGTTTGCTACGTCCTGGCTTTTTTGCGTATGCATAGGGCCAAAGTATTCGTAGCGCATGCCATAGCTAAAATTAAGTTTCCTGGTAAGCTGCCAGGAATCCTGAAAGTAAGCATTGAAAGCGTTGACGGTCACCCAACGCTCGGGGTTTCCAACGGCAATTGCGGAGGATTTAACGTCGCCTGCAAGGAAATCCGCCAAGGCACACAGCGAAGGGTCCGCTGTCGGTCCCGTGCAATTCGGGCCTGTGCTCCAAGTTCCCTGGGTGCCGTCAAAGATGAACCTTCCCCTCGATAGCTTGGAATGATAGAACTCATTGAGTTTTGCCTGCCGGACCTCGGCCCCATAACGGAATTGGTGTTTCCCAAGGGAGTTGGCAAGGACGTCTGTGATGTGCCAGGTCCAGTCACTGCGCCCCTGTGGCACGTTGATACCCGTCTGGTCAAATCCCGAGATTCGAAGGTTTGGGGCTCCCCCGATGGTTTTGCCGTTGGCGGTGGCATCCGGGCTAAGGAACAGTCCCATGGCCTTGGTGTCAAAGCCGTGATTAAAGTCATTAAAAAGCTGATTGAAGTAATTGGCGCCAAACAAGAGTTGGTTGGTCAACTTCGAAGTAAGGGTTGAATTAAGGACAGCGGAGTAATTGAAAACGTGGATCGGAGCGACCTCAAAGTAGAAAGGCAAGTTCGAGCTTGCGCTTCCCAGGGCAGGGCTGGCGCCAAGCGGTGCAGCCTGATTGCCTTGGCCAGCGAAGAAACGTAAATAAAGGTGGTGTTTGTCCGAAATCTGCTGGTCAAGCCGGGCGACACCGTTGTAGCTGTAACCAAACTCAGTGCTGGTCCCGAAGAAGTTACCGGCGTTAGCAGCGAGACCTGCGATGGAGCCACTTCCGGAAGTCGGCCAGAGGCCGGGCCCCGCAGTGTTGCATCCCACCGGAATCTGACTACTGGGAACTTTGCTGGTTAGAGGACCCAGTAGATTGCAGGAGGTTAAGCTTATCGGTGCCCCGTTCAGCAAACCGGCCGCCTTTTGGACCCAGAGCGCCGAAGGTTCGGTAGTTATTCCCGAGAGGCCGAACACGAAGTCGTTCTTCTCGTAGCTGGCAAAGAGGAAAGTCTTGTTCTTGATGATCGGACCGCCCGCGGAAAAACCGTAGTTCTCGTTGCGTTCCCTCGGGGCCTTGGTGAGTTCGCCGGCAGCGGCGCAAGCGGCGGCGCCGAGAGTGCAAGGAACGAAGAAGGGCGATGGAGAGGCAAAGTACTCATTCCGATTGTAGTAGTAAACGGAGCCATGAAGGTCATTGGTCCCCGATTTGGTGACGACATTGATAGTGCCGCCAGCGCTGCGCCCGCCCTCCGGGCCGGATGAGGTCTGGGCAGAAAATTCCTCAACCGAGTCGATAGGAAGGATCACACCGGCGATGCCGGAAACACCGCCCTGGTTGACAGCGGGGATGTTGTGCCAGAAGTCGTTGTTGTCTACGCCGTCGATCTGCCAGTTCATTTGGTTCGCGCGCGTGCCATTCAGCGAGCCAAAGCCGCCTACGGAATATCCTCCATAACCGGGTGAGACTGCGATCAATTGAGTGAAGTCGCGTCCGTTCATGGGAATGTTCTGAACCACGTCCTCAGGAATGGTCGTGGTCTGCGTTTGTGTGGTGGTGTCGAGGGTCAGGGCCGCCGCGGAGACTTCGACGGTGGTGCTCTGCTGTTGCAGTGAAAGTCTCACGCTCAGCGTATAGATCTGGCCGGCTATGACTTCTACTTTGTCGACGGTGTACGTTGGAAATCCAGTAGCCGTGACAGTCACCTTGTATAGGCCAAGCGCAAGATCCTGGAAAGCGAAGGCTCCGTCACTGGTGGTCGTGGCGGTATGATCGAGGCCGGTGGCGATTTCCGTGGCTTTGACGGTGGCGTTGGGAACGACGCTACCGGACGGGTCGGTGACCGTGCCGTTGATGGTGCCGCGGAAGGTCTGGGCGTTTGCGGCTACCGCGAGTGAGAATGTAATCAGAATTGCGATGACTAGACGCTTCATAAATTCAACTCCCCCTCTTCGAGATCAAGAACTTGAAGTAGCAGCACCCTCGTCCCCGGCGTGAGCCGTAAGACGCCAATACAAAGCAAGGCCACTCAAAAGGCCCGACTGGAAACCCCTACGCGCTTGGTTATTGAAACGAGATCCGTCATTATTTAAGGACAAGCCCCCCCGGACCAGCTCGCCCCTCTCGCCCTGCAAAGAATCCCTGCACCTTCCAAAACCAATATGGCTGTGGTTGGAGTTTTAACCCGCTGGAAAGCCCGGTGTCAAGAAGAATGAGCGGCGGTTGGGGGCGCAAATTTTGGATGCACGGGATTTGCGTTGCGGGGAGAGGAGAAGTGGCGAGGGAGTGGCGAGCTGCGGAGGAACAAGGAGTAAGAATTAACACAGAGGACGGAGAGAACACGGAGGGCCCAGAGAGGATAGAATCAGCCGGCGGCAGCAAATTTGCGAGATTTGGAGAGTCCTATGTCCACGTTTGGATTGATTGAATATAAGGACGCGAGCCCGCAAGTGCGCGCGGTTTATGACGACATCATGGCCACGCGCAAGACGGACTGGATCAACAATTTCTGGAAAGCCATCGCGCACGATCCCGCGCTGCTGAAACGCACGTGGGAAAGCATCAAGCAAATTATGGCGGCGGGGGCGCTGGACCCGCTGACCAAGGAGCTGATCTACATCGCCGTGAGCGTGACGAACAATTGCACGTACTGCATTTACTCGCATACGGCATCGGCGTTTGGAAAAGGGATGACGGACGAGATGTTCAAGGAATTGCAGGGGGTGATCGGCATGGCGAACGAGACGAACAAGCTGGTCACCGGTTATCAAGTGGAAGTGGATGAACGATTCAAGCCACCGCTGGCGCGTTGAGAAAGTTTTAAGTTGTAAGTTTTAAGCTATAAGTAGAGACGGAGACAGAGGATCTTTGGCTTTTTGTTTGTATTGTTTGCGTAAAAACCTTATTTGACTGACTCGTTTCGTCTGTTTCTGCAATCCGCTAATTGGCTGATCCACGTTCACGACTTCCCCAAGATGCCGCCTTGAAGGGCGCCGCTACGTTCGCTCAAAAATTCTGACCTGTTCGGAGGGACAGGTGCTCAATAACGAAAAGTGGTACGCGGGTACTATGGTTGGGCCCTTCTGCGGAAGCGGAAGATATAAAAGGTAGTCCAAATGCCCAAAACCTGCCCTTCTTGCCCACCTGCAGTAAGCAGGCAAGATGGCAGGTCTTTCCGGACAGGGCGAGCGACAAAATTCTGCTTCGCGGATGTGCACTAAATGGCCCCCATCACCAAGGGTTCCGATACGCTGACAGCTCCGGAAAGCCCGGCACGTTCGGGATCGGTATCCACAGAATCCGCCATCAAGGCGCAGCCAGTGGCGCTGGAAATCCCCATCACGGTGAATGGAGCGCGCACCGCGGAAGGAAGCGACAAGCGCGAACCGTTTTCCGAGTCCACGAAGACGGTGATGGTCTTCGGGTCGGGTGCGGTGATTCGATTGAGCTCGGCGATGGCGCCGGGACAATTGCTGTTCCTGACCAACGAGAGCACGAAAAAAGAAGTGGTGTGCCAGGTGGTGAAGTCAAAGAATTACCGCAACGCCAGCGGGTACGTGGAACTGGAGTTTACCGAGCCGGCGGTGGGCTTTTGGGGCATGCGTTTTCCGGGAGACCGGATTGGTCCGGGGCCGCAAGCTGCGCCGGCAGAAACTCGTGCGCCTGCGGCGGGGAATGGTGCGCCGGCGGCTGCGCCTGTGCGCCCAGCGGCACCGAAAATAGAACAGACGGCGGCAAGCAGCGCTCCGAGCGTGATTGCAGCGAAACCGCCTGTGCCCGCACCTTTGAGTTCGAAGCCTGCGCCCTCTGCGAAGGCCGATTCCTCCGTTGTTCGGCCAGCGATTGATTCCGCAGCTTTGGCGGGCACTCCGAAACCAAAGCCGGATGCAAAAGTTCCCCCAACTCCGATTGCAACGTCGCTGGGAGCCGATACGCCGCTGGTAGAACCGTGGTTGAAGAAGCGCGAGCCAGCTCCGCGCGTGCCTGCCACGCCGCCGAGTGTGGCTCCTGCCACGCCCCCTGCAAAACCGGCAGAGCCGGAATCCAACCTTACGCCCGCCCGCAGTTTTGGCGTGGAACGCCCGTCGGAGAAGGCTGCGTCACTTTTTGCGCCAACTGAAGCACCGGCGAACTTGGCGAACGTCGACCTATCGAGTCTTGCTCCCTTTTTCGAAGTGAAACCCGCGGCGGCTGATGTACCTGCAGCACCCCCGAAGGCGCCTGTTGGCAGCGATCCTGAGACGGAAGAGTTGAAGCAGCAAACTGCGCGTTTGCAAAACGAGCTTGCGAAGATACAGTTTGACGAACCGGCATTGAGTGCGACGGTGAAGGCGGAAGCGGAAAAACCTGAAACAGAGAAGCCTGAGGTAGAAAAACCTGCGGCACCCGAGCTGGAGATTTCTTCTTTTCCGCTGACGGAGCAGTCAATCGCGACGCTCAAAACGGAGCTGGTCCACGAAAACGCCGTGCGGCTGCTGGAAAGTCCCGAGCCGAGCGATGCGACGCCGGTTTTGCCGGAGTTGTCCAAGCTCGACGAGCCTGCGAAGGTGGAGCCTCCCGCCACCATTCCTGCTTTGGAGTCGCTGGAGCAGGAGGAGATGAAGATTCCGGCGTGGCTCGAGCCGCTGGCGCGTAATTCCTCCGCGCCTGCTTCGACGCAGGAACCGGTTCTGCGGAAAAAAACCAAGCGCCGCGCCGAGCAACCGCAATTACAGGAATTGGTGGCGCCGCTTGTGGCGCCAGTGGAAGAACGGGGAACCGTCGAATCGCGAGTTCCGCAGTTTGGAAGCGCGTTGCCGTTTGAAGAAACGAAAAGCGCGAGGCAGAGTTCGCCGAAGAAGTCCGGCAAAGGGAGGATGCTTGGAGGAATAGCAGCGGGGATGCTGGCGCTGGCGGGCGGCGGCTGGTGGTACATGAATCAGAAACCCGCGGGAGTTCAAAGCGAGGCTGCGGGCGTGCAAGCGCCGGCGGTTTCCGCAGCATCACAGGACTTGCAGACGAATACGGCGAAAGAAGCAGTGCTGGGAAGCGTTCTTCCGGGGCATGCGGATGTAGCGGCTTCGCAAGCCAAGCCCACGGTGGTCAATTCGAATGCGGCGAGCAGTCTCGCGAGCAATGCTTCGAGTCCAGCTCCGGCAAGCTCGGCTGCTAATAGCGCTCGCGGCCCGCAAGTTAGCGAGAAGGTCTTGAGTGGCGGCAGTGTAGTCACGAAGGCCGACTCCGCGCAGCCTGAGACCGTTCAAGCGGTGGAAAAGAAGCCTGTGCTCGGAGAGGTCCATCTGGCGGCGCCCAAGATTTCACAGAAGCGGACCGTGCAGGCGGGAGCGGCACCGGATGCGGTTCTAAGCGAAGAGCAGCCGGCGGACAATGCAGATTCACTTGGCGGATTGCCGGTCGCGAGCAACCAGCCGGCCGCGCCCGCGGCTCCCGTGGCGGTTGGCGGAGACGTGAAGCAAGCGAAATTGATCTCGTCCGTGCAGCCTGCGTACCCAGCGATGGCGAAGGCGCAGCACATTTCCGGGGCCGTCACCATTGATGCGCTCATCGACGACAACGGGCGGGTTACAACGATGAAAGTAATTTCCGGGCCGACACTGCTGCAAGAAGCGGCCAAGGACGCCCTGAAGCAGTGGAAGTATCAACCGGCGATGCTTGATGGTAAAACAGTGCCGATGCATCTGACAGTCACCCTCCAATTCCGTTTGCAACAATAGAGCGTTCGCTCTCCAAGCGGACAAGCAAACCTGCTAATCCGGATAGGGTTGTCCTGCGCGAACGATTCGAATGCGGTGATCGGTGAACGGCGCATGCATCACGGGAACAAGCACGCGCGGCATGTGGCAGGTCACGCAATCCTTAGAAAGGATGGCGAACATGCACGTGACAGGAGAAGACCCACTCACTGAGCACCGTTGAAGGCCGGGTGGCTTGCGGGATAAAGAACAGGTTCGTATACTGGCGGCCCGGCCAAATGGCAAGTCTGGCGGTGGGGTAGACCGCCGAAGATTACCTTCCTTTGGCCCCTGAATTCACGCCTGTGCAACAATCACAGGTCGAATTGTGTAAGGAAAGCTAGCCTTGGAAAAGAGGATAGGGATTGTACGGTTCAGTATCGCCTGGTTGGCAAGCTGGCGCATTAAATGCGTGGTCGTGCGTAAAAGTGACAGGGAATAGGCAAAGTTAGTGAAGGAGAATTTTGCATGTCGCAAGCCGTGATGCCGGAAGAGATGAATGTCTACCAAAACGCGGAAGCGCGTTTTGAAGTGGCCGCGGAAAAACTGGGACTCGAACAGGGGCTCTACCGCTTCCTGAAGTGGCCGAGCAGGGAAATAACGCTGTACATCCCGGTGGGAATGGACAACGGGCAACTGGAAGTGTTTACGGGGTACCGGGTGTTGCATTCGAACGTGCGCGGACCGGGAAAAGGCGGGATTCGGTTTGCTCCCGACGTATCTCTGGACGAAGTACGCGCACTAGCGACGTGGATGACGTGGAAATGCGCGGTGGTGAACATTCCGTTCGGGGGCGCGAAGGGGGGAATAATTTGCGACCCGCGCAAATTGTCCCGCGGCGAGATGGAGCGCATGACGCGGCGTTACACTGCGGAATTGGCGGACTGGCTTGGGCCGGAGCGCGACATTCCCGCGCCAGACGTGGGCACGGGCGAACAAACCATGGCGTGGGTCATGGACACGTATGCGATGCACGTCGGGCAGGCCACGACCGCGGTGGTGACAGGAAAGCCGATTGAGCTGGGCGGATCCCGCGGAAGGCGCGAAGCCACAGGGCGCGGCGTGATGATGTGCTGCGACAAGGCGCTCGCAAAACTCGGCATGAAGAAGCAGGGCTGCCGGGTGGTGGTGCAGGGCTTCGGCAATGTCGGCTCGATGGCGGCGGACCTGATGCAAAAGGCAGGGTACAAGATCGTCGGACTAGCGGACATCGGCGGCGGACTTTACAACGAGAAAGGCTTCGACGTGCCCAAGGTGATTGACTGGGTGTACACGCAGAAGAAGACGCTGCAGAGTTTTCCCGGAGGCGGAGGGAAGATGTCCGCGCGCGACGTGCTCTTCCAGCCGTGCGACATCGCCATTCCTGCGGCCATAGAGAACCAGATTACCGAGAAGAATGCGAACCAAGTCCAGGCAAAGATCCTTTGCGAAGGGGCGAACGGCCCAACCACCTGGCAAGCCGACACCATTATCGATTCGAAGGGTATCTTCACCATACCGGATATTCTGGGGAATGCCGGCGGCGTGACGGTGAGCTATTTCGAATGGGTGCAAGACCGGCAGGGATTCTTCTGGCGGGAGAGCGAAGTCAACGAGCGCCTTCTGGATTTCATGGAGAATGCGTTCGATGAAGTGGTGCGCTACGCCGAGGTCCACAAGGTCAACAATCGCATCGCGGCGTACATGCTGGCGATCGACCGCGTGGCCACAGTCCTGAAGCTGCGTGGCATTTATGCCTAGCGGCACGCCTATTTTTTGAACGACACTGGATTCTTGGGACGTTTTGTAATAGTTTCTTTCCGCTCACGCTGGTTCCAGGGAACCGGCGGGGCCATTTCGTAAGTCCCCGCGGGGTGTGCCCGAAAAAATTGGAAGGAAACGGCGCGGCCGTTTTCCGCGCCAGGAAGGAGTCCGTCCTTGACCCCGGACTCACTTTTACCAGGCCACGCAAAAACCGAAGCGCAGCACGCCCGGGACATTTGTGTCGCTGGCCGCTGGATGTATGAGCGCGAATACATCGTCGCCTGCGAAGGCAACCTGTCGGTGCGGCTGGCCGACGGGCGCATCCTGACCACGCCCACCTGCATGAACAAGGGAGTGCTTTCGCCCGAGGATCTGGTGATTACGGATATCGAGGGCAGGCAGCTCTCAGGGGACCGCAAGGTTTCCTCGGAACTGGCCATGCACCTGTTGTTTTACCGGATGCGGCCCGACGTAAACGCGATTTGCCATGCGCATCCGCCAACGGCCACGGGATTTGCGGTTGCCGGGCGCGCGCTGAATAAAGCCCTGTTGCCCGAAGTGATCGTGGGGCTGGGGCAGGTTCCGCTGGTGCAATACGCCACCCCGGGAACGCCAGAGCTAAGCGGAGCGCTCGAGCCTTTTGTTCCACACTATGACGCGCTACTGCTGGCGAACCACGGCGCGGTTACCTGCGGGCCCGATTTGCTGACGGCCTTCTTCCGGATGGAGACGATCGAACATTGCGCGAAGATTACGCTGGCCGCAGAGCTTGCCGGTGAACCCGTAGTGCTTTCGGGGCGGGAAGTGGCGAAGTTAATGGCGGCGCGCCCGCGATATTTCGTGTCGCCTCCGCCTGGGGGAGGCGCGGAACTTCCCATCACGAACGAGGCAGGCGAATCCGCGGAGGACCGAGTGAACCTAACGCGCGACGAATTGGATGCCTTGATTGATGAAGCGGTACGCAAAGACCGCAGCCGCCGCTGATTCTGCGGGTTCAAACTTTCCGCGTTCGTAAATCGCCGGGTGTGTGAAAATAGCCAGGGCCGTTCTTTATGCGCTTTGCGTCTGCTATTGTGATTTGTTTCGCGTTGTGCCTCGCCTCTTTCCTTGGTGCAACTCCACTTGCGCAAACCCAAGGGGGAACCATGAAAATCTCGAGCGCGTCATTTTCAGCCGGCGAAATGATCCCGAAGAAATTTACCTGCGATGGTCCAGATGCCTCGCCGAAGCTCAGTTGGACCGAACCTCCGGCAAAGACGCAAAGCTTCGCGCTGATTATGGACGACCCCGACGCTCCCGCGGGCACGTGGGTCCATTGGGTGTTGTTCGACCTTCCCGCTGACACGAGAGAACTTGCGGAGGGAGTGGCGAAACAGGAGCAGCTTGCCAATGGCGCGCGGCAAGGCCGCAACGATTTCGGAAAAATCGGTTACGGAGGGCCGTGTCCGCCTCCAGGGAATCCCCACCGGTATTTCTTCAAGCTTTATGCGCTCGACGCGAGATTGAATTTGAAAGCCGGTGCCACGAAAGCAGATGCGGAGCGTGCCATGAAAGGCCACATCCTGGCGCATGCCGAAATGATCGGGAAATATGGCCGCTGAGATGCACGACAGGTAGAATTTCCGCATGGCGCAAGGGAATTGGTTCGGCGGGGTAAGGAGTCGCAAGACACTCGGTCTCCTGACGGGAATGCTGCTTTGCGGGTCGGGGCTTCTTTGCGCAATCCTGAATGGTCAGTCGGCGAAGCCTGACGCAAACGCGAAACCCACAGAAGTCGCCCTGCAGGTGATTGTCGTAAATACCCTCGAACAAGCCAACCAGGTATTGGCAAGGCTCAAAGCGGGATACGACTTTGCTTCGCTGGCCAAAGAAAAATCCATCGATCCCACGGCGGATTCGGGCGGTTATATGGGGCGAATGGACCCGGCATCCTTAAGGCCAGAACTGCGTGAAGCCGTAATGGGAGTCGGACCCGGACAGATTTCCGTGATCGTGCGGATTCCCTCCGGTTACGCCATCCTGAAGGTCCTCCCGGAGAGTAAGGCGGCTGAACTCGAGAATGCTCCGAAAGCGCGGCTACAGGCGCTGTCTGCTTTTGGAAGCGTAATCAACTTGCCGGGGGTTTCCGGCTTCGGCGATGCGGACGACGCTTTGCTTCGATTTCCCAAGCTGCAAGGATGGGAACGCGACTCGGCCCTCGGCTGCCAGATGCGCACGCAATCGCTCGCAGCAGCGACGGAAGGCCTGGAGAAGGTCGTTGCTCCTTCGAATCGCCAGGCGCTCGAGCAACAACAACCTTTGGACGTGATGCAAGAACATGTGGCCTTAGGCGAACTTTATTCCTATCAAGGGAGAATGGATGCAGCCATCCAGCAATATGAGGAAGCGTACCGCATCGCATCGAAAAAGGTTCCTCGCGCGATCCCCCTGGTGGAATTCACTCTCGGCGTCGCCCATCTGCATCGGTCGGATATGGTGAACGAGGCCTTTAGCGCGCCTGGCGAAAAATGCCTGTTCCCGATGCGGCCGGGCAATGCTTATAAAAAGACTGCGGATGCGCAGAAGGCGATCGAGTATTTCTCGAAATGCCTGGAATACAGGCCACAATCCCTTGACACCCGATGGTTGCTGAATCTTGCTTACGCGACCCTCGGGGAGTATCCGGATGGAGTGCCGGAAAAATACCGCATTCCGCTATCCGCGTTTGAATCCAGAGAGCGGGTGGACCGTTTCGTGGACGTGGCGCCGGCCGTAGGTGTCGACACGTTTTCCCAGGCGGGGGGCGTGATTGTGGACGATTTCGAAAACAACGGGCGACTGGACATCCTGACCTCCAGCATGGATATGTGCCAGCCGTTGCGCTACTTCCACAATAATGGCGACGGGACTTTTACCGACCGCGCCCGCGAGACCGGCCTGGCCAAACAAATGGGCGGCCTGAACATCATTCAGACCGACTACAACAATGATGGCTGCCTGGATTTTTTGGTTCTTCGCGGTGGCTGGGAATTTCCGCAAAGAATGTCGCTGATGAAGAACAACTGCGA
>Ga0307471_100002116_pt1 | contig 11289 bp, 9 predicted proteins | sample atmos_gasesAM3C__2_FD_204566 | JGI IMG/M metagenome (GOLD analysis project Ga0307471, IMG submission 204566) | Hardwood forest soil microbial communities from Morgan-Monroe State Forest, Indiana, United States - atmos_gasesAM3C_515 | ecosystem: Environmental > Terrestrial > Soil > Temperate... | reverse complement strand
GGGGGGGGTCGCTATTTTCCGGGTTCTGGGGGTTGCCCGGGGGTCTGGTTGCCTGTGCCGCGCTTTGACGACTCGGATACCGCGAGCGCCCGCGACCGCGAGACCCCGAAACCGCGTGAAGTGGGTCAGCCTCTGACCCTTTGTTCAGCAACTGACCCCTCAAAAGACTCCAAAGGGTCAGGTCATGATCCGTCCGCGGAGACCGAGAAGCGCACTCACGTCAGTGTTTTCAATCACTTGAAGGTGTGACAGAATGGTGGCAGCAGTGTTGCTCTAACGTGCGGCCAAGCGTCAACCCAGTCGAAGTCTTTTTGCGTCCAAATCACACACTTAACTAAGGAGAGGGACACAGTTCATGAAAAAGGCTCTGGTATTCGTTTTTGCAGCAGCGCTCGCGACCTCGGCATTCGCCCAGGGCAACAGCGATCCGGAAGTTAACGTCGGAGACGGTCACGCTCACGTTTCGAATCAGGCTGGCGGCGGTGGCAGTGGGAACCTGATTTACCACAGCGGTGGAAGGGTTATCCTCTCGGCACACCTCGTGGAAATCTTCTGGGGTACTTTCCCCAGCGGCTACACCACGAACATGCAGAACTTCCGGAACCAGTACGGAACCAACGGCGAATTCAACGTGATCACGCAGTACACCGGGATCGACGACGCCAGCGGAGTGACGGGCGCCATCCAGTTGACGAACCTCGCCGGAAGCTCGACCCTGGACTACTTCGACACGTCCACGCCTCCGACCAACGTGACGGACGCCATCGTTCAGTCTGAAGTCAAGAAAGTCATCACCGCACACGGCAGCACCGATTACAACGCCATCTACGAGGTCTTCATCCCGTCCGGCTCCTACTCCTCGAGCGGCAGCTCGACCTCTTGCGGCGGACCGAACCTCGCGTACTGCGCCTACCATAGCCACTACGTCGACGGCGCGGGCAAGAACGTGAAGTACTCGATCCAGCCATGGGCGGGATGCGCGGGTTGCCAGGCGTTCGGCGACACGTCCCTCGACCAGGACCACTTCATCTGCCACGAAACGCGTGAGGCCGTTACCGACCCTCTCGGCAATGCGTGGTTCGACCGTCGCGGCAACGAAGCCGACGACAAGTGCGCGTGGTCCCCGGCGCCGTTCATCTCCGGCGGCTTCGGCTACCAGTACGAGTGGTCCAACGCCAACAGCGGCTGCGTCCAGACCCGCTGATCCCTTTCTCCATCGAAACAATGAAGGCCCCGCGCAAGCGGGGCCTTTTTCATGTCAGTGCGGCTTGGGCCGCGACGTGTCCCACGTCTTCTCGTTCTCGGTGATGTCGAAATAGACCGTGCGCTCGGAGTGGTCAGGCAGCTCGATCTTCACCACTTCATAGCGCCGGAGCGCGGTACCCTCGCCCGCGTGCGCGATCCCACCACCGTTCCTGCGGAATCGCCCATACCGGTCATAGATCCAGTTGTTCTGAAAATCGATCCCTTCGTTGGGCGCATCGACTGGCACCATGACCGCCGTCTCGGGCGAGTCACCCGTGTGGTCGACGAGTGCGGCGGCAGGTGTGGCAACAGGCTGGGACGCGGGAGGCGATACTACCGGAGCCGGCTGCGGTTTCGGCGCGCACGCCACGACTGCCGTGGCGATCGCAAGGATGAGTTGACGTCGCATGGGCCGCGTCAACGACCCGGCTGCGCCAAATCTTCCGCGAGCCGCACGTATGCGTCGTATCGCGCCTGGCTCAGCTCCCCCGCCTCGGCGCGCTCTTTCACCGCGCAGCCGGGCTCGTGCAGGTGCGTGCAGTCATTGAAGCGGCAGTACTCCCCCGGCTCGGCGAATTCGGGGAAGTAGTCGGGGAGCGTTTCGGCCGTCAGGTTCCAGAGACCGAACTCGCGGATGCCGGGCGTGTCGATGAGATAGGTGCCTCCGCCGAGGTCGTGCAGCGTCGACGCAGTCGTGGTGTGGCGTCCGGTTCCGCGTTTATGCAACTCGCCGGTGACGATGTCCAGGCGCTCGTCGAGGGCGTTGAGGATGGACGACTTGCCCACGCCGCTGTGGCCGACGAGCGCACAGGTCTTCCCCTCGACGAGCGCACGTAGCTCGGCCATCCCCTCGCCGGTCTTGATGGAGCAGCCGATCACCGGGACGCCGAGGGCGCGATACGGATCGAGCGTGGCAAGCTCGCGCGCGCGTTCGTCCGCGTCCAGCAGATCGATCTTGTTCACGCAGATGCCCGCCTGCGCGCCGCCGCGCTGAATGGCAATGAGAAAGCGGTCGATGAGACGCGGCCGGAGCGGCGGCGCCTTCACGGAAACGACGTGGATGACGACGTCGATGTTGGCTGCGATGAGCCGCTGCAGATGCGGGTTGAGCGGATCGGGACGCGACAGCACCGTGCGCCGCCGCAGAACCGCGGCGAGCTTGCAGACGCCGTCGAGGGTCTCGGTGACGACGCGATCGCCGACAGCCAGCGCGCTCTTCTGCCGCACGGCCAGCTCCGTCGGCACGACGCAGTCGAATTCGCGTTCGTCATGAAAGAGCCGGCAGCGCCCACTGCCGATGGAGATGACGATGGCAGCATCGTGCGGATCGACGTCCGCCGCCTCTCCCCATGCGCCTGTATCGAACGGATCCTCGGCCGAGGGCGCGGGCTTGCGTCGCTTGCCGCCGCGGCGCTTGCCCGGCGGCTCATCCCAATCGTCCGTTCCGCGTCCGCTGCGTTTTCCCAAGTGCGCACCCCGTTTCAAACCGACAGTGTAAGATGCATCGCAAATCCAAAATCAGAAGCACGAGATCCCCAGGACATGTCCAGAGTCGAGAAACCCTACGTCCTCCTTGCGGATGACAACGAAGCCACCCGTACGCTCATCATCGCGCTCCTGCACCGCGAGTTCGAAATCGAAGTCGCCTCCGACGGGAAGGAAGCGATCGATCGTCTGCGCACGCGCCGGTACGCGGCGGTGCTCCTCGATCTGCGCATGCCGCTCACGGATGGATTCGCCGTGCTCGATTTCCTGAAGGAGCAGCAGCCGCGGATGCTGCGGAGTGTCCTCGTCGTCACTGCCGTCCTCACCCATGAAGAACTGCGACGAGCGGAATCGTACGGCGTCTGCGGCGTCGTGACGAAGCCGTTCGATATCGAGATATTGCTCGCCGCCGTGAAGGAGTGCGCCTCGCCGGACGAGGGCGGCAACCTCGGACCTGTCCTTTGTTCGAGCGGTCCGATGATTCTGTTCCTGGCGGACCTGCTGCGGCAACGGCTGATGTAGCCGGTACGGCCTTGCAGCGAACGTCCTACGGGCACAGACTCCTAGGCGGAGAAACGATCCAGCCATGCCAGCAGCGGGCTTCCTGCCAGCATCGTGGCGATGGCCATGGCGCCGAACGTGCTGCGGCTGCGGATTTCGGCGCAGGCCACGACGACAGCGGCCAACTCCTCGGGATCGAACGGTTTCTTCACGATGCCGTGGACGAGCCGCGGATTTAGTTGGTCGATGTCGTGGCGATCGGCGCCGGTGATCACGAGCACGACCGGCGGCGATGGCAACCCAGGACCGCCGAGCACGTCGAGAACGCCGAAACCATCGAGAACCGGCATGAGCAGGTCGAGCACGATGACCGCGTACTGATTCTCTTTGATCAGTTGCAGCGCTTCCCTGCCCTCGCGCGCCTCATCGACAATCAGCGAGTGCCGCCGCAGAACATGGGTGAGTAGTTCCCGGATGACCTGATCGTCATCGACGACCAGCACGCGCTTCTGCTGCTCTGTGTTCATCCCCTGACTGCCTCGCCTTTCCGGCAGTCTGTACGGGCGGCGATGCCCTGTCAAACTCAACGTCTACTGCACACCTTCGCGAAACGGGATGAGCGGATCGATGTCCACCGGGACGTTGCCGGCGGCATCCAGCGCGCCGCGCAGATCGGCCGGCATCTTGTCGTAGCGATTGAACCAGGCTTCGGCGCGGGCACGGTCGCCGGTCGCTTCGATCTCGAGCAGCTCCTTCGCCAGCGCCGCCATCACGTCGGGCATCTTCGCGTAGTCGATGACGTAGCGCCCTGATTTGTCGCGGGCGACGGCGCCGTTCTCCGCTAGGTAGTTGAACTCCATCATCTCCGCACGCCCGTGCGCCTCCGCCGTTCCGAAACGGACCGTCCGGAAGATGCCGGCGACGTAGGAGGCGTAGTACTCCTCGATCCGCTCTTTCGGCAGCGCGCCGTGGTCGACGAGCCATTTGAGACCGAACATGCCGGTCACGTCGGCCTTCGCTTCCTCCAGTCCTGAGTACGCCGGCCCGATGGCCTCGCGAATGTCAACGTGTTGACCACCTTTGCGCGCGAAGGCCGGCCCGAGGCCGTGACAGATCTCGTGCATCATCACCGCCGCCAGGTATCCTTCGCCCGAGGCCTGCGCCGCCTGATCGGGACGCATCAGGAGCTTGGCAACCGGCAGGATCACGTAGTTGACGCGCGCATCGGTGAAGTTCTTGAAGAAGATCTTCTTCGAACCGACCTTCTCATGGATGCGGGGATCGTTCGGCAGGTTGTCGGCCGCGGCCTGGTAGCCGTGCCGCAGGTCGCCGGCGCGGAAGGGAGCGTCCATCACTTCCATCGGCGACTCCAGCCCTTTCTTCGACGGCCGATCGTCCGGCGAAAGAGGCAGCGCATCCTGAATGTCGGGGACGTACTTCTTGAAGACGGCGAGCTTCTTCGACTCCGACTCGTTGCGCACGAGCACCGAGGCGCCGTACGAAGTCTTCACGCCGAGGAGATCGTCGAGGTACGTCTCGTAGGGAGCGAAGATCAGATCGAACTTCGGGTCTTTCAGCCGCACCCACGCCAGATCGCTCGGGTAGTAGTCGTCCGTCAACAGCGCATCGGCGCGCATGCGAAGGTACCTGGCGAAAGCCTTGTCGTCGCTTGCCGCGGCGGCGTTGCGGAGATGCTGCGCGGCGCGCTCGAGCCAGCGCCGGTACTTGACGTGGTACGGGATCGTCTTCAGCTTCAGCGGATTACGGCTCACCAGCTCGACGACCGTGCGCTCGTCGTAGATCGCCTTCTTCTCCGCGGGATGGGCGGCCACATACGACTCGATCTCGTCGCGCGAAACCCCCTTCGGCAACAGGCTGCGTCCCGGCGGCATCGGTTCACTACCGATAAATGGCTCGTTGTGATTCAGCAGATCGAACCGGCTGCCGCTGATCCAGAGATAGTGCCGCGCGGCCTGCAGCTTCGGATCGGTGGCCTTGGCCAGGCTGTGGTAGAGCGCGACATTCTCCGGGTCGTTCTGACGCCAGAAGATGTTCTCGAGATCGCGGCAGGCGGCGATCATCTCGTTGACCACGCGCCGTTCCCGCGCGCTCATCCCCGCGTCGGTGAACGGCATCTCCACCTTCTGAAAGCGCGCCAGCCGTTGCGCGACGTCAGGAGCGACCTGGGAGGGATCGAGAGAGATGGCGGCGAGGAGGAGTAGTGCGAAGATGTTCATGCGGGGATTCTACTGGTGACGCGGTCTCGCGGTCTCGCGGTTGCGCGGTCTCACCGGTTGCTGGGTTGCTGGGTTGCTGGGTTGCAAATGCTAATCGCGTGCTACAGCAACTTAGCAACCTTGCAACCCCGAGACCACGCAACCCCGAGACCACGCGACCGCTTACTACATCCTCCTCGCTCGCAACGACGACTCGAACTCCGCGGCCGAAACCGGCCGGCTGTGGAGGAAGCCCTGCACAACCTCGCAATTCTCCTTCCTTAGGAACGCCAGTTGTGCTTCGGTCTCGACGCCCTCGGCCACGACCCGGAGATTGAGGGCGCGGGCCATCGAGATCACGGCGGTGATGATGGCGCCGTCATTGGAGAGATCGGAAAGATCGCGCACGAAGTTCTGATCGATCTTCACGGTGTCGATGGGGAAGCGTTTCAGGTAGCTAAGCGATGAGTACCCAGTGCCGAAGTCGTCGATGGAGATGCGCACACCCATCTGCTTCAGCCGCTTCATCACCGCGAGCGAGATGTCGGCGTTCTGCATCGCCGTCGACTCCGTGATCTCGACGTCGAGCAACTCCGCCGGATAATCGTTCTCGGACAGGATCCGCTCGATCATCGTGGTCAGATCGCGTTGCTGGAACTGCCGCGCGGACAGGTTCACGGCCACGCGCAGCAACCCGTGCTCCGCGTGCCATCCCTTCATCTGTTTCACCGCCGTGCGCAGGACCCACTCGCCGATCGGGAGGATGAGCCCGCACTGCTCGGCGATGGGGATGAAGTCGTCGGGCGCCATCAGCCCCCGCTCCGGATGATTCCAGCGGATGAGCGCCTCGGCGCCGACGACGTTGCCGGTGACGAGGTTCGTCATCGGCTGGTAGTGGACGACGAACTCCTCGCGCTCGAAGGCGTGATGAAGACTGCGCTCGATCATCAGCCTCTCCGACGTGTTCTCCATCGACCTCGTCGTCGCGAACTGAAAGTTGTTCCGTCCCGCCTCTTTGGCCCGGTACATCGCTCCGTCGGCTCGTTTGAGCAACGTCTCGGCGTCGCTGCCGTCCTCGGGCGAACGAGCGATGCCGATGCTGGTCGTGACATAGAGCTCATGTCCCTCGATCACCATCGGCTGCGAGATGGCGTCGAGCAGCTTCTGGGCGACGATGGCCGCGCTGCCGGTCTCCTTGATGTCGGTGAGGAGCACCGTGAACTCGTCGCCGCCCATGCGCGCCACCGTGTCATCCGCGCGGATGGAGAGGACCAGACGCGTGGCCACTTCCTGCAGCAGCGCGTCGCCGACGGTGTGGCCGAGGGAATCGTTGACCAGCTTGAACTGATCGAGATCGAGGAACATCACCGCCGCCGCCGTGCGATGCCGCTTGGAGTGCGCCAGGGCGATCTCGATGCGGTCGCGGAAGAGCAGCCGGTTCGGCAAGCCCGTCAGCGCATCGTGGTAGGCCTGATACTCCATCTGTTCCTGGGCCGTCTTGCGGTCGGTGATGTCGACGATCGTCCCTTCGAGAATGTCGCCGTCGAGCAGCGTCATGTTCTCGATGACCCAGACCGGCGTGCCGTCGCGCCGCCGCATTTGCACTTCGACGTTAGAGAGCGCGCCGTGCTCTCTCACCTGTGCCATCAGGCGATTCCGGTCTTCGCGCGAGCTGTAAAGCGCGTACGCCGGCTGTGCCAGAAACTCTTCGCGGTTGCGATAGCCGAACATCCGGGCGATGGCGTCGTTGCCGTCGAGCATGCGGCCGTCGATCGTGCTTCGATAGACTCCGGCGAGGTTGCGCTCGAAAAGCAGCCGGTAGCGTTCCTCGCTCTCGCGCAGGCGCTTCTCGGCGCCGCGCCGCTCGGTGACATCGACGGCGATGACGAGGCGCGATCGTCTTCCACTGGATAGAAACTCGAACGAGATGACCTCGGCGTCGAAGACCTGCCCGTTCCGTTTGCGATGCCGGAACACGCGCGGCTCGTTGCGGTCGCGCAGCGCGGCCAGCGCGATTCGCAACTGATCGAGGTCCTCCGGCGGACGGATGTCCTCGATCGTCATGCGCAGGAATGCGTCTTTGCTGTAGCCGTAGTGGTGCACAGCCGCTTCGTTCACGGCGATGAACGCGAGGGTCTCGGGGTCGTAGACCCACATCGGCAGCGGATTACCCTCGAAGAGCGTGCGGTAGCGGTGCTCTCCTTCGCGCAAGGCCTGCTCCACGCGGCGCCGCTCGGTGACGTCGGTGGCGGCATAGACGATCCCCACCGGATTGCCGCTGTCGTCCCGCACGAACGACGACGTGGCCAGGACGTCGATGCGCGCGCCCGCGGCGGTACACCAGGCCATGTTCTGTTCCAGCGTGCCGAGGCTGTGGAGAAGCTGGCCGGTGGTGAGGTTCTCCTCGGGCGAGACAATGCTGCGGATGTGTTTCCCGATCAGCGCGGAATCCGGGTAGCCGAGCATGGTCGATGCCGCGCGGTTGGCTACGCGAATCCGTCCGTCGAGGTCGACGACGATCACCGCTCCCTTCATCGTGGCCAGGATCTGTCCGGCCGCGTACTCCGGCGTCAGCTCGACGAGGCGATAGCGCCAGATGGCGTGAGCGGCAATGCCGATGAACGCCAGGATGGCGATGAACCCGAGCGGCTTGACGTCGAAGCCCAGCGAGGGAAGGAACTCGATTGACGCCAGCAGCGACACGGCAAAGGAGACGACCAGAGCCTGTGCACGCTTCCGGGCCAGCCCTTCGCTCGTTTGAGCCGCCCGCCAGAGCAAGCGGACGGCGGCGGCGAACATGCCGAAGAAGACCATCACCCACGAGAAGTTGTACGGCCATCCGATCGGGTAGTAGCCGAAGTCGAATTGTCGGACGCCGGTGATGATGTACGGCGTCGCCAGCTCGAGCAGCGCGATGGCGCCGCAGAAAACCCAGCAGAAGAGAATGACGTTGCGCAGCGCGCGGCGCCGGCTGACGTACGCGGCGGCGAAGTGGAACGTGGCTGCAGGCATGATGCTGGCAAACGCGCTGGCCACCCGCGCGAACGCCACCGCCTGTACCTCGTTCGCCGCGCCGTACATCTGGGCGAAGAAACCGAGCCATCCGCTGGCACCGACGGTGATGGCGAAGAAGAGGTAGGTGACCATCGTCGCCCGCGCCCGCGCCAGCACGATCACGCCGAGAACGAGGATGGCCACGGCCGTGAATAGCGTGGCCATGGCCAGCGAACCGGTCAGATGTCCGGGAAAACTCAGGAGTGTGACCGCCTCACGATTGATGACGAAGTGTAACCCGGACGGTTGCCGGGTTGTGTGGCCGAAATCACGTTCGCCTGTGGGTCAGCAGCCCGAGCCTCCGCCTTTGTAGACGATGGTCCACTTGCCGCTCGGGGCGCGCTTCAGGATTTCGTATTCATACGACTCGTAGAAATGATTCCTCACGATGACCTCGTCTGTACCATCCTCGTCGAGATCGATCGTGTCGAAGAGCTGCAACGTCTCGGTAGAATTTTCACTCATTCCTTTGCCTAGGAGGTGATACCAGACGTACTCGGTGCGGTAACCGCCGGCGTCGTCGGCCATGGCGATCAGGAAGAGTCGATGGTAGTCCCGTGAGTCGGTCGCGTTGTGGTCATAGGCTTCGAACGAGCCCATGAGATCGCGCTTTCCGTCGCCATTCAGATCGGTGGAGAGAAAGGAGCCTTCCATGTCTTTGAACAGCGCGGCCGGAACGCCTCTGGCCCGAAAGGCCTTCTCTGCAAGACTCCGAAAGGCCTTTTCCTCGGCGTCCGTCTCTTCATAGAGGTCCTCCTTGCGCGGCGCGGTGTGCAATGACCCTACTGCCAGTGCGACCGGAGATTCCTTCGGCAGCGGCGGCGTAACGTCGACGCTTGCCGCAAGCGATACACAGCCGAGGCTCGCCTCTTCGCTCACCTTGGCAGTGCCGACTTCGGCGCCGCCTACGAGCACACGATACGTGCGCCCGCGCGAGAAATAGTGTGCCCTGAACTCATCGGTGTCAGGCGGCTCAGCAAAGGTCAGCTTCCAGCAACCGGCACACGGCCCCGGAGTCTTCGTCACCATCGCGATCGGCTCAATGGCCAAACCGTCCGACCCTGCCAGAACCGAAAAGAGAACGTTCGGCTGCGGATGAGCCAGCGCTACAACGGCGGCGATGAATGCGGCGGCCAGACGGAACATTTACTTCACCCTGGTTAAAACACGCGGTACTACCCTTACCAGCGCATTCTCGCGCTCGATGCCGTGGCGCTTGTCGAGCACCGACTGGCGGATGACGCGCATCATCTCGTCGAACTGGTCGGCGACGTGGTCGATCGCTTCCTGGGCGTCGGCGATGGCTCGCTGCATGTTCAGGATCACCTCGACGCCGGCCAGGTTCACGCCGAGGTCACGCGTCAGCGCGAGGATCATCTCCAGCTTGCGGATCTCACTCTCGCCGTAGAGACGCGTGTTGCCCGACGTACGGGCCGGCTTGATCAGCCCTTCCCGTTCGTAGAGCCGGAGCGTCTGTGGATGAATGTTGTACCGCTCGGCGATCACCGAGATCATGACGAATCCATCTGTGCGTCGGCGTGACATGGTGGTGAGTTCCTGGGTTGATCGTTACTGTGTTGCCTGGTCGCGGGGTCTCGCAGTTGCGCGGTCTCGCGGCGCTGCGCCTTGCGACTCTGAAACGCGAACCTCGCAAAATTGAACACCACGAGACCCCGCAACCGCGAGACCCCGCAACCGGAGGGCGGCGGACCGCCCTCCGGATATTCTCTGACTACTTGTGCTCGTCGACGACTTCGGCGTCGATTACATCATCCTTGCTCTCGGTGGCGGTGGAGCCGGCCGAAGCGGTCGGTCCCGCGTTGGCGCCGGCGCCGGCCGCGTTCGCGGAAGCGTTCTGGTACATCACTTCCGCGAGCTTGTGCGACGCGGTGGTCAAGGCCTCGGTGGCCTTCTTGATGTTGTCCGCGCCGCCCTGCTCCATCGCTTTGCGTGCGTCGGAGATGGCGCTTTCGAGATTGCTGACATCGGAGCCAGAGATCTTGTCCCGGTTCTCGTTGAGCATCTTCTCGACCTGGTACACGAGCGAGTCGAGCTGGTTCTTGGCTTCGATCTCTTCACGCCGCTGCTTATCCTCGGCGGCGTGCGATTCGGCGTCGCGGACCAGCTTCTCCACCTCGTCCTTCGACAGGCCGGACGTGCTGGTGATGGTGATCTTCTGCTCTTTGCCCGTGCCGGTGTCTTTCGCCGAGACGGTCATGATGCCGTTGGCGTCGATGTCGAACGTGACTTCGATCTGCGGAATGCCGCGCGGCGCGGGCGGAAGCCCGATCAGGTGGAACACGCCGAGGAGCTTGTTGTCCTTGGCGAAATCGCGCTCGCCCTGGAGGACCTTGATCTCGACCGAGGTCTGGTTGTCGGCCGCAGTGGAGAAAGTCTCCGTCTTGCGGTGAGGAATGGTGCTGTTGCGCTCGACGAGCTTCGTGGACACGCCGCCCAGCGTCTCGATGCCGAGTGACAGCGGCGTGACGTCGAGCAGAACGACATCCTTCAGACCGGCGTCGCCGGAGAGGACTCCGCCCTGCACGGCCGCGCCGACTGCCACGACTTCGTCCGGGTTGACGCCTTTGTGGGGCTCTTTGCCGAAGAAGTCGCTCACGATCTTCTGAACCATGGGAATGCGGGTTGAACCGCCGACAAGGACGACCTCATCGATCTTCTTGGCATCGACGCCGGCATCGCTGAGGGCCTGCTTCAGCGGTCCCATCGTCTTCTGCACGATGTCACCGATGAGCTGCTCGAACTTGGCGCGGGTGAGAGACATGTTGAG
>Ga0307471_100002115_pt1 | contig 11290 bp, 9 predicted proteins | sample atmos_gasesAM3C__2_FD_204566 | JGI IMG/M metagenome (GOLD analysis project Ga0307471, IMG submission 204566) | Hardwood forest soil microbial communities from Morgan-Monroe State Forest, Indiana, United States - atmos_gasesAM3C_515 | ecosystem: Environmental > Terrestrial > Soil > Temperate... | reverse complement strand
CCACCAGCAGGAAACTAAAAAATTGGACAGACGATCTCACCGACGCGCGGAATTGGCTGATTCGTCAGTTAGGCGCGTTCCCTGGGGACCGGTATTTCGCGGGCATTTTCGATCACAGGGAAAAGAGGTCCGTGTTTAAGGAGAAAGGGCGATGAGAATTGGAGCCCAGATCACAGAATCCACCAGAGATTGTCCGTTGGTTTGAGATCAAGGAGAGAGTCTCGCCGCTTGGTGCTCTAACGGCCTCCTTTCCAGATGCCGCCTAGCGTGCGAATGCTTTTGCCTTTATTGCCCGAACCTGTTTCTTCGCGGCAACCTCGGATTGAGACACAGCCCCAACTCCAACCGGCTTTGCTCAGATTGTCAGCGATTATTTCCCAGTATTTGACGCGATGCTTTGTGCGACTGCCGCTCTTCGTAGGGCAATCACAGAAATGGGAACATCGGCACCAAAAATCTGTTGACCAAAAATCACAAAACCCCCGGTGAGTTTCCCTCTTTTTCGCTATGATGCATGCCTTAGACAGCGGGCGACGATTAGCCATAAACCGCCATATGCAATCAGGTATTCCATGCGCTTACCTCATTTTTGGCAGGTAATGAAGTCGATAACTTCGGTTGCACTTGGACATTGTGTTCGACACAGTCCGGAAACGGGTGGCCCCAGCGATCGCAATTGCAGCCGGGCGTCCCTTCACTCGGACGTTGTGTCAGTTTACTACCTGCAACGTTCTGCAATCTCGGCTTAGGTGATCCGCTTTCGTCACGTAACAAAAGAATTGTTTCATCAGTTACTCCTTTTTTGCTTGGCGAACCTACGGCCGGCGCGATCGCAAGACTTCACGCGGATTGGCTTTTTGCTTTGCGAAACTCGCTTAGACCGAAACCAACCGCGACGATCTGAAACTCCTCCTCGAGTCCGAGCGTGAGGGCTTCGTCCTTTCTTTGTTTAATCGTCAACTATCGCGCACCGATCACAAGGTAACTTAAGTTGCCTTTTTACGACTTATCTTCGCCTGAACACTACGCTGTTCTTGCCCTCTCGGCGTTGATCTAATCAGCGATGCGCTGCCATTCGGCGGGCTGTGATATGTCGAGCCCAACGTAAGTAGCAACTCAATCGGCTCCGCGAAATTCTTCAGCCGTTGGCATCACTTTTGCACTTCGCGCATGGCAATGCGACCTCGCTCGGAACTAGCCGTGTGAAATGCTTCATATAATTGCATTGCGTGCACTTCCAACTCATGGAGCGTTGGTCGGCTGCTCTTTCAAGTAGCGTTAGTGCGTGCTGTGCGTCCTCTTGGATTCTTGAGAGAATGATTCTGAGCGACTCTGTTCCTTCTTTCCCTGGTGTGCCAGCTCGAAGCGTCCGATCTTTTGCATGATAGCGCCAGTGAAGGCGCCCTTCTCGTGGCCGAACAACTCGCTCTCCAGAAGCCCGGTGGGGATAGCCGGACAACTCAGCTTGACGAATGTGCGAGCTTGGCGCGGGCTCAGGTCATGCAGGGCCCGAGCGATCAGCTCCTTGCCCGTGCCGCTTTCGCCCCGAATGATTACCGTCGAACCGGTGGGGGCGACCGTCTCCGCTTCCTTAAGGACCCGACGGAGGGCGGCGCTATCCCCGATGAGCTTGCCGAAGTTGTGCTCGGTTCGGACCTCCTCCTCCAGGTACGCGTTCTCCTTGGCGAGTTGGTCCTTCAGCGCCTCGATCTCTTGGAAGGCCAGGGCGTTCTCGACGGCCACGGCCACCTGGTCGGCAACGCGCTGCAGGAAACCTACCTCTCCCGTCTCGTAGGCGTACGGCTGCTTGCATGCAAAGACCAGGATGCCCAGCCGACGCCGGGCTGTAGTGAGCGGCAAATGGCAAGAACTCTGAACGCCATACCGCTTCGCTCGTTCGAGGGCGCGCGGCCAGCGCTTTTCCTCGGGCACGTTTGAGAAGATACACGCTTGCTGGGTCTGCCAGACCCACCCTGCAGGCTCGTCTTCAAGAGGAAGAACAGGCGGGGACGGAAGCGGTGTTGGCTCGGGGCCCTCCAGAAGATGAATGCGCAGGGTGTTGCTCGTTGTTTCGTGCAGGGCCAGGCCGAGATAATCGAAGCGCACTACCTGGCGGAGCCGGCCCGCCAGTTCATGGAACAGCGCGGACAGATCGCGGTGGGAGACAATCGCCTCCGAAACGCCTAGCAAGGCTTGGTACTTATCGTCCGTGAGATCTTCCCTCCTCCTCTCCTCGAACTAAGCCTTCATGATCCCCTTGTCGAGAGCTGGATTCTAGCGACGAATCTGAATATCTCCCTGTTACCTTTCGAAATTTGAGATGAGCTCGTTCTCGCAACTGCCACCTGCGTGGGCCTTTCTTGGCTCATAGCATTTTGACCGGTTTGTAAAAAAACGCGGTGTTGGTTCAACGGCAACCGAAATGACCGATCCGATCGCACCACGAGTGCTCGCTGCTGAACCAGAGCGCCTTGCATATTCAATCCACGAAGCCGCTAATCTTTTAGGCGTCGATTATTTCAGCGTTTATCGGCTCATCCAACGCGGGAAGTTACGCGCCTGTAGCGCACTTCGGGGAAAGCTGCTCGTTCCGCGCGCGGAACTACTGCGCCTTCTCAATCCGCACGCCGCAGACCCAAATCGCGGCCGCCGACGCGCACCTAGCAATAACTAATCACTAAACTTAAACGTGCGCGCCGTGGTTTGAGTCAATACTACTTTGGAACAAGCGACGTTGCGCTGTCGAACACGCGGACCACGCCACGGCATCCATCCAAAGCATCTTTCACGCGCACCATCGAATTGAACGCGATGTCGGCCGGAATGTCTCCTCCCTGGAAAAAACCAATATCAGCGATCTCTGGAGAGCACGCGCGCGGAGTGCCCCCAACCAATGTGGCAGCGAATGAGAGAACAAGGTCGTCACGATATGGTTTCGCGTAGACGCCGATTAGATGTGCAACCTGCACCTCGCAGCCGATCTCTTCGAGAACCTCACGTTCCAGCGCCATGAGCGGAGACTCACCGGCCTCAACGCGTCCACCCACGGTGGTCCAGCGGTGCTCTGCATAGGCTTGGCGCACAAGAAGAATGCGACCAGATGTATCAAACAGGGAAGCGAAGACGCCGATTGATGACATGCGTTTCTTCTAAAGGTCTAAACGAGAACAAAGATCAGCTGCGGCTCGCTGTAGCGAGTGGGAATTCCAATGAACGTGTTTTCATAAACTGATGCGAGGCAGTATGCGGGCCAGCCGGGAGCCGCATCGCTTGCTTAGGAGTTACGGTCGAGTTCACGAAAAATCGCTTCAACAGTCTCGGTGTAGTCGGTCGAAATCGGACGATGGAATGTGCGCCGAGCCCAATCCAGCAACCGTGGACCTGAAATTTCGCGATCTGCGGGATGCATGGCTGCATACTGCGATAGAAGCCACGCCGTTCGGGGAAAAAGATGAAAATGAATAGAGCGCGTCTCCTCAGCAAAGAGAGCGCAATAGACACGCTCTGGGCGCACAACAACTTCGATTGCCCGCGTGGCTGCGGCGAGCGTTGGCCCTAGGGAGGCAAGTGCACCGGGCTCCAGTTCCGAGAGCGAAGCCGTGGGAAGCTTAGAAGTGACAATCAGGTAACCAGGAATGAAACAGGTAACGCACGGCTCGACGCAAAAGTAGGCGCTTGTGTAGAATAGCGCCGGCCGAGGTAACGAGTAACGCCTTGCTCTCTTCGCCGACGAAATCGCGCAGCAAAGAGTGAACGTCAACAGTCACACCAGTGTTCGACACTGGATATTGCGCGGTCAACCGCGCGGCGATCGTGTTCATTTCGACTGCGGCCTGGTGTTCGCTCACACCCGGTCGCAGCCGCGCGATCACCTGACACGGATGATTACCGCGGTCATATAGGAAGTGTTCTTTTCCAAATGATCCGATCATTGGCAGAAACAGATCATTGTTCTCATTGCTCCGACCATAGAAATCGAAGTTCACCGGAAGAACGCCGACGACCGTCCAGCTAGCGCCGTTGTAATTGATTGCGCGCCCGATGACGGCCGGGTCGGCATTGAAAACCCGTCGCCATAGTGAGTCACTGATCACCATGACGCGCGGCGCGCCCACTTTGTCTTCGTCTTCGCTAAAGAAGCCACCGATCTGCGGCTGAATTCCCAACGTTGAAAAGAAGCTCGCGGTCACATAGCGGCCGAAAACTCGTTGGGGCTCACCAACTCCAATGATAATACCGCCGGCGGGAAAGCGCGCGCCGAGATCGACAAACACGCGCTGCGCGGCGCGCCAGTCGAGATAATCGGGATACGACACCCACAAATCCGACTGCGATTTCGAAACGCAATTCACCACCACGAGGCGATTGGCTTCCGGAAACGAGAACGATTTCAAGAGCACGCCGTTCACCGCGGTGAAGATCGAAGTGTTCGCGCCAACCCCGAGCGCGATCGTCATAATCGCCAGCAACGAGAACGCCGGAGACTTCCAAAGCACGCGCAGAGCATAACGAATATCCAGCAAAAGACCCTCGAACAACGGCAGGCCCTCTTCGGCATGGTAGTCTTCCCGAACCGTCTCGATAGCGCCGAACTTCAGGCGGGCGTGTCGGCGGGCTTCCTCGGGACCCATCCCGGCGCGTATGTTCTCTTCAGTCTGCGCCGCTATATGCGATTCAATCTCTTCCCTGAGCCGTTTGTCGCCGCGACGATTGGTCGTGAAGTTGAAAAGGCGTTTGAATGATCGATTCAGGCCTCTCATGCCAGCTTCGCTTTCACGTCAAAGAAGCGCGCGATGATCGCCGCTGTCTGCTCCCAGTCGCGTTTTTCGGCTTTCAGCACCTTCCGTCCCACACGCGTTAGCCGATAGAACCGCGCCCGGCGGTTGTTTTCCGAGGGACCCCAATCCGACGCGACGGCACCCTCTTGCTCCAACCTCAGCAGGACGGGGTAAAGCGTGCCCTGATTCACCGAAAGCAGGTCGCCGCTGATCTGTTCTATGCGTCGCGCAACGCCGTACCCGTGCAGCGGCCCCAACACATCGAGGGTCTTCAGGACCATCAGGGCGAGCGTTCCTTGTTGGACATCCATTTTCTGTCTTATACGATTTCGTTTCGTAAGTTCCCTTTGGTTTACCAACAGGAGAATTCTCTCACTCCCCATTGGGAAAGCAACAGGTAATCTCATTAGCCTCAGAAAAACTGCTTTGCGGTGGTAACTATTTCTGTCACCAAAGGTCCGCATGGACGCCCGGCTTGCGATCGATAGCACGGTGTTGCTGCTCTATTTCGTCCTCATTATCGCTGTCGGCCTCTACATGGGGCGCAAGGAAGAAAATCTCAAGGACTTTGCACTGGGGGGTCGGCAAATGCCGTGGTGGGCTGTGCTCGCATCGCTCATTGCCGCGGAAACCACTGCCGCTACATATTTTGGTGCACCGGGCGAAGGATTCACATTCCGCAACTACACCTATCTGCAACTGGCGCTCGGCACTATCCTCGCGCGGATTCTCGTCAGCTACATTTTTATCAAGCCATACTACGACTACAAGGTTTACTCCATCTACGAATACCTTACTGCCCGGTTTGGCGTGCCAACAAAGAACGCCGGGTCCGCGGTCTTTATCATTACGCGATTGCTTGCCTCCGGCGCGCGCTTGTATTTCGCCGCCATCGCACTGGCTCTCGCCTATGAGATGATTAGCGGTACCCGGCCGAATCAAACGCAAACTCTGGTAATCTACGTCAGCGCGTGCATAGCGATCGTGATCCTAACCGCGATTTACACGACGCTCGGCGGAATCAAAGCCGTGATCTGGACTGACTTGATTCAAGCCTCAATCATGATCGGCAGCGCTCTCGTAGCGCTCGTAATGCTCTACTCCGCCATTCCCGGCGGCTGGAATGAAATCGTGCAACGGCACGGTGGTTTCCATCTTGATGATTTTATCACCACCGGCCTTGATCCAGCAAAGCACGGCTGGCAAAAAATCGCCGGCATGTTTGCGATCCAGTGGACCATCTTCGCCGGCCTTTTCGGATCCACGTTTATCACTATGGGCACCCACGGCACTGATCAAGACTTTGTACAGCGAATGCTGACCGCACCGGATGTACGGCGTAGCCGCCGTTCGCTTATTCTTTCCGGGCTGGCAGACCTTCCGATCGCGTTCACGTTCCTCAGCATTGGCCTATTGCTCTGGGTTTACTACCAAGCGCATCCCGATCCGACGCTGCCGAAAACACCCAACGAAACATTTTGTCACTTTATCTTATATGAAATGCCAGTCGGCGTTCGCGGACTTTTAATTGCTGGGATTTTCGCGACGGCCATGGGCTCGCTCAGCACCGCGCTAAATGCCCTTGCCACAAGTTTCACGCGCGATTGGTACGAGCCGTATGTCAATCGCAATGCCACGAGTGAACAAAGCCTGCGGGCAGTCCGCTGGGCCACGGTCTGGTTTGCTCTCTTGATGATTGTAGTTGCCTCGACCACCTCCTATCTCGTGATTGTGCATCCCAATGTGCGGATCATCCCGATTGCGCTGGGAATCTTCGGCTACACCTATGGCTCGCTGCTTGGGGTCTTTCTCTGCGGAATTTTTACCAAGCGTCGCGGCAACGACTTGGGCAACATCATTGCGATGATTATCGGCTTCATTGTCGTCACGATATTGAGTGGCCTGCCGAATGGCATCGCCAGTATCTTCGGTGCGCAACTGTATACTCAACCGAGCTGGCTCCCGGTGCTCGCAGTTCCGTGGTGGATCTGCTTCGGCACCATCGTCACGTTTTTTATCGCGATCTTATTCCGGAGTGGGCGTGAGGATCACCCAGGTGTGCCTTAGCGCCAGATGTTGAAGCAGGAATAAACGCGGTTGGATTCTGAGTCGCGAAATAGAGTGCTAGTTTTTTGGGTAACTTCCCGAAGTTGCGGAAATCAGTAAGACTCCTCTTGATAGTTTAGGCAATCGCGTGAACAATCTGTTCACCAAGACTATCTAGGCATAACAAAGAGTTTATGGCTAAAGAAAAAAATGATCTCGTTTACGGCACGCTCGACATGCTCATTCTAAAAGCAGTTCAGCACGGTCCGAGGCATGGCCTGGCCATCGCGGATCGAATTGAGCAAATGTCGAAAGATATTCTGCGGGTCGAGCAAGGCTCGCTTTATCCCGCGCTCTATCGGTTAGAGGCGCGAGGCTGGATCAAGGCTGAGTGGGGTGTTTCTTACAACAACCGCAAAGCGCGCTATTACAAACTGACTTCGGCTGGCCGAAAACAATTGGTCGCGGAACAGCAGCATTGGTCGCGCATCACTGAGGGAATCAACCTCGTCCTCTCGGGCGCTTAATCCTATGCCACGACTTCACGCCTGGTTTTGCCGTCTATTTGGGCTCTTTCGAAAGAACGCTCGCGAAGCGGAAATGGCCGAAGAGTTTCGGCAGCATCTCGACGGATTGATCGAACGCAACATTGTCGCAGGCATGTCGCCGCAAGAGGCGCGAAACGCAGCTCTTCGACAATTTGGCGGCGTCGAACAGATCAAGGAAACCGCGCGCGAGCAACGCGTCTGGATCAGGGCGGATCAGTTGTGGCAAGACGTGGCGTTCACGTTTCGGCTACTTCGCAAGTCCCCTGGATTTACTCTCGCGGCCATTCTCACGCTAGGCGCGGGGATCGGTATCAATATCGCGATTTATAGTATTATACACGCCGTCCTACTGTCAGAACTCCCTTATCCTGAGCCGGATCGCCTTGTCGCGATTTCGGAAATATGGGGAGGCAATGTTTCGCCGACCTCGTATCCCGATTACCTCGACTGGAAGGCAGCGCAACGCTCTTTCGATGACATCGCGGTTTCACGGCGTGATGACTTCAATTTGACCGGTGACGGAGAACCTGAGCGTTTCTCAGGCTTGTTTGTCACGGCGAGTTATTTCCGCGTCGTCAAAGTGCCTCCGAAGTTGGGTCGCACATTCTTCGATCAGGAGGATTCAGAGGCCGGCGTTAATCCGATCATATTAAGCGAACACCTCTGGCGTTCTCGCTTCGCCGCAGATCCGGCGATCGTTGGGCGGAAGCTGACCTTAAATACGATAAGCTGCGAAGTTGTTGGCGTCGCCGCCGACAGTCTCTCGATCGTTAGGAATCCTGAGACCGCTCGCAATTCTCAAGGCGCCCGCAATGCCGATCTTTACGCGCCATTCGGTTTCTATGCGAATCGACCTTACATGCATGACCGCACCAGCCGCCTTGGATTTTATGGCATCGGCCGATTGAAGCAGGGCATTTCGATCGAACAGGCAACAGCCGACCTCAAAGTTATTGCTCGAAATCTGGAGTTGAAATACCCCGCTTCCAATACCGGTTGTGGAATTGCGGTCACTTCGCTTCGCGACAGCGTGGTCGGAAAATATGGGGCGATGCTGTGGCTACTCGAAGCGGCCGTTGCGCTTGTGCTTCTCATCACGTGCGCTAACGTCGCCAACTTGCTGCTCGTCCGCACCGCCGCGAGAGAGAAAGAAATCACAATGCGCGCAGCCTTGGGCGCTAGCCGGGGAAGATTAATCACGCAGCTGCTCACTGAAAGTGTGGTCCTCGCATTGTTCGGAGGCGTACTTGGTTGCTTGCTCGCTTTCTGGAGCAAACACGTAATCACAGCTTTGTCTCCGCATGACTTCACCAGACTGCAGGAAATCCGATTGGATCTGCCTGTCTTGGCCTTTAGCGCACTTATTACCTTGGGCGCGAGCCTCGTCTTTGGACTGGGGCCAGCTTGGAGGCTGTCAAAGGTGGAACTAATCACCGCATCAAAATCCGTCAGTGGCTCACCTCCGCACCGAAGCCTAAGCGTGCTGATCATTGGACAAGTTGCATTTGCCTGCATTCTGCTCATAGGCGCAGGCCTTCTCACTCAGACCTTTCGCGCGCTAGAAAATGAACCGCTCGGCTTCAATCCAAACAATCTTCTCACGGTTGGGTTAAAGCTGCCCGGCCTAAAGTATGGATGCGCTCTCTGTGACGGCAAAGAAGACAAGCTGGTGGCATTTTACCAACAGCTACTCGAAAAGATTTCGGCGTTGCCCGGCGTCCAGGCCGCTGCTGTTGACGATGACGTGCCATTCAGCGGTTATCGCCATGAAGAATATTTTTCTGTCACTGGTCAGCCGGAGCCGCGTCATGGCGAAGAGCCATCTGCAGAAACACACTGTGTGTCACCAGACTATTTCAGGACCATGGGAATTCCGATTTTGCGCGGGCGAAGCTTTGGACCGGACGATGTTTTAGGTAAGCCGCTCGTTATCCTGATAGATGAGTACCTTGCCCAAAAATTCTTTTCAGGTCGCGACCCGATTGGTCAACGCCTTAATCAGCAACTACTTCCGGACAAGCCGAGAACGCATTATACGATTGTAGGAATCGTCCCGAGCGTAAGGCATGGAGAAGTAGGAATTGCGCCGAAGGTTCCGCAAATTTATTGGTCAGCAGGTCAATTTTCGGACCTACAGACGACCCTACTTGTTCGGACTGATGGGGAGCCCACCGCATTGTTGCCTTTTATCCGAGCCGCTGTTCGTTCCATTGATCCACAGTTGCCGATTTTCGCCACGCGCCCGATGGACAAGGCGGTAGCCGCCAGCATTGGAACGCAGCGGGTTTCCGCAGCGCTCATTGGCGGATTCTCTATTCTCGCATTATTTCTCGCAGCCATTGGTCTGTATGGAGTCTTGGCTTATTCCGTCACGCAACGGACTCGGGAGATAGGAATCCGGATCGCGCTAGGTTCACCGCGAACAAAAATTTTCGGACTAATCCTTCAGCGAGGAATGATCATGGTTGGGCTGGGAATTGTCGCTGGCGTCATTCTGGCCTGGGGCTGCGGCCCCTTGATTCGGCACTTTGTTTATGGAGTGGCGCCTAATGATCCCGCCACCATCATTGGAGTAGTGGCCCTATTAGCAGCAGCTGCGATCCTGGCTGGCTGGTTGCCAGCGCGCCGCGCGATGAATGTCGATCCAATCCAGGCATTGCGTTATGAGTGAGATTAAGTATGCAAGCGGCGTCACGCCCGGCGCATTTTGGATGGACTTTCCCCAGGTAGCGCGCCGTGAGGCTGGCAGTCCAAATGACGAAGCGAATCGCCGGTGTCGCCGCGAGCATTGGTGGTTTCATCGGCTTGTGTTTGGTCTCTTGGAGATGAATTCATCTAGCCAATCGTTGGAGCCAACCTTTGGCGTTGTGGTTACGTCATCGCCACGCTCAAACGCTCAGTGGCTCGGGATGGTTAATGTGTCGGGCCAGCTGAAGAAAAGCGGTGGGCCAGCTATTTGCTCCGTACAGACTGCTTACTTTTCGACCAAAATGTAACGAGCGAAGCAACCACGGCGAGAGCAGTATCGGCGAAGGTCCATCTAGTCCCAGAGCCGAAATGTAAAGAGTCGCTCAAAGAAGGGCTACTGAAGACTGGTGAACGGGCTTGCAATTTTGCAGCGTTTGATCGGCACTTTTCGCCGCGATCGACAGGCATTTGTTATGCGACTGCGCTATGCTTGGCGGTGCAATGGGGGGTCTTAAGAGCCAAAATGGAACAGCGCGATTCGAACTGCCGATTCGATGGGGTGGATTTTAGAACCACGGATTGCTACTTTCCAGCGTAGGGAACTCGTATTTCAACCGAAAGCGCATTTCGCCTGCTGGTCGCATGCGCGACCAGATTCCTTCAAAGATTCCCTGCTTTTCTCCAGCTCGTACACGCGAAAGAGAGCTTGATCAGCCTGCGCAAAGCATAGACGGCGGTCATCACCTTCCTAGTGCCGGACTTTATTGCGCAACCTTCGCCGTGATCCACTTCGCGTACCAATCAAGACAGCGCTTGTAGCGGTCGATGCGGTAGCTCGGTTTCTTGAGGCTGTGGAATTGGCCGGGATAGATTACGAGTTCGGTGGGAACATTGAGGCTGCGCAGGGCTTGATACATCTGTTCGCTGTTGAGCAATGGGACGTTGAAATCGTTCCCGCCGCACAGAAATAGCGTCGGCGTCTTAATCCGGTCGGCGTGCAGAAATGGATAAGAAAGCTTCAGGTATGTGTCCGTATTTTTCCACGGCATACCCAGCTCCTGTTCGTAATCGATGATATATTCGTCGGTCCCGTAACCGGCGAGAATGTTCGAGGCCGATGCGCCGCTGTAGGCGGCTTTGAAACGTGTGGTGCTGGCGATCAGATAGTTCGTGGAAATCCCGCCGTAACTCCAACCGCCCACGCCAAGACGATTGGGATCGACCAGGCCG
>Ga0307471_100002114_pt1 | contig 11294 bp, 13 predicted proteins | sample atmos_gasesAM3C__2_FD_204566 | JGI IMG/M metagenome (GOLD analysis project Ga0307471, IMG submission 204566) | Hardwood forest soil microbial communities from Morgan-Monroe State Forest, Indiana, United States - atmos_gasesAM3C_515 | ecosystem: Environmental > Terrestrial > Soil > Temperate... | reverse complement strand
GAGGTAGGGAATCGGATCGCGCGATGGTGGATGCCAAGAAGGCGTACCCAGGGTCACGAATCGAGTGCGTCGATATCCGCGACACAGTGGACCCGCCCCTGTCCCCGAAGGCTCCGCAGTGACAACCACACCCGTCGAGTTGAGACGAAACTGTATTCTAGAGGGGGGTGCACTAGACGTGCTCGGCACGTTGCCGGACGCCTCGGTCCAGTGTTGCGTGACGTCTCCGCCCTACTGGGGTCTGCGGGACTATGGAGCGGAGGGACAGCTCGGCACCGAGAAGACACCGGACGAGTACGTGGCCAAGCTCGTAACCATCTTCTCGGAGGTGCGGCGGGCGCTGAAGGATGACGGAACCCTCTGGCTCAATCTCGGCGACACGTTCATCAACGCCAAGGGTCGAGCGCATGGGCACGACCCGAAGAATCCGGCGCGGCGCTTCGGCCTTCGTCCGAACGATGTCATGGTGCCCGGCTTCAAGCGAAAGGACCTCGTCGGCATCCCGTGGATGACGGCGTTCGCTCTGCGAAACTCGGGATGGTATCTCCGATCGGATATCGTGTGGGCTAAACCCAATGCGACTCCCGACCCTGTATCCGACCGACCCCAGCGCGCACACGAGATGCTCTTCCTGTTCTCGAAGTCGGTTCGGTACTACTGCGATGCGACGACATTCGAGGAGCGATCCGTCTGGACCATCCCGTCAAAGCCCTATCGAGGCAATCGCGGCGTGCACCGGGCCGTCTTCCCTCCCGAGCTACCGCGCCGTGCCATCGTTGCAGGTAGCCGCCGGCGGGACCTCGTACTCGATCCGTTCGCCGGCTCGGGTACGACATGCGCGGTAGCGAAGTCGCTCGACCGGGACTTTATCGGGATCGACCTCGTGGGCGACTACGTGCGCGTAGCTGAGGAACGTGTGGCCTCGGTGGGAGATCCAGAGGCTGCCGAATGAGACTGTGCCAACCGACGATCGGACTGCCGAAGATGTCCCCGGCGAAGCCGGGCAGAAACTCGAAGTGAGGTCGCGCGTGCGCCATCTTGAGGAACTAAGCCGTCTTGTCTCCGCTCCGACTCGACTGTCGGGCGCCAGTGACCTATGGCTCGCCGATGAGCTGAATAGGCTACATGCGCAATGGGACGCCGAGCGCGGGCATCCCGACGAAGAGGGGCATGGCGGCTCACCCGGAGAGTGGTTGTGGGAGCAGATCGGCGAAGTCGATCAAGAGATCAAACGACGTGCGAATCTGTCCCCGAAGCCCCAAGAGAGACAACCCAAACGGGAGGAGAGGTAGCAATGTTGGCCAAGGAATGGGTCTCTATCCTCGCCTTCGGTATCTTTCTGTACGGCATCTTCTGCCTAGGCAGAGAGAACGACAGGTGGATGCAGGCATGCACCGACCGCGGCGGTCGCCGTATCAGCGGCGGGGAGTGCGTGCTTGTACAGGTCTTGGACGCCCCGTGAAGGCCCCGCAGTACAACCTCACGACATGCAAACCCGTCGTAGTGAAGAAGCTCTGCGAGCGATTCCACGGCTACGGCGGAGCGGGCAACTCGTTTACCTATGCCTTCGCCGTCTGGGAGATGGGAGAGCCCGTCGCCGCGTACGCATGGCAACCGCCGGCACCTGGCGCAGCTGCGAGCGTTGCTCCTGAAGAACCGAGCGCCGTGTTGATGCTCTCGCGCATGGTCGCTACACCGAAGGAGACGAGGGCGCTCAACCACGTAGCCAAGCCGCTGCGGCGACAGATGAAGCTCATCGATCGTACGCGCTGGCCCGCTCTCGTGACGTACAGTGACCTCGGGCAAGGCCACCTTGGGCACGTCTACAAGTGCTCCGGATGGGAGAAGGTAGGCGAGCCTGAGCGGCGACCCGTGTTTGAACTGGCGGACGGCACGCGCGTCTCGTCTTACTCGAACGGTAAGCACGACACCTCAGAGATCATCCGCAAGGGACACACGTTCGTGCAGAGGTGGGAGCATTGGATCACTCCTCGCGGGACGGCTGGGATCTGGCTGGCGATCCATGGCTGGCGACGTGTGCCGGTGCCGGGCAAAGTCTGGAGATCGGGCAACCAAGCTCACACGTGGGAGCGTGCGGCATGAGAACAAGACGATCGATCGCGACGGGTTCGACGGTGTCCCCAGGGCGGGAAGAGAAGCTGTGAACAAGCCGCACCCTGCGATTCCTGCCGGTGCCACCTGCGATCATGCGCGGATGACGGAGTGCCATCCCGGTTGTGGTCACTGGTCGTGTCCATGCGGTCTGACGTGGGACGAGGCCGCTGAAGGTGATTGGGAGTACCTCCAAAAGCGTCGCGAGAAGATGTCCCCGGGACGGAAAGAGGAACGGTGAACGTGGAGAACCCGTTGACGATCGGACGACTCGAACTCCTATGGCGGGCGGGGTCGTGGTGCCGTCCGGACGAGTGGGCGTGGGGCCGGCAGGCATGCGACACCGGGTGCCTCATCTTCGATGTCCTATTTGTGACGGTGACGTGGTTGCGTGGGTCCCACGTCCGCAGACTGTCGCACTGCTACAAGGGGGTGTGCGACCACCCGGATGGTACATGCGTCTGTCCGTGTCTCGGTTGCTACAACGCGAAGAAGGTGTCCCCGAAGCGGGAGGATGAACACGATGAGTGACGAGACCTGTACGTGCAGCGCACTCGACGGCACGGAGCCGCACGAGGTGTCATGCCCGCAGTCTTGGTATTCGCTTGGGGTGCGCCATGGGGCGGAGACCGAGCGTGACGCAATCGTCCGCAGAATGCGCACCGAGTATCCGATGAACCAACACGCGCGCGAGTGGGCGGACTGGATCGAGAGCTTGTCCCCTCAGCGGAACCAGAAGCCTGAGGAGTGATGAGATGCCCAGAAAGGCGCGTAGAGACCAGACAAGCGTGAGGGTATGGTTCAATAAGCGTGGAGGTGTGTCGCGTCGAGGTTCACGGGCCCGATGGCCAATGGTGGGTGAGCGGGCAGATACGCTACGCAGAGAGTTTAACCACCTACAAACCGGACAACACATGATGTCCCGGGGAGAAGGAGAATGGCCGATGATGCTTCATGTCAGTTCATCGCACATGGGCGCCTTCATGGCCTTTGCTAGTCGTGCAGGTCTTCGCTACGCGCAGTGCAACCAGGGATGGGTGATGACGTACGACGAGCATAGTCACAGCGTGGCTGTCGCTTGGCTCTGCGGACGCGGACTCGAACGGCAGATCGTCCAATGTTGATGTCCCAGTGCGGAAGGAGGAGCGTGGTGGCTAAGCGAACGTGGCGTGTGGGAGGAAAACTGGGCCGCACTCTCTACAAGAACGGCGCGTGCGTGGGAATGGTGGACTCACCTGAGCTAGCGACGGAGATCGTGCGAGCATTGAACGGACTGTGGCATTGCACGATGTGCGGTGCCGACCATGAGCGAGGTAAGACTCACTCTGAATCTGTTGTTCGTGCGAGAACCAAATGATGACGAGGGCCTGCCCCTCAACGCCCGCAGACGCCGGGCAAGGAGTGAGTATGGTCACGCTGCTCGACAACGAGACACACGACCGGCTGGCCGCGGAGTTTCTTCAGAAGCACCGGCACGGGTGTGGACACGTCCGAGGCGTACGACGATCTGCGGCAGCTACTGGCAAGAGTGCGCGCGTATGGCATCCGGGATGCCGCCAACCGGATCGACGGGCGAGCGACTCAATTGGCCGACGAGCTGCGACGGTGGGGAGGTCAATACCCGCCTGGACATTCGCGATGGTCGCCGGAAGTGCTGTCCCCGCGGCGGGACAAGACGAACAAATCGAAGGGAGGTTGACCATGCGCTACGACGACAACGATCACTGCCCGATGTGCGCGTCACCGCAACCGCATCTGCACCCGGCGGTGCAGCACGGTGGCGAGGTGCAGCTATGTGGCGACGACTACCACCGTCGCGTGACATCGCAGAACACCCCGACGATGATCGCGGAGTCTGATCGAGTCCTCGCGCTCACGGGTGACGTGCGCGCGAAGGTCAAGGTCCGCGCAAGGAACCTGTCCACGCGGCGGGACAAGGCGACCGAGGAAAACTGCTTCGACGCGCACGGAGAGGTGCGGGAGCGTCCGAGCCGGACGTCAGAGGACATCGCGAAGGACAAGGCGTCGTGCGCGAACTGCCCGGAGGAGCGCTGGGGCGTGTGGGTCTTCCCCATCACGACCGACGCCGACTGGGTCGCCGGGTGGGAGGTCGACAGGAACGGTCGCTGGTCGGGCTCGCGCGAAGAGGCTGAGCAGCGCGCGGGCGCCGCGAGCCGCGCCGGTATGAAATGCCGCAGGCCGTGGAGTGCCAAGGCGCGTCCGTTCGAGAAGGAGGAGACGTCGTGCTGAAGCGCTACGACGTGAAGCCCGCCGACGGGATGAGCGATTGGACCGGTGGACGGCGACGTCGCAAAGAGACGAAGACGTCGTGATTGAGCTCTGCGCCGGTACAGCCGCGGTCACGATGGCCGCGATAGGTGCGCCTCGCTTTCCAGTGTCGCGCATCGGAAGCAAGGCCGGTTACGCGGACGCCATTCTGGCCGCGATGGGGATCGCGCCGGGGAGCCTCGGGTCCGCCACCGTGGTCGAGACCGACCCGGTGATGGTCGTCCTGCTCGCGCGGCTCCTGAGCCCCACGTGCGATCGGATGGCCGACACGCTCGCGGAGCTGCTCGACGAGCCGCCGGAGGCGCTCTGGCGTCGCGCTCGCGACCAGCGCGAGGAGAGTTCCGTCATGGCCCTCCTGTGGCTGGCCGGGGCACGAGGCGGCATCGGCGGCTTCAAGGGCGCGCACGTGCGGCGACCGAGTGTGGACGGGTTCATCCCGTCGAGGCAGAGTCTCGTGCGACGCGTGCGGGCGCACGCCGCGTTCGTGCGTCGTGCGCGGCCGGAGGTGAGGGTGGTGGCGGTGGACGCGTCGGACCTGGACCCGACCCATTTCACGCCCGACGACGTTTATGTCGACCCGCCGTACTCGGGGCGGCAGCCGTACGCGTCGATCCTGCGCGAGCCGGTGGCGGCGCTGGCGGAGCGCTGGGTCTCGGCGGGACACCGTGTCTTCGTGTCGGAGGCGCGACGGTTGTCCGGGGCCTCGCGGCACGTCAGCCTCACCGACAGGCGTCGCGGGCAGACCCGGCGGTCGCTGACGGTCGACTGCGAGGAGTGGCTGAGCGTGTGGGAACCCCGATGATCGACGACGGACTGAGGGACGAGATCCGGGAGATCTTCGAGGAGGCCCAGCACCTCGGGCAGAGGCGGTGGTTTGGCGACCTCGGTGTCCGCGTCGACGACGCGACGGACGACTCCTGGGTCGACAGGGATCGGCGGGTCGAGCAGGCGCGCAGGGCCGCCTACGAGAAGCTGTCTGCATCCCCACGGGCGTCGGTCGATCCGCGCCGGGCGGCACCACCGCCACCGCCACCGGTGCCCGGTCCGGAGATCGACCTGGCCTGCCCGCGCTGCGGGGGGGTGATCCGGTGGCGGGAAGGTCTGCGCGCCCCGATGCACCCGGGCGCGTGCTCGAGGCGCACGTGAGCAAACGGCCCCGCTCGATCGCCCTACGTGCGATGCGAGCGGGGCCGCCGGGGGAGACCGGAAACGAGCGCGGATCGGGAGATCCGCACGAGCACAGGAACCTTACCTCGCTCCGTCACGTTCGGTCAAGGACCGTTGCAATACGTCCGTCATGCAGCGTACCCTGTGGGTGACCCATGGCCAAACCAACCCGCGCGCGCGCGTCCGGTCCGGAAGAGGAGCGACTGGGCCCCCTGTGCGTCCGCTTCCCGAGCCGCGAGCTCGAGTTCGCGACCGCGCTCGCGGCGAAGGACTACCTCGCGCTGTCGGTGTGGATGCGCGAGGCCATCCTGGCGCGCGCGGCCCGCGTGGTCGCTGGCGAGATCTGCGAGCCGCTCGCGATCGAGAAGCCCAACGGTGGATCGCACCAGGTGTGCATCCGGTTTCGCCCGCACGAGTGGAAGACGGTTCACCGCGCGTGCGTCAAGGAGAACGCCCTGTGGAGCCCGTGGATTCGCGCGGAGGTGAGGCGGCGCGTGGACCAGGCGATCGTGAGAGGCGACCTGTCTGCGACGCCGGGCGAGGTCAGGGAGGCGCGCCGCCGGCAGGATCCGGACGTCGGGATCGTCGCCGAGGTCAAGCCGGTGGGGCGCCGAAAGACGGCGTGACGGTGGGCCGTGGGTCGGTCGACCACGTCGCACGACCGCATCCTCGCCCAGCAGGCCGCCGCCAGGGCGACGATCGCTCGCCGCAGAGCGGAGGGCGTCTGTCCAAATTGTGGGTCTGCGTACCCCGATGGCTGGATGCTCGTGCGGTGCCCGTCGTGCCGGTCGTCCGACAACGATTCCAAGTCGAGGCTGCGGTCGCAGCGCGTGGCGCGCGGCGAGTGTCCGCGGTGCGGTGACCCGTGGGTCGGACCGCAGGCGTGGTGCGACGAGTGTCGATCGATCCACAAGCTCACGCACGTGAGCTAGGTGCACGCTCGGGCTTGATCGGGCGGTGAGCGCGCCGCACCCTTGACGCATGGTCCTCACCATCCTCGTCCCGGCGCTCGCGAGTCTCGTGGGCCTCTTGATGTACGCTCTGTCCACGAACGGGAAGCTCGTGCGCATCGGCGAGATCCTGTTCTTCTGCGGTGCGCTCGTGACGCTCTTCGTCCTGTCGGGCGGCCACGTTCGGCTGTAAGCGCCTAGCGCGCTCGCACGAGGCGCTTGGCCGACCGGATCGAGCTCCTCATGGGGCGCCTGAAAGAGCTAGGCCTGCCCGCGGTCCGCTTGCGCGTGCTGAAGGATGATCGGCAGCACGACGTGCTCACCGCCAGGGCACGGGGGCGCGTCACGCTCTAGCCGTCCTGGATTCGGAGCGAGACGGCACGAGCGCTTGGCGAACCACCTGGGATCGGAGGCATGGCGCGCGTGACTCTCGGCGTCCCCGAGGTTGTGGTACGGGTTGTGGCGTCGCACCCCGTCCGGGCAAACAACCTCCCAACCCGCGCTCAGGGCGCGATCTCCTGCCGCGTCACCCGGAACACCATCCCCCGCCGCGTGCCCACGCTGGCGCCGGCCGCGAGCGGGACGAACGCGTCGCCGTCGCGGTACTCGACGACGGTGGTGACGCCCGCGGGGTCCGCGGCGGGGCCGTACGCGAGCTGAATGAGGTCGTCACGCGAGACGGAGTCTCTGGCGTCCCGCGGTTTGCCGTTGACGAGGATGACGTTCATAGGAGTGACCTCAGGCGACATTGAACCAGCCGGTCGTGGTTCCGTTGCGGTTGAACCAGGCGGTCGTGCCGACGCCGCCGCCCGTGTTGACGAAGGCGGCGCCGGGTGCGCCAGGGTTCACGTGCGCCGTGTTCGGGTTGGCGATGGCGGCCGACCACGTGACGCCGCTCTCGACGAAGGTGATGGTCACGTAGGAGTGGTCCACGATCCCTGCGCCGCTCTCGAGCGTGATGTTCGTGAAGGACGCGTTGTTGGTCATCGCGCCCGGAGCGACCGTGGCCATGTCCTCGACGATCGCGGCCGCGAATCCGCCGCCGCTCGCCGCCACGGTGATCGCGCCGGCTCCGGCCAGAGAGGACTGGTCTTTGAGGAAGATCGTGATCGATCCGGCCGTCGCGTCGATGAACGGGCCCGCCGCGGGACCGCTCTGAATCGCGGCGTACTCGAAGAGCCGGAGGAAGGCGAGGCCGCCGAACGCCGTACCCGGATCGGTGACGACCGCCCCCGCCTGCGTGACCGAGAACTGCATCAGGCCGGACATCCGCTCGGGCGGCGTGGTGAACGTCGTACCGGCTGAGAAGACGATCGTAGTGAAGTTGCCCCCGCTCGCGGGGTCCACGATGCCGTTCCACTCGACGTCGGCGCCGAAATCGAAGGCGCCCGCGGGCGCCGTGAACGAGTCGGCGCTGCCGGAGAAGTCGCACTGGATGCGCTTGGCGCCAGCGATGCTGAATAGGTACGGCTCGAGTTGCGACCAGTCGGCGTCGTTGAATACGCGCGGGCTCGAGTTCGCGGCGTTCGGGTTGAAGACGACGTCGGGATACAGTCCGGCCCAGGTCGTGCCGCCGTCGACGTTCGTCCAGACGTGACCGTTGACGTCGACAACCTCGGCCCCGGGGTCGCCGGAGATGACGGTGTTGGGGATGCTCACCATCGTCCACCGCATGCCCGCGGGGACGAATACGGCGAACAGCACGGTGCTCGCCACGCTCACGTCGGGGCTCTCGATGCGGACCTGGATCGTGGTGTCCACCGCCCTCGTCGACATCGAGGCGCGGTCGAACGCGTGCACAGTGGCGGTGCCGGCGCCCTTGGTGATCGCGGAGACCAGGGCCAGGCCCTGGACGCTGCACTCATCGCGCGCGAGGATGTCGAACGTGCCCCCGGCGCCGGTGGCGTCGAGGAACGTGGTCGTGGCGGCGATCGCGGTGCGACCCGTGAGGAACATCTGCCCGGTCTGCGGCCCCGTGCACACCGGCCCAGACCCCTGGTTGGACTGGATCGACAGGTCGTGGATGCGCACGGGCAAGCTCGTCCACGTGGTGCCTGCCGTGAATTGGAGGATGGGCTGCGCGTGGGTGGCGGGGTCGATCGCGCCGATCACGGTCACCTGCGGACCGAAGTCGAAGGCGCCCGCAGGGGGGGCATTCGTGCCGGCGCTGGCCGACAGGTCGACCGTGAACGTCTTGGCGACGCCCTGTTCGCGCAGGTAGGCGTGGACCGTGGCCCACGAGAGGAACACGGTCCCGCTGTCGGCCCCGCCAGGCTTGTACGTGACGTCCGGCGTCGTGCCGGTCCAGGCGGACCCCGCGAAGTTGGCCACCCAGAGTCGATCGGTGTTGGTGTCGAGGAGCATCGACCCAGAGACGACGTTGATGGCGGCGACGTTCGGGTCGTCGCCCGCGAGCTGGAAGGCGATCGTGACGCCCTGGCCGGCCGCGGAGGCGATCGGGCCGTAGCTCCGGTCGACCTGATTGGAAGGGCTGGTGAAGATGACCTGATCGGTGTTGCCGCCGTCCACGAACGCGCCGGCCGCGAGGAGCGCCTGATCGTAGAACGTGATCGGCATCCCCCCGGTCCCGCTGCTCACGAGCGTACCCGTGCCCGTGACGTTGGTGTAGCCGCGCAGGCTGAAGGCCACGCTCGCCCCGCCGCTGACGTTCCAGAACGCGTGGCTCACGTTGGCGATGTCGCAGTCGGTGATGTCGCAGGCGTCCGACTGCCCGGCCGACCGCGTGATGAGGTCCACGCCCTGGTTGACCTGGATCGTCATATTCTGGACGGACACGGGCGGCGTAGTCCACGTCGTGCCCGCGTTGACCGTGAGCGTTGGCCGATCGGTGGTGGGGCTCTCGTACCCGATCAGGGAGACGTTCGGTCCGAAGTCGGCGGCCCCGGCGGGCGGGGAGAAGGTGCCGCCCGTGGCCGACAGGTCGATCGTGAGAGACTTTTGACCGCCCTGCCCGCGCAGGTAGGAGTGCACCTCGGCCCACGAGGTAAAGACCCCCTCGGTGTCCGCGCCCGAGGGCTGGAGCGTCACGCTCGGCAGCACCCCGGTCCACGCCGTACCGATGCCCGTGGCCACCCAGACGTGGTTCGATGCGTCGCTGAACTTGGACCCGACGAAGCCGTGGAAGACGCCGTTGGGGTCGAGTCCCGTCGAGCCCCTTGCCGTCCACTGCACCCCGGGTAGCACGGACACCGTCGTGCCGCCTGCGGGGACACCCAGACTCACGGCGTCGCTGGCCACCACGATCGAGATGCTGGCCGATCCGCTGAGCGTACCCGCGCCGATGGCCGCGGTATCGAGGGCGACCACGCTCGCGTTGCCGGCGCCCGCCACGGAGACGACCGGGTTACCGCCGCTGGCGCCCGTGGTCGCCTGCGCGGCCAAGGTGAGCGACAGCGCGGCGGCGACTGTCCTGTGAAACACGGCGCCCGCGCCAGACGCCGACAGGTCGCCCGATCCGTTGATCGTCACGTGGGTCTCGGTGGTGTCGGTGCACAGGTCCTGCGCCTGATTGACCAGGATCGAGACGTTGGTGACCATCGTTGGAGACTGGGTCCACGTGGTACCGGCGCTGGCGATGAGCTGCGGGTAGACCTCCGTGGCCGGGTTCAGCAATCCGACGAACTGGACGTCCGGGCCAAAGTTGTACGCGCCCGCGGGCAGAACGAACGTGTCTCCACCGTTGAGAGACATGTCGATCGATACGACCTTGATTCCGGGCGTCGCGGCGAGCAGGGCTCCCGTGAGCGTACCCCAGTCACCGTACACCGGTGCGACCGTCGCCCCACCGGGTCGGAACGTGAACGACTGCGGGATGGCGACGCGGTTGATCTGCCAGGTCCCGGAGAAGGCCACTCCGTCGATGTTCGCGAAGTCCTGGATGAAGGCGGTACCGGTGGCGCCACCGGAGCAGACAAACAAGTCGTTGCCGCCGACCTCGGAGCAGTCGTCCGCGAACCGGACGCGCGGAGTGTTGGTCCCCGGGCCCGTGCAGTGCAGGAACGCCTTGGTGTTGGTCGTGTTGATGATGGAGCGACCGTAGAACTCGATGTACGGCTTGCTCGTCCCGGACGACGTGAGGAAGTCAGACGCCGCCGAGTTGACGATGATCTCCATGTCGCGCACCGTCAGGCGCGCGGGGACGACCATGGTCGACTCCTGGATGGTCAGGGTCGGCGGAGGGTTGCTGGACAGTCCCTTGATTCCCTGGAACGTGACGTTCCCGGTCCCGAAGTTGAGCGCGAGGGCGTTCCAGGTCTGCGTGTTGGCGGCGTGCGAAAAGTCGAACTCGACGACGACCTCGCCGCCGCCCGTCGTGATCTGCTGACAGATCGCCATCAGGAGATCGAGCCCGGTCTTGCCTGGGCCGATCGACGGCGCGGCCGCGTCGTTGTAGCGGTTGCCCGAGACGGGGTCGCCGCCGGGGAACGCGAGGCCTGGCACGTAGATGAGCGAGCGCGGCGACGTCGTCACCGACATCTGGGGCGCGTCGTTGGCCGGGCCCGCGGGCGCCGACAGTTCGATGATACCGGGCTGGGTGGGCATTCGAGTTGAGCTCCGGCGAGGATCAGGAGACGGTGAACGCGACGCTGCCGATGGCCACACCGCCGAACGTGTAGAGCGTCATCGGATTGACGACGCCGAACGGGTTCACGTACCCGGGGACGGTCCCGACCACGACGGGGGACACGAGGAACCCGAGCCTGTCGTGCACCGTCGGCGCGCCGTACGCCGTCGGCGCAGCGAACGAGAACTGCT
>Ga0307471_100002111_pt1 | contig 11297 bp, 15 predicted proteins | sample atmos_gasesAM3C__2_FD_204566 | JGI IMG/M metagenome (GOLD analysis project Ga0307471, IMG submission 204566) | Hardwood forest soil microbial communities from Morgan-Monroe State Forest, Indiana, United States - atmos_gasesAM3C_515 | ecosystem: Environmental > Terrestrial > Soil > Temperate... | reverse complement strand
AACGAGCTTTGGCAGCGTTTTGATCGAGCGCGTGAACGGGAATTTAACCGTAGAGAACAACAACAGCTCGGTAACGGCGCGAAACGTGAAAGGCGACGCAAACGTGAGGACATCTTTCGCGGGCGTTGCACTCGACGGGATCGGCGGGAAGATCAGCGTGGACAACCAGAACGGCGGGATCGCCGTGACGGCCAGCCGCCCGACCAGCGGCTGCCGGGACATCCTGTTGAAAACTTCGTTTTCGTCCATCAAGGTGCAGATTCCACAGGGACTGGGGTACAACCTCACCGCGCACACCTCGTTCGGCAGGATTTCTTCGGATCTGCCGGTTACGTCAACCGGGAGCATCGGCGGAGACACGCTCAACGGAACGATCAATGGGGGAGGCTGCGCGCTGCAGCTCAACGATACGAACGGAAGCATCGAGATTACCAAGGCGCCGTAACGAGCGGCTAGGGAGGAGTTATTGGCCGGCGGCGCGCGCCCGGGACATGGCGAAGGCCTTCTTTAGAACCGACGTCGCTTTTTCCGTTAACTCAAATCTGCCAAGTTCCTCTTCCCGGGCAAAAGCTAGGTCGGTCACGTCGCTGCCGGCGCGCGGTTCGCCGCCCACCAGCCCGCAGAGATAGTCGGCGATGACGTAATGGAAACGAGGCTTCTTTTTGCCGTTCGCCGAGGCAGAACCTTCATCCGGGTAAATGCGGTCGAAAAGCTCAATCAACTCGAGAACGCAAACCTCCAGCCCGGTTTCTTCCCGCAATTCGCGGCGGACCGCTTCCTCCAGGGTTTCCCCAATTTCGATCTTGCCGCCAGGGATGGACCATTCGCCAAGCAAGGGCTCGGTACCACGACGAATGAGCACGGTCCGGCCTTGGTCGATGATCACGCCGCCCACGCCGATCACCGGGCGGTCAGGGTATTCTCTGGAAGAGGCCACTTGGGCGAGCCTCACGTTCACGGGCAAGAGGTTGAATTTCCATGCCTCGGTATATAATACGCTGCAGGTGGCGGGGACGGTCCTCGTACCGCCACTTTGCAGACAAGTGTCCGGAGGCTGGCGCTGTGATCCGTTGCCCTGAATGTTCCGCAGAAATCGATGTCGATGAAGATGAAGTCGAGGAAGGCGAGATTCTGAGCTGCCCCGAGTGTGAATCCGAGCTCGAGGTGTCGCAAACGCACCCCGTTCATTTGAACGTCATCTCCGACGATTTAGACGAAGAAGAGGAGGAAGAGGAGAGCGAGATGGGAGAGGACGGCGACTATTCGGACGAGGAAGAGGAAGAAGAATACGAAGAGGAAGATGAGGAGTGACAGGACCTTTCCTGCCGCCTGGCATCTCCGCTGCGCCCCTCCGCCATCGAATTCAAGAGGGATATCCCGCAAAATGAACCGCCCGAGAAAGCTGCATTTTGTGTGTGTGGGCTTGCTGCTGCTTTCGCCCGCCGTGACGCTTGCGGCGGCACAGACAGCGGCCGCAGCCAGTTCCAGCACTCCGGCTCAGGATTCCACTTCCAAAACCGGTAGCCCGGGCAAGAAAGAATACAGCCACGCGGATGATTTCCTGATTCGCGGAACGGTCTTCAACGAAAAGGCGCTTTCCGTTCCGGCGGTGGAGCTGCGGGTCCGCAAAGAGGGGCAAAAGAAATACAAATGGGAAACTTACACGAACTCGCGCGGAGACTTCGCCTTGCGCGTTCCGCAAGGCTCGAACTATGAGATTCTGGTGCACGTGAAGGGATTTGCTGATCAAACGCGGACGATCGAAGCAAAGGGCGGCGGTAACGAACAAACCGTGGTCTTTCGGATGCAGCCACTGAAGGGGGACCAGAAATGAAGGTTGGACGACGCTTCTTTTGCGTCCTGGTGGTCATCGCCGCGCTCGCGGCCGCTGCGAACGCTCAAGACAAGAAGGGTGAAGCGCAGCTGCGCACCGTTCGCGGCGTGGTAAGCGACAAATCCGACAACCCTCTCTCCGGTAGCGTTGTTTTCTTGAAGAACATGCGGACCAACTCCGTGAGAAGCAGCTATACCGATGACACCGGCAGTTACCGGTTCAGCGGACTCGACCCCAACGCGGATTACGAACTGCACGCGGAAAAGGACAATGCAAAGTCGGCAACCCGCACGGTGTCCAGTTTCGACTCGCGCAAGGACATCGTCCTGAATCTGAAAATCGTCAAGAAAAAGAGCTGAACTCGCCATATCGAGGTAGGCGGCGGCCGAATTCTCACGAGAATTTTCCATTTCCGTGCAGTTGCAACAGGCATTCGAGGAAGAAACCATTCTCTTGCTCGAGGAATCTCATGGGGAGTCTCATTTTGTGGAAACTAAGCAAATCATCGCCGGCCGGAACACGAGCCCCGGGAGATAATTACTGGACGCCATGAAAAGACCGCGCAGGTTCCAACAACGCTTGGCTATAGCGGTTTTGTTCGGACTATGGGGGGCTGTCTCTCCGGCGCCGGGTCAACAGCCGGATTCGCAGCAGCCTCCTCCACCCAAGTCGGACCCGCAACCAGGCAGCAGCAAGGGCGAGAAGGACAAGAAAGAAGGAGATCAACCCGGTGCAACCGTAGGAAAAAGCAAGCTGGAGAAGGAAACGGGAACGGTCAACGACCGCATCTTTGAGGTCCTTCCCAATTACGGCACGGTTGAAAACGCGAATGCGCTTCCGCCCCTCACGACCGGCCAGAAGTTTCGGATTGCGACCGCGAGTGTATTCGACTGGGGGGCATATCCGTTCAACGGCGCGCTTTCCGCGATAGCGCAGGCAAGAAACGATCCAAAAGAGTGGGGACAGGGTTGGGACGCGTACGGGAAACGATTCGGGGCCAGTTTTGCGGACAACAGCATCGGGACGTACATGACCGTGGCTGTTTTCCCGACTTTATTTCGGGAAGACCCCCGGTACTACCAGCTGGGAAGGGGAGGATTCCGGCGGCGAGCATATCATGCGGTGAATCGTCTGTTCGTGACGCGCACCGATTCAGGTCATGAGCGATTCAATTACTCGGAATCGATAGGCAATGCGGTGGCAGCGGCGATTTCCAACATATACCACGTGCCGAGCGACCGAACGGCTTCGCGGAACGCGACGACGTTTGCGTTTCTGATTATTTACGATGGGCTATCCAACGGATTGAAAGAGTTTTGGCCCGATATCCGACGCAAAGTGTTTCACAAGAATACGCCCTGATGCGCAGAACGGCGTACGTACATCAAGATTCCGCGAGCGGCGCCAGGACTCGCACAGCCTTGGGCACAACTTCGATCTCCACTGGCGTGGGTCCAAGGATCTCGCCGTCGCCGTGAAACAGACAAGGCCTGTCTGTAGATATTTTCACGCTTTGCGCTTTCCATCGCCTTATTCGAGAGGTTCGTAGTTCTCCACTTCGCATCAGCCGTGGCAGCAGTTTGAGAACCTGTAGGATCTTCAAATCTTCGACTAATGCGACATGAAGCAAAGCATCATCGATAAGGGCATCAGGCGCAAGGCGGATACCTCCGCCATATGCTGGCGTATTCAATACACCAGTGAGAAGACAAGTGGCTTCGACCGGATGGATTTGCGTGCTAGGGAATTCGAGCCGAACCTGTAGCGGCTGATGCTCGGACAACGCGCGAAGGGCCGAGGCAACGTAGCGAAATCGGCCGGGAAGATGGCGGTACGCCCCGCCTGCGAGAAGCGCCGCTTCGGCGTCGAGTCCCACACCTCCGCCAGCGGCAAACAAACGCGTCCGGCCATCTGCCGTGTGCACTCTCAGCAAGTCCACCGGGCGTGGTTTACCCTTCAGGAGTGTCTCCGCTGCGCGGACACAATCTCCCGGCAGCCCAAGGGCAGCTGCAAAATCATTTCCGCCGCCTGTCGGGAGGATCCCCACAATGGCGTCGCTCTTAAACGCGCCGTTCGCCAAGGCCTGGAACGTCCCGTCTCCGCCCATCGCTAACAGCAGCCGGGGCCCCCGCACAAGAGCCTGGCGAGCGGCGGATTCGAGTTCGCTGGCGCTGCCTGTTTCGAGAAATTCAGCTGCGATATGGAGAAATTCAAACAAATCGCGGATGCGCTGCAAATAAGCCTGCACCCGGCCACGGCCAGCCACGCGATTCACGAACACCAGAACAGAGGTGTCGCTGGAAACCAAGTGCGGTTCGGTGTGCGCGTTCATCATTCACAAGGTGGTGGCCGACCTTAGCGCTAATAAGAACACAAATGCGAACAAAGGAAATGAGAAGATCTGGTGCCGGCCGGGGGAATCGGAATCCAGACGCCCACTGACTCCACGTACCTTCCTCCTTCTGCGAAAGCGAAAAACGCCCAAGTGAGAAGGAAGAAACTGATTTTGCGAAGGGACCTCCCCACTTCAGCTTACAGTGTCCTAATGTTCTTGGCTCCATGGCCAAGTCACCGCGCGCGTTCGAACCGCCGACCAACCAGTGGTTGATCCGGGCTTGCGGAAGCGGTTCAGGACGCAAGTCCGCCGCCCGGCTCCATCCTTGGCACGGCCTTCCCGACTATTTTCTTCGCTTCCGGGTCCCCGATTTGGAATTGCGTACCCCTCAAATAATTGAAGCTAGCCAGCTCATGGCGGTCCATATTGGGGATGTTTAGCCTTGTGGAGAATCCAGGCCAAATTCGCGATGCGTGGTAATCAGGGCGGTTTTCACGTCCTGCTCTTCGATGACAAAGGAGATGTTGCTTTCCGATGAGCCTTGCGCAATGGCAATCAGATTTACGCCTTCGCGGCCCAGCGCGCTGAAGGTTTTGCCGGCAATCCCCGGGATGCCGCGCATGTTCTCTCCCACCACGGCCACAATGGCAATGTTCGGATCCACGGTAATATGTTCCACGTTGTGATGTGCCAGATCTTGCGCGAACTCCTTGCGCAAGGCTTCAACGGTGCGCTGAGCGTCGGCCGCCGCAACGATGAAGCAGATGTCGTTTTGCGAAGAAGATTGGGAGATCAACAACACGTTGGCGCGCAGATCGGCCGTCGTCGAGAACGTTCGCCCGACTACATCCGGCAATCCCACAATCCCTGGGCCACCCACGCTTATCAGCGTTACATCTCGAATGGCGGTTAAAGCCTTCACGCCGCCACCGATGCTGCGCCCCTTCGGCGTTATCTTTGTGCCAAGTCGCTCTGGCGCGAAGCTGTTACGGATCCACACCGGGATCGCCGCCTGCACCACGGGATTCAGTGTTTTCGGATGCAGGACCTTCGCGCCAAAGTACGCGAGCTCTGCCGCCTCGCGGTAGGAAACCTCCGGAATCGTGCGCGCCTTTTGCACCAGCCGTGGGTCTGCCGTCAGCACGCCGTCCACGTCAGTCCAGATAATGACTTCATCCGCATCAAGCGCGGCACCAAGAATCGTTGCAGAAAAATCAGAACCGCCTCGGCCCAATGTCGTTAGCTGTCCTTGGGCGGTTGCACCGATGAACCCAGTCACGATCGGCACAATCCCGTTCTCGAGCAGCGGACACAATCGCTTTTGCGATTTTTCCCGTGTTGCTTCCATCTGCGGCTCGGCCCCGCCATGAAACGCGTCGGTCACAATCAGCTCGCTGGCTTCGATCGCCTCACTGGCGGCGCCTGCCCCTTTAACAGCCGCCGCCACCAGCGGTGCGGAAAGCCGCTCTCCGAGGCTCGAAACCGCGTCGAGCGTGCGCGCTGTCAGTTCGCGCAAGAGGGCCGTTCCTTCACAAAGCCTGCGGCCCTCCGAGAGAACTTCTTGCAATTTCTGGCGGATCGGCTGGCGCTCTTCCTCGTGCTGAACCAAGCTGCCGAGGGCAGTTTCGTGCTGTTTACAAAGCGATTCTAAAATCGCCGCCGCTTCCCTCGCGTTTCCTGCCCGCGCATGGTTAGCAGCCTCAATCAAGCGGTTGGTGACCCCGCTCATGGCGGAAACTACCGCTACGCAACGAAACTCTTTGGCGGCATTCACGATGATCTTCGCCGCCCGGGTGATGCAGGACGCGTCGCCTACCGACGTTCCCCCAAACTTCATCACTTGTAACGACTTTTTCATTTCGCTCTTTTGGAGAGCGGGAGCGCTTCTCCGGCCTTCTCCGCTCCATTCCATCGCCAATGGGCTGCCGTGGCTTAAATCCGCTCCGTGTTCCTCCATTGTACGGCACGCGCGTCGACTTTCTCCGCCTTGCACCTAACATGACATCTGCTAACTCCGCGCCAATAGGCAACGCGTAGAGCCTACTCTCGGTGCCGCCGTCGCAGGTCGATTCGGAGAGACGTTTCACGCTTGGAAGCACGGCGATTTCTCGGCGTTGCTCTGGGTTCTTCTTGCCATCGGAGCCGATCTCTCCTTGAATTTCTCGCCATCTTCCGCGGCGCCCGCCGTGACGAAATCCTCCGCGAAGGCCCGGCACAGCTCTCGCGCCTGGAAGGTCGGCGGAGATTATGCTTTGCACGCGATCCTCCATGACGACACCGCCCGGGCTAGTGATTTTTCGCACCGCCGATGTCGGTTATGGCGAAATGGCCGGCGCGCAATAGGCTTGCCGCCACTCGCGGTCGGCGTCGCTTTTTGGCCCGTAGCTGCCGTGGGCTAGTTCGACGATAGTCACAACGGAGACTCCTGAGCCTCAGCGAAGGGCACACCGCGGGCACACAGAAACGGGCGCGTGTAACTCCTTCAACGGAAGAATGGTGCCGGCGGGGGGAATCGAACCCACGGCCTAGGGATTATGAGACCCTCGCTCTGCCACTGAGCTACGCCGGCCTATGCTAATAGCGATCCTTAATGCTATGGATTCACGCGGAAGTGTGTCAAGCCGTGCAACGGTTGTGTGTCGGTTGTGATGGTCGTGGGCGGTTGTGCGACAGTGGCCCAACGCAGTGCCGGGGTGCACTGGAATACTCTCGAGATTTTCGAGAAATGCAAAAGGCATAGGATTTTGATGTCAGGTACCACTCCGACTCGTAGTCAGCGGCGTGAACTCACGGCTTTAGGTAGGAAGCGAGTACTAAGTTTTTTGGTACTGCTGTACTGTTGCTCTTAGTAAGTGCGAAAACTATTCTATTCGTGATCGGACCCGCTTGCCCGAGCCCCGCGCCAGGCGAAAGCTTAGCGAAAATAAGGGGCAGGGTAGGGTAACCGATACAATACAGGCTCGAAGTCTGAGCAGCTTGACATTGGTGCGCAAAGAGTTAGCATGCCGCCGGGGTTGTTTCTTACCGGAGGCACAATGTCACGCAGACTTACAGTACTATTCCTGGCCATGCTGATTTTGGTTGGGGCAATGAGCCTGAAGACCTTGGTCATCACCCACAGTGATGGCTCGGTGATCATGGCTAATGGTGGAGCACCTGCTCCTCCAGTGCCATGGAAGAATGGTGGAGCACCTGCACCGCCAGTACCGTGGAAAAATGGCGGCGCGCCAGCTCCTCCGGTGCCCTGGAAGTAACTTGGGCGGACCGAATCAAAGGGCTTGATTCGGCGGCGACCAGGGCGCAAGATAGGACACTGTGCCTGGTCTGCTTGGATATTCGATCTGGTTAGTTTGCACTCTCCTTGAGGCAAGCGTGGTGGTTTGTGCGCTCAAGACTCATTCGTTCCGAAGGTATTTTTTCCTCAACGTTTACATGGGTTTGTCATTTCTGGCGAGCGTAGGGCGGTTTCGAGACCTGGTCCGCTACGGCATATCTTCCTCCGAGTACATCTACTTCTATTTCTACTCGGACGCCCTTCTTACGATTGGCCTCTACTTCGCCCTTCTGAATCTCTACACTCTCGTCCTCGACGAGATGAAGGTCGAGAAATATCTCCGGCTGGGAGCCGTGGTGCTGCTGGGCGGCACAGCTTGGTTTTCCTACGCTGTAATCAATCAATCTTCCCATCGCATTCTCTCCCACTTTGCATTTGAGCTTTCGCAAAACCTCTATTTCGTCGGGTTGGTGCTTACGTACGTCCTTTGGGGCGCGATCCTTAAGCTGCGCGAGACGCGAACTCGCCTGATTCAGCTGGTTCTGGCGTTCGGCGTTTATTTCAGCGCTTTCGCGGCAGATTATGCCCTCCGCAATCTGTACGCAAACCTCCAACCTATTTGGCAATACACAATGCCGGTGCTGGGCTGCGTTCTGCCCGCAGCCTGGGCGTATTGTTTCCTCCGCGTGAGTGAAGAGGCTAGGCTGGCGCCTGCGCGCCTTGCGACGGTGTCGCGATGATGGCCGCCTTCATTTTTGTGGTGTCGGTGGTCATCTTCCTGCAATTCTTCGTGTTCTATTGCCGGTCGCTGATCGCGGTGTCCGCGAAACAGCCGCTGTCCCCGGAGGTGCAGGAGGTTACGGGCATACAGCGCGCGGCCTCGGGAGACGATTTCAAGCGGGTCATGCAGCTCCTGCATCTCTGCCCCGAGCGGCCCGAGGATCGCAAAGGGATTCAGGCAGTTGGCGCTTATTTCCAATTGCTGAATCTTGTAGCCTCAACTGTGGCTCGATGGATTCCTTCTACGAAGTCCTGGACGGACTCAGAGCGGGGCCATTGTACGTATTTCGCAGCTATCGCCCTCGAGCGGCGTATCTCCTTTAGCCGCGAAATGCTAGCTCAGCAGATGGACTCTTGATCCCTGTCCGCTTCCCTGCCTCGCGCTAGTGCCTCTTTCGTGACGGCATTTCTCAATTTCCTGCTTGACATTTTAAGAGCGTGGTATTCTATGAGGGCACTCTCCTCACCGGAGCGGATGCGTCCGCAGCGCAAAACTTTCGGTGACAAAAACTTGCTCGCAGTGTGGCGCGGTATTAGCGGCAGGATCGCGCGTCTGCCAGTTCTGTGATTCATCTTTTTCCATAGGGTTTTCCGCGATTGAAGAACCCGCGGAATTCCCTTCCCTCGGAATCCCTCGACGAAACGCGGGATCTGCAAACCTAAGGTCAGAAACGTGGGCATCCCCGTTGGTCTCCTTTCAAGGGGCTAGGCAGGATGGCTCCTGGCGCGGGGAATTGGCCGAACGGCTGAAGGCTTATCGCACCCGCACGGGAAAACCATCCCCCAGCAACTTACAATCGCAGTTTTCCTTTGAGGAATCGGCGGCTGAAGGCGCGACCAAGGCCTCGATCGCAATTGAAGAAGAGCGAGTTGCTCCCCACAACGAAGAGTTTGCTTTCACCGTCGCGATTGGCCGATCGGCAGAGACAAAAACTTCCGAACAATTGCCGGTCGAGATTGACGTCTCGTCGCGGCCGCATCCGGAAGGGCGGCCTCCACGGCAGACCCTTCACGCAGAATCTGACTCTCCGCCGGGTCTGTATCCCGTGGCCTCCATCGATGAGCGCCGCCTGGCCGCACTCATTGACTTCTTCTGCCTGCTGTTTGCTTACGGAGGTTTTCTGGGGCTCTTTGGTTCATTGGGAGGACACTTCACGCTGAACAAGTTGAACGCAGCACTGTGCTTGACGACTTTTGCGATCGTCTATCTGCAGTACTTCGCGCTCTTCACCATTTTTGGCGGAACGACGCCGGGCATGATGTTGCGCGGCTTGCAAGTGGTCAGTTTCTCCGGCGAACCACCCGCGCCAAAGCAAATGCTCTTGCGCAGCGTGGGATATATGCTCTCCGCCGGTACATTTTTTCTTGGGTTTCTGTGGGCCATGTGGGACTCCGACGAACTGACCTGGCATGACCGGTTATCACGCACGTATTTGAGTATGGAACAGACGTTGCCTGATCTGGAGCCTTCCAACGCTTCCCGCAGCCGCTAAAGCTCTGCCCTGGAGGATGCCAGGGACTCAGGAGTCGCGAGCAATACGGACGATCGCCTCGAGACTGTTTTCCACGTCCGCTGCCGTCGTAGCCCAGGATGAAACGCTGACGCGCATGGCCGTCTTTCCCTGCCAGTTGGTTCCCCCGCACCAACAGGTGCCTTCTTCCTGAACACGCCGGATCACCTCCCTAGTCACTTCCGGTGAGCCGAAGGAGACCAGCACTTGGTTGATAACCACGTCGTTCAACACTTCGAAACCTGCATCTCGCAGTCCGATGGCAAACCGTTGGGCGTGAGCGCAGCTTCTTTCCACTAATTCGCAGAGCCCAGCCCGGCCCAAGGATTTCAACGTCGCCCACAACTCCGCCCCGCGGGCTCTCCGCGATGCTTCCGGTGTGTGATACATCGGCTCCCGCCGTCCGCCCGGTTCGAGATAAGCCGCTGCCATTCCGAGGGAGGCGCGCAGGGCATCGCCGTTTCTCACGAGGACCACACCGCAGTCGTATCCTGCATTTGGCCATTTGTGCGCATCGGTGGCCCAAGAATCGGCATTTTCGAATCCGCGGGCCAGGGGCGCATACTTCGGCGACACACGCGCCCACAGGCCGAATGCGCCGTCTACGTGGATCCAGGCGCTTTGCTCCTTAGCCACTGCGCAAATCTCCTCAGCCGGATCAAATGCGCCAGTGTTCACGTTGCCTGCCTGAATGCAAACGATGGATCGCTCGGTTAGGGGTGGCAACCGGTCGGACCGCATTCTTCCCTGGCTGTCTGCGTCAACAACCGTTACGCGCTTTCTTCCAAAGCCGGCCATGCTCAGGGCCTTCCGAATGGACGCGTGGACTTCGGCGCCGACGACGACGTCAATGGGCGGCGCGCCAAACATTCCATCCTCGTTGACGTTCCAGCCTGCCCGCTCGAGGAGAGCGTGCCGAGCAGCAACCAGCGCAGTGAAGTTCGCCATGGTGGCGCAGGTCACCAGGCCACCTTCACAATCGGCGGGCAATCCAAGGGCTTCGCAGATCCATTGAAGAACTACATCTTCAAGCTCGGCGGCGACCGGAGACATGACGCGCAGAGCGGCGTTTTGATTCCATGCGGCTGCCATCCAGCTTGCTGCCAGCGCAGCGGGAACCATGCCTCCATTCACGAAGCCAAAGTAGCGACCTCCCGTCGTGGCCGCCGTTGCGGGAGAGCCCAGGGCATCTAACTGTTTGAGCACCTCGGTGGGGTCGCATGATCCGGACGGAAAGGGTTCGTGAAACCTGGAGAGGGCGGCAAGGGCACTAGCAGCCGGACTCACTCTGCGCTGTCTAACGCTATCGACGTAACGTATCGCTTTCTCAACCGCGAGATAAAGCAACTCGCCGGATTGTGATTTCGTACTCTCGCCCGACAAGAGAGTCATTGGTCCCCATCCTTTTTACGCCGCACACACGCGGAGTGTTGACCGAGTTTCACCCGTCAGGAAAACTTAACAGCTATCAGTTGGAGGGAAAGAGCCGAATTGTCCGGTTATTTCTTAACGGCCTCGTCGGAGGCGATTCTGCCGTCCCGGATGTGGATGCTGCGGTGAGCG
>Ga0307471_100002110_pt1 | contig 11302 bp, 9 predicted proteins | sample atmos_gasesAM3C__2_FD_204566 | JGI IMG/M metagenome (GOLD analysis project Ga0307471, IMG submission 204566) | Hardwood forest soil microbial communities from Morgan-Monroe State Forest, Indiana, United States - atmos_gasesAM3C_515 | ecosystem: Environmental > Terrestrial > Soil > Temperate... | reverse complement strand
CGACGGGACACGGTTGTACGCGCACCAGGGTTCGGCGATTTATCTGGTTCCTTATCCACACAGCTTCATCGCGCGATTTTACGACTCGATCGGGTTGCACACGCCGCGGCTGAGCTATCAGAAATGGGCGGGGCAGCCGGACATGGCGATCAGCCGAACGCCGTACGAGTCCGCAGGACTCGAGCGTGGGCAGTACGGTTTCTGGTTCGGCACCAAGTTTGGACAAAAAAACGGGACCTGGCTCATCGATCCGGTGGGCAGGCAGATGCAAGGCGCGCCGGTGAGCGAGACCACGCGGAAAGAATTGCAGCGATTCTTTTCCGGTGCGGCGATAGCGAAGTTCGAGCCGCCGAAATACGAGGGCGACGCGATTTCGCGGCGATTGGACGCGATGTCGATCGAGCAGCATCTCGTGGAGCGATTCGGGATCAGCGTCGAGACGATTCGCACATTTTTGTCGCCGGTGGAGGGCGGCGGATCGGGGCTCGGGCCGGATGCCCTTTCCGCATTCGCCGATTACGCGGCGGACTTGCTGCATCCCTACGACGACGGGTCGGGAGAGTCTGTGCAGATGTTCCCGGGCGGGAACACGACGATTGCGCGACTGCTGGTGAAAGCGCTGCTGCCGGCCGCGATTCCCGGCGACGCGACGGTCCAAGCGGTGAGCCGCAATACCGTGGACTTCGCGGCGCTCGACGCTGCGGGCTCGGCGGCGCGGGTTCGGCTTTCGGCGACAGCGATTTCGGTGCGACATGACGGTGATCCCGCGAACGCCGCCACGCTCTCAATCGTGTATGCCAAGGACGGGAAAGTTTATCGAGTCAAAGCGCGGTCGGCCGTAATGGCCGGTGGGAGCTGGACGACGAAACACATCGTGAGCGATCTAGCCACGGCGCATCGTGAGGCTTACGCGCAGTTCTACCGGTCGCCCTGCTTGATGGCGAACGTAGCGCTGCGGAACTGGCGATTCCTGTACAAAATGGGCATCACGGGATGCAGGTGGTTCGAGGGCGTCGGGAACTACATGGATGTCCGGCGGCAAGCGCTGGTCGGCATCGACAACGCGACGATGACGCCGGACTCGCCGGTCGTGCTCACGGTGAAGGTTTTGTACGCTTACCCGGGCTTGCCGACCGAGGAACAGGGCCATCGCGGGCGCGCGGAGATGCTGGGTACTTCGTTCCGGGAATACGAGCAGCGGATTCGCGAGCAGTTCACAGCGATGTTTAGCGGCGCGGGATTCGATGCCAACCGCGACATCGCGGGGATCGTGCTGAATCGATGGGGGCATGCGTACGTCAATCCGCAGCCGGGCTTCTTTTTTGGTAAGGATGGAAAGCCGGCGCCGCGGGAGACGCTGCGGGGAGCGCCGTATGGCCGCATCGCGTTCGCGAATACGGATTTGGCCGGTGCGATGGATCACCGCTTTTCGATTTTGGAGGGGCAACGCGCGGTGGGTCAGCTGCTCGATCAGGTTTTGACGTCGTAGCCCGTGGTACACCGGGTTCGACCAGTGCGGCTGTTGTCTACTTCTTCGTTGCCCTGCTTCCCTTTCGCGCGCCGCCGTAGTGCGTGATCTTCCCATCAGCAACCACCGCGAGGTAACGGCCGCCCGCCAGAAATTGCATGACCTTGGCGCCTTTGCGGGCCATTTGCGCCCAGCGCGACGCGGTCTGCGGATTCTGCTCCAAGCCTCGCAGCGTTTGACCACCAAGCTTGAAATCGACCTGAGCGAGCGCATGTTTTGGCGTCTTTCGAATGGGATAGACAGCGCCGTCCAGGGTAACGCTCCGCGCGTCATCGACCAGCGCTTGCTGCCAGACGGACATGACCGCGGTATCGAACTCGGGAGAACGCGTGAAGTCGTCCATGGACGCGATGGTACTGCGTGAAGTGAGAAAAAGCGAAGAGGCGGCGAACAAAAGCGGACTTTAGCGGCTGTTGCGGACTTGTTCGATCCAGCGAGCCAGAATTTCGTGCGAGGGAGGCTCGATGTCGATGAACTCGACTCCCATGCCGATACGAGGCTTGAGGATGCGGACCACCGCCAGCGCCTCGACCTGCTGCCCCTTGCGCGACAACTTAATACGGATGCGAGCGCGAATCGGGAGCGGCTTGCTGGCGCAGACAAAGCACCCGCCCAAAGAGATGTCCGAGGTTACACCCTCGATGCGCGAGCCGGACTCCATATCGATGAGTTCAACGTCGGCGGCAAAGGGAAAGCGGATGGCATAGCGGCGGTCACGAACGCCAGCCTTGCCCGACTGGTTCTTGGTGATGCGGTCGTCCATAGAGATCACGTTATTCAAAGTCGTCACAGATGCGGGTCACACGAATGGCGGATAGCCGAATGTACGGTGCCCCGTGCTGTTAGTGTCGCTCGAAACGGGCATTATGGAGGCGCTTTCTGTTGAAAGGAGGCCCAAAAGAACAACAGTGCCGGAACGATCATATGCGGTCCGGTCGCGTTATTAGTGGGAACGACAAGGCCGGAGCCCAGCGGCGTTTCTGTCAAAGTGCGGCATGTTACGCTAAAAACGTAGCTATCTCACTTGAAAGAAACGAGATCGATGCGCTCCGAAGGACTTCGGCAAAGCGACCGAGTGACCTTTCGCATGCCCGTTGAGGCGTCGTGGTTTGCCCAGAACGGTTCCGAGGTGCGGTTGGCCGCGGAAACCCTGTTGGTCAGCCGGAACGGCGGGGTCCTGAGGCTTGGCGACAAGCTGTTTCCCGGCCAGGAGCTAACCCTTCGCCGGCAGCGGGAAGGGGATGCCTGGAAGATCGCGCGCGCCAAGATTGTGGCGGAAATCGACCACGAGCCGGAAGGATTCATCTACGCCTTCGCGATGGTTGAGCATCGCGCGGATTTCTGGGACATCGACTTCCCGGCTCCGCACCAGGGTCAGGAAGCACTGGCGCGGCTGTTGATGGAATGCAGCTTTTGCCAGCGACGGGAAGTGGTCTATCTCAACGAGCAGGACCTAAAGTCGTTCGAGGCCCGGAAGTGCATCGCGCGCGTGTGCGCCTTTTGCGATTCACCCTCGATCTGGATCGAAGCCCGACCCGAAGTTTCGCCCCTCGCCGCTGAGGTGGCGCCCGCTGCCGAGGAACGCGTTGTGCCGCGACGCAATCGCACGCGTGTGAAAGCGCGGGTGCTGGCATGCATCCGGCGGCGCGGATTTCAGGAAGAAGTCGCCGTGTGTGAGGATCTGTCCAAGGGCGGCCTGAGCTTTCGCAGCCGGAACCAATATCCGGAAGGATCGCGCCTCGAGGTTGCGGTGCCTTTTACACCCGGCAGCGCCGCGATTTTCGTACCGATTCGCGTGGTTTTCTCGCAGGCGATACCTGCGGCCGGGCTGTACCGGCACGGTGCGGCGTACATCAAGATCGCTGTCGACGGTGGAGCGTAGCTCTTCGCCGGACTTCCAGGCAAAAATTCAGTTATATCGGCCGGTGGCTAGTCGAGAACCGCGGCGGCGTCGCGTTCACGCCGGCGACGGTGCAGATAGTGCATCGCAATGTTGAGGTAGACGTCACCGCAGGGCGTTTCGATGCAGATCACCATGGCCTCGGTGTCGACGGTTCCGGCAAGTCCTTCGTCGCTGGTGTGAATCTCCGGTGGAAACACCTTGAAACGGAAACCCTGGTCGTTGAGCAAGGTGACAGAATTTCCGATCACCATGTTCGCGAGCTCGCAGACGGTTTCGCGCGCAAGTTGCTCGCTCTCCTGAAGACCGCCGCCTGCCAGATGGCTGGCAATCTTGAACGCAACCTCGGGTGCTAAGTCCAGGATGACCCGCCCTTCGATGTCGCCTTTGATGGGGATCAGCGCCGCGATGCCCTTGCGCTTGTAGGCTTCCTCCCCCATCTCGAGATCGACGATGTTGGTCGGGCCCTGCAACGCCTCTGCAAAAACCGCGTCGGCAGCGTTGATGAACGGCTGAATGAGTTCCATTCTCATGAGCGGTGTTCTCCTGCCAGGGCCACCGGCGCACCGGCGGCGTTGGGATCATCGCTAAGAACGTAACGGAGAATTTCGTAGAGCACTTCGGCTTTGACGGGCTTCTGGACGAAATGCTTAGCGCCCTTCTGGAGCGCGGCCAGGATGTTTTCCTGATAGCCGACCGAGCTGACCATCACAATGCGCGCGTCGCTATGCTGGCGCACGATGCGCTCGACGGCCTCGATGCCTTCCATCTGCGGCATGGTGATGTCCATGAGCACAATGTCCGGTTTCGTGCGGTTGAATTCCGCGATGGCGGTGAGCCCGTCGCCGGCTTCACCAGCCACTTCCCCGCCGAACATCTCAATCATCTTGATGATGTTCTTGCGAGCGAATACGGAGTCGTCCACCACGAGGTAGCGGACGGATTGATTGTCTTTGCGAACCAGAGGCGCGAATTGTTGCATGGCCTTCTCCTTCGTCTCATTGCAGCCGTTAGCTGCGCTGGGAAGAAACGGGTGTCCTTTCGTTTTTCTCTTTCTCTGCCTTTTCCTGCCGGTCATTCTTTTCGGATCTGTCGGACTTCTCGGAACCAGCGCGATCTCCGCTGCAATGACTAACCAGAAATGCGCCGATGCTTTCCAGCGGCACAATCTTGTTCGCGTAGCCCTTCACAATTGCCGCGCGGGGCATCCCGCTGACCACGCAAGTGTCTTCACTTTGCGCGAGAGTCATACCGCCGGCCGCCTTGATCGCTCCCAATCCCTCGGCGCCGTCCTCACCCATCCCGGTCATGAGCACGCCGACGGCGGTCAACCCAAATTCCTGCGCCACGGAGTGAAACAGCACGTCCACCGATGGGCGATGACCGTTTACCGGGGGACCGTCGGAAAGCACCGCCATGTCGCCGCGTGGCATGCGGCGCACCATCATGTGGCGATTGCCAGGGCAGATCAGGACACGACCCGCGATCAGCAGATCGCCGGATTTCGCTTCCTGAACTTCCACGGCGCAGCACTCGTCAAGGCGTCGCGCAAACATTTCCGTAAACCCTTCGGGCATGTGCTGCACGACAAGGATGCTGGCCGAGAAGTCCGCCGGAATTTGTGAAAGAACGTATTGCAGGGCGTTGGGCCCGCCTGTCGAAATGCCGATGGCGATCATGCGATTCGGCGGTAGCGGGGAGCGCGTTCCCTTCTTCAGGTCCGGAGGATCGATTGGCACGGCGGCAGGCGGTAACTTGCGCCCGGAAGCGCGCTTGGCCACTTTAATCTTGTCGATCAGTTGGTCCGCGATGGTTTCCAGGTGACCGGCCGCGGCATCGGTGGGCTTGGCGATGAAATCAACCGCACCCAACGCTAGGGCTTTTAACGTCGAGTACGCGCCTTCTTTGGAGTGCGTACTGAACAGGATCACCGGCAGCGGCGCGCGGCGCATGATCAATCGCAGCGTCTCCATGCCGTCCATGCGCGGCATTTCCAAATCAAGAGTGACGACGTCCGGACGCAATTCCTCGATCTTTTTCAGCGCGAACGCGCCATCCATTGCCGTTCCGACAACCTCGATGGACGGATCCCGCGCGAGGATCGCCGGAATCAGCTTCCGCATCAGCGCGGAATCGTCGACGACGAGTACGCGTATCGGTTCGCTCATGCGATCGCTCCCAGCGGGGTTGCACGAGAAAGCCTTGCGAGTACAGCAGGCACGTTCAGAATCAGAACAACCGTTCCATCGCCCAGAATCGAAGCGCCGCTCACCAGATCGCTCGATACGATTTCGGCGGGCAGCGCCTTGATAACCAATTCCTCTTCGCCCACAAGGTTGTCTACGATCAATCCGAATCGCTTTTCGGCGGCGCCGATGACGATTACAAAATTGCGCTTCTTCTTTCCGTCCGCGGGCGCTTCCACGGCATGGATCTGACTGAGAGTATTCAAGCGCACCAGAGTCAGCACGTGATCGCGCAGGCGCAGTACCTCGCGATGATCGACGCGGTGAATTTCGCTATCGACGATACGGGTGATCTCGACCACCGACGAAATCGGCACCGCAAAAAGGCGTCCGCCAACTCGGAACAGCAGCGTCTGGATGCTTGCCAGGGTCAAAGGGGCGCGCAACTGGATCGTTGTTCCGCGACCTTTGTTCGACGAGACATGCACGGTGCCCTTCAATCTGTCGAGCACCGTACGCACGACGTCCATTCCGACGCCTCGTCCGGAAACTTCGGTCACCGAGGAGGCGGTGCTGAAACCTGGCTCGAAGATCAGATTCAACGCATCGGAGTCCGCCATCCGCTGGGCTTCTTCCGCTTTGACTACGCCCTTGCTGACCGCTTGCGCACGCAGCTGCTTCAAATCGATGCCCCGTCCGTCGTCGCGCACTTCCAGAACAACTTGCGTGCCCTGATGATAGGCATTGAGATACAGCGTCCCGCGCGCCGGTTTGCCCGCTGCGATTCGTTCCTCCGCATCTTCGATTCCGTGGTCGACAGCGTTTCGCACCAGATGCATGAGCGGCTCGGCCAAAGCATCAAGAATTCCCTTGTCGAGATCGGTATTCTGTCCGGACACTTCCAAGGCCACGTCGCGCCCAACCTGTTTCGCCACGTCGCGAACCACGCGGGGAAACCGGCGGAACAATTGCTCGACAGGAACCATTCGAATCTTGAGCACGCACTTGTGGAGCTCGTCCAGGACGCGGGCCTGGAACGCCAGCGCGTCGGACAGCTTGCCGCGGACGGGGTCGCGCGCGTGCCGCTGATCGAATTCGGTGAGCGTGCGATTTAACATTGATTTGCCGATGATCAGCTCGCCGACCAAATTCATGATCGCGTCGATACGCGCCGCATCGACACGCAATGTACTTTCGGCGACAGCCGCGGCGGCGGAACCTGCCGCAGCACCTTTGGCGGCGTCGCCATTCCCCGCCTGGCCGTTTGCTTTCGCGGTTACGTCCGCAGCCTGGGCCTCGAGAATTTCTCCCAGCAGCTCGTTCTCCGGCGTTTCCAATGTCGAAGCGCGTTCGATTCGTAAATCCGAAACGATTGAAGGAATTTTGCAGCGCTGGGCGATGCGATCCTGAAGCTGCGTGCTGGCTAGGGCCGCTTCCACGATTTCGACGGTTGCGGCAGCGGAATTGTCCTCCGGGCGGAGGGCGATCACGGTGCCGCACCCATGCAACACGTTGCGAATCAACTGGAAGGCCGCGGCGCGCATGACACTGTTCGGATCGACGCGCAACGCGATGTTGTAGACGAGCTCGCCGCGGTGCATTGCCTCCGCGATCATCAGCTGCTCGTATTCGGTCCACTCGAATCGCGCAGAGATTCCCGAACCGATAGATCCTTCCTTCGCGCTGGGAACGACCAGCAATGCTTTGATCACGCCGCGTAACGGGTCTGCAGGTGGCGGCTCAACACCGCGCTGATAGGCCGCGAGCATCGCCTCAAAGGTGTCCGCCGCTTCCAGCACGACTTCGGCAAGCTTCGGACCGCGGGTCTGCGCCAATTGCGGTGTCAGGACGTCTTCCAACTCATGCGCAAGCTCGCTCAGCTTGTAGAAACCGCACGCCGCGGAATCGCCCTTGAGCGTGTGCACGGCGCGGCGCACCCGGCGAATAATTTCCTCGTCGGTGGGCCGGCTCTCCAGTTCCAGCCCAGCTTCGTTGAGCGCCTGCAACAACTCGCTCGCGCTCTCAAAGAAGAGCGTGCGAAGCTCGGCGCTGCGATCTTCCGGGGGACGGGTCACGTGGTGGCCTCAGATCGCTGATAGGCGGTGCCGTTGTTCTCGTGCACCATCTTGAATTTCGTCGAAAGCCCAAACAGGCTCTCGGCGTGCCCGACAAAGAGATATCCGCCGGGATTCAAGCAGTGCCAGAACTTGTCGATCAGCCGCTTTTGCTCGGCTTCGTCAAAATAGATCATCACGTTGCGGCACAGAATGATGTCGTTGCGGCGCGGCAAGAATTCCGTTTTCAAATTGTGGAAGTCGAACTGGACCAATTCCTTCAGCTGCGGCTTGACCGCATACTTGGCGCCGACTTTCTCGAAATACCGCAGCCGGCAGGTGTAGTCGACCGGCTCCATCTGCTGCTCGGTGTACAAACCTTCCTGGCCGGAGCGGAGGCTGGCATAGCTGATGTCCGAGGCAACGATTTCCAGCTTCCACGGCGGAGGAATCAGCGGCTTTGGCGACGGCATGTCGAACGGGAGGGGATTGCGCAGGTAGTAGTAAGCCAGAGCATCGCAAATCAGGATGGCGACCGAGAATGGCTCTTGTCCGGACGAACAACCGGCGCTCCAGACCCGCAGAGTCCAGTCGCGCCGTTCCTGCTTCCTGTGGAGAATTTCTTCCAGCACGCTCTTTTGCAGTAAATCCAGCTGCGGGCGGTTGCGGAAGAAGCTGGTTTCGTTGACGGTCAGATTTTCAAGCAGCAGAGCGAGTTCGTTTTTGCCTTCGCGGCTGGTGAGCAAACGATAGTAGTTGTAGAAAGAATCGAGCTGGCACGCCTTGAGACGGCGCAACAGACGGTCCTTCAAGAAATGCGAGCGCCGCTCGTCGAAGAACATTCCGCATTCCTGATACACGAGCGTCTGCAACAGCTTGAGTTCTGCTTCGGTGAGCTGAATTTGGGCGGTTATCGTTCCCATGATGGCGCGTGGGGCGGTCCGTTAAGTTGGGTTGGGCCGATGAGACCAGGGCCGGCAGCCTACTTAGCGGTACCAACCAGGTCCGCGGCCTCCTCGAGTTTCTTGACTTCCTGTTGATGCAACAGTTTGCTGACGTCCAACAATATGATTAGCCGGCCCTTGAGCTTCCCCACACCGGTGACATAACTCGATTCACCTTCGGCGAACACACTTCCGGGCGCTTCGATTTCTGACGGCGGAATCTTGAGCACTTCCGAAGCGGCATTCACGATCAGGCCGACCAGCTTGTTCTGGAGCTCGACCACGAGAATCCGGTTTTTCTTGTCGGGTTGGATGTCGACGTGGCCGAACCGCTTGCGCAAGTCCATCACCGGGATGATTTTGCCGCGCAAGTTGATCACGCCTTCGACGGTTTCAGGAGCGCTGGGAACGGTGGTGATCTCCGGCACGCGAACGATCTCACGCACGGAGGCGATCCGCACCCCGAATGTTTCATTGCCGATGCGAAATCCGACGACCTGGAGGTCCTTTTCCATCGAATGGGTCTCCGCCGCCTTACGAACGCGCGAGTTCCGCGTACTCCATCTCTGATTCGCGATGCGATTCCGGCTTGCGGCCGCGCGGGCCGGGCGCCTGGTGCTCGCGCTTCGCGCGACCCGAGGTCGCATTGTTGTCCAAAACGAAGCGGTCCATGCTGTCCAGCAAGTTTCGCGACAGCTTCAGCATCTGTTCCGCCGCGGCGGACAGCTCGGTCGAACTGGAAGCAGACTGCTGCACCAGTTCCCGCATCTTGTCCATCGCCCGTACCACCGCTTGAGCGCCGGATGCCTGTTCTTCGACAGCCGAATTGATTTCCTGGGTGATCTCGGTCAGGCGGCCAGTGGCCTTCGCGATTTGCGAGGAACCCACCGACTGCTCGTTGGTCGCGGCGCCGATTTCCTGAGAGAACTTGTAAACTTCGGTGACCACGTTGGAAATTTTGTGCAACGCCGAGCCTAGGTCGTTTCCGAGGCTCAAGCCCTCTTCCACGATGCGCGTGCTGCGCTCCATGTTCTCGACGGCCTGGCGCGCTTCGCGCTGAATGCTCTGGATAAGGTCGGCAATTTCTTTGGTCGATTGCGTGGATTTCTCCGCCAGCTTGCGGACTTCGTCCGCCACAACCGCGAATCCCAAACCATGCTCGCCAGCGCGCGCGGCTTCGATCGCCGCGTTCAACGCCAGCAGGTTGGTTTGCTCAGCGAGGTCGTCGATCACTTCGATGATCTTGCCGATGTCATCCGCGCGGTGACCAAGGATGTTGATGATTTCCGCTGAAGACTGAATGGCGTGGTTGGTGCGGTTCAAGCCGTCCGTAGCCTTTTCCATCGTCGCGATGCCGCTTCCAACTTCTTCACGCGAACGGTTCGCAATATCCAGCAGCACCTTGGCGGTGTCAGCCACGCGCTGAATCGAAGTGACCATCTGATCGATCGATGCCGACGTCTCTGCCACGCTAGACGCCTGCACTTGGGTGTTCTTCACCACGTTCTGCACGTTGATGCTCATCTCGTGCATGGTGCTGGTGACTTCTTCGATCGCCGACGAGGCCTGAACGCTGACCTTTGCGGATTCGTCCGCGGCACCGGCAACCTGATTCGAGCCTGCGGAAACCTGGCCCGCCGAATCGCGCGTGGTGCGCACCAACTCCTGCAATCCGTGAGACATCCGCAGGAACGCGTTGCCCAGCGTGTCGCGCTTGGAGCGCGGTACGACTTCGACGGAAAGATCGCCTTCGGCAACGGCCATCGAAACACCGGCCATCTCTTTCAAATACGCGACCATGTTGTTGAAGGTTGTTGCCAACGCGCCGATTTCGTCGTTGCGATGAATGTCGATGTTCTGGTCGAGATCGCCAGAGTCGCCGATTTCTCGCGCGACGGTGATCAAGTGGGTCAGCGGTTCGGTGATCGACTTGGCAGTGAAGTATGCCACCAGGAATCCGGCGATGGCCGCGATCAAAGTGCCCACCGTCGTTACACGCGTGCTGATTGCGGCCCACGTCGTGGCAGACTGATTGGTGTCGTCCTGCGTCTTGGTGATGGTTTGGGTCGCCTGGTCGAGTACGGCCGAGGATTTCGTCAGCCAGGATGCCGGATCCTTCTGTAAGTAGAAGATCTGCAAATCGGAAACGGTGGCATCCCCGGAATCCACTTGATGGCGCTTGGCCAGCAAAGGCTTCGCGAAGTTGTCGCCCCAGCTTGCTTCGGTGCTCTCTACCTGGATCAGCGCGGTCCGCAGGGTGTCGCTGCCAGACTGGGACTCGCCGCGCTTAATTAGTTCGCTGATGTCGGTAAGGCCATGATTGACCTTGTCTTCGTCACGCGGGTCGCCGCTGAGGAGAAAGTTGTTGAGGTTATTACGATTGAGCATGATCTGGTTATGCACCAACCCGATCGCACGCACGCTGTCCATGGCCGTCGCTGCGTCCTTGCTCGCCGACTGCGCTTTCAGGCCGGCGACCAGGTTCACCACGAACAGGACGGTGAGAATGCCCAGAATCACGCCGAATCCGACGTAAAGCTTCTTTCCAATACCCATTTGAAGAAACCCTCCCCCAGTCAGGCCGTCGCGCGCCTCGTCGTGCGGCCCTCTCCCCGAACCCGACGTTTTGCGCGCCGCGTTAGTTATTCGTTCCCGTGAAGTCAAATTCCACCACCTGCGTCGTTTCTTCC